>Ga0100401_1000149_pt1 | contig 55573 bp, 48 predicted proteins | sample CryGeymeta201525_FD_80421 | JGI IMG/M metagenome (GOLD analysis project Ga0100401, IMG submission 80421) | Groundwater microbial communities from Crystal Geyser aquifers in Utah, USA - Crystal Geyser metaG 2015-25 | ecosystem: Environmental > Aquatic > Deep subsurface > Groundwater | place: USA... | reverse complement strand
TTGCGGGCGAGAAAGAGGTTGAACTCGTGGCTGGCGTGCTCGGACCAATGGGTGAGCTTGGCTTCCTCATCGAGCTCGGGCCATGAGAGGAGGAAGCTGAGTTCGCGGAGCTTTTCATCGCCGATGGCTCCGTAGAGAAACTCGTGGGCTTCTGTTAGGGTGGTGAAGGCGCGCCAGTCGGCATCGAGGATGTTGGTGATGGAGGCTTCGGCGCCTTTCGCCAAGGCGGCGGCGCTGCGGGTGCCGACGAAGTTCTTTTTCGGATCGAGCGGATGGGAAAGGCGACGATCACGGAGCGGGATGATGTTTTGGGGAAGGGCGAAGGATTGGCGGTGGAGCGAGCCGGTGTCGGTGACGACGACTTGAACGACTTGGCAGCCATCGAAGTTCGCGATGGGCAGGCGAAGGGTGCCGTCCTCGGCGGGGCTGAGGTCGTAGCGGAGTTCGGAACTGCGGGAAAGGTAGTCGAGGAAGTCGGGCGTGCTTGAGCGGGATGAGCCACCGCCACCGGCGAAGGGATCGCTGCCGCCGTCGCGGGAGCGGCGTGGTGCTTGTTTCTTTGAGGCGCTGCCACGTTCACCACCGAAGCCGTCTTCTCCCGATGAATCGATGTCTTCCTTGCTCCATCGCTGAGCGAGGATGCCGGGGCGGGGGAGCATGGAGCCGGGGAAGGTTTTGGCGGCGCGTCGTTCGAGGATGTAGCGCATTTCGGAATCGAGACGCCGCTCGGTGAGGTAGGCGTTGGCTTCGAAGCCGGGTGTTAGAATCGGTGGCTTCGGCGTCTGGAAAGGCGCGAGGGCTTGCCAGTTGTTCCATGGGTGGATGTAACGGGAGCCGACGAGATGAATGCGGGTGGTCGGGCTGGCACCGGTGGTTTTGATGAGGAGTTGGTCGCCCTCGGTTTTGACCCCGGTGGCGAGGGGTGAGGGTGGGAGAAGGTGTGGGGCGATCTCGGTGGGTGAGATGAAGAGAGCATCGGAGGGCTGGGAGTTTTCCACTTCGATGCTGATTTCATTTTCTAGGGTGCGAAGACGGTAGCTGCCGGGTGTTAGGTTTTTGAGGACGAGCTGGTTTCCTTCGATGACGAGTTGATCGAAGTGATCGACGCGAGGGCGTTTCCGAAGGTCGAGCTCGACGAGGGAGTGGGTGCTGCGGTCGAAGGGGGCGTCGAGGGGAAGGCGGATGACTTCGTTCGAAGCGACGCGGATTTCGTTGGTGAGTTGGGTGCTTGGGGTGAGGTCGCTCTTGTCGAGGATGGCGAGGTCTTTGCCATCGTAGGTGGCGGCGACGAGGCGGATATCTGTTAGAGAACCGATTTGGATGCGGCCATCGTCGTCGGATTTGAGGCGGGTGTTGATTTCGGTGGATCCGCTGAAGTCGCGGTGGAGGAAGGTGAAGTTGATGGCGCGATTCGGTAGCGGTTCGCCATTGCGTCCGCGGACTTCGAGGACGTAGCCTTGCGGAGTTTGGGTGAAATTGGCGCTGGTGAAGTTTCCTTTGAGGAGGGAGTTAAAACTGAAGTCAGCGGAGGATTCGAGTTTTACGGGATCGGAATTGTCGCGGGGGATGATGGTGCCAGCGAGCTTGAGGGTGAGTTCGACGGTGTCGGCGGGGACTTGGAAGGGGACGTCGAAGGCCGGGGAGATTTTCAAGTCATCGGCGATGACGTGCTCGGTGGTGACGCCGCCGATGAGTTTGGCGGAGAGGGTGAGTGAGGCGTCCTGGATGCGGTCGAGAGGAATCGCGTGACCGTGGTTGGAGAGCTTTACCTGAAGGCGGGCGCGGGCGCGGGAGTCGGCGAGGAGTTGTTCGCGGTCGAGGTGGATGCGGGTTTCGAGCTGGAAGGCGTCTGAGCGGTCATCGATTTCGAAAAGTTGGGCGAGTTTTCCGTTGGAGAGGATTCCTCTGGTGGCGCTGGAGAGATCGGAGTTGGGGATGCGGATGAGGCCGGATTTGTCGGGTTTGAAAACGGTGCCGACCGGACCGAGGGCGAAGGTGGTATCGGTGACGAGTTGGCCTTTTTCATCGAAGATGCGGATGCTCTGGCCATCGGCGTCGCGCTGGACGTAGGGAGTGAGGCTTCCTTTGCGGAGCAGGGCGCGGCAGGCTTCGCCATCGGCGACGCATTCGACGATCCATGCGCCGGGGCCGCTGAGTTCGGGGAGGTCGATGGTTTCGCGGTGGACGACGAGTGGGTGCTGCTCGAATTGGATCGAGCGGGAATGATGGGGGACGAGGCCATCGAGATCGAAGTCCGGGCCGGGTTCGCGGCCCTGGCGTTCGAGGATGGAGGGGAGGTCGAGTTGATAGATGCGGATGAGAAGCTCGGGGGTGTTTTTGAGTTCGAGCTTGAGGCTGACTTTTGAGTCGGAGTCGTAGCTGTTAGGTTGTCCGGGTGCGAAGTCGACGCGGGTTTCATCGAGGAGTTTCGCGAAGTCTCCGGGGTCAAGCTCGCGGCCCCAGCGATTTTGGTCGGCACCGGCGAGGAGGCGGGCGCGGGCGTGGATTTTTTCCAAAGCCTGAACTTCGAGATAGGGTCCGAAGGTTTCGCTGGTGTCGGATTTTCCGAGGAAATGAAGGAGGAAGTCATCGACGAGTTCTTCGTCCGAGCCTATCGGCGGGCAGCCGGTGGCGTCGGAGTAGTTGACCGAGAGCATCGGGTATTTGAGGTTTTCGCGGGCACGGTCGCGGAGGATCGGATGATGGTCGCGGGGGATTTCGATGTAGGCGATGAAGTCGTTGAGCGGGTAATTGCCGAGTTCGCGCTGGAGGCGGATGTGGTGGTAGAGGATGTGGGCGCGCAGGCTGACTTGGGAGGGTGGCAGGGTCAGGGCGAAGTCGCGGCACTTGCTGAGGTAAGCGGCGTGGAGGGCGGTGTCGCGGAGGAACTCGGCGTCGCTGTGGGTGCGGAGCTTGGCGAGATAGAGAGGGACGAACTTGAAGTCGGACTTGAGCTTGGGGTGGCTGACGAGGAGTTCTTCGAGTTGGGCGAGGGTGAGTTGTTGGTGAAAAGGGGTTTCACCGAAGTTGATGGGATTTTTCAAAGAGAGCCCGCGGCCGACGAGTGCGGTGACGCCGGGGTAGTCGGCGCGGGAAGTTTCGTTGAGGTAGTAGCGGACTTGCTCGTCGGTGAAGCTTTCGACATTGGGGAGTTCGCGGAGGAGTTGGTGCTGTTGGAGCGCGCGCCACGGTTCTTTGGGGTGATTGGCGGCGGCGACTTTTTGAAAGACCTCGCGGGTGATGAGTTGCGGGTCGAGTAAGCTGGGTAGCTTTTCGACTTCGCGGGCGTCGGGGCGGGTGGCTTCGAACTTGAGGTCGAAGCGTTCGATGAGGGCGGCGAGGTTCTTTTGGGGATCGGATTCGTAGCGGAGCAGGAGCTCGCGGGTGGCGAGGGTTTCGTAGCCGTCGAGGCCGACGTTGCGGGTCGGGGCCTCGCTGGCGGCCTTCCAGTCGGCCATGGTTTTGGCGAAATCCTCGGTGCTTCCGGTGAGTTGCTGGTCGAGCGCGTGGTAGAAAAACCAGTCGCGGGTGCCGGGGATGAGGGTGTCGAGTGAGGTGTCGCGGGTGGCGGGATCGGCGAAGCTTTCCTTGAAATCAAGGTCGGCTGCGAACAGCGGCAGGGCGAGCAGCAGAGGGAGGATTGCCAATTTCATGGCTTAGGCATAGGGAATGCAGGGTGGGATGGGAAGGCTGGAGGTTTTGGGTGAACTCTGAAGGTGGTAGGCGGATGGCCGCAGATTTTCGCAGATTGAGAATGGGGTCAGATTTTGGTCTGTGGGCGGCTTCGATCCGGCGGCACCCCTTGAGTTGTGATCCCGTTGGGATTCGCAAGCTTTTGGGGTAGCCAAGGCGCTGTGGGCGGGTAGGATGCGCGGCCCCGCAACGGGGAATTTGAAATGGCAGCAAAAGGCAAGGAACTGGCCATCGCATGTGCGAAGGCGGCGGCGGAGATTCAGGCGGAGGACATCCGTGTGTGGGATCTGCGCGGTTTATCGACCCTGACCGACTTCATGGTCGTGTGTTCGGGGTCCTCGATGCCGCACTTGCGTGCCGTGCTTCGCGATGTGCGGGCGCATGTGGAAGAGTGGACGGGAGCCAAGCCGGTGAATACCGAGGGCAAGACGGACACTCGCTGGGTGGTGCTCGATTACATCGATGTAATGGTCCACGTGATGCACTCGGAGATGCGGGAGTTCTATGGGCTGGAGAGTCTGTGGGGCGATGCGAAGGAAGTGGAGTGGGCGGATGCTCCTTCGGAATAATTACTGGCTGTGAGAATTGAAGTTCTCAATACGGGCAGCGAGTTGTTGCTGGGGACGACGATGAACACCCACGGTGGGTGGTTTGGGCGGGAGCTTTTTGGGCTGGGCTTGAGGGTTCAGCGCCAGACGACGGTTCCGGATGGCGATGCGATTCGTGAGGCTTTGGCCGAATGTGTGGGGCGAGCGGATGTCGTGCTGGTGACGGGTGGTTTGGGGCCGACGAGTGATGATATCACGCGGGAAGCGACGGCGGCTGTGCTCGGCGTTGAGTTGATCGAGGACGAGGCGGCGATGAGATCGCTTGAGGCGTTTTTTGCGGCGCGGGGTTATGAGATGTCGCCGGATAATCGCAAGCAGGCGCAGGTGCTGGTCGGGGCTGATGTCTTGCCAAATCCCAACGGAACGGCACCGGGAATTTATGTGCCACCGCGTCTGAATGGTGCGGCGAACTGTGCGGTGTTTCTTCTGCCGGGGCCACCTCGGGAGCTTTATCCGATGTTTCATGCTGAAGTGGCTCCTCGCTTGCGCGGCTTGTCAGGTGGTGAGACGGCGGACGGGGTGCTGGAGTTGAAATTTGCGGGGTTGGGGGAGAGCGCGATTCATCATGCGGTGGATGCGAAGCTGGCGGAAATTCCCGGGCTTGAGGTGGGTTACTGCGCGCGGACTTCGGAGGTGGATGTGAGATTGATCGGCGATGCGGAAGCGATTGCGAAGGGTCGTGAGATCGTGCTTGATGCTTTTGGCGATCGCTGTTTTTCGGAGGATGGGAGTTCTCTGGAGGAAGTGGTTGTTAGACGATTGACCGAGAAGGGTTTGAAGCTGGCGATCGCGGAGAGTTGCACGGGTGGGCTGATTGCGAATCGGGTGACGGATGTGCCGGGATCGAGCGCCGTGCTGACGCATGGATTTGTGACTTATGCGAATGAAGCGAAGCGCGATCTGTTAGGGGTTTCGTGGGATGATTTGGAGAACGTCGGAGCGGTGAGTGAGACCGTGGCGAAGCAGATGGCAGAGGGCGCTTTGAGAGTAGCTGCTGCCGATGTAGCGCTTTCGGTAACGGGGATCGCCGGGCCGGGTGGGGGATCGGATGAGAAACCGGTCGGCACGGTTTTCCTGGGGCTGGCGATCAAGGGTGGAGGAACTCTGGTGCGGAAAGAGCGCTACCTCAGGGATCGTCTTGCATTTAAGCAGACGGTGAGTCAGACGGCGCTGGAGATGATTCTGAAGGCTGCGGGAAACGTGGCGCACAACTCTGGTGTGTGAGAGTTCCGGTCGTCCTCTGCGCTAGGTCTGGATTGCTGGCCCACGCGGCACTGGAATATGTCAGCTCCCGATCGAAATCCTTAAGCGATTTGGGTCCCGGGGAGTCGTTAGTTGCCCGGTTCATCGCTAGCGCTTGACGGCGAGGGGATGCGGGGTCATGGATGTTCCATGAAGCAATTGGGACTAGCGATGCTGTGTTTGGCGATGTTGCTACCGGCGGTTTCTGCGCAGACGGTGGTACCGCCTGCGGTGGTGAAGTCGGCGATGGCCTCGGTGGAGGAACTTGGCAAGAAAGTCGTGAACAGCGACTACATGGCGGCGATCGACAGCATGTATCCGCAGTGGAAGGAGCGCATGGCAAAGCGCAAGGGGGGAATGAAGAAGTTGGAGGAGGAGCTTGCGGGAATTGGCGAGTTGATGGCCCGCAATGGTGTGCAGATCATTTCATTCAAGGTTTCGGGTGCCCCGAAAACTTATGAAGTGTGGCCTGGTGATCGGGCGGGGGCTGCGGAGGGGGAGATCAATTATACGAAGTGGTTGCTTCTCATTCCGACGGTGACCCAGTTCCGTATTTTTCATGACGAGAGTCCGAAGGGAACGGTCATCAACACCTACGGATTTCAGGTGGCGATCGCTGACAAGGGGAAGGACAATTGGACCTTTATTGATGGTTCGGACCTATCCGTTTCCGATCTGCGTTCGCTGTTTATCACGCTGCCTGCCAACATGGAACTTCCTCCGATAAAGCGCGAGGAAGCCGAATGAAAATGATCAGCCCGATGGGAAAGCAATCGAAGAAAATCAAGGAGGAGGCGCGCTTGCGCCGAAAGTTGACTCAACTATGGAATCGCGGACAGAGCGAGTACTGCGAAGTGCGCGGCTCGGCGATTCACGGGCGGGGCGTTTACGCAACTCAGGATATTCCGGCGGAGACGAAAATCATCGAGTACATCGGTGAGCTGATCGACAAGGAGGAGAGCGAAAAGCGCGCGTGGGCTCAGCATGCGAAGGCCGAGGAGTCGGGCGATGCGGCGGTTTACATTTTCAATCTGAACAAGCGCTGGGATATCGATGGCAATGTGCCGTGGAATACGGCGCGATTGATCAATCATTCCTGCGAGCCGAACTGCGAGGCGTGGATTGAGGGGAAAAAGATTTTCATTTACTCGCTGCGGGACATCAAGCAAGGCGAGGAGCTGGGTTTTGACTACGGCTTTGATATCGAATGCTTCGAAGAGCATCCTTGTCGGTGTGGGAGTGAGGCTTGTGTTGGCTACATTGTGAGCCGGGAGCAGTGGGACCAGCTTGAGGAGAAGAAGGCCGCAAAGGAGAACAGGGACTCGAAGGGGGCGGCGTGATTGATGGCGAATGATAATCGCCGTTGCTTGGATATGACGTTTGAGGAGCGCGCCACTACGGTCTCTGGGCGAGGGTGATGACCCAGGCGATCATTGCGGCGGTGGCGGCAAGCAGAAGGAACATTAGGAGCAGGCTGCGACCCTGAGTCCGGCGCTCGTTTCGAATTTCACCCCTTGCGGCCTTTTCCTCGAAGTCGCGGATCCGCTTGCGGTCTTCGAGGTCTTCTGGTGGCGGCATGGTGCGCTCTTGTTCACGCATCTCGAGTTCAAGTTGCTGAGGTAGAGCCTTGAGCGCTGCAATCTTCGCATCAAGATCCCGCTGGGCCTCATCGATAGGCTCCAGCTCGGGGTCGATGTCGCGGGGTTTGCGGCTCTTGGTCATGTCTTTCCGTGCTTACTTGAGGAGATAGGCGATTAAGGCGAAGCTTCCCAAGGCAATGATTGGCAGGTTAAAGGCGAAACCGCGGGTAAGCTGCTGCTTGAATTCGCTTTTGCCGCTGCTCTTGGCTCGGCGGACTCCTTGGAAAATTGTGGCACTGCGTGAACGGGAGAAATGCTCGGCAGCTTGGCTGTATTCGTCTTCGGCATGCTCGACGATGGCGAGGGCGCGATCGAGGCGATCAGGCAGTTGCTCTCGGGTCCAGCTTTCAGGATTGAGTTTCTCGACCTTGCTCAGGTGACCGGCGAAGCAGGCACGGCACTGCTCGAGGTCATCGATCTCCTGTTTCATTTCGAACAGCTCACGTTCAATCAGAGTCGTGGCCGAGGCGAGGCGCTCGCTCATTTCCACCTGCGAGCCGATGAGTTCGCGCTTGCGGATGTTGAGCTGCTCCGTCTCGATTTTGAGCCGCTCGAGCTCTTCGCGCTGAGCTTGGAGTGCCTCCAGCTGAGTTTGGGCAAGACGCAGTTTGCCATCGACATCTTCTCCCGACGAACTGCCGGTGGAAGATTTTATCTCAAGTTGGGTATTGCGGATACGGAGGTGGTGGGTGTGCTCGGTTGCAGAAGGCATGCCTGTGGGAACGGTAGGCGGGACAGTGTCTTTGGGTTATGAATTAACCTGGAAAAAGGCCAGCGAAATGTTTCATGTTTCCTGATTAATTGGGGGATTGTCACCCTTTCTAAAGGGTTTCATGTACCAGTTTTTTGCAGCCTGAAGGCCGGCGAGAATGTCTTCCATGACGAGGTAGGAAGACGGAATGAGGTAGAGGGTGATGAAGGTGGCAAAGAGAATGCCGAAGCCAAGGGAAACGGCCATGGGGATCAGGAACTGGGCCTGGAGCGAGCGGTCGAGCATCAGCGGAAGCAGGCCGACGAAGGTCGTGAGGGAGGTCAGGAGGATCGGGCGGAAGCGTCGGGCACCGGAGTTGACGACGGATTCAAAGAGGTCGCGTCCTTCCCGTCGCTGCTGGTTGGTAAAATCGACCATTACCAGCGAGTCGTTCACGACGACGCCGGCGAGGGCGAGCATGCCGAAGAGGGATAGGAACGATGGGGTAATATCGAGAATCATGTGGCCTGCGAGGGCGCCGATGACTCCGAAGGGGACGGCGAGAAGAACGATGAAGGGCTGCGAGAGCGAGCGGAACGGGATGGCGAGTAGGGCGTAGAGCGCAAGGAAGAGCGCGATGGCGGCAACTTTGGTTCGGTGGCCGGTTTCTTCATGCTCGCGAATGTAGCCGTCATAAATCCATGAGAAATCCGGGTGAGGGTTGACGATGGCGTCGATCCTCGGCTTGAGGTCTCTGGCAATGCTGATCACGTCGACGTCTTCGTCGGCGGGCTTGGCGGCGATAGAGGTGATTTGAGCACCGTTCATCCTGCGGATATGGGAGCGGGCGGGAACGAAGGAGGCTTCGGCGACAGAGTGGAAAGGCGCATTGCCTCCATCGGGTGTGCGGATACGGAGTTCTTCGAGCGTGTGGAGCGATTCGCGTTGCTTGCGGGGGAGGCGGACCATGACGCGGATGTCATCGCGGCCACGTTGGACGCGCTGGGCTTGCTCGCCAAAGAAGGCACCTCGGATCTGGCGTGCGAGGTCGATCTGGGTGAGTCCCAGGGTTTTGCCCTCTGGCTTGAGGGTGACGTGGATTTCAAAACGGCTACGTCCGGAGTCGGACCAGGCGCTGGCGATGTCTTCATATTCTTCGAGCGCGGCTTCGATGTCATCGGAGATCTGATCACGAAGATCCCCGGAGGGGCCGCGAAGTTCGATCTGGATGGACTCCATGTCATCACCGCCACCGCGGAAGCCACCACCACGTTCACCGGAGATCCAGAAGGATCGGGCGTCGGGCATTTCACCGACGAGTTCCGTCCAGCGTTCGGCGATCACGCTGTTCTTTGGTCCGGGTTCGGACCGCATTCCGGGATCGACGATCGAGACGACGACGAATCCTTCTTGGGGATCCACATGACTCCGACCACTCCATCCTCCCGTGCTGGTGAGGACATCTTCGATGAGGCTTTCACCCGTGCCGGGGTCGATGAATTCAGCGCGCAGTTGCTCGACGGCTGCCGCGATTTTCAGGACACGTTCGTCGGTGATCTCGATCGGGGTGTCGCGCGGCATGTCGACGGAAGCAATGATGCGGTTTCGGTCCGTGGAAGGCATGTTGACGAAGCCAAGGCGCCCACTTTTTACCAAGCCATATGCACAGAGCGCGATGGCGAGGAATAGGGCAATCGTCGTGTATCGGTGGCTGGTGGCGACGATCAGCGATGGTCGGTAGAAACGTCCGACGAAGTTTTCCAAGCCATCGGCGAAGATTTTCTGAAAACGGGTGAAGGCGTTGAAGGAGGTGCGGCCGGTCTTGATGTGCTTGAGGTGGCACGGCAGGGCGAGTTTGGTCTCGATCAGGGAGAAAATGAGCACCAGTCCTACGACCGGAGGAATCTGCCGAGTGAAGTTTCCATAAAAGCCATCGAAGGTCATCAGTGGGAGGAACGCGACGATGGTGGTGAGAGCGCCGAAGGTCACCGGCACGGCGACTTCTTTGGCTCCCTCGACGGCGGCCTCTAAGGGCGGGACACCTTCCTTGAGTTTGGTATAAACGTTCTCGGATGTGACGATCGCATCATCGACGACCAGGCCGATGACGATGATGAAGCCGAAGATGCTCATGGAGTTGAGCGTCAGGCCCATCATCGGGAGAAAAATCAGGCCACCTGCGAAGGCAATCGGGATACCGACGACCACCCACAGCGCGATCATGGGACGGAGGAACAGACCGAGAACCACGAGAACGAGGAAGCCTCCCTGCACCATGCTCCAGAAAAGTGTGCCGAGTCGGCCGCGGAGTTCGACGGATGAGTCGTCCCAAATGAAGAGTTCGATCCCGAGGGGAAAGCGTTCTCGCTGAGTGGCGACGTAGTTTTTGACCTGGTCCGCGATCTCGAGGGCGTTCTCATCGTTGAGGCGTAGCGCTTCGATGAGCATCGCGGGCTTGCCGTTGAAGCGGATGAGCTTGCGGTTTTCCTCGAAGCCATCGGACACGTGGGCGACATCGCCAACCGTGACTTCGGCACCAGTTCTACTGCGGATGACGATCTTCTCGAACTCCTCCTGAGAGTAGGCCTGGCCCTTTGACCTGATGACAATGGCACCTTCATCAGTCTGGATTTCTCCAGCAGGGAGGTCGTTGGATGACCGGCGGACGGCATTGGCCAAGTCGTCGAATCCGAGCCCGTAGTCGCGGAGGCGTGCGAGGTCAGCCTCGATGGCGATCTCCTGGCGGGTCTCGCCCTGGATCATCGATTGGGAAATACCGGGCATCTCAAGGAGGTCGTCGCGGATGCGGCGGGCGGCTTTTGAGAGGTCGGCCTCGGACATTTCGCCGGTAACGGCAATTTTGATGACATCGAAGAAGAGGTTGGTGTCCGGAACCCGCATCCGTGGCGGATCGATCTCGTCAGGAAAGCTGTTGATGGCATCGACCCGCTGTTTGACCTCTTCGAGCATGTCGCGGGTGTTGACGCCATCGGCGACTCCGACCCGGATATCGGCACCACCCGCACGGGCACGCGAGTCGATGTTGTCGATGCCCGGGAGTCCTTCAAGGGCGAGTTCGATGGGGATCACGACTGCTCGTTCGACATCTTCGGGGCTGCCGCCGCGGTAACTGACGTCGATGCGCACTTCTTGGAACTTCATGCCTGGCTGCACTTCGAGCGGGACACGGTTCATGTAGGACCAGATTCCCGTCAGGAGAATACCGATCATGAGGAAGTTAGCCGCAATGTCATTGCGTGCAAACCAGCGGATCATCACAGGGCCATACGTTGGCTGGGAGGGTGAGTCTAGCAGGGGATAGGGGAATTCTTTGAGGAACACAGTCGCTCAAGACTCAGACATCCTGACCCGGGAGGAAAGGAGATGACCTCAGTGGGATGGATTTGAGGCGTAGATTGGTGCCGGGATAGGATGTCTGAGGCTAGGTCGGAAGTGATGGCGGTACTGCTGGCCGGAAAGATCGGGAGTTGGATCTGCGGCATGCCGTCAGTGTGAGCGTGTTTGGCGAAAGTGCCAGCACTTCTAGGTTCACCGTTGCCCTCGGCGTGGATCAATTCATCGAGTTGCTCGATCTGGTCGCTGAGCTTGATGGAGAGAGGGAGTTTGGCTGAAGGACGCAGACGTCGCGGACGGTTTTCGTGGGGAGAGGTGAATGGCGGAAACGGTGTCGATTCGGGCTTCCTCGGATTGGCGGAGAGTGGGCCAAGCATCGGGGAAGGACCTTGCGGGACAAGAGCAAATACAAACGAGAGCGACAGGGGCGATGTTAGTCGGAAACCGACCCCCCGTAGTGCGAGCATTCCCATTGTGTGTGAGCTAGGCGAAGTGAGCTAGGCGAAGGCTGGAGCTTCTTCGATCGGGAAAACGAATCAGATTGTGTGGGATTCAGATTCATGACGCCTCACTGAAACATGAGGGGTGGGACAAATGTGGGGGCTGGTAGAGAAATAAACCGTGCTGTTCGGGATCGGGGCATCATTCCGCGATAAGCCGGGGCTTGATCTTTTCTTCATCAATCGCGAGGAAGACGCATGCGTATCGGGCTGGCTCAGATCAATGCCGTGGTGGGGGATTTCCCCGGGAATGCGAAGCGCTTGCTGCAGGCGTATCGTGAGTGCCTTGACAAGGGGGCGGAGCTGGTGGTGACGCCGGAGATGAGCTTGGTGGGCTACCCGCCGAGGGATCTGGTCTTTAAAAGCCAGTTCGTGCCGAAGTGTTTGCAGGCGCTGGATTATCTGGCGAGCGAGACGCGTGAGGTGCCCTTGTTGGTCGGCTATGTGGATCACAACGATGGCGACGCGATCGGAAAGCCCTTTCGCAATGCGGCGGCGCTGCTGGTCGGCGGGGAAATTCGGGCGAAGGTGTGGAAGACCTTGTTGCCGACTTATGATGTCTTTGATGAAAGGCGCTACTTCGAGGCGGGAGACGCGTGCGAGCCGATCGAGTGGAATGGCCATCGTCTTGGCGTGACGATTTGTGAGGACATTTGGACGGAAGACTTTTTGCAGCGTCCGTTTTACGATCGTGATCCGGCGGAGGAGTTGGTGGCGAAGGGGGCGGATGTGATCATCAATCTGTCCGCCTCGCCGTTCCATTTGGGGAAGCCGGCGAGTCGGCGCGAGATGCTGAGCGGGGTGGCGGAAGAGGCGGGGGTGCCGGTGGTTTATTGCAATTCGATTGGGGCGAATGATCAGTTGGTGTTTGATGGGCATTCGCTGGTGGTTTGGCCGGGAGGTGAGGTGGTGGAACTGGCGGGTTTTGAGGAAGCTTGTGAGGTGATCGATTTGAGCGGAGCGGGACGCTCCAGCCACGGACTGGAGCGAGACGCTCCAGCCACGGAGCAGTTGTGGAAGGCGCTGGTGCTGGGCTTGCGGGATTACGCGGGCAAGACGGGTTTTAGCTCGGTGTGTTTGGGTCTGAGTGGGGGGATTGATTCGGCGCTAACGGCGGCGGTGGCTGCGGAGGCTTTGGGACCGGAAAATGTGCATGGGCTGACGATGCCGAGTCCGTATTCGTCGGGTGGCAGTGTTGATGATTCGTTTGCGCTGGCGCAAAATTTGGGCATCCGATGCGATGAAGTCGGGATCACGGAGATCTTTGGGGCGGTGAAAGGGGCGATGGCTCCGCTTTTCGAGGGGATGAAGGAGGACGTGACCGAGGAGAACATGCAGGCTCGGACTCGCGGGCTGCTGCTGATGGCGCTCTCTAACAAGTTCAACCACCTGCTGCTGACGACCGGCAACAAGAGTGAGTTGGCGGTGGGGTATTGCACGATTTACGGGGATATGTGTGGGGGTTTGGCGGTGATTTCGGATCTTCCTAAGACGCGCGTTTTTGACGTGTGCCGGTGGTTGAATCGCGATCGTGAGGTGATTCCTTGGAGTACGATCGAAAAGCCACCGAGTGCCGAGCTCAGACCGGATCAGAAGGACCAAGACACCCTGCCGGAGTATGAGGTGCTCGATGGGATCCTCGAGGCCTACGTGGAGCGGCATTTATCGGCGGAAGAGATCGTGGAGCTGGGCTACGAGGAAACGCTGGTTCGCTGGGTTCAGCGGCGGGTGGATCTGAATGAATGGAAACGCCAGCAGGCGGCTCCCGGGATTCGGGTGACATCGAAAGCTTTCGGAATTGGGCGCCGGATGCCGGTGGTGCAGCAGTTTTTCGGGTGAAATGCGTGCTTTTTCAAGGAATGCTCCTTTTCGCTGGGTAAGCCCAATGATAAAGCCCCCGACAGATGACGCTTGATGAGGCCAAAAGGGTGCTCGGGTTGGGTCCGGGCGAGGATCCAGTAAGCCACGTGGAGGTACTCACGGAGGCTCGGGATCGGATTGCGGAAATGGTTCGCAATGCGCCCAACGAGACGATTGCGCTGCGATATCAGGACGGTCTGCTGGAGTTTGATAAGGCGATGGCAGCGGTGCGCGAGGAGATCGAGCGCAAGAAGGCGGAGAAGGTGGCGCGGTTGATGGCGCTGGTGCCTGCTTCAGTAAGCGGTCAGCGGATTTCGACCAAGCGGGCGGATTTTCATACGCCGAAGAAGAAAGCGGCACCTGATCCGGAGGTTTTGGACAAGGATGGGGCCGCATGCTTGGAACTCGTACCAGTGGATTCCAAGAGTGAGGCGATTCGAAAGGCGGCAGCGAAGCTTCCTCAGGTCACTCCAGGAGAGTCGGTGACAGATGTCAGGGAACCGAGCTTCGTTCCTGAGACCGATGACGATGATCGGGATCATGAATTCGCGGGGAAAGGCAAAAGCTCGACGGGTCGATTGGTTGGCTATGCGCTGATTTTTATGCTGATGGGTGGAATCGGCGGCGCTTGGATCTACACCAATGTTGAGGCTGAGAAAAGGCAGCGGAACCAGGATCGGTTGATCTTCCTCGAGAGCTTGGGTGCTCGATTGTTGGAGTCTCGACAATGGGATGAGGCCAAGCAGGCGTATACTGAGATTGCCGTGCGGGATCCGAGTTCGAAAGTCGCGGAGACTGGGATTCGGAGCATCGAGTTTGGGATGGCGGAGGAGCAGGATCAATTCGTCGGCTACTGGTCGGGCGAGGCGTTGGCCGCGTTTGAGGCAGGTCGCATCGATGAGGCGGAGAAGGCGGCGAAGAAGGTGCTGGAGAAGTATCCCAAGGAGAAGGAGACGGCGGATTTGCTCTCGAAGATTGATGCCGAAAGGTTGGTCCGCATTCGTCAGGAATGGGAGGGCACGATCCGTGCGGCGGTGGAGAAGCGGGATTGGAGGCAGGCGGATTCAGCGCTCGGGGAGTTTTCCGCGACGCTGCCGAATGATCCGATGATTCGCGATTTGGCGGGATTGATTGAGGCTGGTAAGGACCGGCAACAAAGAGATCAGGCGAGGGCTCGTGAGCTTTCGGATGCGGCACGCCTTCGTGATCAGGGGAAGTTCGACCCTCAGGCGCTTGAATGGATGCGCGAGGCACTGGCGCTGGCCCCCAATGATGAGGAGGTGAAGGCGCTTTACGAAAAACTGGCCTCGTATTCGCGAACACTGCATGTCCCGCAAGACGTTAAAACCTTGGCTGAGGCCATTTCCGGTGCTCGCGATCGCGATCGCATTGTGTTGGGGGAAGGCACGTTTGAGGCTGGCGTGGTGATGAATTCGGCGGTGCAGCTTGAAGGGGCGGGCGAGGGCAAGACCACCTTAACCATGGCGGCGCGCAAGGGGCCGGTTCTGACTTTCGGTCCGGAGGCCAAGGGCGCGACCGTCACGGGTCTGGTTCTTCAACACGAAGGCTTCGATGCGGGAACGAGCCGCTATCCCATTGCTTTGGTAAGAGGAGCAGAGATGGAGTTTTTCGACTGTGTGTTTTTGGAAGGTTCGGGTCACGGTTTGGCGGTGGTCGATGGCGGGCATGCGGTGGCCCGGCGCTGCGTTTTCATGACCAACGGCTGGGATGGTGCCGCAGCTAGCGGAGAGGGTAGCCGCATCACGCTCAGCGAGTCCGAATCGACTGGGAATTTCGGGCATGGGATTGAGATTTGGGACGGTGCGAGTGTCGTGGTCACGGATTCAAAGTCGTCGCGAAACAGCCGGAATGGATTGCTCGTGGATTCTGCGAGTGAAGGCATCGAGGTGACGGGTAGCCAGTTTTTCGGGAATCGTGAATATGGGCTCGTGCTCAATGCCGGGGCTTCGGGGAAAGTGCGGGAGAATCGCTGCTATGCGAATATGATGGGTGGGCTTGTCGTGCGCTTTGCGGCCATCAGTGTGATGGTCGATGGCAATAAGATCGAGGAGAACTCCGGCCCTGGCCTAATTCTGGAGCAGGGTCTTCGTGCCGAAATTTATGATGGCAATCATTGTCGCTCGAATGATGGCGATGACTTGATGTCCGGCGTAAAATTCGCCGAGTGAATCGACTCGCGAGACGCCATGCTTGACCCCGGCAAGGGCGAACCCTAGGAAACGGCATGGAACCGTTGTATGAGGGTAAGGCGAAGCGACTTTGGGCGACTGAGGATCCGGACATACTTCGGATGGAGTTCAAGAATGACGCGACTGCCTTCAACGGCGAGAAGAAGGCCCAGTTCGAAAACAAGGGGCGGCTCAACAATGAGATCAGCACGTTGATTTACGGCTTTCTGGAAAAAGAGGGCGTGCCGACCCACTTCGTTCGTCAGATCGATGCGACCAATGTCGAGGTCCGCAAGGTGGAGATCCTGATGGTCGAGGTGATCGTCCGGAACCTGGCAGCGGGCAGTTTTTGCAAGCGCACGGGCGTGGAAGAAGGCATGCCGTTTTCTCAAGCGATCGTGGAATTCAGCATCAAGAGCGATGAACTCGGCGACCCGCTGGTGAACGATGACTACATTCGCGAGCTCAAGCTGGCATCGCCGGAGGACCTTGCGTTTCTTCGGAAGTCGGCTCTGAAGGTGAACGAGATTCTCGGGAAGTTCTTCGCTGAGTGCGGATTAAAACTGGTGGACTTCAAACTTGAGTTTGGCCGACTTGTTTCCGATCCGTCGCAGATCGTTCTGGCCGATGAGATCAGCCCGGATGGCTGCCGTCTCTGGGACCTGAAGAGCGGTGAAAAAATGGACAAGGACCGCTTTCGTCGTGACCTCGGTGGTGTGATGGAGGCCTACGCCGAAGTGCTTGAGCGCGTGAAGGCTGCCGTGGGTGCCTGAGCGCTGCGCTTAGTCAAAGGAGAACAGATCGACGCTGAGCAGTTCGAAGCTCTCGGCGGAGATCGTGAAGGGATTGGTTTCCCCTTTGATCGAGCCGTAGTAGATGCGGTTCTCGCCGACGGGAACGGAGCCGACGGTGAGCTGCCTGACGCCGAATCCGGCGTCCTCGCCCGCCTCGTTGATCAACTTCGAATTGATCGAGATGATCATGTCTGGGTCTGCCAAGGCCCTGCGGGAGGCTTCGTGATCGGGGCGCAGCCATGAGCGTGCTTTCAATCCGGTCAGGTGCTGGAGGAATCGATTGGCTCGATCGGTGGCGAGCTCTGGAGTGCGGTCGATGCCGCCCTCAATGGCTCTCCAGTCCTGAGTGCGAGCCTTGTAGGCCAGCGTAAGCTCAGGGCTATCCCGGAGTTTGCGAACCAGGCCTTGGACGTCGTATTCCGAGATTCCCCATAGCTGGGTGTCTCGCCATTCCCAACTTTGCAGGGGGATCAAGCCGAGCATGGCCGGGTCGATTTTCACGACGGTGGTGGTGCCAGCGCGCATGGCGAGGATTTCTCCTTCCTTGTTTTGGGCGAAATCGAGCTGGATGACGGTGTCATCGAATCCGAGGAAGCGCAGGCTGAGGAAAGGGCGGTCCAAGCCGTAGGGTGCGAGGTCGGTGGCGGTGTCCGAGACGAAGCCAGCGACTTTGGCTTCGGTGATAGTTTTGAGCAGGCTGAAGAGCGCGGTTTCATTCGGGGCGCGCATCTCGCCATCAAGCAGCACTTCGAAGCGGGCCTTGGGGTCGTCGCGTTTGATAAAGATGTTGTCGCTGTTGGTCGATGCGATGAGGATCCCCTGGATTTTCGCGGGATTGATGGAGGTCAGCGTCGGGTCCCGGAGCTCGTTGACCGAGAGTGGAAGGTCAGCGAGGGCAACCGGAGACTTTTCGTTTTCGCTTGCGGGAGTCGTATTCCGGAGGAGTTCGAAGACGGCATTCGGGCGGTCGCTAACGCGTGCGAGAACGGTTGGAGACTCGGGTGTGGTCGGCGGATAGATTTCGAGAATGGTTTCGGTCGTCTGACCAAATAGCTGAATGGCGATTTGGTCGACGGCTGCCGGGTCGTCGGTCGGCAGGGTGACTTCGGAGCGACTCATTACCTTGATGGCTGCAAGGTCGTAGAGGCCTTGCACGAGGCGGTAGATCGAGTCTCGGTCGGACTTGAGTTCGAGTGGCTTGACGATCTTCCAGAGTTCCTTCGGCTTGTCTCGGGAAAGGAGCATCTCGCCACTGCGGTTCTTGATCCGCAGAGATTGGACAAGGGGCGGGTAGAAGAGAAATGGGTGGTGATCACGGAGGCGCTTGAAGCCATCGGTCAACATCGAGTGAATGTCGTCCGGATCGGTGCAGGCGTAGATGTAGTCCTTGCGGTTCTTGTCGCGTGGCTGAACAAAAATGGTGGGAATGGTCTCGCCGGTTTCCGCGTCGGTGCCGAGCCATGCCGTGCGGCGACCGAGCACGTATTTTGAAAGGGTTTCATCCTCGTTGTCCCTGATCCAGACGCCAATCCATCCGTCGTCGAGACCAAGAGTGTTGCTCTCGACTTTTTCAATGGGAAGCGCGCCCTCCACGCGGGACGCTAGGGTGAAGCTCACGAGCTGCTGGGCGATCCGGGGGTCCATCCGGTCCTTCCAGGGCGACATGACTTCCCAGCCGTTCTCGGTGCGGATGCAGTAGGCTTTCACGCCATTTCCCTGCAGACCGATGTTGTTCACGGTGGCGGGATCGAATTCGTAGAGGCTGTCGCCAATTTCGGTAGCAGGAGCTCCGAAGACCCGGGCGAGACTGCCATCCGCCATCCGGATCGCCGCGAGAGCCACCGAAACGAAGGCAAGCAGGCAAAGGAAGAGAGTGAAGACCACCGAGCGCATGACGGATTCAGGAACGTCTTGAGGACCAGACAAGCAGCCCGATGAGCAGGGCGAAGCAGGGCACGAAAATGAGATTCACGCGGTTGATGAAAGCGACTTGCGGCTTGAGGAGCGGCAGTTTGTAGAGCCGCAGGCTGCGGGGGCCTTCGCCGGTGAGTTCGTCGCGGCCGACAAGCCAGTTGGCGCAACTTCCGAGGAAGTCGAGGTTCTGAACCTGGGCATTCTTGGGCTCGAGGAAACCGGTATTGGAGATGACGATCATCTTCGAGATTTCATTGGCGAGTCGCTCGTCGTTCGGCGCACCGCGGATGACCGCAGCGGCGAGGGCGACGGGGCCCGGGGTGTCCTCGCGCGGATCAAACGCGACTTTCTCGGCAGGGAACTGAGTTTCACCCCAGAAGGTCGGCCAACTTTCCAGCAAAAGCAAGGGAGTGATGCCCTTGGTCAGAAGGCTGTTGTCGCCTTCACGGACGTCGAGGCTCTGGGTGTTTCCCTCGAAAAGGGTGTTCTTTTCCCAGAGGTCTCGCGTGAATTCGGTGCCGGAGGTAAAGCGGCTGGTGACGGCTGTCTGGACGGCTCCGCTCTTGACCGTGAGGACGCGGTCGTGGCGGGGCGTGATGCCATTGCCCCGCAGGAAGGCACGCAGTCTCGGGGGCACATCCTTGTCGCCCGTGGTAATGAGGATCGAGGATTTTGGCCGATTCCAGAAGCTCTCCAACAGCTTGATCTCGTCTGCGCTGAGGTCGTAGGCCGGAGCGATGATGGCGATGCAGCTGACGTCTTCCGGGATCTCCTCGACGCCCGCAAAGGGAATGCGTTCGGGTAGAATGTTCTGGGAGACGAGGTTGGCGCTGAGGATCGACCATGCGCCGCTGCCTTCGGTATTGAGGTCACTTTTGTCGGACAGCACCCACATCTTGCGCGGCTTGCCTTCGATGGAACTGATCAGGCCGGCGCGCAGGGCGTCCTGGCCGAGGAATCCGACGACTCGGCGCTGGTTGTTGGCATCGGTCTTGTAGACAACCATGTCCTCGAACTTGACAATATTGACGTGCGGGCTGACCTGCTTTTCAGTCGAGGTCTCGCGCTCCTGCTTACTGCGGGCGTCGATGATGACAAGGTCTTGCTGGAAGATGATGCCGTATTCGGCGGCGAGGGTTTCGGCGAGGTCGTTGGCGCGGATCGGGTCGACAAAGCGGAGTTTGATTTTTCCCTTCGAGAGTCGCGCGTATTCCTCGGCAATCGGACGGATGCGGCTGTAGTAGGGAGCATCCGCGCGGAAGACGACGGTCATCTCGATCGGGTCCTCGCGTTCCGTGATATTCTCGGAGGCGAGGTAGCGGGAGGTGGAAGTCGAAAGCGTGAAGTCGAGGTCTTCGCTCAGGTCAAAGGGACGGTAGAGCTGGGAAGAAAGAAAGTTGACGGCGAGGAAGATGACCACGACAAGCACGACTTGCAGCACCGACAGGAAGCCGATGCGGAAGCGCTTCACCGGGCGGGCGCTGGTATTCGATTCGGAGCTCATGGCTTAGCGTTTCCAGCGACGGTAGTCGACGAGCTGGTAGGTGAGGAAAAGGATGACGAAGGTCAGGGTGGGGTAGTAGATCAGCGGACGAGTATCCACGAATCCCTTGGCAAAGAGGGCAAGGTGTTCCTGGCAGGAGATGTAGTGGAACAGGCCGACGCCTTGGAAGGCACCGCCCCAGATGACGGGCACGTAACCGACAAAGAAGAGGATCATCAGGAAGCAGATCGTCAGCAGGCCCGCGATGATCTGGCTGGAGGTCAGAGCCGAGGCGAGGCAGCCAACCGCCGTGAAGGCCATGCCCATGAGGATCAGGATGGCATAGGTGCCGATGACTTCACCGGGCGTCCATGATTCGGGAAGCTCGGCAATCCAATCGAAGAGGTGGAACTGGGCCAAAGTCGGCAGCCACAGGAAGATGTAGAACAGGAAGGCGGCGAGGTATTTTGACAAGACCACCTGCCAGGTTCGCACGGGCGCGGTGAGCAGCGTTTCGAGCGTTCCGGAGCGTTCCTCTTCGGCGAAGGAGCGCATCGTGATCAGCGGGAAAATAAAGAGGAACCAGAACCAGAAAACCGGTGAGTGGAAGGTTGCATAAATCAGGCTGTCCTGAGAAGGCGTGTCCAGAAAGCCCTTCATCGCGGTGGAAATCCCGACACCATTGGCGACGACGACCGCAGCAAGGATCACCCAGCCGAAAGGGTTGAGGAAGAAGGCTTTCAGCTCCTTTCGGAGAAGAATGAGAAGGGTGGGCATGGGTTGGAAGCGCGGGCGGAGCGAATGGGTAGAGGATGGCTTGGCCCGGGCCAATGCCGAATTTGACGATTAAGACACGAATCAGGGTGAAAGACGGTCGATCGACCAGTCCTGCCCGGCTTTGGTGTAAAGAAAGCGGTCATGGATCCGCGCCGGGCCGCCTTGCCAGAATTCGATGGTAGCGGGCACCACTCGGTAGCCGCCCCAGAAGGACGGCAGGGGGATCTCGCCGTGGGAGAACTTCTCTTTCAGCTCGGAGAGCTTCTGCATCAGCAGCTTACGCGAGGAAATCACCGAGCTCTGGCTGGAAACCCATGCCCCGAGCTGGGATTCGCGGGGCCGACTGGCGAAGTAACGGAGTGAGTCAGCAGTCGAGATCTTCTCGGCGCGGCCCTGAACGATGACCTGCCGCTCCAGCGTGATCCACGGGAAAAGCAGGCTGACCTGTGGGTTCTCGGCAATCTGGGCGGCTTTGCGGCTCTCGTAGTTGGTGAAGAAGACGAAGCCATCGCGGTCGAAGTATTTCAGGAGCACCGTGCGGAGAAGCGGCCGGCCGGTGGCGTCCACCGTGGCGAGGCTCATCGCATTGGGCTCGTGGACCTGCAATTCCACGGCTTGGGCGAACCACTGCTCGAACTGATCCAGCGGGTGGGCGGCAAGGTCTTTGCGATGCAGACCCTTGGCGGAGTATTCCTTTCGGAAATCGGACAAATCCATGCCGGGAAGATGGCCGGAAGTGTACGAAGGTCCAACAAGGATCTTGCCCAGAAATCGACAAAGGCGGCTCCAACTTGGAGCCGCCTTTGGAGAGAAAGGAAGTCATTCGGAGAAGTGAGGCACGCGCCAGACTTCTCGAACGATTCAATTAGTTCTGAGTAACCACAAGTCGCGCAAACTTTGCGGATGCGCCCTGAGGAAGAGAATACTCGATCGTGCCCGGGCCATTGAAGGTTGGGGTGACGACTTCCCATGGGTCAAGTGCTCCAAGGTCGTCTGATTCTTCAATGGCGTAAGTGACGTCTCCATTTGCCACGGCCTCGCTTCCCTTGGTGAAGATGAGATCCACTCCATCGAATGAACCAGGGCTACCGTTCGGAGTCTGGGGATTGAGACCAAGAGCATATTCCATCAAGTTGGTGATTCCATCGTTGTCGTCGTCACCGCTTGCGCCTTGGGTCACATTGTTTGTCGCCGCCCAAGTCGCGAATCCGGATACACTGGCCGTGAAGTCATTCCCATCACGAGGCATGATTTGGTAACCGGAGGTATAGGGACTACTGGAGTCGAACTGGCCAAGAACCCCCGTGATGTCGGATGGGTAGCTTGGTTCGGTCGATGCATCAGATCCTGCCTGAATGCGGACATCGATGAATGCGAGGCTTGGATCCGCCATGGTGATCGTCGAAGGAACGGCCCAAGGATCGGTTTCGGTTGCCCGGCGAGTGAGATTTTTGACGGTGACAAGCGAGCCCTCATACTGCTCTGGGCTGGCTAGGAGGTCCGCGATGGTCACAACGACAGGAGCTGGCTCTGTATCAGCACCGATCAGGACGATGTTTGAGCTGGCCGCGATGTCGATTTCAGTAAGGCCGTTGTATTGGGTCACGGTGCCGACCACGGCGTAACGTGAGCCACGAACAAAGCCCGGGTCATCGACGGACGAGAACAGGTTGATTCCGTAGGCTCCGTCTTGAATGAAGCTACTGTAGCTCGCTCCGCCTGCTCCAAAGTCCTCCTCGGTGATCACGCCTTCCACAGCAACGGTGGTGCCGCTATCGAGCGAAATGCCGGAAGCATTCACATCACGAAGCGAAGCGATCGGGATAATGACATGAGCCGCTGGATTGACTGGGATGGCAGTTGGAGTGCCTGATGCGGTTGCAGTGGCGACCTCGAACGGATAGTTTCCGTTGTCGGTGACCAAAGTCGGTGTCGGCATTGAAAGTCCGCTCACGGTAACGACAAGTTGGTCCGCTGTGTTCACCGCCGCTGAAGTCACCGAGATGACTTGCCCGGAGATCATGAAGCCCGCACCCGCAGCACCGGAACCGGAGAGGCTCACACTACCAACAGTGGGAACACCAAGCTCACTTGGAACGGTCACGTCGACCTTGGTAATCGTGACACCTGGAATCGTGGCCTCAATGACGACCGAAGCAGATTGCCCGGTGGCTCCCTTGTCGAACATGGCAATATTCTCAAAGTGATCTGATGGTGTGGCGTTCAGGACAACGGCAAAACCATCACCATCACCTGGGGTGAGTCCGCGAAGCGTCGCAAGGTATGAACTGTTCGAAGGGGAATTGCCTTGGCCGAAGCTCGATGGAAGTAGCGAAAGGGACCCGATCGCGTCGGTGCCGCTGACGTAGTCAACGATCGAGCTGCTAGTGTTGGTAATCGAAACGCCCAAGTTGGCACCTGTCGTTTCAGAGGCAATAACCTTAGCACCAGAGAAGTTAATGAAAAAGGATCCTGCGGGGCTTCCTGCGGCGAGAGCGTGAATTCCGCCGGTCGAGCCATTTGGGTCGGAGCCAGCCTCCTTGATCATCACCATTTCCGTGGTGGCGATATCAAACGATCCAGATGGAGCCTCGAAATAAGTGGTATCCAAAAGACCAACGCGAATCACGAAATCACCGCTAGGATCGACATCAGAGGAAGTGGCACTGTTGGTGAGCACGATGAGCGTTCCTACCGGGACACTGCTAAAAAGCGATGTGGTCTTGAAGGTAAACCTGCCACCTCCATCGCCGCCCATGCTGCCGGAGAAGTCTTTAACGATCATTCCCGACATATCGAGAGTATTGCCTGGTGTTTCGTCGCCAAGAACAAGCAGTTCGATCATGTCAGGAGCACCATTGAGATACTTGTTGATGACGACCGTAGGGTTGCTAGGCGGTGACGCGACGGTGAAATTCCAGCCAGTGGTTCCAGTCCCAGCGAAGGCGTTTGGCGTTTCGGCTTGATCGAGAATGGCTCCGTCAGGGATTTCGACGTAGTAGCCGACGCCCGCTGAAAGTGAGACGTCAAGCGTGAGGTAGAGGAAGTTGTCGAAAATCGCTACCTTGTTGAAATCGCTAAGCGCAAAGGTGGAAATGATCGCATCGTCGGATTGCTGGCGAAGCAAAATGTTCCCGGAGCCTTCCTGAATATTCTCGTTGAAAGTCGCGATGAGATTCTCTCCCGATACAACGGTTTCGACAGGGACATTTGTATCATCGTCTGCCGGCAATAAGGTGGAGATCGCAGGTGGGAGTGTATCTGGACCAGAACTGTTCCCGGTAATTCCAAGGTTCCGGATTCGCACGCCTCTACCACTTGGACCTCCGGCGGAGAAACGCAATCGAGTGGTCGAGGTGAAGGTGGTGGCTATCGTGATCGGGCCTCCAGCAATGTAAGGGCTACTGCCGGAGGGTGTCGCTGAAGTGTACGTGGTCGCATTCCAGCTGGAGCCACTATCAGAGGAGTATTCTACTAAGAGGGGATTGGCGGTCCCGCTTCCGAAAGTGGCCACATCGACATCAATCGTGATATCGGTGAATGAGCTCAAATCGTAATCAGACGAAATGATAAAATCCCCAGGTTCCCCTGCCTCGACGAGCCAATAGTTGCCGCGGTCGACAGCGTTGGTTGCAACATTGTTTTCCGTTGTCCAGCCCGAGGGAAATGCACCTCCGCCCGGCTGGGTTGCGAGGAGCGTAGTTTGGGCTTCTGCAAAGTTTGTGAGTTGTAGGAGGACTGAGAGAACCAGAGGTATTCTTGCGGCTCGGAAGTGGGACATTTGCATGATTAATTTGTGGTTCGATGTGGGTTTTTGAGATGTTGGGCGGAGCATGGACCGTACCGTTGCGGCGCGCACTCGACCTTTTATGAACTTTTCGTCATACTAGGCAGCTTCCCGGGGGTGGCGACTTGAAAATTGTGATTGTGAATAACTTGTCACGTTTTTTGCTTGCCCTTTCTTTCGTTTTAGAAATAATCGAAAGTAATGAAGGTTGAGTCCGAAAAGCTGAAGGAGGCGCGCGAGCAGTTCGTGGCGCAGTGGGGGGCGCTTGGGACTCAATGGGGGATCAACCGGACGATGGCTCAGATTCACGCGTTGTTGATGACGGTTCCAGAACCGCTGAGCACCGACGATGTGATGGCCGAGCTGGAGGTCAGCCGGGGGAACGCGCATACGAATTTGAAGGAACTCATCGCCTGGGGCCTGATCCGCAGCGTGGTGAAGAAGGGGGAAAGACGGGAGTATTTCGAAGCGGAGAAGGATGTTTGGTCGATTTTCACGACGGTGGCGAAAGAGCGAAAGCGTCGGGAAATCGAACCGGCGATTGCGGTGCTGCACCAGTGCGCGGAGGAAAGCAAGGACATGACCAGTGCGGAAGGGAAGGTGTTCCACGAGCAGATGCGGCAGCTCGAAGAGTTTGTGGGCTTCGCCTCGACGATGGCCGACAGGATCGCCTCGATGAAGCACGGTTTCGCGATCCAATTGGCGGCAAAACTTCTCAAGTAGACCTCCCTTTTTTTGATCATCAATTTCACTTTTTCCTGAAAAGACAAAAACGAAAAGAAAACAAGAACATGAATCCGACCATTATTACCTACGCGCTCTACTTAACCTTGGCGATCCCCCTGACGATTTGGGTGGCGAGGACGCTGCACCGGAGCGGGAGAATTTTCCTCGTCGAGTGCTTCCACGGCAAGGAGGAGCTGGCCGACAGCGTGAATCACTTGCTGGTGGTGGGCTTCTACCTGGTGAATGTGGGCTTCGTCTCGCTGTATCTCAAGCTGGGTGCCGAGGTGCCGGATGTGAGGGGGATTTTCGAGGCGCTGAGCGGCAAGATGGGGGTGGTGCTGCTGGTTCTGGGTGCGATGCACTTCCTGAACGTACTGATTTTCACGCGTCTGCGCCGCCGCGCCGAACTTGAGAGGAGCGGACCGCCGGTGATGCCGAAGGGGACTTTGGCGCAAGGCGGGAACTGAATTTTGACCAGGCGGCAAATCGATGAACACACTAACGATTTTCTACGACCCTGGCTGTGGCCTGTGCTGCGGCTTCCGGGATTGGCTGGAGCGGCAGGCTCTCTGGGTGCCGGTGGAGTTCATCGGTTTTCAGACTCCGGCGGCGGCGGAGCGGTTTCCGGGTATTAAGGAAGTGCAGGCCGACAAGGAATGTGTGGTGCTGGCTGACGATGGTCGCTGGTGGCAGGGGGCGGATGCCTGGATTGTCTGCTTGTGGGCGACGCGGGAGTTCCGTCTTTGGTCAAATCGACTTGCGGGGCCGATGTTCCGTCCGTTGATCGGAAGTGTGGTGCATTTGATCTCGAACAACCGACTGACGCTGTCGCGCATGATGCGGCTCCGGTCGGATCAGGCTCTGGCGGAGGAATTGGAACAGTATCGGCCGGAGTGCGAGAGCGGGAGCTGCGCGCTGCTGCCACATTTGAAGGACGCAAAGGACTTTTACAAGGCATGGAAATGAAAACAGCAGTCGTTATTTTTGGAGCGAATGGATTCATCGGGCGGTATCTCTGTCGTCACTACGCCCGCCAAGGCCGGGAGGTCGTGGCGGTGGGGCGTCGGCGTGAGGGCTGGTCGGGCGATGGGATGTTCTTGGAGTGGGATGGTAAGACGCTTGGGCCATGGGCGCTCGCCTTGGAGGGCGCGGGGCTGGTGATCAACCTTGCCGGGCGGAGCGTGAATTGTCGCTACCACGAAAAGAATCGGCGCGAAATCATGGAGTCGCGTGTCGCGGCGACCCGGGTGATCGGCGAGGCAATCTCGAAATGCGCGGTGCCACCGGCGGTATGGATGAATGCTGGGACGGCGACGCTTTACCGCCATGCCGAGGATCATGCTCAGGATGAATGGAGCGGGGAGCCGGGCACGGGATTCTCGGTGAACGTGGCGCAACGCTGGGAGCAGGAGTTTTTCGCGGCGAAGCTGGCGGGGCGGACGCGGAAGCTGGCGTTGAGGATCGGCATCGTCTTGGCGAACGAGGCGGACACGGTGTTCGATGTGCTGGGTGGTTTGGTGAAGCGTGGGCTCGGCGGGCGGATGGGGAGTGGAAAGCAGCGGGTGAGCTGGATTCACATGGATGACCTGTTGGAGATCATCACGCGGCTGGAGGCGGATTTCTTCGCCGATGGGATTTACAATCTGACGGCTCCCAAAGCCGCGACGAATGCCGAGATGATGCGTTGTTTCCGCGAAATGAAAGGAATGCCGATCGGGCTACCGGCGGCGAAGTGGATGCTGGAACTGGGAGCGATGCTGATGGGGACCGAGACCGAGTTGGTATTAAAGAGCCGCTGGGTGAAGCCCGGGAGGCTTTTGGACGAGGGTTTCCGCTGGCGCTGGCCGGAGATGGGTCCAGCACTTTTGAATCTGGAATCGCGGCGCGGGCTGGAAGCGTTTTTCCATGTCCCGGAGAAGCGCGCCGTAGGGGTGAAGGTCTGGACGGCCGGAAGGGGACTGACAACGGCATGAGAACGAGCTGCTTTATTTCGTAAATGTCGGAAGGTTTACTTTGTCGTTATTCGGCAAAGGCGCTATTCTAGCGGTGCACCGAAATGAGCGGACTGGAAATAAGATATCGAAGGCCGGGCGCTGCTCAAATGCTGATCCTTCTCGCCTCGCTGGTTGTCGTGATCGCAGGGATGAAGGCGGCCCAGGCTTTCTTCGTGCCCGTGTTGCTCGCCTTTTTCCTGGCGACGGTGAGTTTTCCGATCACCAACTGGCTGAGAAATCACAAGGTTCCGCGTGCGGTGGCGGTACTACTTACCGTGCTAGTGGACTTCGCTTTCCTCGCCGGTTTGGTTTTTTTGGCGATTTCGGTCTTCGGGGACTTGCAGGAAAAGTGGAATTCCGAGTACTCCGCTCTGACGATCACGAGGTTGGAGCAGGCCGTGGACGGAGTTGCGGCGATGGGGGAAAAGGTGAATAGCTTTTGGAGTGAGGGAAAGGTTTCTCCCGAGGTTGAGGTTGAGCTTCCCGAGATCACTGCCCCCAAGGCGATCCCCGTGCCGGAAGGCGAGCGCATCGAACTGGAACAGCTTGAGACGGAGACCCGTTTGACCAAAGCGGCTGCCGTGGTTCTAGCGCAGCTTCGCGACCTGAAGTTTGCCCAAGTTTGGAATGTCGGCACGGATGTGGTCGGGCGGGTCGTCTCGTTCTTTGGAACGTCCCTAGTGATTCTGATCCTGACGGTTTTCATGCTGACGGAGGCCCGCATGTTTGGTCGTCGATTCGATGCCATCTGCGAAGCGCGTGGGCCGAACATTCAGCGCCTGCTGAGTGCCTTGAAAGACACCCAGCGCTATCTTGGAATCAAGACAGCGATCAGTCTGGTCACAGGCATTTTGGCGGGAACCTTGTGCTGGGCTGCCGATTTGGACTTCTTTGTTCTTTGGGCGATTCTTGCTTTTGCTCTGAACTTTATTCCGGTCGTGGGCTCGGTGATTGCCGGGCTCCCGCCGACCATTCTGGCCTTGCTGGTGAGTGGTCCTCCGGAGGCCTTCGCGGTGATGAGTGGTTACATCTTGATCAACACCTTCCTCGGGAACTTTATTGAGCCCATGCTCATGGGGCGGCGCTTCGGGTTGTCGACCCTGATTGTGCTGCTGTCCGTGCTTTTTTGGGGATGGCTCTGGGGGCCAATCGGGATGCTGCTTGCCGTGCCGCTGACAATGATGGTGAAAGTCGTGCTCGATAACAGCAATGAGTTTCGCTGGATCGCCGTGGCGATCGGAAAGGAGACTCACGGGCCGACTGAGGAAAAGCGGATCCTCAAGGAGGGTGCCGCCGAGAAGCACGATGATGAGAGCTCGGTCACCGGCGAAACGGCCGATGCCACCGGGCAGTCTTAGATTTGCTGCGTTTTCCGCTGGCATGTGACGATTGCGTCTCCATCTTGCCGCCGCCCCATGACCCGTTTCCAAAAGATTGCCACCGCTGCACTCGTTTCGGTTCTCCTCCTTTTGTTCGTTGGGGCGATTGTGAGAGTGACCGGTGCCGGTCTCGGTTGTCCGGACTGGCCGAAGTGCTGGGGGTGTCTCATCCCGCCGTGGAAAGTCGAACAAGTGGATCTGGGCCGGATCGACTTTGAAAAGTTCCAGCAGAAAGCGGCGCGACTCGGTCGTGATCCCGACACGGTGACTCCCGAGCACATCCTCGAGAATTTCAACCCGCGGCACGTCTGGACCGAGTTCGTCAACCGTCTCTTTGCCCTGCCAGTAGGGTTTTTCTCGCTGGCGACGATGGTGGCCGCCTTTGGGCAACCGAGGCAAAGGCGCGTCGTCTGGTGGAGTTCCCTCGCATCGCTGATCCTTGTGGGTGCGAATGCCGTGCTCGGAGCGATGGTTGTTTACAGCGGTTTGAAGCCCGGGGTGCTGACGCTGCACATGGCCTTGGCGATGCTGCTGGTCGGCCTGCTCACCTTCACCGCTTGGCGGGGAACGGGCCAACCGTGGTCGCTCAGATTGGATTCGCGCTCGGTGATTTCCGTCCGAGCTTGGGTCTTCGCACTGCTTGGATTGATCATCGTCGAGGGCATCATGGGAACCCAGATCCGGGAGATGACCGATGTTTTGGCAAAATCCCATGACGGAGCCCCGCGGGCGGAATGGATTGGTGAGCTGGAAGGAACCTTCGTCTACCTCGCCCATCGGAGCTTCTCGTGGGCGATCGTGGTCGTTTCGCTGATGGCTTGGTGGCGGACCGGCCAGGCGACCGGCGGCATCGTCGGCAAGCCAGCGAAAGTCCTGTTGGCCTTGGTTGGCGTTCAGATGATCCTCGGGCTGGTGATGTCCCAGATTCAGGTGTTTGCGGTGGTGCAGGTTCTCCACGTCGGTTTGGCGGGAATCATGCTTGCTTGCGCGGTCCTCTGGCTTTGCGGAACGTGGAGAATTCGTGAGCTTTCCTAGTTGGAAAGTGGAGCGTTGACGGATGGGGTTCTCAGTGGATAATCCCGACGCCCGGCGGCAATTAAGCGTCCATCGGGTTTTCACAGCCGCCGGATCCGGCGGCATCACTACCCACCAACACGATCATGACTAATATCGCAATTAACGGATTCGGACGCATCGGACGTCTTGTCTTCCGCGCACTCGTCGAACAGGGCCACCTCGGAAAGACCTTCAATGTGGTTGCCGTGGGTGACCTTGTTCCCGCTGACAACCTCGCCTACCTCGTCAAGTATGACTCCACTCAAGGTCGCTTCCAGGGTGAAGTCTCCTCGAAGAAGTCCTCACCTGACCTTGCGGAAGACGACATCATCGTCGTCAATGGCCACGAAATCAAAGTCGTGAGCGCTCGCTCACCAGAAGGTCTTCCTTGGAAGGAGATGAATGTTGATATCGTCATCGAATCCACCGGACTTTTCGTTGAAGACAAGCTGGCCCAAGGTCACATCACCGCTGGTGCCAAGAAGGTCATCATCTCCGCGCCTGGTAAGGGCGACGACGTTCACACTTTCGTGCAAGGCGTCAACGACCATCTCTACGATCCTGCCAAGCATCACCTGATCTCCAATGCAAGCTGCACCACCAACTGCCTCGCTCCGCTTGTTCACGTCCTCCTGAAGGAAGGCATCGGCATCGAGGAAGGTCTGATGACCACCGTGCACTCCTACACCGCGACTCAGAAGACCGTCGACGGACCTTCGAAGAAGGACTGGAAGGGTGGCCGGACTGCCGCGCTCAACATTATCCCATCCACCACGGGGGCTGCCAAGGCCGTTGCTCTTGTTTGTCCTGAAGTGAAGGGCAAGCTTACTGGCATGGCATTCCGCGTGCCGACTCCGACCGTGTCGGTCGTCGACCTCACCGTGAAGACCGTGAAGGAAACTTCGCTCGCGGAAATCAACGGACTCCTCAAGAAGGCTTCCGAGACTTACCTCAAGGACATCCTTGGTTACACCGAGGATGAAGTAGCTTCCTCTGACTTCATCCACGATCCGCTTTCGTCGATCTACGACGCCGGCTCCTCGATCGAGCTCAACAGCCGCTTCTTCAAGTTGGTGAGCTGGTATGATAACGAATGGGGTTACTCCAACCGCGTTGTCGACCTCCTCGACGACATCGTGAAGAAGGGAATCTAACAGGTTTCACCCGCGCTCGATTTGAAAGCGTCCGTCCCGATTGGGGCGGGCGCTTTTTTGATACATCTCGGAGTGATGCCAGAATGCACTTGCTGGTGCAAATGACTTTACTTGAAGTAGGCCGCAGCGTTTCCGGAACAAACGGCAGTGACCAACTGGGAGAGTGCCTCGAAGTCATCGGGGAGCTCACCGCGGTCGGCTTCGCTACCGATCAGGTTGCACAGGATGCGGCGGAAGTATTCGTGGCGCGGGAAGGAGAGGAAACTCCGTGAGTCGGTGAGCATGCCGACGAAGCGTGATAGCAAACCCGTGGAGGAAAGCGCGTTGAGCTGCATTTCCATGCCTTCCTTCTGGTCCGCGAACCACCAACCGGAGCCGAACTGAATCTTGCCGGGAATCGATCCTCCTTGGAAGGCACCGGTCATCGCCGCGAAGAGGTAGTTGTCTGAGGGGTTGATGTTATAGAGAATGATCTTGGGCAGGGAGTCGCGCTCGGCGAGTGCACCGAGATAGGTGATCAGCGGGCGGCCTTGGGAGAAGTCGCCAATCGTATCGAAACCGGCATCGGGACCGATGTTGTTGAAGCCATGCGGGTTGACGTTTCGGAAGGGACCAAGGTGCAATTGCTTGGTCCAGCCTTTAGCGGCGTCCAAGCGCCCAAGGAAAAGCATAAGATAGAAGCTGAACTTCTCGCGGTCTTCGACACTTCCTGCGTTTCCGCTTCTTGCGTTTTCAAAAATGATCGAGGCGTCAGCATCATCGCAGGGGATTGCCGGGCAGTGGTCGAAGCTGTGGTCGGAAAGGCGGCAGCCAGCGGCGTGAAAGTCATCGTGGCGGACCTGCAGTGCGTTGAGAAGATCGTCGAGCTGGGAAATATCGGTGTCAGTGATGGCTTCGAGTCGATCGATCCATGCGTTGAAGCTCTCCGGTTGATCGACGGCAAAGGCTTTGTCGGGACGGAAGGTTGGCGTGACCCGTGTGTCGATACCTGAGGCGGCGATGGCAAGGTGATCGTCGAGGGGGTCAACGGGGTCATCCGTCGTCCCGATCATTTTTACTTTGAAGCTCTTCAGGATTTCATGAACGCAGAAGTCGTCCTGAGCGAGTCGATCGTTGGCCTGTTCCCAAATGGTGTCGGCGGTGTCAGGGCCTAACAGAAGATCGATGTCGAAATAGCGCTGGAGCTCGAGGTGGGTCCAGTGGTGGATTGGATTTCGGAGGGTGTAAGGAATGGTCTCCGCCCATGCTTGGAACTTTTCACGTGGTGTGGCGTCGCCGGTGATGGATCGTTCGTCGATGCCGTTCGCGCGCATCAAGCGCCACTTGTAGTGGTCGCCACCCAGCCAGAGATCTGCGAGGTTTGCCCAGCGATGATTGGTTGCGACTTCCTTTTGAGAAAGGTGGGTGTGGTAGTCGTAGATGGGTTGTTCGGCGGCGACTTCGTGAAACAGTCGCAGGGCGGTTGGGGAGTAGAGGAGGAAGTCCTTGGCAGGGTAGGGCATGGGAGGGATTTCGTAGGAGATGAGGCATGGCGTCAAGGGAGTTTCGAGCCTTGCTGATCGGCTCTTGCGTAACGCTCTGAAGGAAGGAAGGCTGCCGCCGTGCAAGGAGCAGTGGGAATTATTCAGCAGTTACTGCCGGTCTATCTGCTGATCTTGGTTGGCGCGGGCCTGCGGCGAGTGGGACTGACGAAGCGCGAATACGACGATGCGTTCCTCCACCTCGTGTTCAATGTGATGTATCCCTGTTTCATTTTGGACAACATCCTCGGCAGTAGTAGCGTCAAGGACCCTTCATCCGTAGCCTGGGGTATCGGTCTGGGCTTTCTATTTCCAGTGGTCGGAATGGCGCTGGCTTGGGTTGTTGCGGGCTGGCTTGGCTATGCAAAGGGGAGTGGGCGGCGGACTTTTGCCCTGAGCTCCGGCATTCAAAATTTCGGCTACACGGCGATTCCCGTCGTTCAGCAGTTGTGGGTGGGCACGGGTGCCATGGCGATGCTCTTCGTTCACAACTTGGGCACGGAGTTGGCGATCTGGTCCGTGGGAGTCATGCTCATATCGGGGGATAAAAAGATCCCTTGGAAAAGGCTCGTGAATGGTCCGGTTGTCGCAGTGGTTGCCGGTCTTTCGTTGGTTGCTCTCGACTGGGACGGGATGCGGACGAGCGATGCTGGTGAAGCGCTTCCTGGAGTGATCCGAACCACCTTGAAATGGCTTGGAGTCGGTGCCTTCCCCTTGGCGATCTTCACGACTGGGGGCATCATGATGGACATGATTGGTAAGGAACGCTTCAGCTTAAAGGCTTCGATCGGGGGTTCCATTTTGCGGCTGGCGGTGATCCCTTTGATCATGCTGTTAGGTGCCAGATTCTCCTGCGCGCCAGTGGAGCTCAAGCAGGTCCTCATCGTCCAAGCCGCGATGCCCGCTGCGATGACGCCGATCCTCCTCGCAAAGCTTTATGGGGGACGACCGTCAGTCGCCGTGGAAATCGTCGTCGCCAGCACCGTGTTAAGCCTGTTCACCCTGCCCTTGGTGATTCTTTTCGGCAGGGCGTTTCTCGGCCTCTGAACTACTCGTTCGGCTGAGCTTCGGCTGATTTGAGCAAATGGAAAAGTTCGCTGTCGGTTGACATGATCAAGGTGGTGTCCTTCTTCAGCACGCTGCGGTAGACATCCAGAGTACGAGTAAAGCCGTAGAAGTCGGCCGCTTGGGGAGTTCTATTGTAGGCTTCGGCGTAAATTTTTGTAGCTGCGGCGTCAGCTTGGCCCTTGGTTTCCTCGACCGTCCGGTAGGCGCCAGATTCGATCTCGCGGAGTTCCTTTTCCATATTACCCTGAATTTTCGCTGCTTCACCCGCGCCTTCGGAGCGGAAGCGTTCGGCGATCTGTTGGCGTTCGCTGATCATGCGTTCGAAGATGCGCTGCTGGACGGAAGGGTTGTAGTTGATGCGCTTGAAGCGGATATCTAGCAAGCCAATCCCGAACTCGGCGAGCTTCGGAGAGGCCTTGCTGAGGATTTCCTCTTCCAGCTTCGTGCGACCGAAACGAATCGGCTTTAGCACCCCGACCTTCCCGGACCGATCTGCTTCGACCAGTTCTTCAGCCTGTCTAACCTCTCGACTCTTGGTCGTGCGGACGGCCTCGATCAGATCGTGCTTGGCGATGGTGTTGCGGGTTTCGCTGCCGAGGATGTCATCAAGGCGTGACTTTGCGCTTCGTTCGTCGCGCAGACGCTCGAAGTATTTCAGCGGATCGTCGATCCGCCAGCGGCCGAAAGTGTCGACAAGGATGTAAGTCTTGTCCTTGGTTGGCATTTCATTGGGCATTCCATCCCATTCGAGAATGCGTTTTTCGATGATGTTGACCCTTTGGATAAACGGGATTTTTAGACCAAGGCCGGCTTCGGTGACCGGGTCGCCGACAGGCTTTCCGAACTGGGTAACGATCGCCTGCTGCTGCTCGGTGATGGTGTAAAATGAGCCTGATGCGATCAGCAAGAGGATGAATGCCACGATGACGCCGAGGCACCCGAAGGCTACTTTTTTGGTGGGATTGCTCATGACTTACTTGAGTGGAAGGTTACTGCCGTCGAGGTTGAGAAGGGGAAGGATCTGCTTGGCTTCCTCATCAATGATGATCTTTCGACCGAGTTGCGGGACGACTTCACCCATGGTTTCCAGGTAGAGTCGTCGTTTTGTGATTTCTGGAGACTTGGAGAATTCTTCGTAGAGGGCGGTGAAGCGGGCAGCATCACCCTCTGCTTCGTTGATTCGTTGAGTGGCATAGCCTTGGGCATCGCTGATACGTCGCTCGGCTTCACCGCGAGCCTTGGGGACGGCGCGATTGTAGAGACCATTGGCAATGTTGATGGCTTCTTCTTTTTGCTGTTGGGCCTCGTTTACCTCGTTGAAGGAACTCTGAACCGGGCGAGGAGGGTTGACGTCTTTCAACTGCACTTGGTCGATCGTCAGACCCATGCCGTATTTGGTGGTCAGGTCCTTGAGCTTTTGGAGGGATTCCGCCTCGATGTCCTGTCGGCCAATCGTCAGGACCTCGTCAACGGTGCGATCGCCGACGGCTTCGCGCATCACTGACTCGGCAACGTCGCGCAGGGTTTCATCGGGGTCGCGGACGTTGAAAAGGTAGTCTTTGGGGTCATCGACACGATACTGCACGACCCATTCGACCAAGGCCGAGTTGAGGTCGCCGGTGACCATTTCCCGTTCATACTGCCACTCTTCGCGATTGGAAACCTGCGAGCGATTCGTCGCGCCAGCGGTCCCGAAGCCGAACTCGAGCTTCTGCTGACGCCGAACGGCGACGGCTTGGACGGTGTCCACACCGAAAGGAATCTTGAAGTGAAGTCCACGATCGACGGTGTCGCTGTATTTTCCGAAGCGCATGACCACGCCCTGTTCCTCGGCTTGAATGGTGTAGAAAGAGCTCCAGATGCCGATGATGAGAAAAAAAATCCCTGGGATCACTAGCAGGGCTTTTGGAGAGAAGGGAAACTTCGGCAGCCCCGGCATCTTGGGGAATTGTGGGAACTGCTGGACATGGCGGGGTGGGAGATCGGGCGGGCCGAAGGAGTTGTTCATGGGCTTGGGAATGCTGTTTTCTCGGGAGTGTTACGAATGATCCCACTAAGTGCTAGGAGAATGACGGACTGAAATTGGAGTTGGCGTTTCCTGAAACGTGTCGCCGAACGGCGATGCTCGTTTGACCCAAGGGAGGATTCGCTTGACCAGTGAGGGAAACGAGAGCACCGGGCTTATGCAACGAAGGCGAAGATTTCAGCGGAGTGTAAGGATGACCGGGCAGTGATCGGAGCCTAGGACGTCGGGAAGGATGGAGGCGGAGTCCAGTCGGTCCTCAAGGCTTTTGGAGACTCCGAAGTAGTCGATCCGCCAACCGATGTTGTTCCCGCGCGCTCCTGCACGGTAGCTCCACCACGAGTATGCGCCTTCGGTGTCGGGATGGAAATGTCGGAAAGTATCGATAAAACCGGCTTCGACGAGCTGCGTGAAGCCGAGGCGCTCTTCGTCGGAAAAGCCGGCGCTGCCACGGTTCTGTGTTGGACGGGCGAGGTCAATTTCCTGGTGAGCCACGTTCAAGTCGCCACAGAAGATCACGGGCTTTCCCATGGCTTCCAGATCGATCAGGTATTGCCGGAAGGCCTGATCCCAGGTCATGCGATAGGCGAGGCGGCGGAGTTCGTTTTGGGCATTTGGGGTATAGACGTTAACCAAGCGAAAATCGGAGAATTCAAGGGTGAGAACACGGCCTTCGGTATCATGCTCCTCGATACCGATTCCGTGCGCAACGGATAGGGGTTTCTCGCGACTGAAGACGGCGACTCCGGAGTATCCAGGCTTCCGTGCGGAGTTCCACTCGGCGTGGTAGCTGCCAAATTCCAAGGGCAGTTCGACCTGCTCAGGCCGGGCCTTGGTTTCCTGTAGGCAAAGGACGTCGGGCGATTCGGTGGCGAGAAAGTCGGCAAGGCCTTTTTTGAGACAGGCGCGGATGCCGTTGACGTTCCAGGATATGAGTTTCATCAATTCGATGGGAGGAAAGTAGAGCAGGGTCGGTGAAACAAAAAACCGCGCCACCAGAAGGAAGCGCGGTTTTGAGAAATTTGTTCGCTTGGGATCAGCGCTTGGAGAACTGGAAGCGCTTGCGGGCACCGGGCTGTCCGGGTTTCTTGCGCTCCTTCATGCGCGGGTCGCGACGCAGGAAGCCTTCTGGCTTGAGTTCCTTGCGAAGCTCTCCGTCGAACAGAGTCAGTGCGCGAGCCACCGCAAGACGAATCGCGCCAGCCTGACCGTGGAGACCACCGCCCCTGGCCGTGATGTTGAGATCGAAGCGATTCAGAAGATTGGCCTGCTGGAACGGGGCGAGCACCGCGTTCTGAAGGGGAAGGGTGGCAAAGTAATCATCAAACGGACGGCCGTTGATGGTGATGGTGCCGCTTCCTTCGCACATCCGCACGCGGGCGGTGGCATTTTTGCGGCGTCCGGTGGCGGACATGGATTTGGTAGCTACGCTCATGTGAAAAGAAATTCAGTATGGAAAATCAGGCGACTTCGTAAGCTTCTGGAGCCTGTGCTTCATGGGGATGCACGGGTCCTGCATAGACCTTGAGCTTGCCAAGGATGGCACGACCGAGGCGGTTCTTGGGAACCATTCCGTGAACGGCGCGCTCAACGAGCAGAACCGGACGGCGCTTGCGGATCATGCGGGGAGTCTCAACTTTCTTGCCGCCGACCCATCCGGAGAAGCTGGTGTAAATCTTTTCGCTCTCTTTGTTACCGCTGAGGCGGACCTTGTCTGCATTGATCACCACGACGAAATCGCCAGTGTCAACGTGAGGGGTGAAAATTGGCTTGTGCTTACCACGGAGCAGGCGTGCTGCTTCAACTGCAACTTGACCGAGAATTTTGTTCTCAGCGTCAATCACATACCACTTGCGCTCGATATCAGCCGGCTTGGCAGAAAAGGTCTTCATGTTTTCGTCAGTGTTTCCGGCGTGGCTAACCTACGGGACCGAAGGCCTACGCGCGGAAGGGCGGAGAAACTAGGTAGACGCTATTGGGGTGTCAACCGGAAATCCCCGCTGAATTCGAAGGTTTTTCTCGAATTTCCCGGATCAGACGATTTTTGCGGTTGAAGAGGAGTTTTTAATCAGCGAGACTCGGGCAGGAAGAGTGCCTTGAAGTGGCATAATCCCAGTTTTCGAATATGAGTAACGGATACAGTGGTGGTGGACGTAGAGGTGGACGCCGTGGCGGACGCCGCGGGTTGAAAGGATCTCCGAAGATTAATAGCGTCGGAGAAGAGAAGGCTGTTGAGATTGAAGGCACGATCACTTCAGTTCTCGCAGGTACCCAGTTTCGGGTTGAATTGCAGAGTGGTCACGAGGTTCTCGCCCATATTTCGGGCAAAATGCGCAAGCGTTTCATTCGTCTGGTGGTGGGCGATCGCGTGAAGATGGAGATGTCGCCTTACGATGTCTCGAAAGCCCGAATCACTTTCCGTTTGGGCTGATAGGTTTGGTTTCTGGCCAAAGTCCTCAGAATTCTCGTGCCCCGGACTGATGTCCGAGGATTCTTAGCTGGGGAGTTCGATATTCTCGAGCACCTCATCCAGTGGCGGTAACGGGGCTCCATGATCTTTGCGCTCAATCTCGATGCGGCCAAAGAGTTCGCCCTGACGCAGGACAAACTGGTTCATCTTCATCAATTCGAGAACGGCGAGGAAGGTGACGATGACTTCCGCCTTGGTCGCGGCATCGGCGAAAAGGCTGTCGAAGGGCGCGGATTCACCCGGCTTGAAGCGGGTGAGCAGCATTTCCAGCTTATCGGAGACGGTGTAGCGGTCGTCGACGATGTCTCCGAGGTCGTGGGACTCCTCGAAACGTTTGAGCACGTTTTGGAAGGCTCGGATGAGATCAAAGATCGAAACTTCCGCAAGAGGCGCGGGGGTGTTATCGATTTCCGGCTGCTCGGATTTGAGAGCGAAGGAGTCTTCCTGTTCGATCTCTTTTAGGCTGAGGAAATTGGCGGCATCCTTGAACTTCTTGTACTCAATAAGCTGGCGGATGAGTTCCCAGCGGGGATCGTCCTCCTCCGCATCCTCTTCGGGAGGCTGCTCCTGGCGGGGGAGCAAGGTGCGGCTTTTTAGATACATGAGATTCGCTGCCATGACGATGAACTCGGCCGCGAGGTCGATATTCAGCATCCGAAAGGTCTCGATGTATTTCAGATACTGTCCGGTGATTCGCGAAATCGAGATGTTCTGGATATCCACTTCGTCCTTTTTGATCAGGTAGAGGAGGAGATCGAGGGGTCCTTCGAAAATCTCGAGCCGCACTTTATAATCGGAGCCTTCCACGCCCGAGTGGGTAGGCGATCCATCCTTTCGCGGCGAGGGCAAATTTGGCCTCGCCTGAGATCATTTCCGAAGCTGTAATCTGGGCCCCGCCTCGGGGGGTATTCTAGTTTATGAACGCTGACCAACCACAGACATTCAACGATCGACTCAGCCAGTGGGTCGCGAGCCAAGGCTTCTGGTTTCAACTGCGTTATTCGATGTCCAGTGGCGGGGGGTGGTCGGTAGCAGTGTTTCACCTCTTGAGGCTGGCGAGTCGTGTGTTGATCCTGCTGCTGATTGGCGCACTGGGTTTTGTCTTCTTTCTCACTAAGAGATTCGACTCGGCCGCTTTCCAAAGCGATCTGAGTCACCGCTTTTCCAAGGGTGTGGCGGCTTCCGAGGCACAGATTGCCGGGTTTAAGCGGGAGCAAGGGCGGGCGCGGATTAGGCGGATTGGTGCCGAGGGGACTTCGGCGAGCTTTTTTCAGACGCTCGAAGCTGGTAACTTGAACTTTAAAATGACCTTCCTCAATGGTCTTTCGGGCGATTGGGACGTTGGCATTATCGAGGGAAACTGGATCGACGTTCAGGTAAAAGCTGGTGCCAACTCGCCAGAGGAGGCGGCGGCTGCCGCTGAGACGCTTTTCAAGAGGCGGCGGAACTTTGATGTCCTTGGACTAGACTTCTCGAAAGCCCGTGTGACCTGGGGCTATGACAAACGAGTGGGTGAGATTGAGGGGAGTAAGATGTCCGCTCACCGGGTCAGTGAAGGTTGGCGGTTCAATTTCCGAGGTGGGAGGTTCACCCAAAACTGGATTCGGGATTTTGAGATCGAGGAGATGGTGATGCTGTGTACTCCCAACGAGTTGATTGTGGAAAAGGGAGTGCTTGTGGCGGATGACGGTCGAATTGACTTCAAGGATGTGAAAATTAAAGGTGGCGAATTGCCTCAGATTTCAGGGCGCTTGATTTTGAAGAACATCCCTATCGAAAGCTTACTGCCCGAGAAAATCTTGGAGAGGATTGATGGAAGTATTTCAGCTGAGCTTGAATTCGGTGGTTCAACCAACTCTGCGGAAGGTTTATCTCTTCAAGGTCCGGTTACTCTTGGAGAGGGGGATTCGATCCAAATTCGTGATGAGATCCCGATTTTAAAAGCATTGGACGTGGTGGACGTATTCAACAGCTACAAGCGGGTTCCTTTTACTCGTGGAGGCTTCAATCTGAAGACAGGAGGTGGCGAGATGTTGATCTCCGGCTTGAATCTTGAGACGAGGGATCAGGTGTCTCTTCAGGGTAGATTAAGTGTGAGCTACCCTACGGATAATGAGGCAGCAAGGACAATCGGTGAAAATTCCGTCGACATGATTCGCCCCATGACTGACGATCGTGAGGAGCGGCAGGCGAAGAAGGATATCACTCTGAGGCGTGCGGCAGATGAATCGAAAGTCGAAGAAAATGCAGTTGAAAATTCCGAGTTCTTTGCCGGCCTGGCATCGAAAAGGGATGCTGAGTCGCTGAGGCGTGCGGCCGCCATGCGTGCGCGCAATACCTTGAATTTCGACGGAGGATTTCGGATGACGATTCCCGGAGATGCTTTCGAGAGATCGCGGATTCTTCGTGAGCGCTATCCGATCGATCAGGCGACTTCACGTATTGGAATTGACATTCCGCTGCGGGGAACATTGTCCGAGCTTACCTTGAGTCAGGCGGAGGCGATCCTGAGGGATGGAGGTAGTAATGATTGATCATCCGCCAACCGTTGGTGTCATCCCCATATTGGCATAGATCTCCCGGGTGGCGTTGCTTTTGTTGAGCGTGTAGAAATGAATGCCGTCAACGTCGTGATCGAGCAGATCGATGCACTGTTGAGCTGCATAGTGGATGCCGACTCTTTCGACGGCGGCAGGGTCATCGCCAGCTCGATCCAAGGCACGTAGAAGCTTTGCCGGGAACCTAGCGCCGGCTGCGAGTTCTGCCATGCGGCGCATACTCTTGGTCGATGTCACAGGCATGATGCCGGCAATGATGGGCGCGCTGATTCCAAGATGCCGACAGCGATCCCGAAAGTCGAGGAAGTCGTGGTTATCAAAAAATAGTTGGGTGCAGATGTAGTCGGCACCAGCATCGACCTTGGCCTTCAGGTGTTCGAGTTCGACGAGACGATTGGGGGTCGTTGGATGTCCTTCTGGAAAACCTGCGACTCCGATTCCGAATCCCCGGGGGGAAGGGTGGCTCCCGCTATCGTTGAATTTCTTGATAAATCTGACGAGGTCTTCGGCGTGGGGAAAGGCGCTGTCTGACCAATCGTAGTTCGGCCAGTCTCGCGGAGGGTCACCCCGGAGAGCCAGAATGTTGGAAACACCGGCCTCGGCGTAGCGGACGAGGATGGCCTCGATTTCCTCCTCACTGTGGCCTACACACGTCAGGTGAGGGACAGGGGATGTTTTCGTGGTTTCCTTGATCCGGACGACAAGATCGTGGGTCGCGTCACGCGTTGAACCGCCGGCACCGTAGGTGACCGAGACAAAAGAAGGGTCGAAGGTCCCGAGTTCGACGATGGCGGAATAGAGTTCATCCCAAGCGGCTGCAGACTTGGGCGGGAAAAATTCAAAAGAGAAGGACGGGCGGCGACGCGCAAGGATGTCGAGAATGTGCATAGTCAGTGACGGGAGGCAGAATTGGATGAGATGAACGAAACGGCCAACAAAAACCGCGCGGGCAGCAACTTCGTCAGGGCCGTGGGGTTTTCCGTGTTGGCGGCACGGCAGTGCTGAACTTTACTTCACCACGATGAAAATCATCCCATTCACAATCGTTGCCCTTATCGGCGCGGGTAGTCTTTACGGTGAATCGCCCCGCCGGGGTGAAGGCGGCCCGCCGCCTGAGGGTGGTCCTGATCGCGGGCGCAACTTCAAAGGTTTCTTCGAGAATGCTGATAGCAATGGAGATGGCGTAGTATCGCCTGACGAGTTTTCAGCACTTGAGCGGATATCCAAGCTCCCTGAGGGGACGCAGCGCGAGATCTTCAAACGCTTCGATAAAAATAGCGATGGATTGATTCAGCTACCGGAAATGCGCCCACCCCAGAGACCGGAAGGGAGAGGTCGCCCGTTTCCCAAACTCCATGAGCTCGATACTGACAAGGATGGCAAGGTCAGCTTCGCTGAGTTTGAAGTGGGTCCATACGCTGACCGTATTCCCAAGGAAAGGCTGAGAGCGTTCTTTGGTCGGCTCGACCGAAATGGTGATGGAAGCTTTTCGGCGGCTGATATGCCACAGGACCATCGGCCGTCTCAAGACCGCCCAAGGGAGGGACGCCAAGAACAGCACGACCCGTCGAGGATGATTGAGATGCTCGACAAGAACGACGATAAGGCGCTCAGTTTCGAGGAGTTCCGTCAGGCACCTTGGCTTAAGGACAAGAGTGAGGATGAGCAGGAAGGTCTCTTTGAGAAACTCGACAAGAACGGTGATCTAAGCATTGAGCTTTCCGAATTACCCCTTGGCGGGCCGCGGCGTCCAGAAGGACGGGAAAGGAAGGGCATGCAAGGTCCATGGGGGCCGAGGCACCCGGATAGCAGAGGTTCGGATGGAGTTCGCAGCCCGCGTGGGCCCGGGGGACCAAGCGGGAATCGCTGAATCGTTGGAGACTACTTGTAGGAGCGAACCGAAGGCTTAACGGTCTCCCATTGAAGCACTTCCTTGTGGAGGACTGGTGGGACGCCGACGCCTTTGAACTCCCACGCCGAGACGTGGCAGAAGTTTTCGTCATCTCGTTTGGCTTCGCCGGGTGAGAGATAACCGGACTGCACCTCTGGATCGGCTTCGGTATACTGATATTCCTCGCGGAAATGTCCGCCGCAGGACTCCTCGCGCTCGCGAGCATCGAGACACATCATTTCGGCAAATTCCAGGAAGTCGGCGACGCGGCCTGCCTTTTCGAGTTCCATGTTGAGCGCCTCACCCTTTCCGGTGACGCGGACGTTTTTCCAGAACTCCTCGCGGATCTTGGGGATTTGTTCGAGGGCTTCGTTGAGTCCTTCGCGGGTGCGCGACATGCCGCACTTGTCCCACATGATCTGGCCAAGTTCGCGGTGGAAGGAGTCTACCGTGCGTTCGCCTTGGATCGAGAGAAGCTTCTTGGTCCGTTCGTCGACTTCGGCTCGCGCCTTGGTAAACTCGGGATGGTCAGTAGTGACGCTTCCGGCTTTCTGCGTGGCAAGGTAGACTGCGAGAGTCGAAGGAATCACGAAGTAACCATCGGCAAGGCCCTGCATCAGGGCGGAGGCGCCGAGGCGGTTGGCACCGTGGTCGGAAAAGTTGGCTTCGCCAAGGACGTGGAGTCCCGGCAGATTCGACATCAGGTTGTAATCTACCCAGAGGCCGCCCATGGTGTAATGGACCGCAGGGTAAATCATCATCGGTGTCTGGTATGGATTCTCGCCGGCGATCTTCTCATACATCTGGAAAAGATTGCCGTAGCGAGCGCGAATGGTGTCCTCTCCGAGGCGGGCGATGGCATCGCGGAAATCAAGATAGACTCCGAGTCCGGTCGGGGCAATGCCGCGGCCCTCGTCGCAAACTTCCTTGGCCGAGCGGGAGGAGATATCGCGAGGTGAGAGGTTGCCGAAGGAAGGATACTTGCGCTCAAGGTAGTAGTCGCGCTCCTCTTCAGGAACGTCCGCCGGAAGCATCTCTTTTTTGCGGAGCTTGGCGGCGACTTCCTTCGACTTGGGAACCCAGATGCGACCGTCGTTGCGGAGTGACTCGGACATCAGGGTGAGCTTGCTCTGGTAATCGCCACTGACCGGAATACAGGTCGGGTGAATCTGGGTGTAGCAGGGGTTTGCAAAGTGAGCTCCCTTTTTGCAGGCTCTCCAAGCAGCGGTGACGTTGCAGCCCATCGCGTTGGTAGAGAGGAAGAAGACGTTGCCGTATCCACCGGTCGCCATGATCACGGCGTCGCCGGCATGGCTGGTGATTTCACCGGTGACGAGGTCTCGGACAATGACGCCCTTCGCGTGGCCATCGACGACGACGAGCTCCAGCATTTCGGACCGCGGGAACATTTCGACGCCTCCCGCCGCGATTTCCTTGTTGAGTGCCTGGTAGCATCCGATGAGGAGTTGCTGCCCGGTTTGGCCGGCGGCATAAAAAGTCCGTTTGACCTGAGCCCCACCGAACGAGCGGTTGTCGAGCAGGCCGCCGTATTCGCGAGCGAATGGAACCCCTTGGGCGACGCACTGGTCGATGATGTTATTGGAGACCTCCGCGAGACGGTAAACGTTACTTTCGCGGGAGCGGAAGTCGCCACCCTTGATGGTGTCGTAGAATAGGCGGTAAACCGAGTCGCCGTCGTTCTGGTAGTTCTTCGCGGCATTGATACCGCCTTGCGCGGCAATGGAGTGAGCGCGGCGGGCGCTGTCCTGATAGCAGAAGCATTTCACCTTGTATCCCAGCTCGGAGAGCGTGGCGGCGGCGGAACCACCAGCGAGACCGGAGCCGATCACGATGATGTTGAACTTCCGCTTGTTAGCGGGATTGATGAGCTTCGAATCCTGCTTGTGCTTGGACCATTTCTCATTAAGTGGACCGGCGGGCGAATGTGAGTCGAGTGCGGACATGGTAATCGGAAGTTTAGCGACCGAAGCCGAAGATGCGAATGGCGATGGGGATGGACAGGAAGCCGATCCAGATGAACCAGGCGTATCCGAGGCTGAGTTTATCGAGGAGGTCGGCGGTCTTTTTGGAACGAAGGCCAAGTGTTTGGAACATCGACTGGACGCCATGGCTCAAGTGCGAGCAGAGCATCGACATGGCGATGATGTAGAAGAGCACGGCTGGCCACCAAGTGAAGCCATCGATGACCATTTGCCAGGCGTTGGCCCTCGTCACAAGTTCGCCGTTGCGATTGACTTCTTCGAAGTAGCGGGCGGCGCTGCCGTATTCATTCGCCACCTTAGCGGTGAAGTGGAGGAGGTGATAAATGACGAACGCGAGGATCGTCAGGCCGCTCCAAATCATCAGCCCGGAGGACCTTTTCATCTGGATGCTGGCCTTGCATTCGTAGGATTGGCGAGCAGCCCGGTTTTCTCGGGTCAGTGAAATGGTGGCGGCGACGTGCACGACGACTAAAGCCAGGAGCCCGAGTCGAGCACCCCAGACGCCCATGCCATGAAGCATGTTGTGGAGAAACTCGGCGTAGTCGTTGAACATCTCGGGTCCTGCGAAAACCAGAAGGTTCCCTGCGAGGTGTCCGAGGAGGAACAGCGTCAGGCCGGCTCCGGTTAGAGCGACGAGCATCTTGCGACCGATGCTGGAGGTCCAGATTCGGCAGATGGATGGGCAACTACGGGTGGAGTCGTTCATGGGGCTTGGAAGCTTAATCGGGAAAAGTGTCGGACGACCTCTAAGTAGGCGACTCGAAACGCGCAAGGGGAGAGTCCTTCAAGAACAGAATATGCGGCAATTGAATCAATCAAGGCTGACTCAGAAGGGCTTGGCGAGGCCGAGGTAGGCGGCGATGACGCCGCAGACGATGGCGATGACGAGGACGACGGCTGGAGGCATGACCTTTCGCTTGACCAGGGCAGGCAGGATTCCGAGTACCAACCAGAGTCCCAACTTCACCATCCACCAGTACTGGCCCATGGGAGGCTTTTTGAGCATGGCGAAGCCAACGAGTAAGAGAAGCAGGAGTGAGACTCCGTGCAGGATCGAGGCAGATTTCTTCGATGAGCCGGAACCGAGGGCGACGGCGCCCATGGCGGAGAAAAAACCGAATGTGCCCGCAATGTGGAGAGTTTTCGAAAGAAGGAAAGGATCCATGCGCGGAACTCTGGCTGGAGCTGCGTCTGGGGCAAGCGAAACCTGACCGACGAAAGCGTGAATCACCGAGAGAATCAGTCATTGAGGCCTTGAGCTGACGCAAATGGGCTTTATGGCTATCACACCGAATCATGCATCATCCGTCGGATGTCTTGTGTCTTTCCGAACAGTACAAGGATGTCGTCCGCTTCGAAGCAGCGGTCGGGTGCCGGAACCCCGAGCACTTTCTGGATCGGATGCTGGGTGGATGCGGATGACATGGTGGCGCGGCCTTTGGCGATTGTGATGAGATTGAGCTGATAACGGTCGCGGATCCCCACCTCCTGCAAGGCCTTGCCAACCATGGAGTCGGGGATCTTGACTTGGACGATCTCGTAGCCGCTTCCGAGTTCGATGCTATTGAGGAAATCAGGCGTTTTAAGCATTCGCGCGAGCCAGGCCGCAGCCATCGCCTCGGGAATCATCGTCTCTTCGATTTTGAGAAGCTTTAGCAGGCGGCCATGGAGCGGGTTGATGATGCGGCTGATGATCCGCGTTGCTCCAAGTTGCTGGATATTGGCGGCTATGGTCAGTGAGGCTTCAAAGTTCTCGCCGATCGCCAGGATCACCGCGTCGCAGGCATCAATCGGAATTTCATGAAACGCGTTGATGTCCGTGCAGTCGGCCTGGACGAGATATTCGATTTCGTCCTTGAGTTGATTGATATGTCCGGGATCGTTGTCCACGGCGACGATTTCATGTCCCTCGCGGTTGAGTTGCCGTGCGAGCTGGGTGCCGAAGGTTCCGAGGCCGATGATACAGAATTTCATGGGAGTGATGTTAGGTGAGAAGGATGTTCTCGCAGGGTTTGCCAGAGGCAGGACGGGGGTCGGGTGGGATCAAGGTGGCCATGACGGTGAGCAGGCCGATTCTTCCAACAAACATGTTCCCGATGATCAAAATCTTGCCGGGGTTATTCAGTGATGCGGTAAGATCGAGGGAGAGGCCGACGGTGGCGAAAGAGCTGATTAACTCGAAAAACAGGCGGGTTTCCGAGATGCCGCTGCCTCTTTGGACAAACTGAAGGGCGATGAAATTTCCGATGAGCCAAATGCCGGCGAGCACCATCAATCCGAGTGCCTGCGCTCCGGTTTCCGAGGGGATGGTGCGGTTGAAGGCAATCATTCCGCGTTTCCCGGTGCGCAACTGGTTCCAAAGATGCCCGAGTCCGACGGTGAAGACCGTGGTGCGGAGTCCCCCTGCGGTGCCTCCTGGCGATCCCCCGATGAGCATCAGAATCATCATGATCTGAATCGTCAAAGGTGCGAGTTCACCCATGGCGACCGTATTGAATCCGGCGGTGCGAGTGGTGATGGAATGAAACAATGATGTGAGGATTTTTCCTCCATTTGTCGGGCCGTCTGTGAGTAGAAACTCCGTCGTGTAGATGACCGCGGCGCCGCCGAAAATGAGAGTCGCAGTGACCGCCAGCACCAAGCGGGTGTGGATTCGAAGGCGCGGGCGCGGAATCTCTTTTCGAAAGAGCCTCCGGCCCTTGACCACCAACCATTGCGAGAGATCCTCGACGACCAGCGCCCCGATGCCGCCGACGACTACGAGCGCCATGACGGCGACCTGCCAGGTGCGATTGTCATGCACCGCCTCGCTCGCCATGCCATCCGGCAGCGTCGAGAATCCGGCATTACAGAAGGCCGAGACCGAGTGAAATACGGACTGGAAAACTCGCTCGTGGAGCCCGATGTCGCCATTCATGCCGAGGAATAAGACAAGCGCTCCGAGGCTTTCGCAAAGAAAGGTCATGATCACGATAAATGAGAGCGTCCGGCCGATTCTCGACAATCGGTTCTCCTGAATCATCTTTCCTAACAGAAGTCGGTCGTGCATTGACAAACCTTCGAACAAGACCACGGCGGCGAAAAACGTCAGCGTCATGATGCCGAGTCCGCCGATCTGGATCAGCAGCAGGATCACCATTTGGCCGGTGTGGCTGAAAAAGGTGGCAGTGTTCTCCACCACCAGTCCGGTCACGCAGACTGCGCTCGTGCTGGTGAAGATAGCATCGAGCCAGGAGCAATGCGCGCCCTCGACCACACAGCGCGGCATTTTTAGCAAGAGCGCACCCAGCACGATCACCGTGGAGAATGATCCCATCAGCAGCCATCCTGGATGCACGGCCCGCGCCGTGAAGCGCGTTTGATGATGAATCAATGAGAGCAGGCCGGAAACCAGCACCGCAATTTGGATGAACAAGTGCCAGCCAATCGGCCAAGTGTCATCGCCTGGTGCGTGCTGGAGCAGCAACATGGCCGAAACGGAAACCACCGCCACCGCCAGGACGAGATGCCTTTCAAGCCGCATCCGGGCTCTTTCCTCTGGCCCTAGAAGGCGGAAGCTCCAGGCCCTTTCAGCGGCAAAAATCACCCCGGTGAAGCAGGTCAGCCAGTGCTGCCATTCAACGATCACCCCGGTCCAGCCGACCAAAGCCAGCAGACAGAGCGCGGCGGAGAGAGCCAGTAGGGGATGGAGCACCTGGCGGCAGAATCGCAGTCCGGGAGAATTCTTGCCGGTCTCGGGTTCATCGGAGTGGTCCACGCGGCGGAAACTAGCCTCCGACCCTTGAGCTAGGCAAGCGTGAGAAAACGCGCGACTCAAAAGGCTGAAGATGCGGAAACAGAACGAATATCGCAAAATCACCCATCGGCGGTTTGGGGCGAAAATCGGATCTTAGCCAAGCAGTTGGTGACCGTCCTTCAATACCGCCATGTCTCATGCCGGACCGGCAGGCTTTTGAGGAGGTCCTTGCGGTTCCGCCAGTTGGGCATGAAGTGGTCCATCAGGGCCACGAAGCGCTCGTGGTGCGTGGGTTCGAGGAGGTGGGCCATTTCGTGGACGATGAGGTATTCGGGACACATGGATCTACTCAGCGCTTTTGGCGATGCGCAGGAGCTTCGCTTCGCCGAGGTGGGGGCCGAGGATTTGGAGACCGACTGGGAGTTGCTTGTCGCCTTCGGCAGGTATGCTGCCGCAGGGGACGGAGATCGCACAGATACCGGCGAGGTTGGCGGCGATGGTGTAGATGTCGGAGAGATACTCAGTTAGGGGGTCGTCGCTATTTTCGCCGAGCTTGCGGGCGGGGGCAGGGGTGACGGGGGAAAGGATGGCGTCGACTTTTTCGAAAGCCTGCTCGAAGTCACGACGGATCAGGGTGCGGACTTTTTGGGCGCGGCTGTAGTAGGCGTCGTAGTATCCGGATGAGAGCACGTAGGTGCCGAGGATAATGCGCCGTTTGACCTCGGGGCCGAAGCCTTCTTCGCGCGAGCGGCGATACAGGTCGAGAAGGTCTTCGGGGTTGCTACTACGATGACCGTAGCGAATGCCGTCGAAGCGGGAGAGGTTCGATGAAGCTTCGGCAGGGGCGATGATGTAGTAGGTGGCGACGGCGTATTCGGTGTGAGGGAGCGAAATTTCGACAAGCTCGGCCCCTGCGGCTTCGAGTTTCTTGGTGGCGGCTTCGACTTTTTCGCGAACCGCAGGGTCGATGCCTTCGCCGAAGTATTCCTTGGGAAGGCCGAGCTTCATGCCGGCGACGCCTTCATGGATGCCGGAGAGGAAATCAGGGACCTCTGAGTTGAGGGAAGTGGAGTCGCGCGGGTCGTGTCCGGCGATGGCTTGGAGGACCAGCGCGGAGTCCTCGACGCTGCGGGTGAGCGGGCCGATCTGGTCGAGCGATGAGGCGAAAGCCACAAGCCCGTAGCGGGAAACGCGGCCGTAGGATGGCTTGAGGCCGACGACGCCGCAATGGGAGGCGGGCTGGCGGATCGAGCCACCGGTGTCTGAGCCGAGGGTGGCGATGGCGAGGTTGGCGGCGACGGCGGCGGCAGAGCCCCCGGACGAGCCACCGGGGATGCGGCTCAGGTCGTGGGGGTTCAGGGTGCGCCCGACGGCGGAGTTTTCCGTCGAGGAGCCCATTGCGAATTCGTCCATGTTCAGGCGGCCGAAGGGGATGGCTCCGGTGGCTTTCAGTCGGCTGGTGACGGTGGCGTCGTAGGGCGAGGTGTAGCCCTTTTCCAAATAGCGCGAGCCGCAGGTGCAGGGCTGGCCGAGGACGTTGATGTTGTCCTTGATGCCGATCGGGATGCCGCCGAGTGGAAGGGTGAGATCGGCGTTTGCGGCGGCGGCCTTGGCGGCATCGAGATCGTGCGACAAGTAGGCACCGACTTCGGGATCGCGGGCGGCGATGGCAGCGGCGAGGTCGTCGAGGATGTCGGCGGGGCTGATTTCACCGGCGGTGAGCTTTTGGCGAAGCTCGGAAATGGAGGATGAGGCGAGGGACATGGGAAATCAGGCGTCGGCGATGACCTTGGGCACGCGGATCTGCTGCTGGGCTTGATCCGGGGCGTTTTGGAGGACGGCTTGCTGCGAGAGGCTGGTGCCGGGGACGTCTTCGCGCATGACGTCGTAAACGGGCACGGCGTGGGCGGTGGGTTCGATCCCTTCGACATTGAGGCGGCTGAGGCTTTCGGCGTAGCTCAGGATGGAGTCCAGTTGGGGCTGGAAGGTTGCGCATTCCTCGTCACTCAATTCGAGTCGGGCGAGGTCGGCGACGTAGCGGACGTCGATATGTTCGGTAGCCATCGGGCGGGGAGTAAAAGGCATCAGTGGGCCGGGGGCAAGCGTTGGAAAGCTCTGAACGGTGGGCTTGTCAGGCGGATTGAGCTTGGTAGCGTGCGGCATGCGGATTTCGCCGATCATCTCCCTGTTTTTTGTTGGTTTCAGTCTCGTGGTCAGTGCCGGATCGCCCCAGCAGGCGGCAGCGGTGAGGGCGGGCTACGAGCGTTCGGTGGAGGCCTGGCAGCTGAAAATGAAGCTCGCCAAGACGGATCAGGAGCGGAACGCGTTGATGCAGTCCCGCCCGGACCAAGCGGTGGCGGCGAAAAAATTGTGGCAGGAGATCAGAAGCGATCTCGACCAGGATTGGGTGCTGGAGCCGGCGGCTTGGTTTTTGAGAATCGCCAATCCGCTGGCGACGATTGGTGACGACGGGATTCGCCGTCCGCTGATGGCGGAGGAGGTGAATGGCGTGCGCGATGCGGTTTCGAAAAACCACATCAGGAGTGCAAAGCTTGCCCCAATGTGTATGGCCTTGGTGGCCTGTGGCGACAATCAGTCGATGAATCTTTTACGCCGGATCGAGAAGGAGAATCCCGACAAGACGGTGCGTGGTGTGGCGGCGCTTGGGGTCGCGATGTTGGACAAGAACCTCGGTGATGACGCGAGAGTGATGGCCGAGCGCCTGAGCATGCTGCGAAAAGCAATCATCGATGCGGCGGATGTGGTGGTCGATGGGTCTTCGGTGGCTGAAATGGCGGAGGACGAGCTTTACATCATTATGAACCTCAGCAAGGGGCGGATCGCACCGGATTTGACGGGCGTGGGTTCCGGAGGGCAGCCGATGAAGCTCTCGGATTATTCCGGGAAGATCGTGCTGCTGGTTTTCTGGAACTCCGGTGGAGAAGGCCCGGAGGCGGTGATCGACATGCTGCGCGCGATGAAAGCCGACGAGCGTTTTGCCGGGAAACCGTTTGAGGTGGTCGGTGTCAACAGCGACCCAACGAAGGTTCTGCGTGCCCTTGAAATGAGCAAATCGAACCCGGTGGACTGGCCGAATTTCTCCGATCCGGAGAACAAGCTGGGGCATGAATACCGCGTCGGATCCTGGCCGTTGGCTTACGTGCTCGATGGCGAGCGCAAGATTCACTATTTCGGGGCACTCGGTCCCTTTGCCGAGCTGACGGCTGCGGCGGTGCTTGAGGGCGAGTGAGCGACGATTGATTAGGACATCGCTGTGCACAGGAGGTGAAACCACTTGCACCTCAATGTCTGGCTGGTCTATCGCTGGCGGCGCGAATGGTCATCTCCCATCAGCATCGCTTTATTTTCATCAAAACCGCAAAGACGGCCGGAACGAGCATCGAGGCGTTTCTTTCGCCGCATTGTGGTCCTGATGACGTTTTCACGACGACGCGGCCACCCGTGAAGGGGCACGAGCCCCGCAATTGGAAGGAGCCGTTCTTCCCGCTGAAGGAGTTTTTCAGTTTCAACTATCCGGTGGACAAGCGCGTCTTTGTCGAGCGGCGCTTTTTCACTCCGATGCGGACTTTTGACGACATGCGCAAGCAGCGGAAGTTTCATGAGCACATCCCGGCAAGGATCGCGAAGCAGCGCATCGATCCGGAGGTTTGGGACAGCTACTACAAGTTCTCCGTCGAGCGGAATCCGTGGGACAAGACGCTTTCGCACTACCACATGCAGCGCGCCTATCGCGATGGGAAGCTGACGCTCGACGAGTATTTCGAAGAGGGCGTGTTTTGCCAGAATACGGGATTTTATCTGGATCAAAACGGGGAGTGCATGGTCGATGAGATCATCAAATACGAGGAGCTGTCCGAGGGGATGGGTCGGATTTGTGATCGCTTTGGCATTCCTTTTGAGGGCTCGCTAGGGGTGAGGGCGAAAGGCGACTATCGCAAGGACCGCACGCACTACAGCAAGGTGCTCGAAAAGCGTCACCTTGAGATCATTGACCGGGTTTACCGAAAGGAGATCGAGATGCACGGCTACGTGTTTGAGGATCTCAGCAACACCACTGACTAAAAATTCATGAGCTTGTTTTCAAACTGGAAAGAGAAGCGCGCCGTCGCGAAATGGGAGGCTGCGGGTCGTCCCTCGCCGCCGCCCCATGCCATCAAGCAGAAGAACATCCGCGATTATCGCGAACGCTTCGGGCTGGAGGTGCTGGTCGAGACGGGCACCTTCAAGGGCGACATGATCCAAGCGATGCGCAAGGATTTCCGGAAGCTGTTTTCGATCGAGCTCGCGGATCATTTTTACAAGGCGGCGGTCGAGCGTTTTCGCGGCGACTCCAGCATCCAGATTCTTCACGGCGATAGTGGCAAGGTGATGTCCGAGCTGGTTCCCAAGCTCGATGGTCCTGCGCTCTTCTGGCTCGATGGGCACTACTCGGCGGGCAATACGGCGCGTGGCGACAAGGATACTCCGGTGATGGAAGAACTCAGCCACATTTTCGCGCGTGAGGATCTTCGCTGTGTGATCCTGATCGACGATGCGCGCTGTTTTGAAGGAAAGAGTGAGCAGAGTTATCCGACGATGGATGAGGTGCGCTCGTTTGTCGCAAAGCACCGTCCTGACTGGAAGGTCGAGGTGGATACGGACTGCATCCGCATCAGCCCGCCGGCTTGAATCGACGCGTGATGAGGCCTTCGCGGGGCGCGAAGAGCCAGGCGAGGAGGAAAAGAAGACCTGCGGCGAAAGCGATCATGCCTGAAGTCGTTGTGTCTTCGAACCCGATAAGACGTGGAAGGGTCATGGCGAACAAATGACCAATCCATGCCGAAACGGTAGCAATGACGGCGCTCATCAAAAGCATCGGAAACAGTCGTCTTGTTAGAAGAAGGGCGGCGGCTGGCGGGACGATGAGCATCGCGATGACGATGATACTTCCTACAGACTCGAAGGCGGCAACGGTGGTGATGGCGACCATGGTCATCAGCAGATAGTGGAGGAAATCTGAAGAGAAACCGAGGGTATCGGCAAGTTGTGGGTCAAAAGAACTGAGGCGGAGTTCCTTGTAGAGCAGGACGATGATTCCGAGGTTGATGGTGAGAATGAGCCCGTTCACCAAGGCAGCACGTGGGATCATCAGCGAGCCAATTTTGACGGTATCGAGAGGCGTGAGTTCGATGGCACCGTAGAGCACGCAGCCGGGGTCGAGGTCGACGCGGTCGGCGGCATTCACGATGAGCACCAGACCGATGGCGAAAAGGGTGGTGAAAACGATTCCCATCGCGGCACCGCGATCGACCTGGCCGAAGCGGCTAATCCATTGGGTGAAGAGTGCTGTTAGGATTCCCACCACGGCCGCTCCGATGAACATCGGCACGCTGGCGCGGCTACCGGTGATGAAGAAGGCAACGGCGAGGCCTGGAAGCACTGCGTGACTGATGGCGTCACCCATCATGCTCATTTTACGAAGTACGAGGAAACATCCGGGCAAGGCACATGAAACCGCGCACAAAGTGGCGGTGACGGCGATCCAGGTGTCGAAGGAGGTCCAGTTCATCAGATCCGGTGCGGACTCGGGGGGACTTCGGCTTGCGGTGCCAGCTCTGCTTCGAGCTGACGGACGATTTCGGCACCGAGGATGTGCTCGACCATATCGGCATCGCGATCGACGTGACTTGGGGCGATGTCGGCGTGGCGGATCAAGTAGAGTTCCCAGAGCCGGTGGTTCCGGGTGATGCGGGCGGCTTCGCCAAAGCCGGATTCCGACAGGCGAATGGTGCCGGGTTGGGAATGTTCGAGATGATCTTCGCGCTTGGCGCGGGAGAGCAGACTTTTGAACTGCCGGGGCGTCCAGGCACGGTGCTCGAGCATGGAGTTGCGGCTGATCGGAAGATTGATGGCGGGGCGATTGTGGTGTTCGAGGATTTCGTAGGCGGCACGCAGCAGGTGCTGGCGTCCGACGCGGCGTTTGAGCCGGAGTTGATCCAGATAGCGCGGGATCACGCCGCAGGCGGTGCCGAAGAGCATGCTGACGATGAAGATGCTGGCAGCGACGAGCACGATCACGGCACCAGTGGGAAGCTTCGGGAGGAGGGCGCTGAGGGAGGCCCCGAGCCAGCCGCTGATTCCTCCAATGATCGAGGCAAGGAAGAGCATGACACCAAGGCGATGGGTCCAGAATCGGGCGGAGGCGGCGGGGATAATGAGAAAGGCGATGACGAGGATGAGACCCACGGCTTGAAGTCCGATGACGGTGACGGCGGTGACAAGTCCGAGCATCACCACATCGAGAAGGAGCACTGGCCAACCTTGCGAGGCGGCGTAATTGTCGTCAAAACAGAGCAAGGTGAACTCTTTCCGCAGGAGGATGGTGGAGACGGCGGTCAGGAGGGCGATGGTGGCGATGAGGATGGAGTCCTGCCAGACGATCGACGCGGCTTTGCCGTAGATGAAGGACTCGAGGCCTGCAGCGTTTCCTTGAGGCATCTTTTGGATGAGTCCGAGAATGGCGATGCCGATGCCGAAGAAAACGCTGAGCACGTAGCCCATGGCGACGTCGTCGCGGAGGCGCGTGGTTTTGGTGATGGCGAGCATGAGGAGCACGCCGGCGATACCGGAAATGGTGGCACCTAACAACAAGCCGGGAAGATACTTTCCGGTGCCCCCCATGGTGACCATCACCGCGAAGGCGATGCCGATGCCGGGGAGTGTCGCGTGGGAAAGAGCGTCGCCCATCAACGAGCGTTTGCGCATCAGGAGGAAGGAGCCGATCAGTCCGGATGTCAGCCCCAGCAGCATGGTGCTGATGACGACGAGTCGGACGTTGTGGCTTTTCAGCAAAACGACATCGAGCAGATCCTGGAAGGTGAATGGCAAGGGAATTTTTGGTTTTCAGTGTTGCCTGAGGGCAACGGCGGCATTGTCTAACAGGTCGAGCTTTCCGCCGTAGGTTTTCCTGAGGTTTTCCTTGGTGAAGACTTCTTCAGTGGGACCGGCGGCGACGACGCGCATGTTGAGGAGGATGAGCCAGTCGAAGTATTGGGAGACGGTGGCGAGGTCGTGGTGGACGACGATGCAGGTTTTGCCTTGAGCGCGGAGTTCCTTGAGAAGGGTGACGATGGCTTGTTCGGTGGCGGCATCGACGGCGGCAAAGGGCTCGTCCATGAAATAGAGTTTGGCATCCTGGACGAGGGCGCGGGCGAGGAAGACACGTTGCTGCTGACCACCGGAGAGCTGGCTGATCTGGCGCTGGGCGAGGTGGCCGATGCCGACTTTTTCGAGGGCTTCGAGGGCGAGGGTTTTCTCCATTTTTCCGACACGGCGGAGCCAGCCAAGCTTGCGGTAGGTTCCCATGGCGACCACATCAAGCGCGCTGACGGGGAAGTCCCAGTCGACGCTTTCGCGCTGGGGGACGTAGCCGACGAGGTGGCGTTGCTTTTTATGAGGCTGAC
>Ga0100401_1000142_pt1 | contig 56272 bp, 50 predicted proteins | sample CryGeymeta201525_FD_80421 | JGI IMG/M metagenome (GOLD analysis project Ga0100401, IMG submission 80421) | Groundwater microbial communities from Crystal Geyser aquifers in Utah, USA - Crystal Geyser metaG 2015-25 | ecosystem: Environmental > Aquatic > Deep subsurface > Groundwater | place: USA... | reverse complement strand
TCCGGCAATAGCCGCGACGACGACAGCAACGACAACGGCACCGATGACAGCAACGACAACGGCACCGATGACAGCAACGACAACGGCACCGATGACAGCAACGACAACGGCACTGATGATAGCAATGACAACGGCACCGACGACAGCAACGACAACGGCACTGATGACAGCAATGACAACGGCACCGACGACAGCAACGACAACGGCACTGATGACAGCAATGACAACGGCACCGATGACAGCAATGACAACGGCACCGATGACAACGGCACCGACGACAGCAATGACAACGACAGCAATGACAGCGATAGCAACGACAGCGATAGCAACGACAGCAATGACGATTGATCGTTGACCGATTGTCGCAGTGGGGCCTCTGTCAGATGACAGGGGCCTCTGGGGGTTACAGGATGAACCGAAGACATGTCATGGTCGGTGCTTTGTCGATGCTGGTCACGGCAACGCAGGCAGGGGCGCAAACAGTTGCTGATCGGGTGATCGAACAGCTGAAACGCAAGGGCTATACCCGAATCACGATTGGGCGCACCTTGCTGGGGCGGGTGCGGATCGTGGCCACCGGCACCGCTGGCCGCCGCGAGATCATTTTGAACCCCTCGACCGGAGCCATTCTGCGCGACTATCTTGATCAAGACGATGGCCTGCACGATGACACCAGCGGATCTGGCAACGATGGGTCTGAACGTAAAAGCGGTGACGACGGTGATAGCGCTGAGGACAACAGCAGTGCTGACGAAAGCGATGACAACAGCAGCGATGACGACAACAGCGATGACAGCGATGACGAGTCCTGAGCCCACCCGTAGGGCGAGCGCGTTGTGAGGATTTGGATCGGACTTGGCCCCCTCATGGGGGTGCAACTGGTCTGTGGGCTGTTTTTGTTGTGGGATATGTTGGGCAGCCTTCTGGGCCTGTCGGCTCCGCCGATCGCTTGGGTTTACTATGAACTGGCACAGATCGGCGCGGTGATTGGCCTGCTGTTCGGGATGGTCGTCGGCGCCACGCTTTTGTTGCGCTCGACCCGCCGACAACGCGCGGCAGAGCAAAGCCTGCGTCTGGCGTCCGGTGCGTTCATGGAGGTTCTGGAAGAACGGTTCGTGGACTGGGGCCTGACCCCTGCCGAACGGGATGTCGCGCTTTTTTCCATCAAAGGGCTCAGCACCGCCGATATTGCCGCAATCCGGAAAACATCCGAAGGCACAGTCAAGGCGCAGACAAATGCCATTTACCGCAAGGCGGGGGTATCGGGCCGCCCCCAATTGTTGAGCCTGTTCATAGAAGATTTGATGGATGACGCCCCGCTTGGCGCTCATGCGAAATCGGCGGCTTAGGTGTGGTCGCTGTCAATGCGATGCGTCTGGAGAACCACCAGGGGCACGATGTCCAGGGCGCGGATATGGGTCGCGGCCAGATTGACACGCGGCGCGCAGCCCTCGTCATGGGCCTGCAAAAACCGCCCGGCGCACAGGCACCACCTGTCGCCCGGTTGCAATCCCGGAAACCCGAACTCCGGGCGTGGGGTCGACAGATCGTTTCCGACATATTTCGAAAATGCCAGAAATTCGGCAGTCAGCACGGCGCAGACGGTGTGGTTGCCTTGATCCATCGTGTTGGTGTTGCAACAGCCATCCCGAAAGAACCCTGTCATCGGTGCCATTGAACAAGGTTCAAGGTCGCCGCCCAGCACATTGACGGATTGGTCTTTTTGCATATCGGTCTCCTTGTGTGGCCGGTCAACGGAACCGGTCCGCCAGTTTCTGCAACGCGCTGCGGTTGTCCACCTCCACCTCCGGCGCCGCGTCGGGGAATGGGGGCGGCGCGGGCCGTTCGGGCCGTGACGGGCGCGGCGGAGTCAGACGCATCCCTACCGCATTGCTGAACCCTGCGCCATCGCCCTGCGCCAGGGCCGCAGCGCCGTCGGAAATGCCGCGCAGAAGATCGTCCAGCCACGTCCCGTCCGCCTTGGTAAAGTCATGCAGCACATAGCCTGGTACCGCATCCTTGTGTCCCGGATGCCCGACACCCATGCGCGCCCGCTGATAGTCCGGCCCGATATGCCCGTGGACCGAGCGCAGCCCATTGTGCCCCGCATGGCCGCCGCCTGCTTTCAGCCGCATCTTGCCCGGTGCAAGGTCGATCTCATCATGAAACACCGTAACATCACCGGGCGTCAGCTTGTAAAACCGCATTGCTTCGCTCACCGATTGGCCCGACAGGTTCATGAAGGTTTCGGGCTTCAGCAGCACCACCTTGACGCCGCCCAGCACCCCTTCGGCTACCTTGCCCTGAAACTTCGCCCGCCAGGGTGCAAAACCATGGTCGCCCGCGATCCGATCCACCGCCATGAACCCGATGTTGTGGCGGTTTGCGGCGTATTTCGCGCCGGGATTGCCCAGTCCGACAAACAGACGCACGATGTCATCCTTCAAAAACCCTCGGTTCTCCCTAAGGGTCAGCGCACCGATGGTCAAACCCGGCGCTGTTTCTTCTTTGCACAAATACTCAAAAAAACCCGGCCGCGCCACCCCGCGCAACCCGTGCTATTGGGGTATCCATTGGCCGAACGCTGTCACCCCGTCGCGCAGTTTGTTGAAATCCACCTCGCGCCCGCCGCAGGTGCCGTGCAGGAACTGTTCGATGTCGAACAGCCCCTCGGACAACGCCATGGTGGTGCCGCTGAACCCGTGGGAATGCGACAGCCAGCAAAACCCGGCCAGCCCTTCCGCCATCAGCGTGATGCAAGTCTCGCCCGAGCCATAGACCCCGACCGGAAACGATACGCCCGCCGCGTCGAACACACGGTTGATTTCAGTGAAATAACCGATCACGTCGTCGGTGTGGAAAATCGCGCCGTTGCCGACAAAATCGCCGTCCACTCCGAAATAGACGGCACCGTTGGGCGGCTGGTTGAACCGCGCCGCCAGCGCCAGCGCCTCGCGCGCGTCGGCGGGGCCGCGGTTGGCCCAGTCGTTGAAGGTTTCGGGCCGGTTGTTGTTGTGCTGGAACACCACCACCACGGACATGCCATAGGACGCGATCAGCGGCAGTTCCTCGGCGCGCAGCCGTTTGCCCGGAATTGTCTCGGCTTCGTAATCATAGTACCGGGCGATGGTTTTCACCCCGACCTCGCGCATCTTGTCCAAAAACGCGGGTGTCACGATGGCCGAGGTATCGACCATGTCGACACCGCTGTCCGGGCGGCAGAAATCGTCGGATTTGCGCACCTGTCCAGGGGCCGGTTGGGCGTAGAGGCTCAGGCTCAGGCTCAGGCATATCGTCAGGCTGGGGCGTTGTGGCATCGGGGCCTCCGCAGGTTTTGCCCCATCTTTGCCCAACCCAACGGCTGCGCCAAGGAAAACATGGCTTGACCAAGGCTGCACTTCGTCTTTCCATGGGGCAGAGGCAACTGCGGGGGAAACGCAATGCGAATTCTGGCGATGGCGCTGTGCGCCGGGGTCTGTACCGGTCTGGGTCTGGGTCTTGGCGCGGCCCAGGCTCAGGCTCAGGCTCAGGCTCAGGACGGGCGATTGACGGTCGAGTTGAACAAGGTCGAACCGGGCGAGGCCGGCGGATGCCGGGCGTTTTTCCTGTTTCGCAACCTCAGCCCGGTGACGCTGGAGGGTTTCGAGATGTCGCTGGCCATTCTGGACGGGCAGGGCGTGATCGACAGGCTGCTGACGATCGACGCGGCACCGCTGCCGGTGGGGCGCACCACGCTGAAGCTGTTCGAGATTGCCGGGTTGGGCTGTGACGGGATCTCTGAGATCCTGCTGCACGACATTCCCACCTGTACCGCCACGGGGGGGGCGGCTTTCGATTGTTTTGACCGGCTTGATCTGGTCAGCCGCGCCTCTGCCCGGCTGACCAAGTGATCCGATGACCGCCCTGTTGGCCCTGATGCGCGACGGCGGGCCGATCGTGTGGCTGCTGGTTGTCATATCCGTGTTCTCTTTGGCGCTGATTGTCGTGAAGATCTGGCAGATGCGCCACGCCACTGGGGGCACGGCCCGGCGTGAACGGGCACTTGATCTGTGGGATGGGCGCGACAGGCGCGGTGCGCGCGCCGCTCTTGAGGGCGGGCACGCCCCCGCCGACCGGCTGTTGACCCAGGCGATGACCGGGCTGTCCGGCGGCACGGCGCGCAAGCTGCTGGATGACGATCTGCAATGGCGTGGCAATGCCGAAATCGCCCGCCTGTCGTCGGGCCTGCGTCTGTTGGAACTGATCGCCATGGTTTCACCGCTGTTGGGCCTGCTGGGCACCGTATTGGGCATGATCGAGGCGTTTCGGGAACTGTCGATGGCCGAAGGCTCGGCCAATGCGGCGCTGTTGGCATCGGGAATCTGGCAGGCGTTGCTGACCACGGCGGCGGGGCTGATCGTGGCGATTCCGGCGGCTATGGCTGCGGGGTTGCTGGGCGCGCGGGTCGAACGCGCCGGGCAACAGGCCGAGGCGGCGGTGGGCCGCCTTTTCGCCATCGAGGACCGGTTGGAGCGTTAGGCGATGCACCTGTCCCGCCCCACCGGTCCCCGCGCGGCCATTTCACTGGTGGCGATGATCGACGTGCTGATGATCCTGCTGGTGTTCTTCATGGTCACGTCGACCTATCTCGACCTTGACATGGTGCCCTTGGCGGGGGCCGATGATTCCGCTGCGGCACCGGTCGTGCCGCAAACGCCACCGATGCGCCTGCTGGTGCGCCTGGGGGCCGAGGGGGCGGCCCATGTGCGGGGGCAGGTGGTGGACGCTGCAACGCTCGGCGCGCTGGTGAAGGCCGCACTGGTTTCGGACCCCGCGCTTGAGGTGCTGGTGCTGCCGTCTGGCCAAGCGGATGTTCAGGCTCTGGCCAGCCTGATGGATGCACTGATCGCGGGGGGTGCCCAGAGGCTGCGCATCATCCGGCTTGAGGCGCAACCATGAAGTTGTCGCGCCCTGTCCGCCGCACGCCGCCTGAAACCATCGTCGCGCTGATCGACGTGGTGTTCTTTTTGCTGGTGTTCTTCATGCTGGTGGGCCGGATGGATGCGACTGCACCGTTTGACGTGCTGCCCCCTGTGGCCGATCGCGGGGTCGACATGCCCGGCGGCGGGATCACGGTTTCGGTGGCTGCGGATGGCGCGCTGGCGCTGGACGGGGTGGAACAGCCGCGCGTCGATCTGTTGGCGGTGCTGGCCCGGCGGCTGAGCGAGGCGCCCGACACCATGGTGCGGTTGAACGCCGACCGCGCTGCGCCGTTGCGCCATATTTTGCCGCTGGCCGCCGAGATTGAGGGATTGGGCGCGCGCGAGGTGGTTCTTGTCCTCACACCGGACATCGTATCGGGGGGCGGGTGATGCGCGGTGCGCTGCTCTGGGCCGGGGGGCTTGGGGCCTCGGTTGCTCTGAACGGGGCGCTGGGGCTGGGTCTGGCGGCGATGGTGGCACCCGATCCGCCGCGTCCGGCGACGCCCGCCGCACCGCAGTTCGACATCACCAGCTATCCTGTGCCCCAGAGCACCGCGCCCGAGGCCCCGGCGCAGGGCACCCCCGCCCCCGAAAGCGTGGCAGGGGGCACCCGCGCCACCGGGCGTGCCGTGCCCCAGTCCCGGGCCACGGCGGCGGCCCTGCCGTTTCAGCGGGCACCGCTGGCCGATGCCCCGACAGAAACTGCCGCGCCGCAGCGGCCGCGGGGCGCACCCGTGGCATCGACTGCCGCCCTGCCGTTTCAGCGGGCACCGCTGGCCGATGCCCCGGCAGAGACCATCGTGCCGCAAAGGCTGCAAGGTGCCGCTGTCGCGTCGGCTGTGGTGCAGGGGGCTGCGTTGGCGGGCCTTGACGCCACGGCGCAAGGGGCGGTCTTGTCCGCAATCATGCCATCCTCTGCGCCTGCGGCCCCGGTGGTTGCAGCAGGGGCGGTGCAGGGCGCATTGGCCCCGAGGGCTGTTGCGGTGGCACCGGTTTTGCCCGCAGAGATCGCTGCGCCACCTGCTGCAACCCAAGCTGCGGCCCTTGCGGGCGTTCCTTTGCCGGTTTTGCCGCGCCTGATTGCAAAGTCGCCGCAAGCGCGCGCAACAGTCGTGCGGGCGACTGTGCAGCTTGGTCCGGTTGCCGGGCCAGCCGTCGAATTGACGGCAACTGCGCTGTCGGCCGTTGCCCCCGTGACGGTGGCGTTGAACGGTGTTGCGATGCCTGCGCTGCGGGTTGCAGCCGATCCCGCACCGCAGCTCGTCATGTCCGACACCGCGCTGTCGGCCCCGCCGATCATCGGTGGCGTTCCGATTGCGCCCAGCCTTGCAGCGCAGGTGGCGGTATCGCCTGCCACGCCAGCGGCGGAGATCGCCCCGGACCCGGTCGCCTCGGCAAGGCCTACGGCCGTTGCCCTGCGCCAGGCCCCGGCTGGCGGTTCATCTGTTGCGCCGTCCGATGCACCGGCGCCGCTTGCCCCCGCGCAGCCCCCAAGGGCCGAACGGCAGTTGGCCGCGCTGGCCTGGTCGGGGGAGGGAGCGGCGGCGCTGGACCCGGTATCGCTGGCCGCGATCCAGGCCTTTGCCAAAGCGGATGATCTGGCGGGCGATGGGCCACGGGTACGCGATGCCATCGGCGGTCTGCTGGCCGAGGTGCCTTGTGCGCGGTTGCAAACGGTGTTCGACCCGGCCACCGGCGCGCTCGAGCTGCGTGGCCATCTGCCAGATCCGGGCCTGCGCAGCCCGATCCTTGCGGCGCTGCGCGCGCAGGTGGGTGGCGCGATTCCGGTGGCTGATGCCACGCTGATCCTGCCGCGTCCGCAGTGCGGAGCGCTTGCGGCGGTCGAGGCGGTGGGCCTGCCGCAATCCGACGAACAGGTGGGCGACCCGCGGGTGATCGGTGAACGGCCATTTGCCGCCCAGTGGGGGTTTGCCGAGGGTGAGGTTCTGGAATTTCGAATGCTGGCGCCCGATTATCCGGCATTTATCTATGTCGATTATTTCCAGGCCGATGGGCAGGTCTTTCACCTGCAACCCAACGCTCAGGTGCCCTTGCGCGCGGTCGCCCCGAAAGAGGTGTTTCACACCGGCGAGCGGGGTGGCGGTTTGCCGAATGTGCAATTCCTGATCACGCCGCCGTTCGGGCAGGAAATCATGGTGGCCTTCGCCAGTTCTGTGCCTCTGTACGCAGAAATGCGCCCGATCATCGAACCGGCAGCCGCTTATCTAGAGTTCCTCAAGGGCGCTGTGGCCCGCGCGCAGGCCAAAACGCCCGATTTCCAGGGCGAGTGGTATTATTTCTTTGTCACAACGCGGCCCTGAGCCGGTTCATTGACAGTCGTTCACGGCCCAGCGTTTCAGATTGGCCTTCAACCCGCCGCCATAGGGATGCTGTTTGGACAGGGCACGCGCGGCGTCCTCGGCCAGATAAGTCTGTGCCTGGGTACACAGGTTGTCGCGCTTCCAGTCATGGCAGGTTGAACAGGTTTTTCCCTTCCAAACTGCTTCGGGCAACCCTTCGATGGGGGGGAACAGCGGCGATCCGACGATCAGCTGTTCCAGCGTCTTGCCCACCACCCCTTCGCCGCCTGACGTAAGAGGAACGCTGAAAGTGACGGCTTGCACCGCGGGTGCGGCGACCGGGGCCGGGGCCACATCAGGAACGGCGGCTGCGGTTTTTTGATCGAGGATGGTAATCTCAAACGCGGCAAGCTCGGCATAGGTGCCACCTGGATAGGCATCAAGATAGGCCTGATAATCGGCGCGCGTGCCACTGCTGCGCGCCCGCTCGATCAGGTCACGCTCGGACAGATCAGGAAGGTCGGCCGAGGGAAGTTCAGCGGCTGGCTGCGGCGCAGCGTGCGAATTTTCGGGCAGTGCGGCCACCTGTTCACCGGAACCGGCCGCTGTTTCCTCGGCAACCAGACGGCTGAGCAGGGCACGTGCCTCATCTGCCTGTCCGCTGTCCGGGTACGAGCGCAGGAAAAGCAGAACCTGCACCGGATCGCCGCTATCCTTGATCGACTCCCACAGCCTTTGAGCCGCCTGCGCAGCCGGGTCTTCCGGCGCAACCTCAATGAACTGAAAATCCTGGGTCAGCGACGAGGTGTCCCATGGCACCTGACGCCCATTGGTCGTGCGCAGAACGTCATTGCGGACGGATTTGAACACCTGTTCCAGCGGCAGGCCCGGCTGGGACATGCGTTGGGCGAGGGCGGCGGTGAAGGGGCTGTTGCCGGACAGCCCGTCAAGGGCCACGGCGCCGGGTGCGGTGGCATAGGCCAGAAAGGTGCCGGTGGGCGCCTTCATTTCGGCCAGGCCGTTGTCGTCAAGCGACGCAATGGTTTCAAACGGATTGTCGCGGCAGGCATCCAGAATCACGATATTGGTGCGGTTGCGCGCCGAGGCCATCTGCCGCAGCACCGCCTGTGCCTCAATCCCCACCAGCGGCAGATCTGCGGCATCGGTCAGCATCACGTCGATGGGCAGCAGATAGTTGTTGCCAAACGATTGCACCCCATGGCCGGCGTAATAGAACAGGCCCGTGGTTTCTTCGCCCGCCGCGCGCAGATCACGGCCGAACTGGGCGATAGCGCGGTTCATCACAAGCTGGCTGGCGTCGTTGATCAGGGTCACGCGAAACCCTGCCGATTCAAGAGATTGCGCGATAAGCTGCGAATCAGCCGCCGGATTGTCCAATGCCGTCACGCTGTCATAGGAGCTGTTGCCCACCACCAACGCCAGCCGTTCCTGAGCCATGGCGCCCAGGGATGTGACCAGTGTGAAAATGGCCGCAAGGGCCAAGGCAAATGCGCGTGCAATCATGTCAACCATTCACAACTGTAAATTCGATTCGTCGGTTCCGCCGCTGATTTTCGGCGGTGTCGTTGTCAACAATAGGGCGGGATTCGCCATATCCGGTGCTGGTGATCTGCGCCCGGTCCACCCCCTTGGTCACGAGATAATCGGTGACCGAGGCGGCACGCCGTTGTGACAGTCGAAGATTTGTCGCATCCGACCCGACGCTGTCGGTGTGCCCGCCGACCTCGATCCGCAGGCCGGGACAGCGGCGCACGATGTCCACGATGCTGTCGAGCAGAAAAAAACTGCTGGGTTCCAGGGTGGCCGACCCCGAGCGGAAGTTGATGTTGTCGGTGCGCGACAGGATTTCGAACCGGCCCTTGCAGGCCTCGATGTCGAAATTGCCGGCGGTCTCGACTGCGGCATCTGCCGGAGCGGGGGCCACGGCAGGGGCGGCGGCAGCGACAACCGCAGGGGCATCCGGTTCCGTGCGCCCAAAGATGAAATCGAAACTGACGGTGGCCGAGGGCACAATCTTGACGTTCGCCGCCTCTTCCAGTTTGCGCACGCCGTTGTCCAGATTGTAACTCGCGGTGGCAACAGAAATCGGCGTGCTGCTGGCCACGGCAACCAAAGTGTCGCTGATCAGGGTGACGGCCACCTCGGCCTGTCCCTCCGCGGTGACACCGTGCAGGTCCATCGAATAGGGCAGCGTGATCAGCTTGCGCCGTACCTGCGCCAGATCCGCCAGTTGCGCCGGGTCCAGCCGGGCGGTGATCACGGCCTCGGGAAACTGGAAGGTTTCAAAGAACAAAAACCGCATCCGCACATTCCGCAGGTCGATCTTGGTGTCGACCGAATCAAGCTGTATGCGCAGGGTGGCGGTACCGTCTTCGGCAATGGCACCCGCGAAACTGGCAAAGCTGCTGGTCTCGACAACGGTGTTGTTCTTGACCGACTGAAACCGCAGGGCTGAACTGTCGGGGTTCAGTGTCCAGCCGCCTGCGAACGGGTTTTCCTGGCCCCGGGCGGGCGACAGGGCAAGCGACGCGAGAGCCGCGAGCAGGCCGGACAGGGCAAGGCGGCGCAGCGGGTTGGAGAAAGCATTCATTAAAGCCATGGCACGAAATCTCCTGTCGTCGAAGCTGACTTGACCATAGGTTAGCAAGGCCGGATCAAAAAGCATATAGCGCTTTGCCGGACTTGCGGCCACAGCGTGGAACGCAAACCCGACCGTCGGCTCAGCGGGCGCGCAACAGGATTGTCGAGGACGATCCGACCGCCTCGGCGATCTGGGTAAAGGCGACCTTGCGGCGGTCTGATTGTTCAGAGGCGCGCAACAGCAGGGTTTCCGCCTCGCGCAACACCGACGAGGCCAACTGATTGGCGGCGGCCAGGCGTTCTGGCGCCACGGGAACGATCGCGCGGCGGCTGACCTTGGGGGCGGTGGCACTGTCGCGGCGCAACCGGGCGGGGCGCTTTTGGGTCGAGGCGTTGCGCCGCGCCACGCGCTCCAGCCGGCTGGCGGTTGCCTGCACGATCTGTCGGGCCTCGGCGAATTCCTGCGTCTGCGGCAGATCCTGCACCAGTTGGCCCAGTTGATCAGCCAGACAATCAATCTGATAGGACGGATCAGGCACGTTGGCACAGAACGTCTGCGCCTCGACAAAGCTGCGCACCGCGCGTTGGGTTGCCGCATCTGCGGAGCCGGGATCTGTCTCTTCGGCCCCGGTGTCTGTTTCCTTGGTTCCGGGCTTTGTCTCGTTGGTTTGGGTGGTTGCCTCTTGGGTACGGGGTGTTGTCCCTCCAACGCCGGTCGTTGACTCTCCGATCCCGGTGGTGGTGGTCGTGAAGGTTGTTTGCGGCAACGGCACCGTCGGTTGGAACACCGGGGGCGTAAAGACCGGCCCAGAGGGTGCAACGGCCACTTCGCCCGCCTGCGTCGGTATGGCGAGGGCAAGCGACAGAAGAACGGCAAGGCCGGTGGTGGCGCGGGTGGTTTGGATCGCGGTCATCATGAGCCCCTAGAAAAGGTCCGTCAGGAAGTAGGTGAATGAAACGTCTATTCGGCGGCTATTTTTCTGATTGAACGTATCAGAAAGCGTTGCGCCAATGCTGAAATTGTCCAACCCGTCAAACCGAAGGGCGGCGCCCAGATTCACATATTCGCCGCTCCAAGCTGCGGAAAGACCAAGATTTTTCGTCAAACCTATGCCAATACCGCCGAAAATGCCCGGATCGCGTTCGGCGTTGCGTTCGTTCGTGCCCGCGCCGAGGGTAAACATCATCGGATAAAGCGGCCCGCCATCAGAAAACCGCACCTGTCGGAACGAGGTCAGCGCGACAGTGCCTGCGGTTTCGCGCCGCCGCGCATCGCCAAACCCCGCGCCGTTGATGGCAAGCGCAATATAGGTGGGCGTTTCCCCGGCACTTATGCGGCGCGCCGCCTTCACCTCAAAATACCCCGAGTCGCCGAAATTGTCGGTCAGTGAGGTGACAAAACCGGTTATCTGCACGCCAACGGCGTCTTCCGCGCTGCCCAATCCGAGGCCGAATGCCATCGAGCCATCCTGGCGCGGGCCAGCCGAAATGCGTCGGTCGGTCAATGACAGTGACGCAAAGGCCAAGCCACGGGGTGCGACGGTTGCCGATGTGATGCCCTGCAAGGTCAGGTTCTTGGGGGGCTCTGCGCCTTCTTGGGCCAAGGCTGGCCGGGCTGCGCCGCCGATACCAGCGCCACAGGCAAGTGCAGCGAACAAGAGGGCTGGGCGGGTGACGGTACGCGGGTGCATTGGAATACCTATGTTGTAAAAACATCTTTAACGCTTGGTCTTCGCTGCTGCCCAGTCAACCTTGGACTGGTCCGTGCGACGGTAAAATTCTCATCTGTTGTGTCTGTGTAACGTTAGCCACCTGCGACAAAGTGTTGCGTTGAGCGCTTGCCTGACCTAACGTCAGATGTGAAGGCGATGGTGTGATTTATTTTTTTGTGATGTTTTTCTGCTTGGTCAACGCAACGGCGATTTTTGTCGTGGCTCTGATCCTGATTTTTGGCCCTTTGCCCGGGATTTGGGGCGAAGCGAGCGCGACGTGTCGTAATTTGATTTCTAAGGAACCGTGTTCGTGCAGATAACTGCGATCCATCACGGCGACGACGCCCCCAGCGGTGAAGATCTGGAATATGAAAAGATTTTCACCGACCTGATCCTGGCGGCCCAGTCTGTTCCGGAGCAGCAATCGGGCGATGAGGTGAAGCCGGGAAAAGAGCCCGATCCGCAAGAGGTAATTTCCTGCGCCGAGGCGGTTCTGGCCCGATCAAACGATTTGCGCGCGGCCATTCTTTACGGAAACGCCCGCATCCGCACTGATGGATTTGCCGGACTGGCCGAACTTACCGCCTATGTCCGTGCCTGCCTTGAAGGGTTCTGGGACAGTTGCCATCCGCAACTGGATGCCGATGACGACGACGATCCGACGATGCGGGTCAATGCCGTTCTTGCCCTTGTCGACAGGGATCTGACCCTGCGCAATCTGCGTCAGGCATCCCTGACCCAGAGCGCGGCGTTCGGCCGGTTTAATCTGCGGGATTTCGCAATGGCCGAGGGTGAAATTCCCACGCCAGACGACATGGACAACCCGCCGACCCGGCAGGCCGTGACCGCCGCGATGCAGGACACCCCGGCCGAGGTGCACGCCCGCACCCATGACGCGATCAACGCGGCGCTGGACGATCTGAAGGCGATAAATGCCGTGTTCGATGACAGGTTGCCGGGCCTCGGGCCGAACCTTGCCGAGATCACGGTGATGCTGCGCAAGGCCGCCGCCATCGTCGCGCCGCATGTCGCCAGCGCCGACATTGCCGCGCAGGACGATGTCACTGGCACCCCGGTCGGCGCGGCACCGGCCGCCGCCTCGGCCGCCGCCGCGCCGCCGGGCACCCTGTCTTCGCCCGAAGACGTGCGCAAGGCGCTGGACCGGATCATCGAGTATTACGCCAAACACGAACCTTCCAGCCCGCTGCCGATCCTGCTGCACCGCGCGCGCCGGCTGGTGGGGGCCGATTTCATGACAATTATTCAGGACATTGCGCCGGGCGGTCTGGATAATGTCAGACTGATCGGCGGGATCGAGGACGAATGAGACGGGGTATGGAAAACCGCAAGTGACACAACGTCAACTTTTTGCATAACGTAACGCCAACAAGACCGACAAACGCCTGACAGGGAGACGGAAATGTCCAGTTCACAGAAGTTCATCGCGCGAAACCGCGCGCCGCGGGTGCAGATCGAATATGACGTCGAGCTGTACGGCGCCGAAAAGAAGGTGCAGTTGCCTTTCGTGATGGGGGTCATGGCCGATCTTGCCGGCAAATCGCAAGTGGCCCAGCCCGGAATCGCCGATCGCAAGTTTCTGGAAATCGATGTCGACAATTTCGACAGCCGGATGAAGGCAATGAAACCGCGCGCCGCGTTTTCGGTGCCCAACACCCTGACCGGCGAAGGCAACCTGTCGGTCGATCTGACATTTGAGTCGATGGACGATTTTTCGCCCGCCGCCGTCGCCCGTCAGGTCGAACCCCTGCGCAAGCTGCTGGAAGCGCGCGAAGAGCTGAGCAACCTGATGAGCTATATGGACGGTAAGCCCGAGGCCGAGGAACTGATCTCGGCGACGATGAACAACCCGGAACTGCTGAAATCGCTTGCGGCCGCCCCGGCGCCCGCCGGTGACGAGCCCAAGGAATAAGGAGGCGTCGATATGGCCGAAGAAGCAACCCAATCCGCCGTTGCCGAGGGCGCAACCGAAACCGCAGACAGCGATTTTGCCAGCCTTCTGAACAAGAGTTTCAAGCCGCGCAGCGATACCGCCAAGACAGCGGTTGAAAAAGCGGTGCAAACCCTGGCGTCACAGGCGCTGGAAAATGCCAGCGTGATCTCGGACGACGTGCTGCACAGCCTTGAGGCGATGATCGCCGAAATCGACAAGAAGCTGACCGCGCAGGTGAACGAGATCATCCACAACGCCGAGTATCAACAGCTGGAATCCGCCTGGCGCGGTCTGCATCATCTGGTGAACAACACCGAAACCGATGAGCAGTTGAAGATCCGGGTGATGAACATCAGCAAGAAGGATCTGCACAAGACCTTGAAAAAGTTCAAGGGTGCGGCGTGGGATCAGTCGCCGATGTTCAAAAAGCTGTACGAAGAGGAATTCGGCCAGTTCGGCGGCCAGCCCTATGGCTGTCTGGTGGGCGATTACCACTTCAACCATACCGCCCCCGATGTCGAACTGCTGGGCGAAATGGCCAAGATCGCTGCGGCCTGCCATGCCCCTTTCATCACCGGCGCCGATCCGTCGCTGATGAATTTCGAATCATGGCAGGAGCTGTCCAATCCGCGCGATCTGACCAAGGTGATGAGCACGCCGGAATATGCCGCCTGGAAGGCTCTGCGCGACAACGAGGATTCCAAATATCTGGGCCTGACCATGCCGCGTTTCCTGGGGCGCACGCCCTATGGTGCGAAAAGCAATCCGGTTGAGGAATTCGCCTTCGAAGAAGACACCGGCAACGCCGAATCGGACAAGTTCACCTGGGTCAACGCCGCCTATGGCATGGCCACGAACATCACCCGGTCGTTCAAGGAATACGGTTGGTGTTCGCGCATCCGGGGTGTGGAATCGGGCGGCACCGTGGAAAACCTGCCAACCCACACCTTTCCCACCGATGACGGCGGGCAGGACATGAAATGCCCGACCGAAATCGGCATTTCCGACCGTCGTGAGGCAGAACTGGCCAAGTTGGGCATGATGCCCCTGCTGCACCGCAAGAACACCAATATGGCGTCGTTCATCGGGGCCCAGTCGTTGCACAAGCCGGCTGAATATGACGACCCCGACGCGACAGCCAACGCCAATTTGGCGGCGCGTCTGCCCTATCTTTTCGCCACCTGCCGGTTTGCCCATTACCTGAAACAGATGGTGCGCGACAAGATCGGCAGCTTCAAATCCCGCGATGACATGCAGCAATGGCTGCAAAGCTGGATCTCGAACTATGTCGATTACACGCCTGAATTTTCACCTGAATCGACCAAGGCTTCAAAACCGTTGGCCGCTGCCGAAGTGGTGATCGAAGAGGTCGAAGGCAATCCGGGCTATTACACGTCGAAGTTCTTTCTTCGCCCGCATTACCAGCTTGAGGGCCTGTCGGTGTCGCTGCGCCTTGTGTCCAAGGTGCCGTCTGAAAAGGCCGGCTGAATTTACCATCCGGCGCGGCGGGGTGTCGCGCCGGCACACATTTCCCCAACGCGGCATGTGCCGCAGAACATTTGAAGGAGACGTACCATGGCCGTTGACCAATTTCTGGAACTGAAGGGCATAGATGGCGAGGCCCAGGACGACGTACACAAGAACAAGATCGACGTTCTTGCCTGGTCTTTTGGAGTCAGCAACTCGGGCTCCACCCACATGGGAGCCGGATCGGGCGCCGGGCGCGCAAACTTCCAGGACATCAGCGTAACCAAGTATATCGACAAATCCTCACCGATTCTGATGCAGCACGCTGCAACCGGCAAGCATATCGCCGAGGGCAAACTGACCTGCCGCAAGGCCGGCGGCAAGCAGTTGGAATATATCATCTTCAAGTTCAAGGACATCCTCGTCACCTCGATTTCCATGGGCGGATCGGGTGGCGAGGATCGGCTGACCGAGAATGTTACGCTGAACTTCGGCAGCTTCAACTACAAATATGTCGAACAGAAAGCCGACGGCGTCGAAGGTGCCAAGCCTGAAATGAAGTATGACATCGCCGCACAGAAAGAAGCGTTCTGATATTGCCGCGCCGCTGCATCTGCGGGGTGCGGCGGCGCATTTTCTTCACAGTTTACAGAACAAGGACAACAGCGTGACATCCGATGCCCAGGATCTTGTACGCCAAGGGGATTTGAGCGGCGCCTTGGCCGCCCTGCAATCTCAGGTGCGCGCCAACCCGGCCGATGCCAAGCTGCGCATCTTCCTGTTTCAGCTTTTGTGCGTTCTGGGCGATTGGAAACGCGCGATCACCCAGTTGAAGCTGTGCGCCGAACTTGACCACAACGCCCTGGCGATGGCGCAGACCTATCGCGAGGCGATCATTTGCGAGGTGTTCCGCGAAAAGGTATTCGCGGGCGAGAAAGAGCCGCTGATCTTTGGGGAACCGGCCGAATGGCTGGCGCTGTTGGGTCAGGCGCTCAAGGCGCTGACAGCGGGGCAGGCCGATCGCGCCGCCGATCTGCGTGCCCGCGCCTTCGACATGGCCCCCGCCGCAGGTGGTACGATCAACGATGTTCCGTTCCAATGGATTGCCGATGCCGACATGCGGCTTGGCCCGGTTCTTGAGATCATCGTCAACGGACGGTATTTCTGGATGCCCTTCACCGCCATCGCCAAACTGACGGTGGAAGAACCTGGCGATCTGCGCGATTGCGTCTGGTCGGCGGCCCATCTCTGGTTTCACAATGGTGGCGATACGGTGGCGTTGATCCCCACCCGGTATCCCGGCACTGGCGCCACGGGGGAAGATTCGGCGCGCCTGTCGCGCGCCACCCACTGGGCCGATGCGGGGGCCGACACCTGGGTCGGCACGGGCCAGCGGCTGTTGACGACCGATGCGGGCGACACGTCTCTTATGGATTTGCGGACGCTGATCCTGACGGGCGATGCTGCCGGGGCAGAGGCCAGTGGCGGATAGGAACATCATCGAGAGGCTGCAACCGTCGTTGTTGGACCGGCTGACGGACCGCGAGCCGGAGAAGCGCAGCGAAAGTCGCGACACACGGGTGATCGACATCAACCGCCTGCGTGACATCATCCGCCGTGATTTGGTCTGGCTGTTGAACGCCAACAACCTGGACACCGAACTGGACGCGGCGCGGTTTCCGCAGATCCGCAATTCGGTGTTGAACTTCGGGGTGCGCGAGGTGGCCGGCACGTTCGGGGGCCGTGACCGTGCCGCGGAAATTCGCAAATCCATGCAGACCGCGATCCGCCGGTTCGAGCCGCGGATCAACGAAGGCACGCTGGATGTGATCATGCGCGAGGCGGAACAGGACCGGCAATCGGTGATCGTGTTCGACATCGTGGCCGACATGTGGGCCGAGCCTCTGCCGCTGCAACTGTACCTGAAATCCGAGGTGGATATCACCACCGGCGAAGTCACCCTGGACGAGGCGAGATAGCGCCGATGGACACCCGCCTGCTGCGCCACTACGAAACCGAACTGACGTTCCTTCGGGAAATGGGTGCCGAATTTGCCGCGAGTTTCCCCAAGATCGCCGGGCGTCTGGGCATGGAAGGCACCGAGGTGCTGGACCCCTATGTCGAACGCCTGCTGGAAGGCTGTGCCTTTCTGACCGCGCGGGTGCAGCTTGAGCTTGAACTTCAGTATCCCGCCTTCACCAATCACCTGCTGGATATCGTTTATCCACATCTGATGGCGCCGACGCCGTCGATGATGATTGCCGAACTCACCCCTGACATGGCCAATGCGGCGCTGTCCGAAGGGGCGCTGCTGCCGCGCGGCACGGCGTTGCGTTCGGATCTGGCCGAGGGCACCCAGACCGCCTGCGTGTTCACCACCGCCCATGATCTGACACTGTGGCCAATCGCCATCACCCAGGCTGAGTACATCGACGGGCGCGGCGAACTGGTGGCGGCGGGTGTCGTCACCGGGATCGAGGCGCGCGCAGCGATCCGGCTGCGCCTCAAACGCCCCGGCGGCGCGCCGCTGGATGAATTGCCGCTGGACCGGCTGACGCTGTTCGTGGGCGGCAATGGCAATACCGGCTGGAAGCTGCACGAACTGTTGTGCGGCGATTGTTCGGCGGTGGTGGCGCGGGGCACCGACCGGCGCGCCGATTGGGTGCTGCCGCTGCGTGGCGGGATCGCGCAGCGCGGCATCGACCGGGCCGATGCCCTGTTGCCGACGCCGCGCCGGTCGCTGGATGCGTACCGGCTGTTGCAGGAATATTTCGCGCTGCCCGACCGGTTTTATTTCGCAGACATCTGCGGCCTTGCCCCTGCGATGACACGCTGCGACAGTGACGAGATCGACCTGTATGTGTTGCTGCGCAATGGCCGCACCGACATCGCCGCCAACGTCACCGCCGACGCGTTTCGTCTGCATTGTGTTCCGGCGATCAACCTGTTCGCGCGCCGCTGTGACCGGGTGCCGATCACCGTGGCCGACAGCGAACAGCATGTGGTCGTCGATCGAACCGCGCCGCTGGATTATGAGGTGCACAGCCTGGTGTCGGTAACCGGAATCAGCGGCGAAGGCGGCGCAGATCAGCCGTTTCGCGCGTTTTATTCCGCCGATGAATTCACCGCCGCCAGTGGCGGCGCCAGCGCGTTCTACAGCCAGTCACGCAAGATGCGCCAGCGAACCGAGCGGGAAAGGCTGAAGCGCACCCGCACCAATTACCTCGGGTCCGAGCTGTTTGTGACGCTGGTTGACATCGCCAACGCGCCCTGGCCCCCGGGGCTGAGCCAGCTTGCCGTGCGCGCCATGGTCACCAACCGCGATCTGCCGCTGCTGTTGCCGACAGGGGGCAAGGATGTGTTCCATCTGCCCGGCGGCGGGCCGGTCGCGGCAATCACCACGCCGGTGCCGCCGACCCGTCCGGTGCCATCGCTGGCCCAGGGCGAAAGCGCGTGGCGGCTGATTTCCAATCTTTCGCTAAACTATCTGTCGCTGGTCGATACCGAAACCGGAACCGGCGCCGAGGCGCTGCGCGAACTGGTCGGGTTGTATGCCCCGACGGGCGATCGGGTGGTGCAAAAGCAGCTTGAGGGCATCACGCGGGTTGAAAGCCGCCCGATCGTGCGGCGGATGGCCGATGGCATGTTGTCCACCGCCGTGCGCGGGCTGGAAATCTCCATTACCTGCGACGAGGACTACTTCGAGGGGTCCGGCCCATTCCTGCTGGCCAGTGTGCTGCAACGCTTCTTTGCCAATTACGTCTCGCTCAATTCCTTCACTGAAACGGTTCTGAAAACCCCCCAACGCGGAGAAATCGCCCGATGGCGCCCCGAGAAAGGCCTGGGACAGATCCTCTAGGCCATTTTCAGCGCCTGTTGGACCGCCCCACCCACCACCACATCTTTCACGCCCTGCGCGTGATCGAAACCGCCTTCCCCGACGCGCCACGCCTGGGCCAAAGCCAGCGGCCCGCGCAAGACGCGATGCGCCTTGGTCAGGAACCGTCTATGGCCTATGCGCGCACGACGATCAGCGCGGTGCGCGCACCCGATGGCACGGGGGCAGGGCGGCTTACCAATCTGTTCTTCGGGCTGTTCGGCCCGCATGGGCCTATGCCGGCCCACCTGACCGAATATGCCCGCGAACGACAGCGCAGCTTTCGGGATCCGACGTTCGTGGCCTTTGCAGACATGCTGACCCACCGGATCATGTCGATCCTCTATCGCGCCTGGGCCACGGGTCAGCCGGCGGCCGATCTTGATCGCGGGCCGCGCGGGCGCATGGCGCGCAAGGTGGCGGCGCTGTCGGGGATGCACGGCCCGGCGTTGCAGAACCGCGATGCGATGCCGGACTTGGCGAAACGGTATTTCACCGGGCATCTGGCGCGGGGGCCGCGCAGTGCTGCGGGGTTGGAGGCAATGGTTTCGGCGTTCTTTGCCGCACCCGTGCGGGTGCAGCAATTCGTCGGCTCGTGGCTGTCGCTTGAACCGGGTGATCGTTGGCAACTGGGCGCGCCGGCGCGACTGGGCATGGACACCAGCATTGGCGACAGGGTTTGGTCGCGCAGCGCCAAGTTTCGCCTGTGTATCGGCCCGTTGTCGCGCGCCGAATACGCGGCGCTGTTGCCCGGTGGCGATGCTCTGGCGCGGCTGGTGGCCATCGTGCGTGGCTATGTCGGTGATGCGCTGGACTGGGACGTCAATCTGGTGCTGCGGGCGGATGCTGTGCCGCGCGCCACGTTGGGCGGTGACACACGGCTGGGCCAGACAAGCTGGATCGGGACGCGGGACGGCGCAGGAGACGCGGACGACCTTTATCTCGAACCGCAGCGTTACACACAAAAAGGCCAAGGGCCACAACGGGGGATCGCAATATGACGGAAATCAGCCGGGTCGCGCTGTTTGGAAAGCTGAACAAGGTGGGGTATCAGGCGGTCGAGGGCGCCACGGTGTTCTGCAAGATGCGCGGCAACCCCTATGTCGAGCTTGTGCATTGGCTGGCCCAGATATTGCAGGGCCAGGACAACGACATCCTGCGCATCATCAAGCATTACGATCTGGACCCGTCGCGCATTGCCGCCGACATGCAAAAGGCGTTGGACAAACTGCCGCGCGGCGCGACCAGCATTTCGGATTTATCGGCGCATCTGGAAGAGGCGATGGAGCGGGCCTGGGTGTTCGGATCTCTGCTGTACTCAAGCAATCAGGTGCGCACCGGCCACCTGATTTTGGGCCTGCTGAAAACGCCGGGGTTACGCGGTGTGCTTTTGAACATCTCGGGCGAGTTCGGCAAGATCAAGGCCGATGATCTGGCCGAGGATTTCCACCACATCACCGATGGTTCCCCCGAAGACCGTCTGTCGCCCCAGGATGGCAGCACCACGGGCGGTGGCGCCGTTCCGGGCGAGGCGTCCGGTGCGATGTCGCCCGCCGCCATGGGCAAGGAAGAGGCGCTGAAGAAATTCTGCACAGACCTGACGCAACAGGCCCGAGACGGCAAGATCGACCCGATCGTGGGCCGCGACGAGGAAATCCGCCAGATCGTGGATGTGCTGATGCGCCGCCGCCAGAACAATCCGATTTTGACCGGTGAAGCGGGGGTGGGCAAGACGGCCGTTGTCGAAGGGTTTGCCCTGCGCATTGCCCGCGGTGATGTGCCCCCCGCGCTTAAGGATGCGCGGCTTCTGGCGCTGGACGTGGGTCTGTTGCAGGCCGGCGCCAGCATGAAGGGCGAGTTTGAAAACCGTCTGCGCAGCGTGATCGACGAGGTGCAGGCCAGCACGACCCCGGTCATCATGTTCATCGACGAAACCCACACATTGGTGGGCGCCGGGGGGGCGGCGGGCACCGGCGATGCCGCGAACCTGCTGAAACCGGCGTTGGCGCGGGGCACGTTGCGCACCATCGGCGCCACGACATGGGCCGAGTACAAGAAGCATATCGAGAAAGACCCGGCGCTGACCCGGCGGTTCCAGACGGTGGTGGTGGAAGAGCCCAGCATCGACAAGGCGGTGATGATGATGCGCGGCATCGCGTCCATGCTGGAGAAACACCACAAGGTGCAGGTGCTGGACGAGGGGCTTGAGGCCGCCGTTTCCCTGTCAGCCCGCTATATTCCGGCGCGCCAGCTGCCCGACAAATCGGTGTCGGTGCTGGACACCGCCTGTGCCCGTGTAGCCGTGTCGCAACACGCCGTGCCCGCCGAAGTTGACGACGCACGGCGGCGCATCGAAGCGCTGGACACCGAGTTGGAAATCATCGGGCGGGATGAAACCGCCGGATATGATGCCAGTGACCGTAAATTGGTGATCGCCGAAATGAAGGCCAGCGAAGAGGCGCGGCTGGCCGAACTTACCGCCAAATGGGACGCCGAAAAGGCGATTGTCGCCGCCATTCTGGACCTGCGCGCCAAGCTGCGCGAAGGCGGCGCACCGGTCGAGGCGAAGCCGGGCACCGAGGCTGCCGCCGCCAGCCCGCTGGACGATGCCACCCGCGCCGACCTGTTGGCGCAGCTGAAGGAGAAGAACGCCGAACTGACCACGTTGCAGGGGGAAAACCCCCTGATCCTGCCGATCGTCGATGCCCAGGCCGTGGCCAGCGTTGTCGGTGACTGGACCGGCATTCCGGTGGGCCGCATGGTGCGCGACGAGATCGAAACCGTGCTGAACCTGGATGAATACCTGGCCAAACGGGTGATCGGCCAGGATCACGCGATGAAGATGATCGCAAAACGCATCCAGACCTCGCGCGCGGGGCTCGACAACCCGAACAAGCCCATCGGCGTGTTCCTGCTGGCCGGCACCTCGGGCGTGGGCAAGACCGAAACCGCGCTGGCCCTGGCCGAGGTGATGTATGGCGGCGAACAGAATGTCATCACCATCAACATGTCCGAATATCAGGAGGCGCATACTGTCAGTTCGCTGAAAGGCGCGCCTCCGGGTTATGTCGGATACGGCGAAGGTGGCGTTCTGACCGAGGCGGTGCGCCGCAAACCCTATTCTGTTGTGCTGCTGGACGAGGTGGAAAAGGCCCACCCCGATGTGCACGAGGTGTTCTTCCAGGTGTTCGACAAGGGCGTTATGGAGGATGGCGAAGGCCGGGTGATCGACTTCAAGAACACGCTGATCCTGCTGACCTCCAACGCGGGCAGCGACATGATAATGGATATGTGCAGCGACCCCGATCTGATGCCCGAACCCGAAGGCATTGCCAAAGCCTTGCGCGATCCGCTGCTGAAAATCTTCCCGGCGGCGTTGCTGGGGCGTCTGGTGACGATCCCGTATTATCCGCTGTCGCCCGACATGATCGGCAAGATTACCCGTCTGCAACTGGACCGCATCAAGAAGCGGGTGCAGGCGGCCCATGGTGTGCCGTTCAGTTATTCCGACGAGGTGGTGAACCTGATCGTCACCCGCTGTCAGGAAATCGAAAGCGGTGGCCGGATGATCGACGCCATCGTCACCAACACCATGCTGCCCGACATTTCGGCGGAATTCCTGAAACGGATGATGCAGGGGCTGACCGTGGAAAAGGTGGAAATCATTGTCGAGAACGGCAATTTCGCCTATCGTTTTGAGTGATCGGGGTGCGGGCGGGGCAGGTTTGCCCCGCCGTCGCGCGGCCCGTCAGACATGTCAGGATACGCCATGTGCGCAGCGCTGAATCCGGTGAACTTTCCCTTCCGCTTGGAATGCAAATCGAATGATCCACTGTACCTGATCGGCACAGAGATCGTTGAAGGGATGAGTTTTCTCACCGAAACCACGCTGGAGTTTGTCTGCGCCAACCGCGAGATCGACCTGAACAAGCTGTTGGGCCAACCGTTCAAGGTGATCGACGAACGCCATGATGGCCCGGCCCCGCGGGTGTTTCCGGGCACCTGTGTGTCGGTCGAGTTTCTGGACCTGCACGGCGGCAGGGCGCGGTATCGTGCGGTTTTGCGCCCCTGGCTGTGGTTTCTGGGCCGCACCCGCGACAACCGGGTGTTTCAGGAAATGTCAGTGCCCGACATTCTGAAAGAGGTGCTGGGCGTGTATGGTTTCTGGAACAACGTCGACAGCGCCCTGACAGGCGATCACCCGGCGCGGCCCTATACCGTGCAATACCGCGAAACCGACCTGGATTTCATCTGCCGCCTGATGGAGGAGGAGGGAATCTATTTCCATTTCCTGGTGAAAGACGGCCTGGAACGCATGGTGTTGTCCGACAATCCCGGCGCCCACAAAACCGTCGTCTGGGGCAGTCCTCTGGCGTTCCGCACCCTTGACGCCAAGGGGCATTCCATGGGCGCGCATGTGTTTTCCTGGCAATCGGCCCTTGGGGCGACGACTGGCGCCGTAACGCTGTTCGACTATAATTTTGAAAAGCCGACAGCCAAGACGCAGGGGGCCAGCAGCATTGCCAAAGGCGATCATCCGGGGAACGACCACGAATTTTATGATTACCCCGGCCGCTTTTCGGAACCGGGCGTCGGCAACAGCCGCGCCCGTGTGCGGATGGAGGCCGAGGCCGTGCGCCACCACACCGTGGACGGCGCCGCCAATGTGCCCAACCTGGGGGTTGGCGAAATCTTTGCGCTGATGGATCACCCGCGCGAAAGTGAAAACCGCGACTGGCTGGTCACCCGTGCCACCCACACCCTGCGCGCGCGTACGAATGACATGCCGCCGTCCTTGGCGCAGCTTTACGAACAGACGGGTCTGGGCGGCGCGCCGCCGGGCGATGATCCGTATCGCATCACATTTCAGGCGATACCAGACGATCTGCAATATCGCGCGCCACTGGTCACACCCTGGCCGGAAATCGCCGGGGTGCACACCGCCGTTGTTACCGGCAAGAAGGGCGAAGAGATCGACACGGACAAATACGGCCGCATCAAGGTGCAGTTCCACTGGGACCGGCAGGGCAAGAAGGACGAGAAATCGTCCTGCTGGGTGCGCTGCATGATGCCGTGGACCGGCAAGGGCTGGGGCATGATGGCGGTGCCGCGCATCGGGCAAGAGGTTGTCGTGCAGTTCGAGGAAGGCAACCCTGACCGGCCGCTGGTGATCGGCATGTTGTACAATGCCGACTGTATGCCGCCCTGGGCGCTGGACGCGAACAAGACGCAAAGCGGCGTGAAGACCCGGTCAACCAAGGAGGGCACCGACAAAACCTTCAACGAACTGATGTTCGAGGACAAGAAGGAAAAAGAGCTGGTCCGCTTTCAGGCCGAGCGGGATTATGAACAGATCGTCAAGAACAACGCGAAGATCACCGTCGGCACCGAACACAAGGACAAGGGCGACATGACTCTGACCGTGCATCGCAACCTGACCGAAACCCTGGAAACCGGCGATCACGCCTTCACCGTCAAGGCCGGCAAGCAGACGATCAAGGTGAAGAAGAACAAGGACGAAACGATCGAAGGTAAATCCACCCTGACTGTGACCGGCGATGTCGCCGAGACGGTGAAATCGGGCAATCGGACCGAGGACATCAAGATGGGTAACGTCACCCGGACCCTGGACATGGGCAATGAGGCGACGACGCTGAAGCTGGGCAATTACGCGCTGAACTGTGACCTCGGCAAGGTCACCGTCGAGGCAATGCAGTCGATCGAACTGATCGTCGGTCAAAGCTCGATCAAGATCGACCAGATGGGCGTGACGATCAAGGGCGCGATGTTCTTCAAGGCCGAGGGCGCAATGACCGCCGATTTGAAGAGCGGTCTGGCAACGACCGTCGCCAGCGACCTCAAGACCGAGGTGAAGGGCACAATGACCAATGTAAAGGGGGATGCCATGGTGATGATCAAGGGTGGCATCACCATGATAAACTAGGAACATCAAGCCATGACACGCTTTGCTGACTTGAAAAAGATCTCGCGCGAACCGGCGCGACGGCTGCTGGCGCTGGCCAATGCCAGGCTGGGCACACCGCTGGACGCGCCGGCCAGCGCCCCCGTGGGCGAGGTTCTGGCCGAGTTGGCCGAAAAGGGCGCCCATGCCGATATGCTGCGCCTGCTGGCTGCGGCTTTGCCCGCCCGTGAATGTGTCTGGTGGGGATGTCTCGCGGCCAGTGATATGATCCCCGAAGGGGGCCGCGTGCCACCCCCGCTTGCCGCCGCGCGGGCCTGGGTGTTCAAGCCGACGGATGAAAACCGTGCCACCGCCCGACGTGCGCTTGAGGTCTCCGACCCCGATGACGACACCAGCCTGTGCGCCAATGCCGTCGTGATGTGCGACGGCAAGCTGGGCACCGGCGATATGGCCAAACTCGAGGCGCCGGCCGGGGCGCTGGGCACCTTTATTTTTGCGATGAACGTCATTTCTCTGGGCAGCGTCGACGCAGACAAGATGATTCCCCACGCCGAGCGGCTGATCGACCGGGCTCTGGACATCGCGCGGGGCGGGTCGGGGCGCCTGGACAGCGCCACCGCAGCCGAAGGAATAACACCATGAAGCCCGCCTCGCGCATTGGCGACATGCATGTCTGCCCGATGATCACGCCGGGGGTGCCGCCGATCCCGCATGTCGGCGGGCCGATTTCGGGGCCCTGTGCGCCCACGGTTCTGATCGGCAATATGCCGGCGGCGCGGGTTTCTGACATGTGTGTCTGTGTCGGGCCGCCAGATGTGATCGCCTTGGGCAGCATGACGGTGCTGACAATGGGGATGCCACAGGCGCGGATGGGTGATATGACGGCGCATGGCGGTTCTATTGTATTGGGAATGCCTACGGTTTTGGTCGGCGGATAGGATTTCATGGGCGTCACGCTGTATTTTCAGACGACGGGTACGGTGCCGGGCAACGGTGCCCCGGTGGTTATGGTCGGGCGGTCGCTGACCATCGGGCGGGGGCCGGAAAACGATGTCTGCCTGCCCGATCCCGGCAAGGTGATCTCGAAAACCCACTGCTCGATCGAGGAAAACGCCGGCGATGTCGTGCTGATCGACCTGTCGACCAACGGCACATTTCTGAACTATGGCAAGGTGCCGCTGGGCCGCACCCCGACGCCGCTGAACGATGGCGATATCCTGACCCTAGGGTCATATGAACTGTTGGTGGAAATCCAGCGCCCGCGCGATGCCGATGCGGGCCTTCTGCCGCCGCTTGATATTGCGGGTCCGGCCCGTTTGCCCGAAGATGCCGATTTCGACGCATTGCTGGGTTCGGGCCCGATGGAGGGCGGTGACGATTTTCTCGACGATCTGCTGGGCGGCGATGCGCCGCCGCGCGGCCCGGTGGGGGTGAACCGCCCCGAACTGGGCGAGGACGGGTTGCTGCCGCCCTTGGGTGATGACGATGCGGGCCTGCCCGGCCCCGCGCCCGTGGCCGATCCGTCAGGCGGCGCGCAATCGGCCCATTCTGACGCCGTGTCCGATACATTTCGCCCGGCCAAGGTTTTGATCCCCGACGACTGGGAAGATGATCTGCTGGGTGATCCGGTGCTGTCGGGGCCAGACGCGGGGCCAGACGCGGGGCCCGATTTCGACGAAGGCGCGTTCTGGGACGACGACGCGTCGCTCGACGAACCCGCGCCCGAACCCGCCCCTGCGCCCGAACCCGAGCCAGAGGCACAGCCTTTGAGCGAGGTCACCAAGGCCCCGCCCCCCCCTGTCACCGAGCCCTCCGCCCCCCCGGCCCATGCCGATGCCGCCCGCGCGTTTCTGGATGCGGCGGGGGCGGGCGATCTGGCCATCGCCGATGCCGATTTGCCCGCCACCATGGCGCGCCTTGGTACGGTGATGCAGACCATGATCCATGGGTTGCGCGAAATCCTGATGACCCGGGCCAGCATCAAGTCGGAATTCCGCATCCAGCAGACGATGATCTCGGCCGGGGGCAACAACCCGCTGAAATTCTCGATCAGCCCGGAACAGGCGGTTGAAACCATGGTGCGCGCCCCCGCCAAGGGATACCTGCCCCCCGAGGCCGCGGCGCGTCAGGCGCTGGACGACATCAAGGCCCACGAGGTGGCGATGATGGCCGCAATGGAGGCGGCTCTGAAAGGCATCCTGAAACAGCTGTCGCCCGAGGTTCTGGAGGCGCAGATCACCAAGGGCGGCGGGCTGTCCGGCCTGCTGCAAGGAAAGAAGGCCCGCTATTGGGACGTCTACGAAACGATGTACGCCAGAATTTCGGATCAGGCCGAAACCGATTTTCACGAATTGTTCAGCCGCGAATTCGCCCGCGCCTATCAGGCGCAACTGGACCGTTTGAAATGAGGGGGGCGCGCTGATGTCTTGGGACGCCAAGGTTTTGTGGAACGAAGGGTTGTTCCTGCAACCGCACCATTTTCAACAGGCTGACCGGCACACCGAGGCGCTGATCGCCGGGTTGGCCGCGCGGATCGCCCCTTATGCCTGGGGTGTCAGCATGATCGAAATCGACCGTGACGCACTGAAGATCGGCCAGTTTGCCCTGAAATCGGCCAGCGGGCTGACACCGGACGGCACCGTGTTCCGCGTGCCCGAGGCCGACGATCACCCCCCCGCCCTTGAGGTGCCAGGCGAGATCAAGGATTGCGTCGTTTACCTGTCGGTGCCGCAGCGCCGCCAGGGCGCGCCCGAGGTGGACATGACCGGCAGCGAACTGTCCGCCGCCCGGCTGCGCCCCGCCGAGATCGAGGTGACCGACACCACCCAGCGTGGCGGCAAGGCGGCGCGCCTTGCGGTGGGCAAGCTGCGGCTGCAATTCGCGCTGGCGGTGGATGATCTGGCCGACCGGCTGACCATTCCCATCGCCCGTATCATCGAGGTGCGCCCCGATCAGGAGGTGATCCTCGACGATTCCTTCATGCCGTCCTGCCTTGACATCCGCGCCGCCCGGCCGCTTATCGGGTTCCTGAGCGAACTTGAGGGGCTGTTGAACCACCGCATCACCGCGCTGGCCGGGCGCATGACGGCGGGGGCAGGGGCCAAGGGGGCGGCGGAAATCCAGGATTTTCTGTTGCTGATGACGATCAACCGTGCCTTGCCGCTGTTTCGCCATTTCACCGGCTGTGATCATTTGCACCCGATCACGCTGTACCGCGAGGTGGTGCAACTGGCCGGTGCGCTGTCGGCCTTTATGGCGCCCGACAAGAAACCCGCGCAATACCCCAGCTATCAGCATCACGATCTGGCCGCCACATTCCGCCCGGTGATCCGCGATCTGCGGCAGTATCTGTCGGCGGTGCTGGAACAGGGCGCGGTGGCCATCGCCATCGAACCGCGCAAATTCGGCATTTCGGTGGGGGTGATCGCGGATCGCAAACTGATCGGCAATGCGCAATTCGTGCTGGCCGTGGCCGCCGACATGCCGGGGGACAAGCTGCGCCGTCATTTCGCCGGTCAGGCCAAGGTGGGGCCGGTTGAGGAAATTCGCCAGCTGGTCAATTCGGCCTTGCCGGGCATTGACCTGCGCCCATTGCCGGTTGCGCCCCGGCAAATTCCGTATCACGCCGGTGTGGTGTATTTCGAGGCCGATCCCGCCAGCCCCTATTGGGGCAAGATGACCACTTCGGGCGGCATCGCGGTGCATGTATCGGGCGATTATCCGGGCCTGAAGATGGAGCTTTGGGCGATCCGCCAGGGTTGAAAAGGAACAGGGCTATGGCCGACGAAGACCCATTCGCGGAACCCGACGATACAGAACGCACGGTGATCCGCCCCAATCCGGGCGGTCGGCGCGGCGTGGCGACACCCGCCGCGCCACTGGTCGGCGCCCCTGCTGCGGCGTCGATCACGCAAGCGGTGGGCGGGCCGGATGTGATGGCTGGGGCGATCACCGGGATGAACCCGCTGAATGCCGCCGCCGCGACGCTGTTCTCGCTGGTCAGCCGTATCCGCAACCGCGCCCAGCACCCCGACCCTGACGCCCTGCGCCGCAGTGTGGTGGCCGAGGTGCGCGCCTTTGAATCGCGTGCGATTTCGGCGCAGGTGGACCCGACCAAGGTCAAGGTGGCGCGCTATGCGATTTGCGCGACGCTGGATGATGTGGTTCTCAACACCCCCTGGGGCGGGCAATCGGTCTGGGCACAACAAAGCATGGTGGGCACATTCCACCGCGAAACGGTGGGGGGCGATCGGTTTTACGATCTGCTGACGCGGCTGGAACAGGACCCGGCCAGCAACATCGAACTGCTGGAATTCCTGTACACCTGCCTCGCCCTCGGGTTCGAGGGGCGGTTGCGGGTTGAACAGGGCGGGGCCGAGCGGCATCTGAGCATCCGTGCCGGCCTGGCCCGGATCATCCGCAACCAGCGCGGCGAGGTGGAACATGATCTGTCACCGCATTGGCAGGGGGTTGACCGGCCGCACAAGGCACTGTCGGCGTGGAAACCCGTGTGGATCGCTGCCGGTGTCACTGCCGCGCTGCTGGGCGGCGGGTTCGTCGGCCTGTCGAACGCGCTGAGCCGCGACAGCGAGCGGTTGATCGGCCAGATGTCGGCGCTGACCCCGGGCGGGGTGGCCACGCTGGACCGCACCGCGCCGCCGGTCGTGGCGCCGCCGCCCACGGTTGACAGCGAAGCGGAACTGAAACGTGTGGCGGGTTTTCTGACCGCCGAGATCGAGGAAGGGCTGGTCAGCGTGTTTCAGGACGCCAACACCATCACCGTGCGGATGAAGGGCGCAGGGATGTTTCCCAGCGGTTCGCCGCAAGTGAAGGGCGAATTCGCCGGCACTCTGGGCCGGGTGGCCGACGCGCTGAATGAAACCAGCGGGCCGGTGATTGTGGCGGGCCACGCCGACAATATCGCGCCCAGTGCCGGATCGCGGTTTCCCAACAACATGGCGCTGTCGCTTGCGCGAGCCGAATCGGTGGCAAAGATGATCGCCACCAAGGTCAAGGATCCGTCCCGCCTGAAACCCGAGGGCAGGTCCGATAAACAGCCCATCGCCCCGAATGACACCCGCGAAGGTCGTGCCGCCAACCGTCGGATCGAAATCGTGCTGGTGCGCATCGGGGTGGACCAATGAAGATCTTGCGCGCGATATTCTCGGGCATCGGCATCACGGTGATGCTGGCCATCGTGCTGTCGCTGTGTCTGTGGTTCCTTGGGGGCTACCTCGGTTTTGGCGCAATGCGGCCCTTTGAATCGATGGCGGGGCGCATTGTCGGGCTGGGGGTGTTGTGGATCGGTGCGCTGGTCACGGTTCTGGTGATCCTGCTGCGCCGCCAGACCCGCGACAAGGAGCTGGCGCAGGACATCGTTGCCTCGGTCGAGGTGGCCGAGGATGACAGCGCGGTCGTCACTTCGGAACTGGGCGAAATGCGCGACAAATTGCGCACCGCCATGGGCCGGCTGCGCAAGTCGAAACTGGGCAAACGCTCGCTCTATGAACTGCCGTGGTATATTCTGATCGGCCCGCCCGGTGCGGGCAAGACAACGGCCATCGTCAATTCCGGCCTGCAATTTCCCTTGGCCGACGAAATGGGCAAGGGCGCCATCGGCGGGGTCGGGGGCACGCGGAACTGTGATTGGTGGTTCACTGATGGGGCGGTGCTGGTCGATACCGCTGGTCGCTATACCACACAGGAAAGCGATGCCGTGGCCGATAATGCCGCCTGGCTGGGCTTTCTGGGCATCCTGAAAAAGCACCGCTCGCGCCAGCCGATCAATGGGGCCATCGTAGCGATTTCGCTGTCCGACCTGTCAATGCAGGACGAACAGACGCAAGAGGCGCATGCGGGCGCGATCCGCCGTCGTCTGCACGAATTGCGCGACCGGCTGGGCGTGCGGTTCCCGGTTTATGTGTTGTTCACCAAGGCCGATCTGTTGGCTGGATTTGCCCAGATGTTCGAGAATCTGGGCAAGGAAGACCGCGCCCAGGTTTGGGGGTTTACCCTGCCGCTGGTCACCGGCAAGGGCGAGGCATCGCCGCTGGCAAGGTTCGGTGAAGAGTATCAGGCGTTGATCGCGCGCCTGCACCAGCAATCGCTGGAACGGATGCAGGCCGAAACCGATCCGGCGCGCCGGGCGCTGATCGCGGGGTTTCCGTCTCAGGTGGCCTCGGTCCGCCCCGTGGCCGAGACGTTTCTGAACACCCTGTTCCAGGACAACCGGTTTGAGCATCGCCAGATGCTGCGCGGTGTCTATTTCACCTCGGGCACCCAGGAAGGCACGCCGATCGACCGGCTGATGATGGGCATGGCGCGCACCTTCGGTATCGGCCGTCAGGCCATCGGCAGCGGCAGCGGTGCGGGCCGGTCTTATTTCCTGACGCGGTTGTTCGATCAGGTGATCTTCCGCGAAAGTGGTCTGGTCAGTGCCGATGACCGGGTCGAACGGCGCTATCGCTGGACGATGCGAGGCGCGATCGCGGCGACTCTGGTGGTTGCCATTGCCGCCGGTGCCCTGTGGACCCGCAGCTTTTTGGGCAACCGCACCTTGATCGCGCGGGTCGAGGCCGAGGTGACTCAGTTTCAGGACGCCGCAGCGCAGATTCCGGGCAGCCCGATCAAGGATTCCGATCTGCCGCTTGTGGTGCCCGCGCTGAACATCCTGCGCGATTTGCCGATCAACCCGGTGAACGTGGCGGCGGTCAGCGTGCCGACCGGTCTGACCTGGGGTCTGTACCAGGGCAAAGTGGTGGGCAACGAAAGCGCGCTGTCCTATCGCGATGCGCTGAACAAGATGTATCTGCCCCGCCTGCTGTGGCGTCTGGAAGAGCAGATGCAAAGCAACATGAACAACCCCGACCTTCTGTATGAGGCGCTGAAAATCTATCTGATGCTGGGTCTGGTGGGGCCGATGAACGCCGATCTGGTCAAGGAATGGATGATGCTGGACTGGTCCATCGCCTATCCCGGAGCCCAGCGTGATGCCGAGCGCGCCGATATGGCCGCGCATCTGTCGGCGATGCTGGACCAACCGATGGACAAGATCGCGCTGAACAACGATCTGGTCGCGGCGGTGCGCGATATCCTTGCGCGTATGCCCCAGGCCCAAAGGGTGTACAGCGGCATCATCAACAGCCCGGCCGCGACAGGCCTGCCGCAGTTTCGGCTGACCCGGATTGGGGGGCCGAACCTGGACCGCGCGATCGTGCGCTCGTCCGGGGCCGATCTGGCCGATGGCCTTGCGGGGATATTCACCTATGACGGGTTCAACACGGTGTTCCTCGATGAGGCTTTGGCCGTTGCCACGCGGATTCAACGCGACGCCTGGGTGCTGGGCCCGCAGGACGATGACAAGACGTCGGACAGCGCGCTGCTGACGCTCAGCCGGGATGTGCTGGATCTGTATTATACCGATTTCGTGGCGGCCTATGACAAGCTGTTGGGGGACATCGACATCATCCCGCTGAAATCGCTGGCCCATGCCATCGAAGTAACGAATGTGCTGTCCGGTCCCACCTCGCCCATCGTCAACATCCTGACTGCGGTGGCGAAAGAGACCGATCTGCTGGCCGAGCCCGAAGGCGCGGCGGCGCTGGACGGCGCTGCGGGGGCCGCAGGTGTGGTGGGCGGCGCCGTTGCGGCGCGCAGGCTGTCGCCCACCGGCCGACTCTTTCTGGACGCGATGGCCAAGGCCGAAACGGCCAGTGGCCGACCGCCGCCACCGCCGCCCGGTGCGTATGTCGCCGACCGCTTTGCCTGGCTGCACGATCTGGTCACCCGGCAGGAGGAACAGCCCAGCGGGCTGGAGCGGCTGATCACCCTTCTCGAAGAGGTGACGAAAGACCTGAACAACCTGCGCGACAACACCGGCACCCCCGGTGCCGGCAGCCCGGCCTTGGCGCGGTTCCAGGAGGCTGCGAAAAACCTGCCCGGCCCGATGGAACGCTGGAGCCAGCAGATTGCCGTCGGATCGTCGGGCGTGGCGGCGGGCAACACCCGCGCGGGAATTGACGGATTGTGGCAGGCCAGCGTCCTGCCGTTCTGCATCCAGGCCACAAAGAACGTCTATCCGTTCAACCGCAGCGCCAAGGCCGAGATTGCGCTTCAGGATTTCACCCGGCTGTTCGCGCCAAGGGGGATGCTTGACACGTTCTTTGCCGAAAACCTCTCGCAACTGGTTGACGTGCGCACCCGGCCCTGGACCTTCAAGAAGGTCAACGATACCGATCTGGGCATTTCCGATGCGGTGCTGAAACAATTCGAGAACGCGGCGGCGATCCGCGATGCGTTCTTCCCCGGCACCGCCAGCCCTAAGTGGGAGTTCGAGATCACGCCCTTCGCGCTGGACCCGTCGGCGCAACTGGTGATCCTCGAAATCGACGGTCAACAGATTGGCCTGCGGCAGGGTGATGGCCAGCCGCGCCCGGTGCGCGTCACCTGGCCCGGCGCGGTCAGCACCGCCCGGCTCAGCCTGCTGCCGCCATCCCCCACATCGGAAAGCGAACTGGTGCGCGATGGCGCGTGGGCCTGGTTCAAGATGCTGGATTCGGTGCAGAAGCGCGACCAGACCGGCACCGGCAGGCAGATCATCTTCCATGTCGGCGGCCGCCTCGCCACCTTCAACCTGCAACTGGGATCGGTGCAGAACCCGTTCACCCTGCCGGCATTGTCGGATTTCCAGTGTCCGGCGTCGTTCTGATGCGGGGGTGCGGCGCATTCGGAAAATTGCCCTGCGCGGGTGATTTCATCCGGTTCGACCTGCCAGCGGATTTTGTCGAGGTCTGGGACACCTGGCTGCAGGGCGAAATTGCCGCCGCGCGGGACCAGTGGGGCGCGCGGTGGCAGGGCTGTTATATGTCGGCGCCGATCTGGCGGTTTTCAATCGCGCCGGCTGTTGCGGGGGGGCACGGGATGATCGGTATTCTGATGGCGTCGGTTGACAGGGTGGGGCGGCAGTTTCCGTTGACCCTGGCCACTGTCTGTCCTGCGCCGCACGGGGCGGTGCATCTGAACGCCCGTGCGTGGTTCGAGCGGCTGGAGGACATCGCGCTGGCGGCGCTGGACGATTTGCCTCTTGAGGCGCTGAAGGGGCGGCTGGCCGGGGTTGCGCCGCCCGTCGCGGCGCGTGTCACCCCGACGCATGGCGGCAGCATCCTTGCGGGCGCCGAGGATCTCGCGCCGGCGCTGGGCGCCGCGCCTGCCTTCGCCGCGCCTGCGGTGTGGAGCGCGCGCACCGAGAGCGACATGCGGCTGATGTCCGGCACCGGCCTGCCCCAAGGCGGCGATTTCGCCGCGCTGTTCGATCTGGATGCACCGGTCTGGCAGGTGGCGCGGTGACCCGGCTGCGCCATTCCGCCGTGACCCATGTGGGCCGTGTGCGCAAGGTGAACGAGGACAGCATCCTGGCGCTGCCCGACCAGCAGATCTGGCTGGTGGCCGATGGCATGGGCGGGCACGCGGCGGGCGATTTCGCCTCGCAATCGGTGGTCGAGGCAGTGGCCGCCTTGCCCCCGGATTTGCCCCCTGCCGCGCGGATGCAGGCCTTGCGCGGCGCGCTGGAATCGGCCCATGGCACAATCCGCGCGGAAAGCGCGCGCCGCGGCGGCGCGACCGTGGGGGCGGCGGTGGTTGCACTGATCATTGCCAACGGCCATTTTGCCGCCTTCTGGGCCGGGGACAGCCGGCTGTACAGGTTCCGGGATGGCGCGATCGAACTGCTGACCGATGATCATTCGGTGGTGGCGGAATTTGTGAAATCCGGTCAGATGACCTGGGACGAAGCCGAGCAACACCCGAATTCGAACGCGATTACCCGCGCCATCGGCGTGGGAGAAACGCCCGGGCTGGAGAAAATTCGCGGTGATGTGCGCCCGGGTGACCGATTTTTGCTGTGTTCCGACGGGTTGAACAAATATGCCGGGTTCGAAACCCTGCGCCGCGCGGTCGTGGGAACGCCGATCGAGACTGTGGCGGAAAAGCTGTTGAACATCGCGCTGTCTGGCGGCGGGCAAGACAATATCTCGGTTGTGGTGGTCGATGTGAGCTGACCCCGGCGATGCGCCTGTGGCATGGTGTTATCAGGTATTTCAGGCAAGAAAGAGGGGCATTCTGTTTGCAGGGCGCGCCTGTATGCCCAGTCTTGGGAAGTGCGACGCGCAGTGAATCAGGGGCGGGCGGTGGTCAGGATGCGGCTGTCGAGCGAGCGGACGGGACCGCTGCGCTGGGTCAGGGCAGCGGCGAAACCTTCGGCGCTTTCAGTGGTGGGGCGCATTCCGTCCATGATCTGTTCGTCCGAATGAATGACCATGATCTTGGTCTTGCCCAAGGAAGTGTCATCCACCGTGAAGGCCAGCTTTGCGCCACTGCTGGCCCGCGATTCGGCAAGGGTATAGGCGACGCGCACCGTTGCCGGCCCTTTGGCCCCGGCGCGCAGGGTTTGCACCGCATTGTCGGGGCGGTTCACGTTTGGCAGCATGTGAAAAACGTTCCCGGAAACGTCCAGCGCGGTCACCAGGAGATAGCCCGTGGTGATGTCGGCGGGAATGGTCACGTCGATCACCGGGTTTTCCCCCACCAGAAACCGGCCCGAGGGATTGTCACTGCCGGTGTCGCCTTGGGAAAAGGCGATGTCGAATCCGGCGGCCGGGGCCTGCGGCAGGGCGGCGTCGATCACGCAGAGGGCTTTGTTCAGCACCTCGGTTTCGATGCGCACGTCACGGGTTCCGGATATTGCGGTGATCGCATCGCGCAGGGCTGCGCGGGTGTCGGTGCTGGCCACGCGACCCAGAACGACGATCGTGGCGTCCGGCCCATAGCCGGTCATCGGCGGGCTGAGCTGGGTCAGTTCACCGCAATCGGCAAGGCCGCTGGCGATGTCGTCGACCATGCCGGGGTCGAGGATGCGCGGCCCCAGTTCCAGCGCCGCTTCAACGAACAGGCCGGGTGCGATGCCCGGATCGGCCAACGCAACAGTCAGCTGATCATGGATCAGGCGGCTGTTGGTCAAGCCCGAGATGATGGCGGTGTCGTTTTCGGTGCGCAGGCTGTAACGGTCAAGCGGGGTCAGCAGATCGAGCAGTGTCATCACCCCGCCGCCCCACTCGGGGTCGATGGCGCCTTGGGCAAGGGTCACGTCGGCGCTGCCGCCTTCGGGGGTAAGGCGGGCGCTCAGGGCATCGGCCATTTGCTGCGTCGGTACATGGCCGGAAGCGCGCGGCGGCGCGGCCTCGGTCCGCTCGACGCTGAGCACGAAGGGATCGACGGTGGGCAGGGCCGTGCCGAACAATCCGCCGAACCAGGCCCCGGCCCCGATGGCCAGAGCAACGGCACCGGCGGCGATCAGCCCGCCGCGCCCGCCGCCGTCTTTTCCCGGCTTCACCGGCGCGGCGTTGCCCAAGGCCGGTTGGCTTTGGGCCGGTTCCCTGGGGGCTGTGGCGCGGGGCAGGGGGGCGATCACTGTTTTTTCGCTGTCGGCCCCGGTTTCGGCCCCGGTTTCGGCGCCGCGCACCATGGCGAGGACCGAGGCCGCGTCGGGCAGACGTCTGGCCGGATCGGGATCGGTCATCCGGTCGATCAGGTTGCGCAGCGGCTCGGGCACACCTTCGGTGTTCAGCGGCTTGGCCTTGTTCTGGATCACCTCCATCGGGTTGGCGCCGACATCGGGGGCGCGGCCTCGGAACGTGGCCAGCAGCAGCGCGCCCAGCGCATAGATGTCGGAGCGCGCGTCGGCCTTGCCGGCAAGCTGTTCGGGCGCGGCATAGGCATATTTGCCCGCGAATTCATTGCCGACGATGGTTTCGGCGCCCGGATTGCTGTCTTTTGCGATGCCGAAGTCGATGATCACCGCCTCGGCCGGGTCACCGCCGCGCAGAATGATGTTGTCGGGCGACAGATCGCGGTGGGTGATGTTCTTGCCATGGGCCACGGCCAGCCCTTCGGCCACGCGCCCGGCCACGACCAGCAGATCGTCGGCCGACATGCCGCCGTGTTTCAGCTTGCGGTCAAGGCCCACGCCATCGACATAGTCCATGACCAGGAAAACCACGCCGGTGTCCGTCCGCTGGTTGTGGTAATAGCGCACGATCGCGTCGTGGCGCACCTCGCGGATCGCCTCTTCGCGGGTCATCAGCGTGAGAAAATCATCGTTGCCGGAAAATTCGCGGCGCAATGCCTTGAGCGCGACGGGCTGCCCCGAGATTTCGGACCTTGCGCGGTACACCTCGGATGTGCCGCCGCGCCCCAGAACCGCCTCGATTCGATAGGTGTTGTTCAGGAGATCGCCGACCCTGAAGATCGCGATGCCCTGCTGCCCGGTCATCGCCGGGCCATCCTGTAACGTGACGGGTGGTGCACGGTCAGCCAAGCACCTGGAATTCAACCCTGCGGTTCACGTCGGCGCGCGGATATTCCGGCGTCAGCGGCACCTCTTCCCCTACGCCAACGGCTTCGAGCCGGTCGGGGCCGATACCGCAATCAGCGACCAGAAACCGTTTCACCTCTTCCGCGCGTAAACGCGACAGGCGTTGGTTGTAATCCTCGGGCCCCGAAGCATCGGTGTGGCCGAGGATGCGGAACGCGCCATCGACGGCCTGCATCGCGCCGCACATTGCGGTCAGCTTGGGCTTTTGATCGGCGCGCAGGGCTGCGGAATCAAAATCGAACGAAATGTTGATGTTGATTTGCGCCTCTGCCGGCATGATTGCAATGTTCGATGGTGTCACCTCGGTGGGCGCGGCGGTGGGTTGCATTGTCGCATCGACCACCGGGGCGATCGACAAGCCGCGGGTTTTTTGCGCGGCAAAGCGTTTGATGATCTCTTCCTGGGTCATCTCGGCGCCTTGGGCGGCTGCGGTTTGGGCCAGCGGAACGACGCCAGCGAGGCCCATAACGAAGACAAGAACAGAGCGGTGCATGGCAAGTTTCCCTCTGAGGTTCGGAATTGACCCTAGGTTAGCGGGTTTGGTGGCCGCTGCCAATGACAATGGGTTGAAAAAGCGGTGCGCAAATCCAAACGATGCGGTCATGTTTGACACGGCGCCGGGCGTAGCCCAAGGTTTGTCACGGGTTGAAGGGCCAAACCATGCGCGCCACGATTATCGCCATTGCCGCTGCCATCGTGTTGCTGGCCGCAGGGTTGACCTGGTTCGCGGTGACGTCAATGGCGCCGACGCGGGCCGACCGCCCGGCGGGTGGCTTCGGCTCGGATGTCGGGACCGGCACGGCGGTGGACAGCGCCGCGCGCATCGAGATCGAATTCATGCGCCAGCAGATCGAAGAATTGCAGGACGAGATCGCCACACTCGACAACCGGATTCAGCAGCTTGAACAGCGGCCCGTCCCGGGGCCCGGTTTTGCGCCGCCAGCACCCGGTGACATGGGCCTGGGCGGTGCGACGGGGCCAACCGCACCCACCGGCCCGAACGACATTATTGATGCCTATGCCCAGGTGGTGCTGATTGCCAACCGTCGTCAGGTGAACGGCAAGATCAACGTTGCCGGGCCGCGGTTTCTTGAGGAGTTTCTTGGCCGGCCCCGTGAAAACCTGTCAGACAACTGTGATCCGATGACCAACCCCAAGCTGCGCGCGATGTTGAAGACCGAAAACGTGGGGCCGATTCGGGTCAGTATGCTGGAACCGGCGCTGGAAAGTCTGCGCCGGGTGTTCGACAATGTCCGCAACGCCGACCCGGATCTTTACGCCCGGATCAACACCGCCGGGTCGCTGTGCGTGCGCCAGATCCGCGGCACGCGCGGGCGCACCAGCACACATTCCTTCGGGCTGGCGGTGGATCTGAACATCGATGGCAAGCTGGACACGCTGGGCGATGGCAAGACCCAGCTGGGGCTGACCATTCTTGCCGATTTCTTCCGCACCGAGGGGTGGGTCTGGGGCGCCGCGTTCAGCCGCGAGGATTCGATGCATTTCGAGGTCAGCCGTCAGCAGCTTGAGCAATGGCGCGCCGAGGGTCGTATCTAGAGGCGGCCACTGTCACAGAATTGAATGGCCAAGCGCCGGGGCAGAGGCCAAACTGTCATGGCACTGCCGCGATGATGGAGATGTCACATGAAACGTCTGGTTAAACGTCTGGTTGTTCTTGTCCTGTGCGCCCTGCCTTTTCCGGCGATGGCGAGCGAGCGGATCGCGCTGGTGATTGGCCTGGGCGCCTATCAGACGGTGCCGGCGCTGGACAATCCGGTGAACGATGCGCGGGGTGTGGGCGAAACGCTTGAACGGATCGGGTTTGACGTGACCACCCTGATCGACGTGCCGGGCGAAACGCTGCGCGCCGAGGTCGACGACTTTGCCTTTCGATCCGAGACTGCGGATCTGGCGCTGATCTACTACGCCGGTCACGGGGTCGAGGTGCAGGGCGAGAATTTTCTGATTCCGATCGACGCCGACGTGGCCAGCAACCGCGACATCCAGCGCGTCTCGCTCAGCCTGAACGATTTGCTGGCGGCGGTGGACGGGGCGCGCAGGATGCGGGTGGTGATCCTGGATTCCTGCCGCGACGATCCGTTTGGCGGCGCGCTTGACCTTGACGCGCTGGCGCAAAGGCCCGCCGCCACCCCCGGCACGCGCAGCACGGGGGGCGGGCTGGCGCCGCCGTCGCCAGATCGGGGCACACTGGTTGCCTTTGCCGCGCGGGATGGCCAGGTGGCGCTGGACGGAACAGGCGCGCACAGCCCGTTCGCCCAGTCGCTGATCGATGCCTTGCCACAACCTGTTGAAATATCGCTGATGTTTCGTCAGGTGCGCGACGCTGTGCTGCGCCAGACCGGCAACCTTCAGGAACCCCACACCTATGGGTCGCTGTCGGGCACGCCGTTCTTTCTGGCTGGCGATCAGGTGCAACTGGCCAGCTTCGATCCGAACACCGCATGGTCGGAAATTCCGCGCGATCAGGAGAGCCAGCTGGCCTCGCTGGCCGAGACGGGCGACACGCGCTCGATGGTGGGGCTGGCCTATATGCGGCTGAACGCGGCCGATCCGCGCTATGCCCCCGAAGATGCGGCGGCGCTGCTGGAACGCGCGTCGCGGGCCGGATCGGCCGAGGCGCAGTTTGAATTGGGGCAGTTGTACGAAAAGGGGCTGGGCGTGGCGCAGGACCAGGCCCGCGCGCTTGAGTTGTACCGTGCGGCGGCGGATCAGGGCTTTGCCGATGCGCTGAACGATCTGGGGTTCATCCATTTCCAGGGGGGGCTGGGTGTGGTGCGCGATCCGGCCGTCGCGCTGCGCTATTTCGAGCAGGCCGCCGATTTGCGCCAACCCCAGGCGATGTACAACTTTGCCGCGTTGATAGATGACGGCGCGGTGCCGGGAAAAGGGCCGCGGGATGCGGCAAAATACCTGTACCGTGCCCTGCGCACCGGTGCCGAGGACGTGTTCAACGTGGTGCGCGATCACCCTGACCAGTTCAAGCCCGAGACCCGCAAGGCATTGCAGGAACGACTGCGCGAGGTTGGCTTCTACACTTCGGTCATTGACGGCGATTTTGGCGCGGGCACCCAGAGGGCGATTCGCGCCGCCTATGGTTTGGCCGAGTGAGTTCTGTGCGCCGCAGCTGAACGCGGCTGGATCATGGCGGCGACGATGGCGGGCAGGGCGGTGAAATCGTCAAACGCATGGGCATGGGGCAGGGTTTCGACCGCCGCCTTGCGATAGCCTCGGGTGAACAACGCAAAGGGCAGGCGGGCGGCGTCGGCGGTGGCGGCGTCAACTTCGCTGTCCCCGACATACAGCACCGGCCCGCCGCCCAGGGCACCGTGGCAGGCCAGCAGCGGGGTGGGATCAGGCTTGCGCACCGCCAGGGTGTCACCGCCGAACACCGCGCCGAACCGGTCGCCCAGCCCGAAATGGTGCAGCACCGCGCGGGTCGGCGCCTCGGGTTTGTTGGTGCAGATACCCAGGGTGTGACCGGCCGCGGCCAGAGCATCCAGCGTTTGAAGAACGCCGGGAAACAGCGTGGTCAGGTGTACCGCATCTTCATAAAGTTCAAGAAATTCGGCCAGCATCGCGGGATGCAGATCATCGGCCAGCCCCCGCGCGGCGATCATCCGTTGAACCAGCACCGACGCCCCGTTGCCGATGAACCCCGTCGCCTCGGCCAGATCCATCGGGGCGGCCCCGTGGCGGGCCAGCACGGTGTTGCCGGCGGCGCGGATGTCGGGCGCGCTGTCGATCAGCGTGCCGTCCAGATCGAAGATCACTATTCCCATGTCTTGCCTTTCCATCTGATCAAACATCCCATTTCCGGCACCTGTTCGGTTTGGGCGATGGCCGATTTTGGCACCTTGGTAATGACAAGAGTGCCGTTTTTTGAAGCAGCATAGCCCAATCTTGCGGCTCATCCATCGGTCGCAGGCCGCCGAAAACCGGCAGCTTGCCATATAGATGCGCCGGCACAGGGGATATTTCCACGCTGTATACGCTTTTCATGCAGGAAAATTGTCTGAATCAAGCGGTTGGGCAGGCAAAATCGGCCTTTGCGCTGTCCCTGCAGGCCGATCGCCCGAAGTGCGAGAGCTGTCCTCAGAAATCCACCTGTATGCTTGCCAAGCCGAATGGCATCCGTTTTACTCGTGCCAAGCCTGGTGCATAAAAAACGGGCGACACACAAGGAGATTGAGGTGGCATCCACCCAAAGCGCATCCGCGTTTGTCGAATTCGACCGCGTCCAGAAAAGCTATGATGGTGAAACTCTGGTCGTCAAGGATCTGAACCTGTCGATCGCCAAAGGCGAGTTCCTGACGATGCTGGGGCCGTCCGGGTCGGGCAAGACGACATGTCTGATGATGCTGGCGGGGTTTGAAACCGCAACCCACGGCGAAATCCGGCTTGGCGGGCGCGAGATCAACAACATCCCACCGCACAAGCGCGGGATTGGCATGGTTTTTCAAAACTATGCGCTGTTTCCACACATGACGATCGCCGAGAACCTGTCCTTTCCGCTGGAAGTGCGCAACATCGGCAAATCCGAGCGGGAAGAAAAGGTGCAACGCGCCCTGAACATGGTCGAGATGGGCAGCTTTGGCGCCCGCCGCCCCGCGCAACTGTCGGGCGGCCAGCAACAGCGTGTCGCGCTGGCCCGCGCTTTGGTGTTTGAACCGGCGCTGGTGCTGATGGACGAACCGCTGGGCGCGCTGGACAAACAGCTGCGCGAAACCATGCAGTTCGAGATCAAGCGCATCGCCGACGATCTGGGTATCACGGTAGTCTATGTGACCCATGATCAGACCGAAGCCTTGACGATGTCGGACCGCGTGGCGGTGTTCGAGGATGGCCGCATTCAGCAACTGGCGCCGCCCGATGAGTTGTACGAACAGCCGTGCAACAGTTTTGTTGCGCAGTTCATCGGGGAAAACAACACGTTGGAAGGTGTTGTCGAAAAGATCGCGGGTGGGGTCGCGCTGGTCAGGCTGGACAGTGGCGAAACCATCGACACCGTGCCCGTCAACGTGTCGCGCAAGGGTGAACGCACCCGCGTGTCGATCCGCCCGGAACGGGTGGAAACCGACGCCGAAAGGCTGGGCGCCGATGCGCACACCCTGAAGGCCGAGGTGCTGGAGTTTATCTATATGGGCGATACGTTCCGCACGCGCCTGCGCGTGGCCGGACGGGACGATTTTGTGGTCAAGACCCGCAACGCCCCCGACCGCGCCCGCCTGCATCCCGGACAGGTGATCAAAATTGGCTGGCTGCCGCAGGATTGCCGGGCACTGGACGCATAAGCGCACAGTCGCGTGTCCGCCGACGGGCGCGTTGACAGGAAGGGGGCAGAAGGCCCGCGAGGCTCCCTTCACCGTAAAAATTGCGGGTCATCAAGGGAGTATTGCATGAAACTGAAAACCATTCTTCTGTCCACGGCGCTGGGCGGCGTCGCATTTGGGGTTGCGGCACAGGAAGTGACCGTGATGTCCTGGGGCGGTGCCTATACAAAGAGCCAGGTAGAGGCATATCACAAACCCTTCACCACCGAGACCGGTATCAAGGTGAATTCGGTCGACGCCGACAACCCGGCCACCCCGATCAAGGCCCAGGTCGAGGCCGGCAATGTCACCGTTGACGTGGCGGACGTGGAATATTCCGACGCCATTCGCCTGTGCGATGAGGGTCTGCTGGAAGTGATCGACCTGTCGATCCTGCCGCCCGCCCCTGATGGCACCCCGGCCTCCGAGGATTTCATCGAAGGCGCGCTGAGCGATTGTGCGGTGGCCAGTATCGTTTGGTCCACGATCTATGCGTACAACACCCGGAACGTCGACGGCTCGCCCACGACGATGGCCGATTTCTTTGATGTCGGGAAATTCCCGGGCAAACGCGGCCTGCGCAAATCGGCCAAGGCGAACCTGGAAATGGCGCTGATGGCCGACGGTGTTCCGGCATCCGGGGTCTACGCCTTGCTGGAAACCGACGAAGGCGTCGACCGCGCCTTTGACAAGCTGGACACGATCAAGAACGATGTCGTCTGGTGGGAGGCCGGCGCGCAGCCGCCGCAGCTGTTGGCCGATGGCGAGGTGGTGATGTCCACGGCCTATAACGGGCGGATCTTCAACGCCGCGGTGGGCGAAGGCCAGCCGTTCGAGGTGGTCTGGGATGGTCAGATCCTGGACTTTGACCTGTTCGTGGTTCCGCGCGGGGCCCCGAACAAGGAAGAAGCCTTGAAGTTCATTGCGTTTTCAACCGATACCCAGCGGCTGGCCGATCAGGCCGCCTGGATTTCATACGGCCCGGCGCGCAAATCATCGGGCGAAAAGGTGGGCCTGTTCAACGACGGCAAAACTGAAATGGCGCCGCACATGCCTACGGCCAAGGCCAACCTGACCAACGCTCTGGTCAACAACTTCGAGTTCTGGGTCGACCGTGACGCCGAACTGAATGAGCGTTTCAACGCCTGGCTTGCGCAGTAAGCCGAATGTGTGACGGCGCGGGATCAGATCCCGCGCCGTCACTACGTCGCACAGGGGGACAAAATGGCCAACATCACCGCGGACCTGACGCCATCCAAGGCAGACACCCGTCTGACCACCGCCGACGGTAAACCGTTGAAAGCCGCGCTGGCCGCCGCCCAGTCCCACGCGAAGCGGCGCGCGTTTTTCCTCGTTCTGCCTTTGCTTCTGTTTATTCTGGTCACCTTCGTGCTGCCGATCGGGCAAATGTTGCACCAGTCGATGTACAACCCAGGTTTCACCCTGCACCAGGACGTGATCAGCAAGGTGAAGACGCCGATCATGGTGAACGTGCGCAACTGGTTTGACACCAACCCGCCCGGCTCCGAACCGGACGAAGCCGCCTATGCCGCTTTGGCCAAGGATTTCCTGCTGCTTGATGAGTTGCGCGCGGCGGGGTCGGTGGGCACACGGGTCAACTATGACCTGTCGGGCACCCGATCGCTGTTCACCAAAACTGCGCGCAAAGCCGACAAGCTGGAACCGCCCTACAAGGCGGCACTGCTGGAGGTCGATGAGAAATGGGCCAACCCCGAGGTCTGGGCGGTGATGCGCGGCGCCTCATCGGCCTATACGATCAATTTCTATCTCGCTGCCGCCGATCTGACCCGTGACGTCAACGGCGAGATCGCCAGCGTACCCGACAACCGCGCGCTTTATGTGAAACTGTTCATCCGCACGCTGTTGCTGTCGGTGCTGATTACCTTCCTCACCTTCATCCTGGCCTATCCAGTGGCGCATCTGCTGGCCACGCTGCCGCTGCGCTATTCCAACCTGCTGATGATCTTCGTGTTGCTGCCGTTCTGGACATCGCTTCTGGTGCGCACGACATCTTGGATGGTGCTGTTGCAGTCCCAGGGGGTGATCAACAACGCGCTGGTGGCCAGCGGGGCCTTGGCCGACGATAACCGCATCCAGATGATGTACAACCAGACCGGCACGGTGATCGCCATGACGCATATCCTGTTGCCGTTCATGATCCTGCCGCTCTATTCGGTCATGCGGCCAATCAACCCCAGTTATGTGCGCGCCGCGCGCAGCCTCGGCGCCACCTCTTGGACTGCCTTTCGCAGGATATATTTCCCGCAGACGATCCCCGGGATCGGGGCAGGGGCCTTGCTGGTGTTCATTCTTGCTGTGGGCTATTACATCACGCCGGCGCTGGTTGGCGGTGCCGACGGGCAATTGATCAGCAATCTGATCGCCTTTCACATGACACGGTCGCTGAACTGGTCGATGGCGGCCGCGCTGGCCTCGATCCTGCTGGGCGGCATCCTGATCCTCTACTGGTTGTATGACCGCCTGATTGGCATAGACAATCTGAAATTGGGATGACCATGGGCTTTTTCTTGCTGAAAATACTCAATTCCCCCGCCCCACAGGAGCGCTGAACCATGGCCCTGCCGAAACACGCCGACCGGTTGGAACGCATCTGGCACTACATCTATCTTGCGATCTGTGTGCTGATCTTTCTGTTCCTGATCGCGCCGATCCTCATCGTGATCCCGCTGTCCTTCAACGCCGAGCCGTATTTCACCTTCACCGAAAAGATGCTGTCCTTCGACCCGACCGGGTATTCCCTGCGCTGGTACGATCTGTTGCTGACCTTCGGCATGGCCGATGCCACCGCGCCGCGCGACGGATCCTGGTGGTCCGATGTCTGGGCCAATTCGGCCTGGATCGGGGCAGCCCGAAATTCTTTCATCATCGGGTTCTTTTCAACCATCCTCGCCACCTGCCTTGGTACACTCGCGGCGCTGGGGCTGTCGCGGCCGGAAATGCCGTTCCGCCGGGCGATCATGGCGATCCTGATTTCGCCAATGATCGTTCCAATCATCATCACTGCCACGGGGCTGTTCTTTTTCTACTCGGCCACCGGGCTGGCCAATTCCTATGTCGGTATCGTCATGGCCCACGCCACCTTGGGCATTCCCTTTGTCATCATCACCGTCACCGCCACGCTGGTCGGGTTCGACCATTCGCTGACCCGCGCCGCCGCCAGTCTGGGCGCCAATCCGACGACGACATTCTTCAAGATCACGATGCCGCTGATCCTGCCGGGTGTGATTTCCGGCGCCCTTTTTGCTTTTGTCACCTCGTTCGACGAGGTGGTGGTTGTGCTGTTCATCGCCGCGCACGACCAGCAGACGATCCCGCGCCAGATGTGGAACGGCATTCGCGAACAGATTTCCCCGGCGATCCTGTCGGTGGCGACGATTCTGGTGTTCGTGTCCATCGCGCTTTTGGCCACGGTAGAGGTGTTGCGCCGCCGATCCGAAAGATTGCGGGGTATCTCGCCGAACTGATGCGTAGCCTGCCACGATTAGGATAAATTTCACCTGTTTCGGAAACAATCGTCGCCATGAGGTGGAGGATTCGATGGCGGAATATGGAATTTATATTCAGAACAAGGCGCAGGTTATTGTCAGCGGAGACAAGTCGCTGGATGGCATCACTCAGGGCGACGGTTCGCATCTTGTGGGGGAAACGATCACTCTGGGCGCGTCCCCTTGGAACCGCATTGCGGTGCATGACAACGACACTGCGTTTCAGGACAATGATTGCACCCAGGTTCTGGACGGCGCGCAGATTGTTGATGGCGTGACCTATGTCGGGGGCACCAAGGTTGAGGCCGAGTATTCCTTTACCGTGACCGACGGCGATCAGACCTGGACCATGGTTGCGTTCAACGTCAATAATTCACCCGTAGCCTGCAGCACGATCGAAGGGGTTGCGGTGCTGGGCGGGCCGGGGGGCTTTCCACCGTCTGGTGTTCCCTTGACCGTCACACAGGCGTTTGAAGGGCCGAATTTCCAGGCGTCCAGCTATGCCACTCCGATCTGTTTCGTTTCCGGAATGCGAATTGATCGGCCCGGTGGCACCGTGGCGGTCGAAGATCTGCGCGCCGGTGATTGCGTGCGCACCCTGCATGAGGGGCGGGCGCGGTTGCGCTGGTGTGGCGCGCGGATATGCCGTGCCACGCAAGACACCGCGCCGATCCGTTTTGCCCCCGGCGTGCTGGGCAATGACGCAGCGCTGCTGGTGTCGCCGCAGCACCATATCCTGGTAAGCCGCCCAATGGCCGCGCTGCTGTTCTGCGCTGCTGACGTTCTTGTGCCGGCCAAGGCGTTCGTGAATGGCCGGACGGTGACGCAACAGGTGGGCGGGATGGTGCGCTATCACCATCTGCTGTTTGACCGGCACCAGATCGTCGTCAGTGACGGCGTGGCCTCGGAAAGTTTTCTGCCCGGCGCGTCGTCGCTGGCCAGCCTGACGTGTCAGGCCCGGGACGAAGTTCTGGCACTTTTTCCGCGCTTGCGCAGCACACCGGGGGCCTATGGGCCGGCAGCCGCGCCGATGCTGCGGACATTCGAGGCGCGGGCCCTGTTGGCGGCGTGAGACGGTTCAGTGCAGGATCAACAGCCAAAGCCAGACGGTGACGATGGACAGAGCCGTGCCGACCAGCACACCCGACGCCGCCACCCGCCGCGCCGCGCCATACATGTCGGCAAAGATATAGGTGTTGACGCCCGGCGCCATCGCCGCCGTCAACACCGCCGCGCGCAAGGCGTCGGTCGACAGGCCGAACGCCTTGCCCAGGCCGAAGGCCACGGCAGGGTGCACCACGAGGGAGCAGCCGCAGACCCAGAGGATCGCCCGCATGTCGCCTTCGGGGCGATAGCGCACCAGCGCGCCGCCCAACCCGAACAATGCGGCGGGAAGGGCGGCGCGCACCATCAGATCCAACGCGCTTTGAAAGACGTCGGGCAAGGGCAGGGCCGTGAGATTGGCGATGAATCCGAGGCCGATCCCGATAACCAGCGCATTGCGGAACATGGCGCGCACCACCTTTTGCGCCGTGGCCAAAGGCGCGCCGCCGGGGTTGCGCACGATCTCCATCACCGTGACGCCGACGGCATAGCAGAACGGCGCGTGCACCGCGATGATCGCATAGTTGAATCGCAGCGCCTCGGTGCCGAAGGCCCGCTCGGCAATCGGCAAGCCCAGCAGGACCGAGTTGGAGAACAAACCGCAAAACCCGATCGCAACACAATCGTCCCAAGGGCGGTGAAACAGCAGTCGCGCGCCAAGGAATCCGACACCAAAACCGCTGAGCGCCCCCAGATAGAAGGCGCCCAGCAAGGCGGGCTGAAACTCCTGCCCCAGATCCAGCCCGGCAATCGCCTTGAACAGCAGGCAGGGAATCGCAAAGTGCTGGGTGAATTTCATCAACCCCTCGACGCCGGCGTCGCTGAACAATCCCCGCCAGACGGCGAGATAGCCAAACCCCATCACCAGGAACACCGGCAGGATGACGTCGATCAGTGCCTGCATGGGCGGGCCTTCGCGCTTGCGGCGGCGGGCGGAGCCTCCGGCGGGAGTATTTGGGCAAAGAAGAAACCCAAGGCGGCGGTCACGCGGCAGGCAGGGTCAACACCATCCCGTCATGGGCTGGGGTGACATGGGGCGGGGTTTCGGCCTCAAGCGTGGCGTGGTCCAGATCGACATGCATGTTGGTCAGGACGGCGCGTTTCGGTTTGACGCGGGCGATCCAACCGAGGGTGCGGTCGAGGTGGGCGTGGGATGGGTGGGGCGTGCGGCGCAAGGCATCGACGATCCAGATGTCGAGATTTTCGAGGTGCGGCCACGCGCTGTCCGGGATTTCAACCACATCCGGCATATAGACGAGACCGGCAATCCGAAAACCCAGCGCGTCGATGTTGCCATGGTGCACGGTGAACGGGGTCAGGGTAATGTCGCCGCCGGCACCGGTGATGGTGATGGGGCCATCAATTGTGTTCATCTCGCAGATCGGCGGATAATTGGAACCTTCGGGCTGAACGAAGACATAGCTGAATCGCGCCAGCAGATCCCTTTGTGTCGGCGCATCGGCCCAGACCGGCAACCGGGCGCAGATGTTGAACCCGATCATCCTGAGGTCATCCAGCCCATGGACATGATCGGCGTGGGCGTGGGTATAGACCACCGCATTCAACGTCCCAACACCCGCGTCCAACAACTGTGCGCGCAGGTCCGGCGACGTGTCGATCAACACCTGTGTCGTGCCGTCCGGCCCGTCCCGTTCGACCAGCAGTGAACACCGGCGGCGGGCATTCTTGGGATTGGTCGGGTCGCACTCCCCCCAGTGACCGCCAAGGCGCGGCACCCCACCGGACGAGCCGCAGCCGAGTATCGTGAAGCGATAGGTCACGGGCGCCACGCGGCGGCCTTGGCAAACAGCCGATCAAAATTGGCCTCGGTCGCGGCGGCGAATTCGGCGTAGGGCAGGGCGAACAGATCGGCCGCCTTTTGTGCCGTGTGGGCGGCGAAGGCCGGCTCATTGCGTTTGCCCCGGTGTGGCGGCGGGGCGAGATAGGGGCTGTCGGTTTCCAGCAGGATCCGGTCCAGCGGGGCGGCGGCAAAGATGGTGCGCAAATCCTGCGATTTCGGAAAGGCAGTTATGCCTGACATCGACAGATAGAACCCCAGGTCAAGCGCCGCGCGGGCCAGGGCGGGGCCGCTGGAAAAGCAGTGCATGACGCAGGAATAGGCGCCGTTGGCGTGTTCTTCGGCCAGAATGCGGGCGATGTCTGCGTCGGCATCGCGGGCGTGGATGATCAGCGGCAGACCGGTTTCGCGCGCGGCGGCGATATGCAGGCGCAGGCTGTGCTGCTGCACCTCTTTCGACTCGGCGGTATAGTGGTAATCCAGCCCGGTTTCGCCGATGCCGACGCATTTCGGATGATGCGTCAGCGCGATCAACTGGTCCAGTGTGGCCATTGGTTCGGCGGCCACGTTCATCGGGTGGGTGCCCATGGCGAAGAACACCGGGGCCTGGGCCTCGGCGATGGCGCGCACCTGAGGTTCGTGGCGCAGGCGGGTGCAGATGGTGACCATTCGCGCGACGCCCGCTGCGGCGGCGCGGGCGATGATTTCGCCGTGCTGGCCGTCGAAATCGGGAAAGTCGAGGTGGCAATGGCTGTCGGTGATGCGCGGTGGGGTTGTCATGGGGCCTCGGTGCGGCGCAGGATCCGCGCCGCCGTCTGATTTATCGTCAACCCCATATCGAGGATCAGCGCGGAAGGGTCAAGGTTGACAGCCCGAGCATGGGCCGACCGGGCCGACAGGGACTGTTGCAGATCGGCCCAGGTGCGGGCGGCGTCGGGGTTTGGCGCCAGGCGGTGCAGCATGTCGCGTTCACCGCGCAGGATGTCGATTGCGGGGGGCAGGCCGGCGCCGGTGCGTGCCAGCCGGGCCAGCAGCGTATCCAGCAGCCGCAGCGTCAGGTCCAGCCGTTCTGCTGCGGCGCGCCCGGTCATTGTGCCGGCCAGCGCCAAAAGCGCCGGGCGATCCATGTCAGGCGCGCCACCAACAAGCCGGGCAAGGGTGCTGTACAGCTTAAGCCCGTCGAGGTGCAGCAGGCGCAGCGCTTCGCCGACCGAACCGGCGGCCAGTTCGCCCAGTGCCTCGGGTGTTTCGATCGGCTCACCGCTGTGGGCCAGCGCCGTGGCCAGATCCGGCGGTGCCAGTGGCGCACAGCGCAGGGTGCGGCAGCGCGACCTGATGGTGGGCAACAGGCGCGATGGTGCATGACTGACCAACAGCAGGGTGCAGCGGGCGGGCGGTTCTTCCAGCAGTTTCAGGATTGCGTTGGCGGCGTTGGTGTTCATCTCGTCAGCGCTGTCCACGATCACCACGCGCTGTCCGCCGCCGGGCGCGGAGAGGGCGAAAAAATCTTTCAGCTTGCGGGCCTCGTCCACGGTAATGACAGTTTTCAGCACCTTTTTCTTGTCGTCCCAGGCGCGGCGCAGCAAGAACAGACCCGGCTCGGCCAAGGCCATCATGCGCCGGGTGACGGGGTGATCGGCGGGTGTGTCCAGGCTGTCGGGCGGATCGGCGGCGAACATGCCGCCCGGATCTGCCGGTTGCGACAGCAAGAACCGGGCGATGCGCCAGGCCAGTGTCGCCTTGCCCACGCCCAAGGGGCCGGTGATCAGCCAGGCATGGTGCAACTTGCCCCGGCGATAGGCGTCAAGAAACGCCGCCTCGGCCGTTGCCTGCCCCAGCAGGTGCAGGGTTTCGCGGGGGTGGGCGACCCCTTCGATCCGGTCAGCTTCGGGCAGGGCGTCGTCAGCCATGGGCGGGCGGCGGCAACTTCGGGCGCAGCCGGGTCAGCACACGGTCGGCCACGGTGGCGGGGGTGCCTTCGCCGTCAACGGTAACGATGCGGGCGGGAAATTCTTGCGCCAAGGCCAGAAACCCGGCGCGCATCCGGGCCTGAAGCGCGGCGCCGAAGCTTTCGAAGCGTTCCTCGCCGGTTTGGCGCGACAGGGCGCGCGGCAGGCCCAGGGCCGGGTCCATGTCGATCAGGAAGGTCAGGTCGGGTTCAATTCCGATCATCAGGTCGTGCAGGGTGTCGACCATCGTCCGCAAGTCGCCCCGCGACAGGCCCTGATACATCCGTGTGCTGTCGGCATAGCGGTCGGATATCACAACCTTGCCTGTGGCCAGGGCCGGGCGGATTGTGCGTTCCAGGTGGTCACGCCGCGCGGCGGTGAACAGCAGGATTTCCGATTCTGGTGACCAGCGGTCGGTCTCGCCTTCCAGGACAAGGGTGCGAATCTGCTCTGCCCCCGGACTGCCGCCGGGTTCGCGCGTAAGCACGACATCGTGGCCTTCGGCGCGCAGGGAGGCGGCCAGCAGGCGCGCCTGCGTGGATTTGCCCGACCCGTCGATTCCCTCGAAGGTCAGGAACAGGCCGGGGTTCACCGAGCCTCTGCCGCCTGGGCGGCAACTTCACCCATCAGCTTTTTCGCCGCAAGTCTCAAGCGGGCCAGAAAACCCGCAGGCCCCACATCGGCGTCGGCCAGAAGTGCAACCCGCGCATCGGGCAATCCGTCCAGCGTGATGAGGAGTTCGCCCAACTCTTGCCCGGCGATGATGGGTGCCTCGATCGGGCCGGTAAACAAGGCGTTGCCGCTCAGGCGCTCTTGGTGCAGTGCGGGCACCAACACATTGATGTCCTGCGCCGCCACCAGCCCGACCTGCGGCTTCAGGCCCAACCAGACATCGGCACGGGTGATTTCCTGCCCCTTGCGAACAATGGTTTTCTGGACGAACTGGCGAAACGCCCAGTTGACGATCCGCTCGGCTTCTTCGGCGCGGGCGGTATTGCTTTCCAGCCCGGTGATGATGAAGACGATGCGCCTGTCACCCTGGGCGGCCGACCCGGCCAGGCCATACCCGGCCTCTTCGGTGTGGCCGGTTTTCAGCCCGTCGGCGCCGTTGCCCAAGGCAAGCAGCGGATTTCGATTGAACCGGTTTTGTGGTGCGCGCCCGTCGAACGGAAATTCTTTCTGGGCAAAATAGCCATAATATTCTGGAAATTCGGTGATGAGCCGGGCCGCGAGGATGCCCAGATCGTGCATACTCATCCGGTGGCCCTCTGCGGGCCAACCGCTGGCGTTCTTGAAGGTTGAATTGGTCATACCCAACGCCTCGGCCCGTTGGGTCATCATCCGGGCAAACGCCTCCTCGGTGCCGGCCAGACCTTCGGCCACGACCACACAGGCGTCATTGCCGGAATTCACTACGATCCCCTGGATCAGCTGTTCAACCGTGGGCCGGTCGCGTTCATTCAGGAACATGGTGGAGCCGCCCATTTCGCGGGCCCGGGTCGATACACCAAATTGTGTGTCCATGTCGACGCGGCCATCGCGCAGCGCCTCGAACAGCATGTTCAGCGTCATCAGCTTGGACATCGAGGCGGGGGGCAGGGGCGTGTTGGCGTTCTTGCTCAACAGAAGGGTGCCGGTGGTCAGGTCATAGACCCATGCCGCCGTCGCCCGCGTTTCGAACGCCGCCCTAGCGGGCAGCGCAAGGCCCAGCGCCATGGCAAGAACAAGGCAGAGGCGGGTGATCAGGCGGTGTGTCATGGTGGCGATCCTGCGGTTGGGTCCGCGCGAGGGGGCGCGGATCTGTCGGTCAGTTCCTGGTGAAATACGCATCGTTGAAGCCCAGCGTCTTTGCCTTTTTCAGCAGCGCATTACGCTCGGCGGTGGTTGCGGCGGGGCCGACCAGCACACGGTAAAAGGTTTTGCCCTTTGTGGATTCGGCGCGCACGGTCGGGGTCATCCCGGCCCCGCGCAAGGCGGTGGCGGTGTTGTTGGCGTTCGCCTCGACGCTGAAGATGCCGATCTGAAGAAACGATTCCCCTGCCGTGGCGGTGCGCGGGGCCGATGCGGCGACGGGTTGTGCGAGGGCAGTCGCGGTTGTCGGCGTGGCGGGGGCGGGGGCGGGGGATGCGACGGCCGTTGCTGCTGCGGGGGCGGCGGGGCTGTCCAGCGACAGGGCCTGAATTTCTTCGGGGTTTTCCAGAACGGCTGCGGTGGTTTCCGGTGAGTCGGGTGGTGTCTCGGCGATCTCTTCACGGCGCAGGGCGGTGACGTTCAGCTTGACCGGCTGACCGGCCAACAATCCCAAAGTCTCGGCCGCGTCCGAGGACACTTGCAGACGTGGGCCCGGATTGTCACGCTCACGGCGAAACAGCGCACCAATGACAAATTTCTGGTTCACCTCGTTGCGGATGATGACCCTTTCGGGGTCTTTCACGTCGGGGTGTGCCACCCAGACACCGCCCAACGACGGGCGGCCATCCCACAGCCCGGCTTCGGTTTTCTGAAACACCTCTGGCGCTTCGACATCCCGTTCGACAAGGCGGGTGGTGCGCGACGCCTCGGCGGTGGCTGCTGTCGCGCCGCCGCTGTCCGGGGTGTCGGCGCCGGGAAACCGGAATCCGTCCTCGCAGCCCGCAAGAACGATCAGTGCGCCAGCCGCAATGGCAAGTTTCACCCGGTTCGGTGCCATGACTGTCCTCATCACTGCACGGGCGTTGCCGTGCGGAATTGCCGGTCTCCGGCGTTGCTGCTCTTGTCGGCCAGGCCTTGGCATGGCTTGATCGACAATACTGTACCGTGTCACCGCCCCCATGGAAAGTGGCGTAACGGGCCTCGGCGTAAAACTGTTGTGTGCGGTGTCCAAGTCGCATGTCCGACATCGCGTGGCGGAAAAAGCGATGCCTCGGCTATCGCAACCGAAGGGCGCCCTTCGCGGGCCGGACAGGCCGCAACGCGGCATCCAGGTTACGTTTGCCCGGCCAAATGGTATAGGCAAGCCGATGGACGCAACACGCGGCGTCGTCACTATAGAGGGTGGTTCTGCCCTCTTGTCTTTCAGGCGGGCCATGGTTTAGACAGGCGCGAAGGGTCGTTAGCTCAGTTGGTAGAGCGTTTCGTTTACACCGAAAATGTCGGCGGTTCGAGCCCGTCACGACCCACCACGCCGGTTTTTACCCAGGTTGTTGGCGCTGATGAGCCAATCTTTCCCGCGAAAGTGGCAAGATGGTTGCGGGTTGGACTTCTCATCACTGCGGCCGTGGTCGCCGGCGCGCCCGGCGTTCTGAGGTATTTTTGGCAAGAAAGAGCCAAGGCGCAGCGGTGCGGGTGGCGGGGTGCTGCGTGTTGAGGTAGGTATTCTGCGGGACAGCGCATAATGTGGACATGATGCCTAAGGATTCAGCAACGCCCGCCTTTCTCGGGGTGGAACATTCAGTGTTGGGGCGGGTGTGGACCGGCCCCACATTGGACCAGGCCCGATTGGCCGAGGCACTGGCCCAGGACACCGGCCTTGCCCCTGCGTTGTCTGCGGTCCTGGCCCGGCGCGGCGTTGCGCCAGAGTCGGCGCAGGCATTTCTGGCCCCGGTGCTGCGCGATCTGTTGCCCGATCCCATGGTGCTGCGCGACATGGATGTTGCAGCAGAACGGTTTTTACGGGCGGTGAAAGGCCGGCAGCGGATTGCGATTTTTGCCGATTATGATGTGGATGGCGGCGCCTCGGCGGCGCTGTTGATCGTCTGGTTGCGCACCATGGGGCTGCGCGCGACGCTGTACATTCCCGACCGCATCGACGAGGGCTATGGCCCGAACGACGCTGCCATGGCCGACCTGGCCGATGGACATGACCTGATCGTCTGTGTCGATTGCGGCACCTTGTCCCACGGGCCGATCGCGGCGGCCAAAGGCGCCGATGTCATCGTTCTGGATCACCACCTGGGGGCCGAAACGCTGCCTGATTGTGTGGCTGTGGTGAACCCGAACCGGCAGGATGAAACCGGCGATCTTGGGCATCTTTGCGCCGCCGGCGTGGTGTTCCTGCTGCTGGTCGAGGCAAACCGGCGGTTGCGCGGTGCGGGTGTGACCGGCCCTGACCTGATGGCGATGCTGGATCTGGTGGCGCTGGCCACCGTCGCGGATGTGGCACCCCTTGTTGGGGTGAACCGCGCGCTGGTGCGTCAGGGGCTGGTGGTGATGGGGCGACGGGCACGCCCCGGTCTGGTGGCACTGGCCGATGTGGCGCGGATGGACGGGGCGCCCACGCCCTATCATCTGGGGTTTCTGCTGGGCCCGCGGGTGAATGCCGGTGGGCGGATCGGGGCCGCCGATCTGGGCGCGCGCCTGCTGTCGACAGACAACCCCGCCGAGGCCGAGGCGCTGGCGCAGCGGCTGGATGTTCTGAACACCGAGCGGCGCGAGATCGAGGCCGCCGTGCGCGCCGCCGCCATTGCCCAGGCCGAAGCACGGGGTGTCGAGGGGCCGCTGGTCTGGGCGGCTGGCCGGGGGTGGCACCCCGGTGTCGTCGGGATCGTGGCGGCGCGGCTGAAAGAGGCGTACGGACGTCCGGCGGTGGTGATCGGGCTGGACGGCGACGGCATCGGCAAGGGCTCTGGCCGGTCGGTAAGCGGCGTCGATCTGGGCGTGGCGGTTCAACGGGTGGTGTCGGAAGGGCTGTTGCTGCGGGGCGGGGGGCACCGCATGGCGGCGGGCCTGACCGTGGAGGAATCCCGGCTGGCACCCGCGATGCAGCGGCTGGGCCAACTCTTGGCCCGTCAGGGGGCCGGCAGCGGCGGGCGCGACCACCTTACGCTGGACGCTGTGCTGATGCCGTGCGCAGCCACCCCCGAACTGATCGCCCAGATCGAACGGGCCGGCCCCTTTGGCATGGGCGCACCCGCCCCGCGGTTTGCCTTTCCCGATTGCGTGATCCACGCGGCCCGTCGGGTTGGCGACAGCCACCTGAAGGTGACATTCGGCGACGGTCTGGGCGCGCGAATCGAAGCCATCGCATTCGGCGCTTTTGACAGCGCCCTCGGCGCGGCGCTGGAAGGCTACGGCGGAGCACGGTTTCACATGGCCGGACGACTGGAAATCAACCATTGGGGCGGCCGCCAAACGGCACAATTGCGCCTCGATGACGCAGCGCGGGCCTGAGCGCCGCTTGGGTGGACGACGCCAGGGGCCGAGGACCGCGCCGCTGGCATGAACTTTTGTCACGCCGCAAAATTCCACTTGCCCTTGGTGAGCGGTTTGCCTAGACAGCCTCACACGCTGTGGCCCGTTCGTCTATCGGTTAGGACGCCAGGTTTTCAACCTGGAAAGAGGGGTTCGACTCCCCTACGGGCTGCCAC
>Ga0100401_1000140_pt1 | contig 56535 bp, 61 predicted proteins | sample CryGeymeta201525_FD_80421 | JGI IMG/M metagenome (GOLD analysis project Ga0100401, IMG submission 80421) | Groundwater microbial communities from Crystal Geyser aquifers in Utah, USA - Crystal Geyser metaG 2015-25 | ecosystem: Environmental > Aquatic > Deep subsurface > Groundwater | place: USA... | reverse complement strand
AGGATCGCGCCAAGCAGTTGCTGTTCGGCCTCGATGTTGTGGGGCAGCAGGTCCGGCCCGGCCTCATCCGTTGTCATGGTGTTGGTGCGGATCGTTGCGATCTCGTTCATGCCTGCCCCCGGTGGTCTTGCCCAATGTGTCGCCCGTCATAACGCCGGGCTGACGGCGAGCGCAAATTGTATGTTTCTGTGGACAGGCTGTGGGCAATCCGCCGCCACCTTATCTTGCGGCACTCTGTGACAGCCTGTCAACATATGGCAACGGCCGCACGCGGCACGCGGTGCGGTTTCCTGCCGACAGCCGCGCTCAGCCCCCTGCGCGGGCGGCGCGCCAGGCGTCGGGAGCCCGCAAAAACGACTCGACCTCGCTCAGCGTCGCGTCGTCGAATGCGCCGCGCGCCCGCGCCTCGGCCAGAACATCCCACCAGGTGCACAGATGGTGCAATGTCACCCCATGCGCCGCCAGCTTTTCCACCGTGCCGGGAAATATCCCATAATAAAAGATCACCGCCGTGTGGCCGCAGTTCGCCCCCGTCTCACGGATTGCATCGACGAAGGACAGCTTGCTGCCGCCATCGGTGGTCAGATCCTCGACCAACAGCACCCGCTGCCCTTCGCTCATCACACCTTCGATCCGGGCATTGCGCCCATATCCCTTCGGCTTCTTGCGCACATAGGTCATCGGCAGGGCCATCCGTTCGGCGATGAGTGCGGCAAAGGGGATGCCCGCGGTTTCGCCCCCGGCCACATTGTCGAACGCCTCGAACCCGGCCTCGCGCAGCACCGTCACCGTCAGGAAATCCATCAGCGTGCTGCGGATCCGCGGAAACGAGATCAGCTTGCGGCAGTCGATATAGGTCGGCGCGGGCAGCCCGCTGGCAAACACGAAGGGCGTTTCAGCGTTGAAATGCACTGCCCCGATCTCCAACAGCATTGATGCCGTCAATCGTGCCATTTCTTCCCGTGCCGGATATCCGCTCGGAATCATTCCTGTCCCTCGATTCTTCTTTGGAAAAATACTCCCGCCGGAGGCATCCGCCCCCTCAACCCGCGACACGCCAGTGCAGGGGCATCATCGGATCAAAAACCGTGACCGGCCCGTCGTCCGTGGCAATCAGGGCCGGATACGCCACCGGCTCGCCCTTGATCAGCGTCACCGTGTCTGTGTTCACCGGCAGCCGGTAAAACGCTGGGCCGTGGCGCGATACGAACCCTTCCAGCCGCTCCAGAGCGGCTTCGCGCTCGAACACCTCGGCCAGGATCGACAGGGTGTTGGTGGCGGTGAAACATCCGGCGCAGCCGCAGGGCATCAGTTTTGCCGCGTCCAGATGCGGCGCAGAATCGGTGCCGAGAAAGAAACACGCCTCGCCCCCGGTCGCTGCGGCCACCAGGGCGAGGCGATGCTCTTCGCGCTTGGCCACAGGCAGACAGTAGTAATGCGGCCGGATGCCGCCGGCCAGGATATGGTTGCGGTTGATCACCAGGTGATGGGTGGTGATCGTCGCCGCCAGGTCGGGACCGCCGGCGCGGACGTAATCGGCGGCGTCGCGGGTGGTGATATGTTCCATTACCACCCGCAGGCCGGGCACGTCTCGGCGGATCGGGTCGAGCACACGGTCGATGAACACCGCCTCGCGGTCGAAGATGTCGATTGTGGGGTCCGTCACCTCGCCATGCACGCACAGCGGCAGGCCGATCTGGGCCATGTTTTCAAGCACGCGGCGCACCTTGGCGAAATCCGACACGCCGCTGGCCGAATTGGTGGTGGCCCCCGCCGGATACAGTTTCACCGCAGTGACCAGCCCGATTTCAGCGGCGGCGCGCAGGTCGCGCACCTGGGTTTCTTCGGTCAGGTATAGCGTCATCAACGGCCGGAATTTTGAATTCAGCGGCTTCGCGGCCAGTATCCTGTCACGATAATCTGCGGCCTGCGCGGCCGTGACCACCGGCGGCACCAGATTGGGCATCACCAGAGCCCGGGCGAAATGGCGGGCGGTTTCCGGCAGAACCGCGCGCAGCATGGCGCCATCGCGCAGATGCAGGTGCCAATCGTCGGGGCGGGGTATCGTGAGGCTGTCCATGCCACATGGCATAGCCGCAGTGTGCGGGTGTTTCCAGTGACCAAATCGCCGGATCGACCCAGAGACGCAGCCATTTTCTGCGTAAAAAAGTGGCGCAGCGGCGGAAAATTGCGCGGCTCTCATGCCAATGCGCCCGGCGTGATCATGCCAGGGGTTGAAGCCGGGCGCGTGCGCTGACTAGCCTGCCGCGAGAGGAGCCCGCATGTTCGACACCGCCCCCCCAGTTCCGCAAATGCAGCGCACCCATGGCCGCGCCCATGTGGCGATCGATGGCGGTGGGTTGCGCGACCTGCACCAAAGCGGTTCGGCCAAGGCGATGTTGCCCCGAATGCACGGGGCGCCGCCCGAGGTGGTGTTCCTGAACACCGCCGGTGGGGTGACGGGGGGCGATCATTTGCGGTTTTCGCTTGCGTTGGGTGCCGGTGCGCGGGCCACGGCCACCACTCAGACGGCCGAGCGCGCCTATGCCTCGACCGGGGTGGCGGGGCGGATCGACGTGGCGCTGCGCGTGGCTGCGGGCGCGCGGTTGGACTGGCTGCCGCAGGAAACCATCCTGTTCGAGGCGTCGCATCTGGATCGGCGCACGCGGATCGACCTGACGGGTGACGCCGCAATTCTGTGTATCGAATCCGTGGTTCTGGGGCGCATCGCCATGGGCGAGACCCTGCGCCACATGACGTTTCACGACCGCCGCGAAATCTGGCGCGACGGCACGCCGCTGCTGATCGAGCCGCTGTGCCTGGACGCCGCCAGCCTGGCAAATCGCGGCCCTGCCGGGCTTGGCGATGCCTTGGCGCTGGCCAGCCTTGCCTTGGTGACGCAGGGGGCGGAAGATGCCGTCGGACCGTTGCGCGCCCTGGTGGGCGACATGGGCGCGGTCAGCGGCTGGGATGGCAAGTGTGTGGTGCGCTTGATGGGGCGGGATGCCTTTGCGTTGCGCCGCCGCTTGGCCGCAATGGTGCAACATTTGCGGGGCGGAACGCTGCCCCGGGTCTGGCAGTCATGAGGAACGCGCGATGAACCTGACACCTCGGGAAAAGGACAAGCTGTTGATCAGCGTCGCGGCCATGGTGGCGCGCGGCCGTTTGGCGCGGGGGGTGAAGTTGAACCATCCCGAGGCGATCGCATTGATCACCGACTATGTGGTGGAAGGGGCCCGCGACGGCCGGTCCGTGGCCGATCTGATGGCAGCCGGGGCGCATGTGGTGAAGGCTGAACAGTGCATGGATGGAATCGCAAGCATGATCCACGATGTGCAGGTCGAGGCGACCTTTCCCGACGGCACCAAGCTGGTGACGGTGCATCATCCGATCCGCTGAGGGATCGGGCCGCTGCGTGGATTGGCGCAGGGTGGGATTTGAGTATTTTTGGCAAGAAGAAATGGGGGTTGCGATGAAGTCTTTGATCGAGGAGTTGCGGCGGTGGCTGATGGGACCGGGGCCACAGCCGGTGCCTGTCCGGCTGCCGGTAAAGGTGCGCCGGTGATTCCGGGTGAAGTGATCTGCGCACCGGGCGAGATCGCCCTGAACGCAGGGATGGACGTGATCGAGATCGAGGTGGCAAATACCGGCGATCGGCCTGTCCAGGTGGGCAGCCATTATCATTTCGGTGAAACCAATGGCGCATTGTCCTTTGACCGGGCTGCGGCACGGGGAATGCGGCTGGACATTGCGGCAGGAACTGCGGTGCGGTTCGAACCGGGGCAGGTGCGGTCGGTGCGGCTGGTCCGCTTCGGTGGGGCACGGCGGGTGTTCGGATTCAATCAGGCGGTCATGGGCGATCTGTGACCGGAACGTGTCATGAACAGCGTGAAGTTTTTGTGAGGGATCATATGACGCGCAGTTTCGGGATGGTCTGAGAGATGCACGTATCCACTTTGAGTTTGGCGCTGTGTTGTGTCGCTCTGCCCGCCGCCGCGTTTGAGTGTGACGCGCCAGCGGACGATGTGGCGTTGGCCGGATGCATGCAGCAGGCCTGGGACGCAGGCAAGGTCGCGCTTGCCGATGCGGTCGACCCCTTGCGCGCAGCGCCGCTGCTTTTGGCGGGGCAGCCGGAATGGCGCGCCGATGCTGTCGCAAGCTGTTCGTCCGAGGGGGGCGGCGGTTACGGAATCGGTGTTGTTTTACGACTGTATGCAGCGGATGACCGATGCGCGCGCCGTCCCTTTCTTGGCGCAGTTGAAATGAGCACCGTTGCATCCATGCGGGACGACGCCGCCAGTGCAGGGATGCGCCCGCAGCATCGACCCCGCCTCGGTTGCGGGGATCGTTCTCGTGTCGCAGAGCGCCGCACCGTAATTCGCGCTGTTGCCACATTGGCCGCCAGAACCGCGCCACACTTGGAAGGATCCGCTGATGTCTACGACGATTGCCCGCACCACCTATGCCGACATGTACGGCCCCACGACCGGCGACAGGGTGCGCTTGGCCGACACCGACCTGATCATCGAGGTTGAGCGTGATCTGACCACCTACGGAGAAGAGGTGAAGTTCGGCGGTGGCAAGGTGATCCGCGATGGCATGGGGCAGTCTCAGGCAACGCGCGCCGAGGGGGCAGTGGACACGGTGATCACCAACGCGCTGATCGTCGATCACACCGGCATCTACAAGGCCGATGTGGGGCTGCGCGGCGGGCTGATTTACAAGATCGGCAAGGCGGGCAACCCCGACACGCAGTCGGGTGTCGACATCATCATCGGCCCCGGCACCGAAGCGATTGCCGGTGAGGGGCGGATTCTGACCGCCGGGGGATTTGATGCGCATATCCACTTCATCTGCCCGCAACAGATTGAAGATGCGCTGCATTCCGGCGTAACCACGATGCTGGGCGGGGGCACCGGCCCGGCCCATGGCACCATGGCCACCACCTGTACCCCCGGCCCCTGGCACATCGGGCGGATGTTGCAGGCGATCGACGCCTCGCCGATGAACATCGGCTTTGCCGCCAAGGGCAACGCCAGCCGCCCGGATGCGTTGATCGAACAGGTACAGGCCGGAGCCTGCGCGCTGAAGCTGCACGAGGATTGGGGCACCACCCCCGCGGCCATCGATTGCTGCCTGTCGGTGGCCGATCATATGGACGTGCAGGTGATGATCCACACCGACACGCTGAACGAATCGGGGTTTGTTGAAAACACCGTGGCGGCGATGAAGGGCCGCACGATCCACGCCTATCACACCGAGGGGGCGGGTGGTGGTCATGCGCCCGACATCATCAAGGTGGTCAGCCAGGGCAATGTTATTCCCAGTTCGACGAACCCGACGCGCCCTTATACGGTGAACACGCTGGAAGAACATCTGGACATGTTGATGGTCTGTCACCATCTCGACAGGTCGATTCCCGAGGATGTCGCCTTTGCCGAATCGCGGATTCGCCGCGAAACAATCGCGGCCGAGGATATTTTGCACGACATGGGCGCGTTCAGCATCATCGCGTCCGACAGTCAGGCGATGGGCCGGGTGGGCGAGGTGTTGATCCGCACCTGGCAGACGGCCGACAAGATGAAGAAACAACGTGGCCGTCTGGCGGAAGAAACCGGCGACAATGACAATCTGCGCGTGCGCCGTTACATTGCCAAATACACCATCAACCCGGCCATCGCCCACGGCATTTCCCGCCACATCGGCAGCATCGAGGTGGGCAAGCGTGCCGATCTTGTACTGTGGAACCCGGCGTTTTTCGGCGTGAAACCTGAAATGGTGCTGATGGGTGGGATGATCGTCTGTGCCCAGATGGGCGACCCCAACGCCAGCATTCCCACGCCACAGCCGGTTTACAGCCGACCGATGTTCGGTGCCATGGGCGGCGCCGTGGCGCACAGCGCGGTTACCTTCGTGTCGGCCGCCGCTGCGTCTGACGGAATTGGGGCAGCGTTGGGCCTGAACAAAACGGTTCTTGCGGTGGAACATACCCGCACCATCGGCAAGGCCGACATGGTGCACAACAGTGCCACGCCGCAGATCGAGGTGAACCCCGAAACCTATGAGGTGCGCGCCGATGGCGAGTTGTTGACCTGCGAACCGGCCAGCGTTCTGCCGATGGCACAACGGTATTTCATGTTCTGATGGCTTACATGGATTCGATCATCTCAATGGGATTACCTGCTATTTGCGAGCGAATGACACCGGGCCGCCAAAGCCCCTTCCTGGGTCGGCGATGAGCGATCTGCCGCACGCGACGGGTCTGGCCGATCACGCCCACGCGGGGGACGATCACATCGCGCTGGATTACGATGGGCGATTCCTGCGCCGCAAACGGTTGGTCAGTGCGGCGGGCCGGGCCTTTCTGGTGAATTTGCCAGAAACCGTCAGCCTGGCCCATGGCATGGCGTTCAAGCTGGACGATGGCACCCGGATCGAGGTGCGCGCCGCACCCGAGCCGCTGTTGCAGGTCACCGGCGACGCCCTTGTCCGGCTGGCCTGGCACATCGGCAACCGCCACACGCCTTGCCAGATCGCAGCCGATCACCTGCTGATCCGTCGGGATCATGTTCTGGCCGCGATGCTGACCGGGCTGGGCGCAGAGCTGTGCGAGGTCGAAGCGCCCTTCACCCCCGAAGGCGGGGCCTATGGACATGGGCGCACGCTGGGCCATGATCACGGGGATGGGCACAGCCATGGCTGACGCCGATCTGTTGCGCCTGATGCAATGGTTGTCGCCGGCGTTTCCGGTGGGCGGCTATGCCTATTCGCATGGTCTTGAACAGGGTGTCGCGGCGGGTGACGTGACGTCGCCCGAATCGCTGTGCGCCTGGCTGACCGAGATATTGGCGCGGGGTGCAGGGCTGGCCGATGGGGTGCTTTTGGGCGCCGCCCGGGCGGGGCGCGACGATGCGGCAGACTGGGCGCGGGCGCTGGCGCCGTCGCGCGAACGCTGGATTGAAACCCGCGATCAGGGCACGGCCTTTGCCTTGGCTGTTGCTGCGGTGGGGGTGTCGGTACCGGCGGGCCTGGCCTTGCCCGTTGCGGTGGGGATCGCGGCGCGCACCCTGGACCTGTCAGATGAACGGGTGATCGCCCTTTACCTGCAATCCTTTGCCGCAAACCTTGTGTCGGTCGCCGTGCGATTTGTGCCGCTGGGGCAGGCCGCCGGGCAACGCGTGCTGGCCGCATTGCACCCAACGATCCTGTCGGCGGCTACACAGGCAACGCGCCTGACCCCCGAGACCAATGTCAGCGCAGTGCCCGGTGCCGATCTGGCGGCGATGCGCCACGAAACCATGGAGGTCAGGCTGTTTCGCAGTTGAGCGGTGGATTTGATCGGGCTTGGGCGTGCCGGGCTTTTGCTAATCAATGCTGCCAAAGATGAAGGTCGTATTGCCGACGCGCTGAATGCTGGTGCCACGCGAAGTGCGCTGGGCAGGGGCCGCAGAAACGGATGCCTTTTTTGCGGCGGCCGCGGACACGGCCACTTCCCGGGCGGCGGTCGCAGAAACGGCTACCTTGTCTTTTGTTACGCTCTGTGTGGATGTTTCGTCGCAGGCAGAAAGCGCCAACAGCAGGGCGGGCAGAACAAATTTCATGAGTTTTCCTTACGGCTGGGCTTTTCTGCGATAGCGTCGAAAGTGATGTTAAACTTCAAAACTGAACAAGCAATGAACGGGAACGGAATTTTGCACTTTCATCTAAGAAGGATAACACGGTGAACGGGCCTTTGCGGATAGGAATAGGCGGCCCGGTCGGCGCTGGCAAGACAACGCTTACGGCGGCGCTGTGCCGGGGAATGTCCGCCGATCTGTCCCTCGCGGTGATCACAAACGACATCTATACACGGGAAGATGCCGATTTCCTTCTGCGTGCCCAGGTTTTGCCGGGCGAGCGGATCAGGGGGGTGGAAACCGGCGGTTGCCCGCATACCGCAATCCGCGAAGATGCGTCGATCAACCTGGCTGCGGTGGCTGATCTGCGCGCAACGATTCCGGGGCTCGACGTGATTCTGATTGAAAGTGGCGGTGACAATCTGGCCGCCACCTTCAGCCCTGAATTGGCCGATCTTACGATTTATGTAATCGACACGGCGGCGGGTCAGGACATTCCGCGCAAGAAGGGGCCGGGGGTCACGCGATCTGATCTTCTTGTGGTCAACAAGGTGGATCTGGCGCCCTATGTGGGGGTCGATCGCGCGATGCTGGAAAGCGATACCGCAGCGGCACGCGGAACGCGGCCTTATGTCATGGCATCGTTGCGCGACGGTTGCGGCGTCGATCAGATCATTGCATTCATCCGCCGCGAAGGTGGGATCTGAGGCTTACCTATCGGGCACGGCTGACCGGAATGGTGATGCCTTTGGCGCGCAGGTCGGCTTCGATCTGCTCAAAGCGCTTGGCAAAGCGATGTCGCCCGGTGCGTTGGGCAATGTTGCGCACCGCCAATGCCTCAAGCACGGGGCGCTTGGCGTCGATCAACCGACCGATCAGACGGCGCAGCGCGGCCGGCTCGTCGCGCCGCACCCGTAAGGCGCGATAAAATTCGCTCGGCCGCAGATCGCCCTCCATCGCGCGTACGATCATTTCCTCCAGCAGCCGCAACTCGGCCAGGCCCGCCTCTATGTCCGACCCCATGTTGCGGCAGCGCAACGGTTGAACCGGAGCGGCAGACAAAGCTGTGACATGGGCGCGGTCGGCGGCGTTGTTGGGATCATGCAACAGCCAGATCGCACGGGTGCCTGCCAGATTGGCGGGGGTCACGCCATAGCGGGCGGCGAAATTCACGTCTTTGGGCAGGGCAAACCGGGTGTCATCAGGCGCGCCGGGCATCGCAAAACCGACATGCGGCGCCAGCGCCAGCACCCGCGCACCCGGCGTCGTCAGCGCATAGGCCAGCGCGCCGTGGCCGCCCGACCCCTGACCGTAAAACAGGGCATCGGCAAACTGATCCAACAACGTGCCATCGACCAGCGCGTCGAAAAAGGTGATAACCTCGGGCGCGCGAAACCAGGTGTCGCCTTTCGAAACGAGGATCAGGGTTGACCAATCCATTTCGCTGGCCAGATCGTCGAACCGCGAGGCGCGGTCGGCCAAGGGGGTTTGCCCACGCTCGACCTCGAAACTGACCAACAGCGCCGGTCCGCGCCGTTTGAAGCGGATATAGTGGCGATCATTCAGCCCATAGGCAAAGGCGCCAAGGCTGGCAATATCCATCGAATCGTTTTCATCCTCATCATCGTCGAGCCGCTCAGACGCAGATTGTTCCATGGATGTCATCGCTTTGCTCCTTCCAGAGCCATTTTCGCTCGCGCTCCCTTGTTGGGTTTAATCAACAAATGGTCTGGTATTGTGCAGACAATAAGTCATAATTTGGGCTCAGGGGAAATTTCAGAACACCGGTGACGCTTCGTCATGCAAAGCGGTTCACAAAGATACTGAGTTTGATGTGTGGCGTTTCTCGCCGCAATGCGGGCATCGGTGCGGTGCAACCCCTTTCGCCGTCGCGACATGAGGTCGAGGTGATTTTGCAACGGATGTTTGAAACCGGGCAAAAGACGCAAGTCCGAGATGACGCGCATTTGGCAAACCGGCTTGGCCTCAGATGTCGGGCGGGATCAGGCCCAGGCCACGCAGATAGATACCGATGCCGGTTTCCAGCAGATCTTCCGGTGGAAAGGGCGAGGTGGTGCCGGGGCTGGCCCGCGCGAAAAGTTCGACCACGCCATGCGACAGGGCCCAGATATGAGCCGAGACCATCTGTGGCGGCGGGCGCTTGGCGGCGGGAATATGTTTCGACAGGTCGCCCGCCGCCTTTTCCAGCACCCCGCGGGCGCGTTGGGCCACGCGGGCCAGGTCGGGCGTGCGATTGATCGAGATGCCGGATTCGAACATGGCGACGTAATGCCCCGGATACCGGCGGGCGAAGGCCAGATAGGCCCGGCCGGTCGCCTCGAAGCTGGCCAACGCGGAGGGCTGGCCGCTGTTATAGGCATATTCCATCAGGTCGGCGAAGATGCCATATCCCTGCGCCGCCGCTTCGGCGATCAGATCTTCGCGCCCTTCAAAATGGCGATAGACGGCGGCGGGTGTCACGCCTGCCTGCTTGGCCGCCTCGGACAGGGTAAAGCCGGTGGGCCCCTTGTCACGGATAAGATCAAGCGCCGCATCGACAAGGGCCTGACGCAGGTTGCCATGGTGATAGCCACGCTTAGACATGCAGGCTGTCGGGGCCCCCTGTAATCGCCGGATCGGGCAGTTCGGCGGCGGCATTTTTTCCTTCATAATCAATATTTTGCAACACGGTCTGAATGCTGGCCAGGCGCGCGCGTTTTTTGTCATCTGCGCGGATTATCGTCCAGGGGGCGGTTTCAGTGTGGCTGCGCGCCAGGGTTTCGCGGATTGCATCGGTATAGGCATCCCAGCGTTTCAGCCCCTCGATGTCGATCCAGGACAGTTTCCACTGCTTCAGCGGATCACGTTCGCGTTTCAGGAACCGGCGCAGTTGTTCCTCACGGCCGACGTTCAGCCACAGTTTGACAAGGATGATCCCGTCATTGACCAGCATATGTTCAAATTGGTTCACCTGCTGAAAGAACTTTTCACGTTGTTCGGGCGTGCAAAATCCGAACACATGTTCCACCACGCCCCGGTTGTACCACGACCGGTCGAACAGCACGATTTCGCCGGCGGTGGGCAGTTGCGCGATATAGCGTTGGAAATACCACTCGCCCGACTCACGCTCGGTCGGCTTTGGCAGGGCGACGACACGGGCAATACGCGGGTTGAGATTTTCGCGCATCCGGCTGATTGCGCCGCCCTTGCCTGCGGCATCGCGGCCTTCGAACACGACGCACAGCCGTTTGCCGGTTTCCTTTACGTCATAGTGCAGCCGAACCAGGTTCAGTTGCAGCGCATCCATGGCGGCGTCATACTCATCGCCCGGCATCGCATCTGCATAGGGATAGGCATCGTCAAGGATGTCTTTCTTCGTGCCATTCTTGATTGCGGCGCGGACGTCTTCGGGCACCTCGGTTTCGAAAATGGCGCTGATGGCGCCTTCAAAGGGCAATGTCATGGGAACCTCCTGATGCCATCATGCGACCCTAGGGGCGCGCGCGGCTCAGCGCAATCCGGCACGCCGGGCGGCCCTGTCGATGGCGGCGACAATGGCATCGGGCACGACGTGGTGGGGCATATGGCCGATTCCCTCCAGCTGGGTGAAGGCCGCCCCGGGGATCTGCCGTGACAGGGGTTCGGAATGGATGGCGAGCGGCACGATGTCGTCGGCGGTGCCATGCAGAATTTCCACCGGCATCGTCAGGCTGCCATAGCGCTGTGTCATCGCAACGACATGCGGACGCAAGGAATTCACCTGCCGGGCATTCGCGCGAAATGTGTCACGGCGCAGGGTCAGGGCGGCGCCGACGTGATCGGCATAGCCGTCGGGGGCGGGTTGCGGTGCAAAGATCGCGCCGATCGTGGCATTTACCTGAGCGTCAGAGGCAAAGGCGGTGATCAGCGGCACCATCGCAACGCCGCCGAAAGACGACGCCGCAAACCCGTACAGCGGGCCCAGCCCGCCGGGCCAGGGGTTGGATGCCGCCGACACGATGACAAGTGCCGCAGGATCGTGATCCAGCCCCCAGGCCAGCGCCACCGAACCACCATAGGAATGGCCCAGAACGATGGGCCGGGTGATGCCCAGGGTGTCGGCGGCCTGTTTCAGGAAGGCCGCCTGTTGCTGCGGGCTTTCTGCTGCGGTGTTGGCGGCCCCTTCAAAGGCGGGCGAAATCCGGTCCGTGTAGCCAAGGCCGGGCCGGTCGAACACCCAGACGCGATAGCGGTCCTTCACCCGATCGACGAAGTTATAGGTGAAATCGCGGGTGTTGCCGCTGGCCCCGTGGATCAGGATCAGGTTTGGTCCGTGCCCTTCGACAACATAATGCACGCGACGGTCATTCACCGAAATGAATTGACCCTCGGGGGGAAAGGCGGCCTCGGCCGCCATTTCGCGCCGGTCGGCCCGGCCATCGACAAGCACGCCGCAGCCGGCCAATACAACTGTGGCCAACAGCAGGCTAGCGGCCAATTTTGGAAATGTCATAACATGTCGTCTGATATATCTGATTGATCCAGTTACCATATAGAAGGTGCGCGTGGCTTCTCCAGCGATTCAGCGGTTTCTTTGTCGGGTCATTGTCCGGGTAATAATTGTCAGGAATGTTGATCGGCGTGCCATCCGTCACGTCGCGGTCGTATTCCTGTTTCAGCGTGTCACTGTCGTATTCGAAATGGTTGAAGATATACAGCGCCCGGTGCTCTGGATCCTCGACCAGACAGGGGCCGGTGACGGGGCCGCCCAGAAGGGTGCGCAGACCGGGGGCGGCGTCGATTTCCGATTGGCGCATTTCGGTCCAGCGCGACACCGGGATCACGCATTCATCGGAGAATCCGTTCAGATAGGGCGAGGCGGGTGCCATGTTCGTCTGGCGGAAACACCCGAACGCCTTGGCAGGCAGGATGTGTTTGTTGACGCCGTGAAAATGATTGATCATCGCCATCCCACCCCAGCACACGCCAAAGGTGGAATGCACGTTGCTCTGGGTCCAATCCATCACCTCGCCCAGTTCATCCCAATAGGTGACCTGTTCGAAGGGCAGGTGTTCGATGGGCGCGCCAGTGATGATGAGGCCGTCGAACTTTTCGCCCTTCACATCCTGAAAGGCGCGATAAAAAGTTTCCATATGTTCGGCGGCGGTGTTTTTCGTCTGATGCTCGGTCATGCGGATCAGGTGCAGGTCGATCTGCAAGGGCGTGGCACCGATCAGGCGCGCAAACTGATTTTCCGTCTGGATCTTCTTCGGCATCAGGTTCAGCAGCGCGATGCGCAGCGGACGGATGTCCTGGCGGGCCGCGTCGGTTTCATCCATCACCATGACGCCTTCGTTGCGCAGAACGCTGAAGGCGGGCAGGGTCGAGGGCAGTTTGATGGGCATGGCAACGGTCCTGTATGGGACGGATCAGATAGGGCGGAATGGTATCACGCCCAACCCTAGGCGCGGGGCGCGGTGCGATCAATGGCGCGGGCGATCAAGCTGTTGAAATCGCTCGCATCGCGCACCTGCTGCACCTCGTCGGCGGTGACGCTGACGCCCCAGTTGCGGGCCATGGCGGCATAGCGTGGCTGGCGATAGGCCATGGCCCGGGCATAGGCCCAGCGCACGAAGGCGTCGGGATCAACCGCGCCCTCGGGCACGTCGTTCTGGCGCAGGTACGCGTGCCAGGCCGGGATCAGGAAATCGGGGTGGTAATACATCGGTTTCGGCGCCCGGTCGAACCGGCGGACCAATTGTGCGGTGTGGGCGTCGGACCCTTCGATCCAGACCAGCAAAAGATGGCTGGCCAGCACGTTCAACACCGGATCGCGCGGATCGTCGGGGGCGACCACCTCGCAGATCGAACCGCCGGTGTCGCAGACGAAATTGTCGTATCCGTACAGGTCGCCGGCCCGGTCGATGAACGGCACCGTATCCATCAGCGCAAATGTCTCGGCGTCGCGGTGCTGGCCCTGCCGGTGCATGTATTCGGCGAAGGGCAGGCCGCCCTTGTCGGGGTTGCCGGGTTTGCCCAGATAGGTGGACAGGGGGGCAAGATTTTCGAAGGTGATATTGGACGCCACATAGATGCTGTCACTCATCAACAATTCGCGCAGCAAGGGCACCTTCATCGCCTCACGCTTGAAATTGTCGGCGATGTGTTCGCCCATGTACCGGGTGCCGATGCGGTAATCGATGGAATAGTGAAACCACCCCCCCGCAGCGCGCAACATATTGGCCAGGTGGGTTTTGCCCAAGCCCGACATGCCAAACAGCATGACCCGTTTTTCACCAGCTTCAAGCCAGCCCTTGGCCGTGGGATAGATCATCGCGCGCGCCCTCACGTTGTGCGCCGCCGTTCTAGCGGGTGGTCGCGGCCTTGGGTAGAGGGCGCGGGGTTGATTCCCCATGATGCTGATCCGGCATGGGAAATCGGCGTGGTGCCCGGCGCGCCGGACGGTTGCCGCGCGGTTCAACCCCGGCTCAGAAGGTGTAACCGACCTTGAGCCCGACCCCCAAAGCATGGTTCGAGCGAAAACTTGACGCCGCCACACCGCCGCCAAGGGTGGTTTCGGTATCGCCGATATCGACATAGCGGATGCCCGCCGTCACCTTCACATTGTCGCGGGTATAGGTCGCGCCCAGGCCCACCGACGCATAACCATCGGTTGGTCCAAGGTTCGCCGCAAAGCCGCCGATGCCTTTTTCATATCCCAGCGTTGCCGCCACCGACCAGTTTTCGTTCAACTTGCGCCCAATGCCCAGTGACAGCGCATAGGTGTCCTTGGCATAGCTGACCAGTGGTGCGCCGGTGAGAACACCATAGACCGCGGGGGCGATTTCAAAATTGCTCCAATCCACCCAGCGAACCGAACCGAAGACCAAAGTGTCGGCGGCCACGCCGCTTTGGAATTCAAGGTTCACGGATTGCGGCGTGTTGATCTGGGTGTCGCTGGTCACCGGCCCACCGAAGGCCGAGGTTTCGACAGTTGCCAGAGAATGTTTGATTTTCGAGTTGTATGTCAGCGCGACGCGCAGCGCGATTTCCGGTTTTTCATAGGCGACCCCCACAAGATAGCCCAAGGCGTCATCGGTGCTGCCGTTGGCGGTATAGGTGGCACCAGGGGCGACAACGCCGGGTGTCGCGGGGCCGGCCGTGACGAAGGGCACGTCGGCCTGTGCGCCGAACGTTTGATAGCGAAGGCCACCAAAGATACTCAGGTTGGATGGAAAGCTGTATTTCAGCACCGCAGTCAGTGCGTTGGTGGTGATTTCGGCGGTCGTGCCACGGGCGAAATAAGGTTGGGTGGCCGGGTAATCGACGTTGGCGCCGAACGGCTGATCAAAGATCAGTGCGGCATCAAATCCGTTGCCAAAGCTGTGTTTATACGCCGCGCCTGCCTGAAGAAACGATGCGGCCATGTCGCCGGAATTGCCGCCGGGCGATGGGCTGAGCGCAGTCCCCATGCCGCTGACCATTGGTGAAACGCTGCCAAGTGAGGCCTCGAAATAGTTGCCCTGCTCAAAGAGCACCGCCACTGACTGGCCCGATCTGTCGATCCCGCCCGCCTGGGCGACCGAGGCCGCCGCAAGAATGGCCATGCCCGCCACAAAAACACGTTTCATCGTCTTCCTCCCCCGACAGTATTGGTTCTTATTGGTTGCTCGAGTGTTAAGAAATGGTTACTCGAGTGTTAAGAACTGTCTGACGATGATGATTTCCGGTCAATTATTGACCTTGCGTCAAGCGGGGCGAATGCCGCAGCGTCATAATTTTGTCAATATTTTACGGTGCGGCGGCCGCGCGACTCGGTCCAGATGTTGATATAATTCGCGCCGAAAATCACCACGGCGCCCACCAGAACCCAGATTTCCAGAGCCTCGCCGTATAACACCATGCCCAGGATGGCGATCACCGGCAGGCGAAGAAAATCGAAAGGAATCACGATGGTTGCGGGGGCCAGGGACAACGCGGTCGTCAGGCAGAAATGCGCCAGCAGCCCGGCCAGCCCAACCAGCACCATCCATGGCCACAGCGGCTCAGAGGGCACAGTGATGTCGCCATCATACCCCGCACAGATCAGCCCAAAGACCAACTGCATTCCAGTCAGCCAGAACATGATGCAGGTCACCGACTGATCGCGTGTCAGCATCTTGGTGAACACCGCCGATCCGGCAAAGCCGACAGCGGCAAGAAGGGCGGCGATGATGCCGGGGTCGAGGCGCGTCACCTCGGGGCGGGCGACGATCAGAATACCGACAAACCCCAGCAATGCGGCCAACATCCGCACCCCGGTCAGCCGCTCTTTCAGGAAAAACGGCGCGGCCAGGGCCACCCAGACGGGCGACGAAAATTCCAACGCGATCACCTGCGCCAGGGGCAAGACGGTGATGGCATAAAACCACAGGTTCTGTCCCGCGAAATGCGACAGGTTGCGTGTCAGGTGCAGACCCAAGCGGCTGCGCGACACCTGCCGCAGAGTGCCGAATGCGCCCCCCACCGCAAGTACCATCAGCACGCCGATGATCGAACGAAACAGCATTATCTCGAACGTATCCAGTTCCACCGACAGGCTGCGGCCGCCTATTATCATCGCCGAAAATGAAACGATGGCACCGCCCATCCAGACAGCAGCGCGCAACGGTTGTGATGCCACAGGTTCCACCGCTGCGGCCGTACGGATTACCCCCACCCGAGCGTCAATCTATTGATCAAGCGTCTGAAATTACCAAGCAAATGAATTTTCCACTTCACACCTCCCGACAACGGGCTCGCCAAAAGCGGTCGCGGCCATTGGCTTTTACGTTCGCTTCTCAAACACCCTGCATCCGGTAATTATCGTCAAGACGTACGACTAGTTATCGGTAAGACGTGCGACTCTTCAAGACCCGAAAATGGATCGCACGACGCCCGTTGCTGCGCGGCGCGACGGGCGCGATATGATTGTTTAAAATGCAGTGAAGGTTTCCGTCAAACCTTGGGCGGCCCACTCACTCGACGTTCAGCGCAGTGCGGATCTGTTCCAAGACGATCAAAAAGCTCTTAGGGTTTTTCCGTGTTGCATCGAGTATTGTAACAAGCGTGGTCTTTTGTGCTTCGCCCAGATCCGATCTGTTGACCATTTAGGCTCATTTTTCATAATCGAATTTTTCGACCGTAAGCAGTTTTTGCAACGCCTCAGGATCAGTTCCTTCCATGGCATCCGGGGCGATTTCCTCTTGCGCCAGACGGGCGGCCTCGGCTTCGGTGGCGCGGGCCGCTTCCTGTTCCGATGCGGCAACAGCGGCGGCTGCACGGGCCACCTCTTCCTCGACGAGGCGAGCCTCCTCGGCGGCGTGCACGGCGTCTTCACGCACCAGCGTCTTGGTTGCGCGCGCAATCTCTTCCTGCCGGCGGGCCTCGGCCTCGCCTTCATTGACCAACGCTTCGGGCTGCACCACGGCTGCGCCGGTTTCTTCGGCGACGGGTGTTTCCTCTTCCCAACAGGCTGCGGTGGTCAGGACAACCGCAACCAGGGCGGCTGTGGTGGTCAGGCGAAAGGGCATGGATGAAACACCTCAAACTGTCGAGGGCCGTGACAGCAACCCGCTTGGCCTGCGATATGTTCCGTGAGATATGCCGACTCATGAAGAAAATCGTCAAACCCGGCCCATCTGCCAAACGCTGCTTGAACCGGCGCCTTGTGACGGCTATTTTCACCCATACAAAACAGAACAAAGGATCATTACCATCGCTCGCAGACCTCACAACGCCCCGCCCGTGCGCGACACCGGCCCCCGCGTCAACGACCGAATCCGGGGTGGCGACATCCGCCTGATCGGGGCCGAAGGCGAAAACATCGGCGTCGTAAGCCCGGAACGGGGCCTGGCCCTGGCCGAAGCCGCCGGGCTGGACCTGGTGGAGATTTCGCCAAACGCCTCGCCCCCCGTTGTCAAGATCATGGATTTCGGCAAGTTCAAATACGAGACGCAAAAGCGTGAAGCCGAAGCCCGCAAGAAGCAGAAGATCATCGAGATCAAGGAAATCAAGTTCCGCCCGAACACCGACACCAACGATTATGAAGTCAAGATGCGCAATGTCTTCAAGTTTCTGGAAAACGGCGACAAGGTGAAGATCACTCTGCGGTTCCGCGGACGCGAGATGGCGCACCAGAATCTGGGCCGCGAATTGTTGGAGCGGGTGGCCGAGGATACCAAGGAAGTGGGCAAGGTCGAAAACTTTCCGAAGATGGAAGGCCGACAGATGGTCATGCTGATTGGTCCGGCCAAGTGACACTGCCGGGCGCGGCGGCGTGACCGGCGCGCCGCGCCACACGGCGCGTTACACTGCGAGCAATGCGGCGGGCCACCCCGATGGTCGGCTTTCGACCCCGGTTTATGCCCGCAACTTTCCCCCGGTTGTGGCTGCGCTGGCGCCTTGGTTGGGGGGGCGTCACGGCACCGTTCTGGAGATTGGTTGTGGCACCGGCCAGCATGGGGCGAGTTTTGCACTGGCGTTTCCCTGCCTTGACTGGTGGCCGTCCGACCCGGACGCCGGGCATCGCGCATCGGCAAGGGCCTGGGCGGCTGAACTGGGCGCGCCGGATCGCACGCCCCTCGCGCTGGATGCAGCATCGGATTGGGCGCAGGATCCTGCGGTGCAGGCCCTCGGGCCGCTGACAGCAGTTGTTGCGATGAATGTCATCCACATCGCGCCGTCTGTTGTTGCCAGTGGAATTCTGGCAGGTGCGGCGCAGCGTCTTGCGCCGGGCGGTTTGATGATCTTCTATGGCCCTTTTCTTGAAAGCGGGCACCCCACCGCACCCGGCAATGCAAGTTTCGACGCCGCATTGCGTGCCGATCACCCTGATTGGGGCCTGCGTGAGGTGGGCGCAGTGCGCCGCGAGGCAGCGGCGCCAGGGCTTGAGTTTGCCGGCCTCATAGCCATGCCAGCCAACAACCGACTGCTGATTCTGCGCCAGCCAGCCTAGCTTTCGGCACAACAACATTCGCCAGACAAACCGATGTCGCGGGTGGGTCGTGCCCAAGCATATGCCCTGTCCTTTCCCTGACCCGGCGCTATGATCTGCGCCAATCGACAGGAGACACCATGGCGCGCCGCGACCTGACCACCGGATCCATTCCCGGCCATTTTCGTGCCCTGGCCATTCCCACGGCCATAGGCATGGTGTTTACGACGTTGTACAATGTCGTCGATGTCTATTACGCCGGGATGCTCAGCACCGAGGCCCAGGCCGGTTTGGCAATTTCATTTCAAGTGTTTTTTGTCCTGATCGCCATCGGATTCGGCCTGTCTACGGCCATGGGCGCGCTGGTAGGCAATGCCTTGGGTGAAAAATCTGAGCGGGAATCGGTGATTGCGTCGCAAGGGCTGAGCTTTGGTCTGATTGTCGCAATATTGGGTGTCGGGTTGGGCTGGGTGTTTTCGCCCGCGCTGATCGGCATTATTTCGGAACCCGGCGCCTATCGCGACGCTGCCAACGCCTATCTCGGGTTGCTGATCTTTGCTGCGCCGGCGTTTCTGATTTCTTATGGTGCCAACGGCATCCTGATGGCCCAGGGCGATACGAAATCCATGCAATACGCCAATATTGGTGCGTTTTTCGCCAATGTGGTGCTGAATCCCTTGTTCATTTTCGGCTTGGGGCCGTGGGATGGGATCGGGTTCAACGGCATCGCGCTCAGCACACTTGTGTCACAGTATTCGGTCATGGCGTTCATTCTGTGGCGGGTGTTCCGTTCAGAGGCGATGCAGGGCGAACGGCAATGGAAGCCCGATCTGGCCCTGTTTGGTGAAATTGCCGGCCAGGCCCTGCCTGCCAGTTTTGCAATGATCGTGATGATGATCGCAGGGTTTGTGATCCAGTTTTTCCTCAAGGGTTTCGGGGGTGAGGCGGTGGCGGCCTATGGTGTGGCGCTGCGCATCGAACAGCTGTTGCTGCTTCCGGCCTTTGGGTTGACCGGCGCCTTGTTGCCCATCGCATCGCAAAATTTTGGCGCACGTGATTTCGATCGGGTGCGTGCGGCGTCGATGTTCTGTTTCAAGACGGGGGTCATCCTGATGCTGGGGGCGGCCTGTGTGTTGTGGTTTGCGGCAGGCCCGGCCATGGCGGTGTTCACTGACGACCCCGAGGTGATCGCGATCGGCAAAAGCTATCTGCATGTCGATGGCTTTATCTTGCCGGTCTATGTGATGCTGTTTGCCATCAATTCGCTGCTTCAGGCGTTCAAAAAGCCGGTTTATACCCTGTGGATCAGCCTTTACCGTCAGGGGATCGGTGTCGCGCTGTTTGCATGGCTGTTCGTGCGGGTGTTCGATCTGGGATATGTCGGGGTTTGGTTCGGGGTGGCAACGGCAGTGACCACCGGTTTTGTGCTGTCCCTGGTTATTGTTGAATGGGTGGCACGGCATCTGATGGGCGGGTTGTTCCTGACTGTTGCCCGCGAGGGGGCAAGCAACACTCCAAAGCTGATTGACCGCAATCCCTGACACCATCTACCTCGGTCAACGGGCGTACGCTGTACGAAGATACCCCCATTCTGCGCTTGTCGCCGCCACTGAAAAAAATACTGCAATCAGGTTTGGCGCAGGGTCGGGATTTGCGATGCGCAGTGGAAGAAAACAACCGTCGTTAATCTGACCCTGATCGAGACGGGGTCTGCGACCCTGGCAGTGCCAACGGGCGCCTGCTCTCGGTCTCAAGGGCACCATTTCCGGGCTCGAAACGCCTACGATCCGCAACCGTCTGACAGCGGGCTGCGCGCGGCGAGCTTGCGCTCATGCGCATGCTGAATGACCGCGGTCTGGATCTGCCGCGCCACGACCGGCAGTGCAAAAGTGAGCCATGTAAGTGGCGTGATAATCTCGCTGCGGGCAGCGTAAAATGTTGCCATTTTGGCCCCTGCTGTTTGCCGGGAGGGCGGAAGATTTTGGTTGTGGATTTATATCTGAAGTTCGCCTCGCGCGTCGGGGCGGTATGAGCGAACGAGCGGCAGCGGGCCATTTCGGGGTGTCGCGTGCGAGCTTGAAGAAGAAGATGATGTTTTCGGTCCCACGCGGGTATCAGCGAACGGCGCTGGTCAAACGGCCCAATCTGTTCGGGTTCACCGGCTTCATCGATCAGGGGTTGCAAGACGGCCTCAACCGTCCCCGCAAACAGCGCCACACCGCCACGCGCATTTTTGAACGGCTGCGGAACGAGCACCGGTTTCAAGGTGGCTACACGACGGTCAAGAAACACATCCCCGAAGCTCTCGCCGTATTCTCCCGGCCTTAACATCACCGCCAAAGGCTGCGAACCCATCCGGGGCTCTGCCCGTTCAGGGTGCGCATTCAGGGCTTAAACACGCCACTGGCGTGTTTCCCAGGCGCCCTGAACCCTGACCGGGCGCTCCGTCCAACAGGAGCTGAAACGGCGTATCGTCAAGGTCAGGGTATTCTCAATGACGAAGCCCTGCTGCGCCGCGTCAGCACCGTGCTGGTAAGAACGACGGGAAATGGGCCACCGACACCAAGGCTGCATCAACTGCGAATGCCAGCATGCGCGACCCGCTTTCAGCAGTATTTCCAGACAACAGGTTGCTCTATCGTCCCCGCCGAGACTAACGTCACGCGCCCGGGCTTCTTCTTGCCAAAAATACTCAGGTTACACCCAAAGCGGGCGGCGCGACGTGTCTATCAGGGAAACGGCAGGCGCATGTCGACCGCCAAGGGCCAGGGTTGCGGCGCGCAGGGTTTCGATCGCATCGGATGCATGGGGCGGCAGATCGGCGGCCGGAATCGCCTGACCAAAGCGCACGGTGAAGGGTTGGCGATGCTTGTTCAGCGTCTCGTGAAACAAGGTGACATCGCGAAGGGTTGGGTGAATCGCATCAAAGAGATAGAACAGGGCCGAGTTTCTGGCGCGGATATTCACCGGTATCACCGGCAGATCGAACTTGCGCGCAATCATCGCGGCGCTGGTCATCCAGGGCCGCTCGAACAGGCTCAGACCGCGCCTTTTGGCCAAGCGGCCGGATGGAAAGATCAGCCCGATGCGCCCCTGCGAAATGGCGGTGCGGGTGGCGCACATCGTTTCTCGGGTCTTGCCGTGGCTGCGCCGGTCTACACGCCATTCGACAGGCAGGATCAGATCGTCCATCTGTGGCAGCACCCTGAGGATGTCGCCGTTGGCATAGATGAACAGATCGGGCCGCATCGGTGCGATCAGGTGATGCAGGATGATGCCGTCGGCGATTCCGGTTGGATGGTTGGCCACCAGAAGGGCAGGCCCCTTGGCGGGCAGATGGCCCAGCCCCTCAACGCTGACACGGTGGGCCAGCAGCGCGCCCATTTCGGCCATGATCTGTGTGCTGTCAAAATGTTCAAGCCGACTGGCCAGGGCGACTGTGCTGCGATAGCCCAGCAGGCGGTACAGCGCCGCGCGCGCCAGCGACGTACCGGGCCGCTGTGCATAGAGCCAGGGCGCGCGGTCGCGAATGAGGGGTTCTATGCGGTGGTCCATGATATTTCTGACCAAAGGAAGATAACATGTCTGTGACCATGCCGCGACGGTTTTGTAAGACAAGTCCTCATTGCAATATTTCCGTTCTTTTGTACTGAAAAAAGCCGCCGCCGGAAGAGAACTGACGCTCAGCCGAGAATTCGGCCGAGCATTTCAGTGGTGTCGCGCGACAGGCCCGGCGTCTCGAGGATTCGCTGCAACGCGCCACGCATCAGCGCCTGACGGTCGCCATCATAGCGTCGCCAGGTTTCAAAGATCGTGGTCATCCGCGCCGTGGTCTGCGGGTTCAGCGGATCAAGCCGGATAAGCCAGTCGGCGATCAGGTCATACCCTGCGCCGTCCGCCGCATGCAGCCCGGCGTGGTTGCCCGCCAGCCCGCCAATCAGCGCGCGGAAGCGGTTCGGGTTCTTCCAGTCAAAATCGGCATGGCGGCTCAGCGCATCCGTCACGCCGACTGCCCGTTCGGGTGCGGCCTGCATAGGTTGCAACATGAACCATTTGTCCATGACCAGCCGATCGGTTTGCCATTGGCGCGCGAAGGCGGCCAACGCGCTGCCGCCTTGTTCGATGGACAGCAGCACCGACAGCGCGCCCAACTGCTCGGTCATGTTGTCGGCCCCGGCGAATTGTTTTGTCGCCCGCTTGCCGCCATCGACCAAGGCGAGGAACCCCAGGGCGGCCTGGCGCAGTGCCCGCTTTCCCGCCGCCTTTGAATCGGGGCGGTAGGGGCCGGGAATGTGCATTTCGTTGTAAAGCGACGCAAAACTGTCGGCTTGGGCCTCGGCGATGGCCGTGGCCAGGCGGCGACGGGCGGTGTAAATCACATCTGGGTCCGGCGTCAGGCCGCCATCGAACAGGGTTTGTGCCATGTCATCCTCACTGGGCAGGGCCAGCACGAGGGCACGGAACGCCGGGTCCAACGTGTCATCGCGCAACACCTGTTCCAGCGCCGAAAGATAGGCCGGGCCGGGCGCGGCGCCCTCGGTGATCATGCCGGTCAGCACATCCTTGGCCAGGGCGCGCCCGGCCTCCCAGCGGTTGAAAGGATCGGTGTCATGGGCCAGAAGGAAGGCGCGCTGTTCGGCGGTTTGCGGGCGATCAAGGATCACCGGCGCAGAAAAGCCCCGCAGGATCGACAGGACCGGGCGCACGCCTTCAGTGTCAAAGGTCAGGGTGGTTTCCGCTTCGCTCAGCTCGACCACCTTGGTTGCAACCATTTCATGCCCATCGGGGTGCAACAGCCCGAACGCCACAGGAATGACATGCGGCCGCTTGTCGTTCTGGCCGGGGGTGGGCGGCGTGTGCTGGGTCAGGCGCACGGTCAGACGATTGGCCTCGAATGTTTCCTCGACCTTCAGGCGCGGTGTGCCCGGCTGGCTGTACCAGCGTTTGAACTGGCTCAGGTCGCGGCCCGTGGCATCCTCAAACACCGTCAGCCAATCCTCGATCGTGCAGGCCTGTCCGTCGTGGCGGTTGAAATACATATCCAGCGCGCGATAGTAATCCTCATCGCCCACCAGGCGTTTCAGCATCCCGATCAGCTCGGCCCCCTTTTCGTACACTGTGGCGGTGTAGAAATTGTTGATCTCGACATAGCTTTCGGGCCGCACCGGATGGGCCAGCGGCCCGTTGTCCTCGCGGAACTGCCGGGCGCGCAGTTGCAGCACCGATTCGATCCGTTTGACCGGCGCGCTGCGCATGTCGCCGGAAAACTGCTGATCGCGAAACACGGTCAACCCTTCCTTCAGGCACAGTTGAAACCAGTCACGACAGGTGATCCGGTTGCCGGTCCAGTTGTGGAAATATTCGTGGGCGATGATCCCCTCGATCAGCTCGTAATCGCGGTCGGTGGCGGTTTCCGGGCTGGCCAGGACGTATTTCGAGTTGAAGATGTTCAACCCCTTGTTTTCCATCGCACCCATGTTGAAATCGTCAACGGCGACGATGTTGAAATGGTCCAGATCATATTCCCGGCCATAGACCTGTTCATCCCAGGCCATCGACCGTTTCAATGCGTCCAGCGCATAGGCGCATTTGCTTTCATCGCCCGGACGCACATGGATGCCCAGGTTCACGACCCGCCCTGACACTGTGGTGAACGTGTCACGCGCCGCCACCAGATCGCCCGCCACAAGGGCGAACAGATAGGCGGGTTTTGGCCACGGGTCTGACCATTCGGCCCAATCCGTGCCCTGATCCCCGGGATTGCCGTTGGACAACAGCACCGGCAGATCGGATTCGATGCGCACGCGGAACGGTGCCATCACATCGGGACGGTCGGGGTAAAAGGTGATCTTGCGAAACCCCTCTGCCTCGCACTGGGTGCAATACATGCCGTTCGACATGTACAATCCTTCCAGCGCGGTGTTGTCCTGCGGCGCAATCTCGACCTCGCAGGCCCAGGCAAAGGCGCCTTCCGGCACGGCGACGCTCAGCCCGGTGGCGGTGATGTCAGGTGTGACCGGCGCATCATTGATGTGGGCCGAAATCAGCCGCAGGTTTTCACCGTCCAGATGCAACCTGCGCGATGGATCCGCGGCGGGATTGGGCCGAAAGGCAATGACCGAGCGCACGCGCGTTGCGGTGGGGTGCAGGGCAAAGCCCAGATCGACCTGATCGACGAGATGCGAAAACGGGCGATAGTCCGACAGGTGCACAGCCTGGGGTGCTGCATCTTTCATGGGGGGCCTTTCGGGAAATTGCGTATGAACTTTTGCGTTGGACAGACGTTAGGCATTCAACACGCCGGCTTCAATGGCCGGTTTTCCCCTGCTAAGGAGGCATCCATGTCTGCACCCGACACCGACATCAAGACCGAGAAAAAACGCCACAAACCGGCGCTGATCGGCATCGCCGTCGCATTGGGGTTTGCCGCAGTGGCTTTGGTGGTGTTCCTTGTCTTGACTGTCGCCAGAGGCAACCCCCCCCAAGGCGCTGATGTTCAGATTGATGGGCGCACCGGCGCGCCGGTCGCAACCGAATAACCCTTGCCAGCGGGGCAGGGCGCACCATTTTGCGAGCTATGCAACGTAACGTCAAGAAAGCCGATTTGCCTACCAAAGTCTGCGCTCGGTGCGGCCGTCCGTTTGCCTGGCGCAAGAAATGGGCGCGCGATTGGGATAACGTACGCTTTTGTTCCGAGCGATGCCGCCGCGAAAAGCCAGCGGGCGCGCAAAAGGCTGGGCAGACGCCCTGAGGCGAAAACCTGATGATGTTCTTTTCGAGACGTTTTGCAAGCGAACAAGCCTTGTTCCCACGATAGTTCCTCGGGTTACCTTTGGTCATAACAGGCCTTGCGGGCGGCAAGTATGAATGCCCCCCTGGCGGGTTTTGCTGGCGCCGGCCGCAAAAGACACCCTGCCAGGGCGCGCGCAAACCTGACCAGGCAGTTAAAGGATAACATACATGTCAGAAAAAGTGGATCTCGACCCCGAGGAAGAAAAACAGGCCAATGCGCATGAAAGTGTTTCGACCTCGGTCATCTTCGAGGCCATCCGCCGCGAAGGCGAACGTGAACTTTCGCGTCCTTTCAGTGCGCTCTGGTGGTCCGGTGTCGCGGCAGGGCTGGCGATCAGCACGTCGGTTCTGAGCAAAGGGTTTCTCGCCTCGATACTGCCCGATGCGGATTGGGCCGCTGGCATTTCGAACCTGGGTTACACCGTAGGGTTTCTGATCGTGATCCTCGGGCGGATGCAACTGTTCACCGAAAACACGATCACCCCGATCCTGCCGCTGTTCAGCGTACCGACGTGGTGCAAGCTTTTGCAGACAGCGCGGCTGTGGGGCATTGTTTTCGCCGCCAATATGGTGGGCTGTGCAGCCGCGGCGCTTGTGCTGGTTTTTGGCCACATCCTGCCGGATATCCGGCTTGACGGCATCCTTGCCGTTTCGCGCCATTACGCGCAGGCGACGCCGCTCGAACATTTTACATGGGGGGTTCCCGCCGGGTTCCTGATTGCTGCGCTTGTCTGGATCCTGCCGCGTACGGAAAGCGCGGGCGAGGTTATGATGATCGTCATCGTCACCTATGTCATCGGGTTGGGGGGAATGTCGCATGTCGTCGCCGGCGCGACCGAACTGTTCATCCTTGTCGCGCGCGGTGAATTGGGAATCGGCGCAGCCGTTTTCGGCGGCATTCTGCCTGCCTTTGCCGGAAATGTGCTGGGCGGTACCGGCATTTTTGCCGTGCTGACCTATGCCCAGGTGCGCGAGGAAATCTGATCCAGGCGGACTGCCAGTTCCGGGTTGCGCGTCGGGACTGGCACAGGTCGGTGTTGGCCTTGGCGGCATGAACACCGGGCTGTGCGCAATCCGCGACAGCCAAGGCCGGTCTCTCGATACTTGCGCGCGACAACCGTCATCCGCTGACCTTGAAACGCAATGAGCCGCGCCATGTCGGAATTTGTATGAATAAAGCCGCTACAAAACCGTAAGAAAAAGGACACAGGATCGCCTGAAGCAAAGTTTTTCGAGTCTGGGAAATTGAAGTGCAGGCTTCTGTTGCCAGGTGCCTGCGAACCCCGCCTTACCCTGCTAGGGGCAAGGACTTCAGATTTGGTAACAATGACAGCTTACGCTGCGACTGCGACCGGAGCATGATTGTTGTTGGCAATTATGCGTTACGGACCGATAACGGTGGTACCTCACCGAGTAAAAGCAAACAGCTTTGAACGTTTGTCGATCCTGTTTCGGCCCCATATTCCCCCAACAAGGGACATTTGGTGGAGCCGCCGGGTACCGCCCCCGGGTCCAATCCGCTTATTACCTGCGCGTTTATTACCATAGTCAGATTGCTCTGACGTCTCCTAATCTAGGCCCTCAGAGCGCGCAATGCAAGAGGGCAGGGACGTGTCGCAAAAGTTCTGGCGTGCCTGCGCGTTTCGCACAATTTGTTTCGACTGCCGGAACAATGTGCCGTTCAACGTCGCCGATTGCGGCGGTCAGTTCAGCGTCCGAGCTGCAGTTCACGGTCTTGCCGCGTCATAGCTGATCGACCACGTGCCGCTGCAGCGCGCGGCCAGACGCGCTGCGGCGGGATTTCAGGTCATCGAGGATCATCGGGATTTGCTCATGCCGTGTATTTGGACGCGCTGCTCTTTCAGGCGCGCCGCCTTGGCGTTGTCACTTCCCCGGCTTGCTGGGCTGTCGGTTTCTTGGGATCTGCGTTGGGCGTGGCAGCGACGGTCTCGACCCCCGCCTGTTTCTCCAACTGCCGCCGAATCCGCTCATCGAAGCGATCTGCCCCGAGAATCCACGCCGCCTTGCGCGCATAGCCCGGGTGCCGAGGGCCTCGTTGCGCTCGCGCATTTTCTGCCAGTCCTGCCGGGCATAGCCGCGCTTGTCGCGGATCGTGACCAGCTGCTCGGCCACCAGCTGTTTCAGCCATTCGCTGTCCGCAAAGTCGGGCAGGTGGATCGTGCCCGCAGGGACGGGCGCGTCGAGCTATGACGGTCTTTCGATCTGCAGGTGGCGATAGGTTTCGGCCTTGAAGGTGGCCGTCGCTACCGTCCAGAGCCGCGCGCCGCGTTAAAGTTTGAGGCCATTCACCATGGCATCGACGTAGGTCGGTCCCGACACTGGCGTCGCGCGGTTGAACCCTTGCCATGCCTTTCACAGGTGCAACCTGCGCGATGCCCTGCTTGCGCACCAATGCATAAACGGCGGCGAACTTGTAGCCGGTATCGATGGCCAGCTTTGCCAGCGTCATGATCGCACCATTCTGATGCCTCCATGCGAACCGCCCCGGGTTTACCAGAGGGCAAAACTCTCGGAGGATTGCCTGTTATGGAACAGACACACGAAAAGCAGACATCAAAGCCGTATTCACCCGAGTGCGTCATTGGCCTGTTCAAAACCGAGGTCATCAACCAGATCGACCCCTGGAAATCGATGCGCGAAATCGAATGGGAAACGCTGAAGTGGGTCGATTGGTATAACAACCGGAAGCAGAGGAGGCGTTCAATGCAAACCTCAACACACTCGAGATCGCTCAACCACGTTGGGCATTAATTCTGCACAGCCTCATGACTGGACTGAAACCCTCAGGTCATAACATAACGCCTGACTGGTACATTTTCCGATCGTCTGACCCACGCTGTCCTTATCCTGGAGATGAATGGCGAAGGTAGTCTTCTGGGCCAAAGCATCCCGGCAACCGCCAGCTATTTCACAAGTGCGATTGCCCGGATGCTGGAGCGCGGCTGCCCTCATCACGCCAATGCCAAAGGTGCAAAATTTTGCACTGCCCTTTGGTCCTCTTTTGCTCTGCCGTTGACACGCGTCTTGAGTCTTGAACGTGGTGCCACTTGGCAGGTGTAAAGTTGTGGGTCGATTGATCAGGCGACCTTGGCGAGGTTGCGCAGAACGTAATGCAGGACGCCGCCGTTTTCGATGTATTCCACCTCGACCGCCGTATCGATCCGGCATTTCAGGGTGATCGCCTTCACCGTTCCGTCGGCAAAGGTGATTGTGCAGGGCACCGTCGATTGCGGTTTGAGATCGCCTTCAAGCCCGGTGATCGACACGGTTTCGGTGCCGGTCAGCCCCAGGGATTTGCGGGTGTCGCCGTTGGTGAATTCAAACGGGATAACGCCCATGCCCACCAGGTTGGAGCGGTGGATGCGTTCAAACGATTCCGCGATCACCGCCTTGACCCCCAACAGCGCCGTGCCCTTGGCCGCCCAGTCGCGCGAGGAACCTGCGCCATATTGTTCGCCCGCGAAGATCACCAATGGCGTGCCCTGGTCCTGCCAGGCCATTGCGGCGTCATAGATCGACGCCTGCGCACCGTCCGGCCCGACGGTGTAACCACCCTCGACACCATCCAGCATTTCGTTCTTGATGCGGATGTTGGCAAAGGTGCCGCGCATCATCACCTCGTGGTTTCCCCGGCGTGATCCGTAGGAATTGAATTCGCGTGGCGCCACTTGCCGGTCGATCAGGTATGTTCCGGCAGGGGTGGTGTCTTTGAACGATCCGGCGGGCGAGATGTGATCGGTGGTGATCATATCGCCCAGAATCGCCAGGACGCGGGCGTATTTCACGTCGGAAATCACGCCTGCCTCGTGGCCCATCCCTTCGAAATAGGGTGGATTCTGCACATAGGTACTGCTGGCTGGCCAGTCATAGGTCAGGCTGTCGGTGGTATCGACGCCGCGCCACTTTTCGTCGCCTTTGAACACGTCGGCATATTTGCTCTGGAACGCCTCGCGCGTCACCGTCGCCTCGACCAGCTCTGCCACCTCTTTGGTGGTTGGCCAGATGTCGCGCAGGTACACGTCGTTGCCGTTTTGGTCCTTGCCCAATGACGCGGTGGTGATGTCGACGTTCATGTCACCGACCAGAGAATAAGCGACGACAAGCGGCGGGCTGGCCAGGTAATTGGCGCGCACATCCGGGCTGATCCGGCCTTCAAAGTTGCGGTTGCCTGACAGGACCGACACGCCGATCAAATCGTAATCATTGATACATTTGCTGATCTCGGGGGCCAGCGGCCCCGAGTTGCCGATGCAGGTGGTGCAGCCATAGCCGACCAGATTGAACCCGATGGCGTCCAGATCTTTTTGCAGCTCGGCGGCCTCGAGATAGGCCGACACGACCTGCGATCCGGGCGCGAGTGAGGTTTTGACCCACGGCTTGCGCGTCAGGCCCAGGGCATGTGCCTTGCGCGCCACCAGACCGGCGCCGATCATCACATAGGGGTTCGATGTGTTGGTGCAGGAGGTGATCGAGGCGATCACGATCGACCCGTCGTGCAACTGGTAATTGCCGTCTTTCGAGGTGACGTAGCCACGGTTGTGATGCCCTTCCTCGCCGGGAATGTCTGTCGGTTCGGGTTGGCCGCCTTCGCCTTCCCAACGCACTTCTTCCTTGGGCGTGGCATCCTTGCTTTCGCGCTGGCCCTTCACATAGGCGCCAAAGGCCGATGCGGCCTTCTCCAGGGCGATATAATCCTGCGGACGCTTGGGCCCCGAGATCGCGGGCACGATGGTGCCCATGTCCAGCGTCAGGGTGTCGGTATAGACCGGCGCATAATCGGCACCGCGCCACATGCCATTGGCCTTGGCATAGGCTTCGACCAGCTGCACGCGCGCCTCGTCGCGCCCGGTGTTGCGCAGATAGCGCAGGGTTTCACCGTCAATCGGGAAGAACCCGCAGGTTGCGCCGTATTCGGGCGCCATGTTGGCGATGGTCGCGCGATCAGCCAGCGGCAGTGTGTCAAGGCCGGCGCCGTAGAACTCCACGAACTTGCCCACCACGCCCTTCTTGCGCAGCATCTCGACCACCTTCAGCACCAGATCGGTGCCGGTGGTGCCTTCCCTCAACTGGCCGGTCAGCTCAAACCCGACGACCTCGGGAATCAGCATCGAAATCGGCTGGCCCAGCATGGCGGCCTCGGCCTCGATCCCGCCGACGCCCCAACCCAGAACGGCGGCACCGTTCACCATGGTGGTGTGGCTGTCGGTGCCCACGAGGGTATCGGGATAGGCCACTTCAACGCCGTTCTGGTCTTTGTCGGTCCAGATGGTTTGCGCCAGATATTCAAGGTTCACCTGATGGCAGATGCCAGTGCCGGGCGGCACGACGCGGAAATTGTTGAACGCGGACTGGCCCCATTTCAGAAACACATAGCGTTCCATGTTCCGCTCATATTCGCGGTCGACGTTCATCTGAAAGGCGCGGGGGTTGCCGAATTCGTCAATCTGCACCGAATGGTCGATCACCAGATCGACGGGATTCAGCGGGTTGATCTTTTCCGGGTCACCCCCCAGCGCAATGATCGCGTCGCGCATGGCGGCCAGATCGACAACGGCGGGAACGCCCGTGAAATCCTGCAACAGCACACGGGCCGGGCGATAGGCGATTTCGCGGTTGCTGCTGCCGCCGTTCGCGGCCCAGTCGGAAAATGCCTTGATGTCGTCCAGATGAACGGTTTTGCCGTCCTCAAAACGCAGCATGTTTTCCAACACCACCTTCAACGCGGCGGGCAGGCGCGAGAAATCGCCCAACCCTGCCTTTTCTGCGGCGGCAATCGAATAATAAGCAAGCTTTTGGTCACCGACGGTCAGTTCGGTGCGGGTTTTGGCGGTGTCGTGTCCAACCTGGATGGTCATAGGCTTCTCCGGTGCGTCGGGCTTTGGTGATGCGGCAGTATGGCGCGGGGTGCGGCATAGTCCAATAGAGTCTTGCGTTGTATACCGTTGCACACCGGATTATGCCAGTGGAGAAATGATGCCACTTGTGGATTTATGGCATTTGTCACAGGTTGACGCGGCGTGTCACGGACGCTCTCAAAACCTTGATTGGTCATTTCAATACCTGTTGGTTACGCAGGTCAGGCACTAGGAAAGGGCCGGGAATGCGACGATTGATTGCGGCGGCGGTGATGGGGGCGGCAGTGTGGGGCGGCGTGGCGCAGGCGGGTGATCAGCCTGTCGTGGTCGAGCTTTTCACCTCGCAAGGCTGCGCATCCTGCCCACCAGCCGATGCACTGTTGGGCGAACTGGCCGGACGTGAAGATGTGATCGCCCTTGGCCTGCATGTGGATTATTGGGATTATATCGGCTGGAAAGACGTGTTCGGTAGCCCCGCGTTTACCAAGCGTCAAAAAGACTATGCCAAGGCGGCCGGTCGGCGCACGATTTATACGCCGCAACTGATAGTCGGCGGCAAGGATCATGTTGTGGGGTTTCGTCCGATGGAGCTGGCCCAGCTGATCGAGATGCACCATGCGGTGCCTGATCGGGTCAACCTGACTGCTGTGCGACAGGGTGGTGACGTTGTGCTGCGCGCCCGTTTGGTGGACGGTCCGACCGTGAATATGGTGGTGCAACTGGCGCGTTTCAGTCGCAAGGAGACGGTCGAGATTGAAAACGGCGAAAATGCCGGGCGGACGATCACCTATCACAATGTCGTGCGCGATTGGTCAACGCTGGGCGCGTGGGATGGCGCCACGCCGCTGACCCTGGAATTTGCTGCGCCCGACGGGCCGCTGGCCATCATAATTCAGGAGGCGGGGTATGGTCCGGTGGTGGCGGCCGCCCGGTTGGATTGACAGCAGCGGCCGCAGCGCGGCGGGCCTGATCCTCGGGTTTCCAGCGGCGGTGGATCCAGAACCATTGTTCCATATGCCGCCTCACCATGCGCTCCAGACTGTCGTTCAGCCCTTGGGTTACGGTTTCAGGATCGCCCGGTGGGATTGGCGCATCCAGCACGATCTCAAAGCTCAGCCCGTCTGCCTGTCGCACGCCATAGATCGGGATCACCACCGCACCATATTTCAGCGCCCATTCGGCGGTTGAGGTGGCGGTTGGGGCCGGTTGGCCGAAAAACAACAGTTTCGCGCCGTCGGTGGCGTAGACATCAATCAGGATTCCGATGGAATTGCCGGCCTTCAGGTGCCCGACAAATCCGGCCAGCCCTTTGCGCGTGGCGGGAAACACCGGCTGGGCAATGGTGCCGATGGCGCGGACATAGTGATCGTTGAACCGTCGGTTCTTCATCTCGCGGTACAGCGCACCCAGTGGAAAACCCTGGTGCGCGAGCGCTGCACGCGGCACATCGTAATTGCCGAAATGGCCAGTCACAAGGATTGTCGGGCGGCCTTCCGCCCGGGCCTGTTGCAGGGCAGGCAGGCCTGGCCCGGTCAGCGGGGTGTCTTTCACGCGGTCCTTGAACTGGGCCCCCGAATAGATTTCGATCAGGGTGCGCCCGGCATTGTCGGGCACGGCACGCATCAGGCGACGCACCTCATGTTCGGGCAGATCGGGCATCACATGCGCCAGATTGGCGCGCACCCGCCGGTCCCAGCCCAGCAGTGGCGCCACGATGCGGGAAACGATCCAGCCCATCAGCGGCACCCGCACCCGATAGGGCAGGGTTTGCGCAACACCCAGGATCGCGCGGATTGCGATGTTTTGCAGAGCTTCACGCATCGGGCGGAAGAATAAACCCGGCGTGTTGTTCACCGTGCCAGCCATACAGACCGGCCCCCGCAATCCAGAATTCACCCAACTGCATTATCGCATCACATCCAGTCAGAATAGTAGGAGAATGAAGCCGAGTATCCGGGCAATGCCCCCGAACCCGAACCAAGCGTCATCTCGGGGCGCGGGCCTGCGCTGTGCCTATCATGCTGTCGCGTGTCACCAGGGTGGCCAACTGCGCCTCGTTCAGGTGTTCGGTGCCGGAAGGGCGCGCCGGAATGACAATATACCGCATGTCGGCTGTCGAATCATGCACCCGGATCGTCGTGGTATCGGGCAGCGTCAATCCGAATTCGGCCAGCACCCGACGCGGTTCAATCACCACGCGGCTGCGATATTCGCGCGTTTTGTACCAGTCAGGCGACAGACCCAACAGGTTGCGTGGATAACAGCTGCACAGGGTGCAAACGATGATATTGTGCACATCGCCGGTGTTTTCCACGGCGATCAGGCGCAGTGCGCCGATGTCGAACCCCATTTCACGGCTGGCGGCGCTTGCGTCGTGCAGCAGGCGGTCTCGAAATGCCGGATCGCTCCAGGCGCGGGCAACGACGCGGGCGCCATCGGCAGGGCTGCGGGCATCCATGGCGTCGATCTGGGAGGCAATTTCAGCCTGAGATGTCACGCCTTTTTCGACCAGTAATTCGCGCAGTGCAATTTCCATCGTCTGCCAATAGGTCAACGGCGCGTCGTTGTCGGCGCGGTAAGGGCGGCCAGAGGAGCTGAGATGATCGTGATGATCGTGGGGCATGTCAGACGGTTTCTTCCAGCCAGTGGCCATAGATTTCAGCGTCCAGTGTGTCGTCGGGGCGTTCGGCCCGCGCGCCCCAGATATCGGCCATGGTAAACCGTACACGGTACAGCGGCAGGGACGCGCCAGGCAGGCCATAGGCCAGTTGTTCAGGGTTGCCGGACAAACCAAGGCAGCGCTCAATCACGCCGGCCTTGCCGCGCAGGTAGTGGGGCGTGCGAATGTGGCCCGGTGGCTGCATCCCGCGCACACGCACAGCTGTGCCGGGGCCGACGTCAAGCACCCGCAAGCGAAGCCTGCCCATAGGTGGACCCGCGGCGCGCCACCTGTTCCATCTTCTCGCCCAGTTCAGCCAAGGTGTAAACTCCGGATTCAACCAGATTCTGATTTACCGCTGCGATCCAGCGGTCGTAATACGACATTGTTTCAAAGGCGCCCGGCCCCATATCCTCAATCGCGCGGCGCAACCCGTCGACTGTGAAATGCCCCTTGGTCGTCATCAGCACCATCAGCGCATCGACCCGCTTTTCCCAGAGGGCAAAGTCATGTTCGACAGGCCGACCGTTCTGCTGCTGCAGCGGGCCGGCGGCATCGCCGCCCATGTCGTGCCAACGCTTGTTCTGCAAAATATCCACATTTTGAGGTTAGATACTGCGCGCCGGGCTGTCAATTGCAAGTGGAGCGCAGTCGGGGGGCGGATGAGTATTTCCGGCAAGAAGAAGCCGGGCGTTCAGGTGTCATCCTCACCGGTGGCAAGCTGAATTTCGTTGCGGTCCAACAGCGCCCGGATGGCGGTGATCACCTCCGTTCGGGCGGCTTCGGCGCGTTTCTGCTTGATCGGCCTGGCCTCGCCCGCCTCGTCTTGCAGGGTGCCAGCCATGCGTTTTGACATGTTTTGCAAAAGAAATTCCACCGCTTCGTTGGTTGTCGCATCGGCACTGGCTACCACTGCGACTAGAGTTTCCTGCGGCACGCCGCGCAAGATGGCGGGCACGTCCAGCGGTTTGATGCGCTGGGGGATGTCCGGGAAGGTGAAGATCGCGCGACGTACCTCATCGGCAAAGGCAGCATCATCTTCCGTCAACCCGGCGAGCACGTCATCGCGCGTGGCACTGGCCGAAACATTCAGGATCGCCCCCACCCGCGCCACTGCGCCGGTGGCAAAGGCGCGCGGCGGTTCCGCCTTGAGTTCGGCCGCCAGCGAAAGACCGATGCGGCGCACCGTGTCAGGATCGACATTGGCGGTTTCCGACATCGCAAAGGTCAGACGGCGGGCCTTTTCGCCGGGCAGTTTGCCCAGAATTTCGGCGGCTTTGGCGACCTTCAGCTTGGACAACACCACTGCGCCCACCTCGGGCGACTGGCGTTCCAGCAGCGGCAGAAGCGTGTTGAGTTCAAATCTCGCCAGGCTTTCCCACGGGTCATTGAACCAGACCATGCCGGCCTGTTTGCGCAGCCGCGCCGCCATGTCGGTGCTGATCACACCACCCAAAATCGACAGAGCCCCTTCCAGCCCACCGGGAAACACCAGACCGATGCTGTCGAGTTCATTGGCGAATTCTTCGATCACCGATTTCAGCGTGGCGCGATCAACATAGCGCATCTGGCTCATCTGGGTGGTAAGCTCGGCTTGTAACGGCTCGGGCAGGCTGGCCAAAGGCAGGCTGGCCCCTTCGGCCAGCAGCAGGCGCACGACAATGGCAGCCTTCTGGCGGCGGTTCAGACCGTTGCCGGTGCGCAGGCTGCTGAGGCGCCCCCCGGCGGGGGCGCGGACAGGCGCGACGGTATGAGTATTGGGCAAAGCAAGTTCGGTTGTCACTAGTCAGGCCTTCCGGCAGGTCGATGGATCGACCAAAGATGTGACAGAGACAAGTTAACAGGAGGTTCGCCGCGCAGCGCCGCAAGGACAAAAACCGCAGGCAGGCTTTGTGCAACAGGTGGTAAAATCCGGCGACGGCGCGAAAAACTGATGCTGGTCAAGTGGTTAGCTGGTGGTTTGTGCCACGCAGGTTTCGGTTGTGGCGTCTGGCATGGTCCCTTCGGCGCTGGACATTACTGTCATGTGTGCTTTGTTCCCGGAACAGCCCTGCGCCACCGTCAAGGCCGGCAGCACGGTCAGAAACGGCGCCAGAACAGCGGCGGCGAGAATCGCTCTGACTTTCATCATGCAATCTTCTGTCAGTTGATGTAACATGCGCAGAGCGTGAGACGGAGCAGCGATTGCCGAAAGTGAAGACCGCGACCGGATACCACAAAGGCGTCAGACGCCGAAAACCCGGGCAAAAATCGTATCGACGTGTTTTGTGTGATAGGCGACATCGAACTTTTCCTCGATCTCGGCGGGGGACAGGGCCGCTGTCACCTCGGGGTCGGCCAACAGCTCGGTCTTGAAATCGGCACCGTGTTCCCAAACCTTCATCGCGTTGCGCTGGACCAGTTTATAGCTGTCCTCGCGGCTGACTCCGGCCTGGGTCAGGGCCAGCAACACACGTTGGCTCATCACAAGGCCGCGGAATTTGTTCATATTGGCCAGCATCGTGTCGGGATAGATCACCAGCTTGTCGATCAGCCCGGTCAGGCGGGACAGAGCAAAATCCAGCGTGATGGTGGTGTCGGGGCCGATATTGCGCTCGACCGATGAATGGGAAATGTCGCGTTCGTGCCACAGGGTGACGTTTTCCAGCGCCGGCACCACCGCCATGCGGATCAGGCGTGCCAGACCTGTCAGGTTTTCCGACAGCACCGGATTGCGTTTATGGGGCATGGCGCTGCTGCCTTTTTGGCCTTTCGAGAAAAACTCTTCGGCCTCCAGAACCTCGGTGCGCTGCATGTGGCGGATTTCGGTGGCGATGTTTTCTATGCTGCTGCCGATCACGCCGAGGGTGGCAAAGAAGGCGGCGTGGCGGTCACGCGGAATCACCTGGGTGCTGATCGGTTCCGGGGTCAGGCCCAGTTGCGCGCAGACATGTTCCTCGACCGCCGGGTCGATATTGGCGAAGGTGCCCATGGCACCACTGATCGCGCCAGTGGCGATTTCGGCCCGGGCGGCGCGCAGGCGGGTGCGGTTGCGGTCCATTTCGGCGTAAAAACGCGCAAAGGTCAGACCCATCGTGGTGGGTTCGGCGTGGATGCCGTGGCTGCGCCCGATGCGTATGCTGTCCTTGTGCTCGAACGCGCGTCGCTTTATCGCCGCCAGCAGGGCGTCGATGTCAGCCAGCAAAATGTCGCTGGCACGCACCAGTTGCAGATTGAACGTGGTGTCCAGCACATCGGAACTGGTCATGCCCTGATGGACGAACCGCGCCTCTTTCTCGCCAATGATTTCGGCCAGATGGGTGAGAAAGGCGATGACATCGTGCCTGGTCACGGCCTCGATTTCGTCGATGCGGGCGACGTTGAATTGCGCATCTCTGGCCTTCCAGACTGCGGCGGCGCTTTCCGTTGGGATCACGCCCAGCTTTGCCTGGGCGTCGCAGGCATGCGCCTCGATTTCGTACCAGATACGGAACTTGGTCTCGGGCGACCAGATCGCAACCATTTCGGGGCGGGAATAACGGGGGATCATGGGGGGCCTTTCGACTGGAACCGCGGATAGTCGGGTCATAGACTGCACGACGCGGCGTCACAAGAGAGGGCGGAACATGCGCAGCGGCATCGGGGGGGGCGTTTTACGGATGATTGGTCTGGCTGATTTCACCGGCACATGGAAACTGTCACGCCGGATCGACGACCGGATGACCGGACAGGTCGGCACACTGGACGGGCGGGCGGTGTTCCGGCCCGATGGCGCCGGGCTGACCTGTGACGAGACCGGACAGTTGCGCCTGACAGGGCAGCCCCCGCTGACCGCCACGCGGCGCTACCTGTGGCGCGCCGATGCGGCGGGCATTGCCGTGCTGTTCGACGACGCGCGCCCTTTTCATCGGTTCGATCCGGCCGCCGATGCGCCGGGGGACAGCCATGATTGTGCGCCCGACACCTATGTCGTTCAGTATGATTTTACCGCCTGGCCGCACTGGACCGCGCGGTGGGCCGTATCGGGGCCGCGCAAGAGCTATATCATGGAGTCTTGCTACGCGCCCGGTGCTGGTGCAGAAACAGGGTGAAGCAGGCTTGGAGGGCATAGATATGGCCAATACAACGACCGACCGCGTTCTGATCGAGGCTTTTGGCCCATCTGACGGTGCGCTTTTGAAGATCAAACAGGCCGTGCTGGTGGTGGCGGGCATTGCCGCGCTGGCCGTTCTGGCCAAGATCAAGGTGGCGGTGCCGGGCAGCCCGGTGGCGATCAACATGGGCACCTTCGCGGTGCTGTCGATCGCCGCCGCCTATGGGCCGCGGCTGGGCCTGACGACGATCATGGGATACATGATTTTGGGGATGTTGGGGTTTGACATCTTTCAGAGTTCGACTGCCGATCTGAACGGTGTCAGCTATATGATGGGCGGCACCGGTGGTTATCTTCTGGGCTATGTCGCGGCGACGGTGGCGCTGGGTGCGCTGGCGCGGCGCGGTTGGGACAGGTCGGTAACCCGGATGGCGGCGGCGATGCTGATCGGCAATGCGCTGATCTATGTGCCGGGGCTGGTGTGGCTGGGTCAGTTGTACGGCTGGGATCAGCCGATCCTGGCCTGGGGCCTGACACCGTTTCTGCTGGGTGATGCGCTTAAGCTGGCGCTGGCGGCGGTGCTGCTGCCGGGGCTGTGGGCGCTGGTCGGCCGCGCGCGGGGCTGAGCCGCTTTTTACGGTTTGCAAGGGGCGTGGCGAAGGCTGCGCCCTTTTTTCGTTGACGGACGGTGCGCCTGTGGGCGATGGTCGCGGATCGGTCAAAACTTGGCCAGCGGTGAAACGGGCAAGCCTTGGGGGGCGGCCCGTTTCAGTGTGTCAAAGTGGCGGTGCGGTGTCCGGTCTCAGGCACCATAGACCGCCCGGCGTGCGATCTTCGGGGCATCGCCGGCATATATGTCGAGGTCGAGCGCAACGTCGATGGGCAGGCGCGACAACGCGCGGACAGTCCGGCGATAAGCCGCGCGTTTCGCAGCGGCTTGACGGATCGAATGGATAAAGGTCATTTTGTCATCCTCGTGAACATATGCAGACGATCATCGCCGCCCCCCTGAGATGGGTCACTTGTTAGCGCCGGACAACGGGGGTTGGGGAAAGGCTGCCATGCATATGCTGCAACGCGGCAGAACCTCGCCGGAAGATGCACATGCCGCCGGCAGACACCAAAAAGGCGCCCGGGAAGGGGCGCCTTTGGTCTCTGTTTCGCACCTGACGGTGGATTTACAACAGACGCCCCATCGCCACGGCGGTGTCGGCCATGCGGTTGGAAAAACCCCATTCGTTGTCGTACCATGACAGGATGCGCACCATGGTGCCGTCCAGCACTTTTGTCTGGTCCATGTGGAACACCGAAGAATGCGGATCGTGGTTGAAATCACTGCTGACCAGCGGTTCATCGGTAAAGCCAAGGATGCCGTTCATCGGCCCGTCGGCGGCGGCGCGGATGGCGTTGTTGATTTCCTCGACCGTGGTGGCACGACTGGCCTCGAACGTCAGATCGACGACCGACACGTTGGGGGTGGGCACCCGGATCGCCACACCGTCCAGCTTGCCGTTCAACTCGGGCAGAACCAGGCCAACAGCCTTGGCCGCCCCGGTCGACGTGGGGATCATCGACAGCGCCGCTGCGCGGGCGCGGTACAGATCCTTGTGCATCGTGTCCAGCGTTGGCTGATCGCCGGTATAGCTGTGGATCGTGGTCATGAAGCCCCTGGTGATGCCCACGGCATCGTTCAGCGCCTTGGCCACCGGCGACAGACAGTTGGTGGTGCAGGACGCGTTCGATACCACGGTGTCTTCGGCGGTCAGGCTGTCGTGGTTCACGCCATAGACGATGGTCTTGTGCGCCCCGGAACAGGGCGCGCTGACCAGTACCCGCTTGCTGCCGTTTTCCAGGTGCCAGGCGGCCTTTTCAGCGGTGGTGAAGATTCCGGTGCATTCCAGTGCGATGTCGACATCGCCCCAGGGCAATTCCTTGGGGTCGCGGATCGCGGTCACCTTGATCGGGCCGCGGCCAACGTCGATGGTGTCGTCGGTGGTGGTGACGGTTGCGGGAAAGCGGCCATGGACAGAATCATAGCGCAACAGGTGGGCGTTGGTTTCAACTGGCCCCAGATCGTTGATCGCCACGACCTCGATGTCGGTGCGCCCGGATTCGATGATGGCGCGCAGCACATTGCGCCCGATCCGGCCAAATCCATTTATTGCAACTTTGACGGTCATTGAAATCTCCTTTGGTGTCTTGCCCGGGTGGCGGAAACGGTGTCAGGACAGGCCCTGACGCTGCCTGCCATCTGCCGCCACCATGTGAGTTTTGCGAAGAAGGTCAACCGGCAAGCGCCCCGCGCCTAGCGCCAAAAGGCGATGTAAGCGATCAAATCAACAAATTTCCGCGCAAAAAACAGAAGATACCCGGTGTCGCCGTAAAGATCCGCCCCGATCAGGGCAAGCCCGACAAAACCAATCCCCAAGGCAATGCTGTTGGTCATGGATGCAGGGGTGTCCTCTGGAGGTGGGGCGGGGCGGCGTTGTGCAATCGGCCGTATTACAGGCCCATCAGATCCTTGACCTTGCTTGCCGTTGCCTCGGCGGTGATGCCCAGCTTTTCGAACAGGATTTCGGCCGGGGCCGAGGCGCCGAAATCGTGCATCCCGATGAAACCGGCCTTTTCGCGGCGGCCCCGCTCGCCAAACAGCCAGCGGTCCCAGCCGAACCGGATGCCGGCCTCGATCGCCACGCGCACCGGACCTGCGGGCAGAACCTTTCGGCGATAGGCTTCGTCCTGTTCCTCGAACAGCTCCCAGCAGGGAAAGGACACGACGCGCGTGCCGATACCGACGCTTTGCAGCAGATCGCGCGCGGCAAGCGCCACCGACACTTCGCTGCCTGTGGCCATCAGGATCGCCTGACGTTTGCCCGTCGCCTCGGCCAGAACATAGGCACCGCGGGCGGTCAGGTTGTTGGCCTTGTGCTCTGTGCGCACCGTGGGCAAGTTCTGGCGCGACAGGCACAGCACCGATGGCGTGCGCGTGGCGGTCAGGGCCAGTTCCCATGCCTCGGCGGTTTCAATGCTGTCGGCCGGGCGGAACACATGGGTGTTGGGGGTGGCCCGCAGCATCGCCAGGTGTTCGACAGGCTGGTGCGTCGGGCCATCCTCGCCCAGGCCGATCGAATCGTGGGTCATCACATAGATCACCGGCGCGCCCATCAGCGCCGACAGGCGCATCGCACCGCGCGCATAATCGGTGAAACACATGAAGGTGCCGCCATAGGGCCGCACTCCGCCGTGCAGCACAATGCCGTTCATTGCCGCCGCCATGCCATGTTCGCGGATGCCGTAATAGATGTATCGCCCATCGCGGCTGTCGGGCGCAAAGGTGCCGAGGCCCTTGGTCAGGGTGTTGTTGCTGCCGGTCAGGTCGGCCGACCCGCCCAGGGTTTCGGGCATGATCGGATTGACCACCTCAAGCACCATCTCGCTGGACTTGCGGGTGGCGACCTTTGGCTGGCTGTCACTCAGCTGCTTTTTCAGGGCGCGGATCGTGCTGCCCAGCTTGCGCGGCATCTCGCCGGCCATCATCCGGTTGAACAACGCCTGACGGCTGTCGCTGAGGCCGCCCAGCCGGCCCTGCCAATCGGCAAAGGTGGCATCGCCGCGCTGGCCCACGCCTTCCCACCATGTCTTGATGTCTGCCGGAATTTCGAACGGCGGGTAGGGCCACCCATAGGCTTCGCGCGTCGCGGCGATCAGCGCCGGATCGGTCAGCGCACCGTGGCCTTTCGAGGTGTCCTGCGCCGAACTGCCCAGGGCGATGTGGGTCTTGCAGGCAATCATCGAAGGGCGCGGATCGGTCTTGGCCGCGTCGATTGCGGCGTCGATCATCTCTGGGTCATGGCCATCAATTGCCTGCACATGCCAGCCCGACGCAGCAAAGCGCGCCATCTGGTCGGTGCTGTCAGACAGGCTGACCGGGCCGTCAATGGTGATATTGTTGTTGTCCCAGAATACCACCAGCTTGCCCAGCTTCTGGTGTCCGGCCAGCGCGATCGCCTCTTGGCTGATCCCTTCCATCAGGCATCCGTCGCCGGCGATGACATAGGTGTGGTGGTCAATGATCGTCTTGCCGAACCGCGCGCGCAGTGCCTCTTCGGCGATGGCAAATCCGACCGAATTGGCAATGCCCTGGCCCAGTGGCCCGGTGGTGGTTTCTATCCCCTTGGCATGGCCATATTCGGGGTGGCCCGCTGTGATCGCACCCCATTGACGAAAATTCCTGATCTGCTCCAGCGTCATGTCGGCATAGCCGGTCAGGTGCAGCAGCCCGTACAACAGCATTGATCCATGGCCCGCCGACAGGATGAACCGGTCGCGGTCAGGCCAGTCGGGGTTGGCGGCGCTGAATTTCAGGTGGCGCGAATACAACACCGTGGCGACATCGGCCATGCCCATCGGCATTCCGCTGTGGCCGGATTTCGCGGCGGCGACGGCATCCATGGCCAACATCCGCAAGGCGGCGGCGCGGTTCCAATGGTCGGGCGCGGTGGCGCGCAGGGCGGCGATGTCCATGGCAGATGTCCTTTGGCGGCTCTCGTTCGGTTGCATGGGTCATAACAGGTGGCGGGCCAAGATCAAGCGCGCGCGCCGGTTTGCAAGCGCCCGGACGTTCATTTCGCAGGTTGGGGGCTGAATTCGAGTTTGACTTGGGGTTAAATGCTTCACAGTACAGTCAAAACGATTCGGCCCGGTTTGCGGGCAATCAGACGCCATCGGCAAGGAACAGGACGCATGAAAGACATGAGTGAGCTTGAGCGCCGGATTTCCGCCGCGCTTGACAGGATCTCGACCCATGTGACCACGTTGCAGCGCCCGCCACCCGCCCCGGAACCGGTGATTGCGCAAGACGACGGTCTGCCCGCCGCCGCCGAACTAAAGGCCGAGCTTGAGGCCGAACGTGCGGTCACAGCCCAGCTGGAAGAGCGGGTGCGCGCGATCAAGGAAAAGCAGGATACCAAGGTGACCAGCCTAGAATCCGATCTGGCGGCGGCGCGCAACCGCATTGCTGCGCTTGAGGAAGACCTTGAAACCCTGCGCGAGGCGGGCGAGGCGCCCTCGGCGGAGGAAGCTGCTGATCTGCGCGTCGAATTGGATGCCTTGCGCGCCGAACGTGCGACCGAACGCGCCGAACTGGCCGATCTCTTGGCCCAATTGCAACCCATCGTCGAGGAGAGTGCCGGTGCCTGAGATCAAGATCACCATCGGCGGGCGTGTCTTTGACGTGGCCTGTCAGGAAGGCGAAGAACATTACCTGCAATCTGCAGCCCGGATGCTGGACGCCGAAGCCGCCGTGCTGGTGGGGCAGATCGGCCGTCTGCCGGAAAGCCGAATGTTGTTGATGGCTGGCCTGATGCTTGCCGACAAGACGGCCGGGATGGAGGAACAGGTGCGCGCCAATGCGCAATCCATCGCAGCGCTTCAGGCGCAACTGACCGCCGCACAGGCCGAAACAGCCGCACTGCGCAACGCCCCCCCGCCTGAACCGCAAAGGGTAGAGGTGCCGATCATTCCGGCATCCCTGATCGAATCCATGGCCGAAATGGCAGCCCGGGCAGAATCCATCGCGGATGACGTACAAGAACGTGCCCTCAACGCTTAAGGCGCGGGGCTGCCCCCTCTTTCTTGCCAAAAATACCTGAACCCCACCGTTGCAGCACAGTGCAACGGCGGGATTCCAAGCTCAGCCGTTGGCTTCGCGGATCTTGTCAGCGGCGGCCTTGTCAAAAGCCACGCCCTTTTCCTCGAACAGCGTGTCCAATTCGCCGGACAGCGTCATTTCGGTAATGATGTCACAGCCCCCGACAAACTCACCCTTGACGTAAAGCTGTGGAATGGTCGGCCAGTCGGAGAAATCCTTGATCCCTTGGCGGATGCCGTCGTCGGCCAGCACGTTCACATCGGCAAACTCAACACCCATGAAATTCAGAACCCCGGCCACGCGTGAGGAAAAACCACACTGGGGCATGGATTTCGTGCCTTTCATGAACAACACGACATCGTTGCTGGTCACGGTCTGTTTGATCTGGTCTTTGGCGCTCATTTTTCTTTGTCCTTTTTGCGGGCGGGCGGTTTGCCCTTCATGTAGGGGCGCAGGGCGCCATAGGTGATGAGGCCGACCAGGGCGATTGCCCCGTACAGTGGCCAGCCTTCAATCAGCGTGCTCACTCGGGGGCCTTTGTGGTCAGCGCCAGGGCGTGCAATTCGCCTTGCGCCCCATCCATCTTGCCTTTCAGTGCGGCATAGACCGCGCGCTGTTGCTGCACGCGGTTCATGCCGACGAACGAGGCATCTACAACCTCGGCGGCATAGTGGTTTCCGTCACCGCGCAGATCGGTGATCGTGATGCGGGCATCGGGAAAGGTTTCGCGGATCAGGTCTTCAATGTCCTGGGCCTGCATTGCCATGGCGTGGTCCTTTTGGTGATCAATCTCAATCTATGCTGCGGCCCCGGCCGCTTCAAGGTCGATGGTGACGGCCGGGCACAAGGGCAGGGGCCTTCGGCGGGGATATTCCAAGAGACCAAAGGTGGGATGGTCACTGCAAGGCCGCGGCAAAGCTGGTGCGATAGAGGTTTGACAGGGTGGCCATCGGGGTGGACGTGCCGCCGATCTGCACCGTATCACCGCCAAAGCGGCCCACGGTTGCAACCGGCACACCGGCCCTGGCGGCAGCGCTCAACAGCGCCTCGGCGGCGTCGAAGGTGCAGGACACCAGATAGCGGGCCTGATCCTCACCGAACAGGAATGCCGGATCGTCGCTGTCCAGGGTCAGACCAATGCCTGCCGATTCAGCCATTTCAAAGGCCGCCAGGGCCAGGCCGCCGTCCGACAGGTCCGTCGCGGCGGTGAACAGGGTGTGATTGTCCAGCAGGAAATCGCCATGCGCCCGTTCTGCGGCCAGATCGACCGGCGGCGCGTCGCCCTCCTCGCGGCCGAACATTTCCGCCAGAATCGCGGATTGGCCCAGATGGCCTGCGGTGGTTCCGATAAGCATCGCATAATCACCGGCGTTCGGGGTGCCCGCGATCCGCTGGTCGGGGTTGTCGATCAGGCCCACGGCACCGATCGTGGGTGTGGGCAGAATGGCGACGCCATCGGTTTCGTTGTACAGCGACACGTTGCCTGACACGATGGGCATGTCCAGCGCCGTGCAGGCGGCGCCGATACCTTCGATCGCGCCGACGAGTTGGCCCATGATCTGCGGCTTTTCGGGGTTGCCGAAGTTCAGATTGTCGGTGGCGGCCAGCGGGCGGGCGCCCACGGCGACCAGATTGCGATAGGCCTCGGCCACCGCCTGTTTGCCGCCCTCAAAGGGGTTTGCCTTGACATAGCGCGGCGTCACATCCGAGGTGAAGGCCAGCATCTTGTCGGTGCCATGCACCCGGATCACCCCGGCGCCAAGGCCGGGCACGCGCACTGTGTCGGCCATGACCTGGGTGTCGTATTGTTCGTACACCCATTGTTTCGCCGCATAGTTGGGTGAGGTGATGAGCGCGCGCAGCCCTTCCATCGGGTCGATGTCGAGGCTTTCGGTGAAGGGCTCGGCCGGGGGGGTGGGCAGCCAGGGGCGGTCGTATTCGGGGGCATTGCCCGCCAGCGCCTTGAGCGGCAGATCGGCCTTTGTTTCGCCGTTCAGCAGAACGAGGAAGCGGTCTTCGGCGATGGTTTCGCCGACGATGGCAAAGTCGAGATCCCATTTGTCGAACACTGCCTTGGCCTGCGCCTCAAGCTCGGGGCGCAGAACCATCAGCATGCGTTCCTGGGATTCCGAAAGCATCATTTCATAGGCGGTCATGTTCGGTTCGCGCAGCGGCACCTTTTCGAGATCCAGCCGAACGCCGAGATTGCCCTTGGCGCCCATTTCGGTTGCCGAACTGGTCAGCCCCGCGGCGCCCATGTCCTGGATCGCGATCACGGCACCTGTGGCCATCAGCTCAAGGCAGGCCTCCATCAGCCGCTTTTCGGTGAACGGGTCGCCGACCTGCACCGTCGGGCGCTTTTCCTCGATGGTATCGTCGAATTCAGCGCTGGCCATGGTGGCACCGCCGACACCATCGCGGCCGGTCTTGGCACCAAGATAGACCACGGGCATACCAACACCCGAGGCGGCGGAATAAAAGATGCTGTCGGCGTCGGCCAAACCGGCGGCAAAGGCATTGACCAGGCAGTTGCCGTTATAGGCCGCGTGGAACCGCACCTCGCCGGCCACGGTGGGCACGCCGAAACAGTTGCCGTATCCGCCGACGCCCGCCACGACACCACTGACCAGAGATCGGGTTTTCGGGTGCGACGGCACCCCGAAGGACAGCGCGTTCATCGCAGCCACGGGCCGCGCGCCCATGGTGAACACGTCGCGAAGAATGCCGCCCACACCGGTGGCCGCACCTTGGTAAGGCTCGATATAACTGGGGTGGTTGTGGCTTTCCATCTTGAAGACGATTGCCATTTTTTTGCCGTCGGGGCCTTCGCCGATGTCCACCACACCGGCGTTTTCACCCGGCCCGCAGATCACCCGGGGGCCAGTTGTGGGCAGGGTGCGCAGCCACTTCTTCGACGATTTGTAAGAACAATGTTCGTTCCACATGGCCGAAAAGATGCCCAGTTCGGTAAATGTGGGCGGGCGTCCGATGATGTCGAGAATGCGCTGATATTCGTCGGGTTTCAGGCCGTGGGCCGCGATCAGGTCGTTTGTTATGGTTGGTTCTTGCATGGTGTGTCCCCCAAGGCCTGCTGTCTTTTAATGTGGACAGGCCGCGGGGGAAAGGCCCGACCACGGGTGCCGCGACCGGTGCGGGCAATGCACGCAAGATGGCAAGGCATCCCGGCGAAAAAAAAGGCCGAGCACAAAGGCTCGGCCGTGAGTCCAACAGGGAGGTAGAAGTCAGAGGACGCAAAGCGCCGCTGCTGCCTTCTGGTTAGGCAAGTAAGCCCGCCGATTGTGCGGTTCAAGAACAATTCCTGGTTCTTGCTGCAATGCGGCTATGCATCTGTTGCATGTCAGCCATAATGCGGGGCAATTTTGCCTACTGCCTACTGCCTACTGCCTACTGCCTACTGCCTACTGCCTACTGCCTCAGCCGCTGGCGATGGGCGGCCAGTTCATCCACCACGAAATCGCGGAAGGCCTGAATGCGTTTTGATTGTCGCAGCTCTTCGGGATAGGCGAGAAACACCGGCACCTCGGCGCTTTCCACATCGGGCAGCACACGCACCATTTTGGGAAAATCCTCAATCAGGTAATCGGGAAGAACCCCGATGCCCAAACCGGCCAGCACCGCCTGCAACACGCCGAAATAGTTGTTCACCGTCAGCAGCGACGGGATGTCATGGGTCATCAGTTCCTGCACCAGAACCGCCCCTGCGGCGACCTGGGCCGACGAGGTGGCCTGACAGATCAGCCGGTGAACGCTTAGGTCTGACATTTGCGTGGGGGTGCCGCTCTGGGCCAGATATTCGGGCGTGGCGTAAAGGCGCATGTGGACGGCGAACAGCCGCTTGCGGATCAGGTCGGCCTGGCTGGGCTCTTTCATGCGGATGGCGACATCGGCTTCGCGCATCGGCAGGTCCAGCACCCGTTCATCGAGGATGAGGTCAATCTTCATGTTCGGATATTTGGCATAGAGTGCCGGCATCCGCGGCGCGAGCCAGAGCGAGCCGAAGCCGGTGGTCGTGGTGACCCGCAATTCGCCAAACACCTCTTCTTCGCTGTCCTTGATGCGGGCGGCGGCTGTGTCCAGCCGACGCGCCATCGCCTTTGTCGCATCGTGCAGCAGTTCACCCTGTTCGGTCAGAATCAGCCCGCGGGCGTGGCGGTGGAACAGCGTGGTGTTCAACGATTCCTCAAGCGCGCGAATCTGGCGCGACACAGCCGATTGCGACAGGTGCAGGGCATCGCCCGCATGGGTCAGGCTGCCCGCCTCGGCCACTGCGTGAAATATTCTGAGCTTGTCCCAGTCCATGATGTTTCCGATCTGACCTTGTCAGCGCTAACGACTTGCCACCTGTTACTTGCCCCTTAGCACGGATTGCAAACGGCAGGGTGATGCGAATTGATTTTGTAGGTCAGGTTTTTTGACCTATGATGCAAGGGCAATTGAAGGCGGGGAGGGCCTGAAATGCGCGAAGATGTAACACTGCACGACCGCTATGATCTGACCAGGCAGGATGTGCTGCTGAACGGCACCCAGGCATTGGTGCGTTTGATGCTGATGCAAAAGGCGCGTGACCGCGCCGCAGGGCTGAACACGGCCGGATATGTCACCGGGTATCGCGGTTCGCCCCTTGGGGCGGTGGATATGGTGATGGCCCAGGCGACAAATGTTCTGACGCCCGCCGACATCCGGTTTCAGCCCGGCCTGAACGAAGATCTTGCCGCCACCGCGCTGTGGGGCACCCAGCAGGCCGAATTGCGCGGCGAGGGGCGATTCGATGGCGTCTTCGGGCTGTGGTATGGCAAGGGGCCGGGGGTGGACCGGTCAGGCGATGTGATGCGCCACGCCAACATGGCGGGCAGTGCGCCGCACGGTGGTGTGCTGATGGCGATGGGCGATGACCACACCGGCGAAAGCAGCACCGTCTGTCACCAGAGCGATTGGGCGATGGTCGATGCCTATATGCCGGTTCTGTCGCCGGCCGGGGTGCAGGAAATTCTCGACTATGGTTTGTATGGTTTTGCGCTGTCGCGGTTTTCCGGCCTTTGGGCCGGGCTGAAGCTGATGAAGGACACCGTTGAGGTAACCAGCGTGATCGACGGGCGGCCCGACCGGATGGCTTTTGTCACCCCCGATTTTGTCATGCCCGAGGGTGGGCTGAACATCCGCTTGGGCGATCACTGGATCCCGCAGGAGGCGCGGATCATCGACCACAAACGGTTCGCCGCCGAGGCGTTCGCAAAGGCCAACCGCATCGACCGGCGGATGCACGGGCAGGCGGGGGCGAAGATCGGATTCGTCGCGGCGGGCAAGAACTGGCTCGACCTGACCCATGCTCTGGCGCTGCTGGGCCTCGACGGGGCCGAGTGCGCGCGGTTGGGCATCACCAGCTACAAGATCGGGCAGACCTTTCCGTTGGACATGGACAGTTTTCATGACTGGGCCGAAGGGCTGGACCTGATCGTGGTGGTCGAGGAGAAGCGCAAGCTGATCGAAGTGCAGATCAAGGAGGCGATCTTTGACGACCGGCAGGGCCGCCGTGTCTGGGGCTGGCGGATGGGAACGACCCACGGGCCCGAGCTTTTTCCGGTGCGCTTTGCGCTGGACCCGGTGATGATCGCGGAAAAGCTGGGCGAGATCCTGATCGGCGAAGGACGGCGCACCGATGCCCTTGAGGGCGCGCTGGCCCGGCTGTCCGAGGCGCGGCGCACGGACAATGCGCCGGAAATCGCGGCCCGCGTGCCGTATTTCTGCTCGGGCTGTCCGCACAACACCAGCACCAAGGTGCCCAAGGGCAGCCGCGCCTATGCCGGGATCGGCTGTCATTTCATGGCCCAGTGGATGGACCGCGAAACCAGCGGTTTCACCCATATGGGCGGCGAGGGCGCGAACTGGGTGGGCGAGGCGCCGTTTTCCACCCGTGGCCATGTGTTTCAGAACCTCGGCGATGGCACCTATAACCATTCCGGGGTACAGGCGATCCGCTTTGCGCTGATGGCGGGGGTGAACATCACCTACAAGATCCTGTTCAACGACGCTGTGGCGATGACCGGCGGCCAGGGCAACGATGGCGGGCTGAGCGCCGAGCGCATCGCGCGCGAGGTGCTGGCGATGGGGGTGCGCCATGTCGCCGTGGTGCATGACCCCAAGGAAGACGTCGATCTGTCGCTGTTTCCCAAAGATGTAACCATTGCCGAGCGCGATGACCTGTCGCAGGTGCAGGTGCAGATGTCGGAAAAACCCGGTGTCTCCGTGATTATCTTCATCCAGACCTGCGCCGCCGAAAAACGCCGCCGTCGCAAGCGGGGCACTTTTCCCGACCCGGACAAACGGGTTTTCATCAACACCGAAGTCTGCGAAGGCTGCGGCGATTGCGGAGTGCAAAGCAATTGTGTGTCGTTGGTTCCGGTGGACACCGAACTGGGCCGCAAGCGGGCAGTGGACCAGTCAAGTTGCAACAAGGATTTCTCGTGCTTAAAGGGGTTCTGCCCGTCGTTCGTGACGGTTGAGGGCGCGCAGCTGCGCAAACAGGCCACTGCAACGGTCGACATCGGTGATCTGCCACTGCCCGCCCTTCCGGTGATCCATGGCACCCATAACGTGGTGGTCACTGGCGTGGGCGGCACCGGGGTGGTGACGATTGGCGCGATCATGGCCATGGCGGCGCATCTGGATGGCAAGGGCGTCGGGATGATGGAAATGGCCGGTCTTGCGCAAAAGGGCGGTGCTGTGCATATCCACTGCCGGCTGGCCAATTCACCCTCTGACATCAGCGCCATACGGGTCGCCACGGGGGAATGCGACACGCTGATCGGCGGCGATCTGGTGGTGTCGGCGGGGGCAAAGACGCTGGGCCTGATGAAGCCGGGTGTCAGCGGTGGGGTGGTGAACAGCCACGAGATCATCACCGGTGAGTTCACCCGTGACACTGAGTTTCGGATCCCCGGTGACCGCCTGACGCTGGCCTTGCAGGCACGTTTGAAGGACGGTTTGCAACTTTTTGATGCATCAGAGCTTTCACGAATTCTTCTGGGCGATTCGATCTTTTCCAACATGATGGTGTTCGGGGCGGCCTGGCAGCGTGGTCTGGTGCCGCTGAGCCTTGAGGCGATCGACAAGGCAATCGCGTTGAACCGCGCTGCGGTTGAGCGCAACCGGCAGGCGTTTCAACTGGGCCGTTGGGTGGCGCTGTACCCCGATAAGGCACAGGATATTCTTGCGCCCAAGGTCGTGACCCTGCCAAAAACCGTCGCGGAACAGGTCGCGCACCGCGAGGCGCATCTGACGGCCTATCAGGGGCGGCGTCTTGCCCGGCGCTATCGCCGGGTGCTGGACGGGATTGCCGATGACGGGCTGCGCGCGGCCGTCGCGCGGGGGTATCACAAGCTGCTGAGCTACAAGGACGAATACGAGGTGGCGCGCCTGTTGAAAGACAGCCGTGCGCGGGCCGAGGCGGAATTCGAGGGTGATCTGAAGCTGACATTCCACCTCGCCCCCCCAATCCTGAGCAAACCCGGCCCCGACGGCCGCCCCGTCAAGCGCGCCTTTGGGCCATGGATCGAACGGGCGTTTCCACAGTTGGCCCGGATGAAGGTTTTGCGCGGCACCTGGTTTGATCCGTTTGGCCAGACGGCAGAGCGGCGGATGGAGCGCGCCCTGATCCGTCAGTACGAGGCCGACCTTGCCGAGGTGCTGCCGCAACTGACCGACACCACGCGCGAGGCGATTGTCGCATGGGCCGAACTGCCCCTGCACATCAGGGGGTTCGGCCCGGTAAAAGAGGCGAACCGCAGGCGGGCGGCACTGCGGCGCGAAGAGCTGTTGGCGGTGATCCGTTCCGGCGGCGAACAGTTGGACCACGCAGCGCAATAAAACTGTCGTAAAACCTTCATGCTCTTTGGTGCATAGCGTTGCCATGATGAATGATACTGACATCGCACGCGACATCAGCTATGCCAGTTCGGCCCGGTCGCGGGGCGGGCGGGCGTTGATCCGCGTGCTTGAGAATGTGACAGGACGCCCGGCGTTGATCCGCCGTGCGGCCGGCTATCAAAACGAGGTGGCGCAGGGGCGCGACTTCTGGTCGGTGATGGTACAGCGTTACGGGCTGAGCCTTGACGTGACGGTGGGCAGTCTGACAGATATTCCGCGCACCGGGCCGCTGATCCTTATCGCCAATCACCCTTTCGGCATTCTCGACGGCCTGATGATGGGGCATATCCTGTCGGCCACCCGGGGCGATTTCCGCATTCTGGCGCACCAGGTGTTTCGTCGGGCCGAAGATTTGAACCGGGTGATCCTGCCGGTGGCGTTTGACGAGACGAAAGAGGCGGTGCAACAAAACCTTGAAACCCGCAAGGTGGCCTTGCACTACCTGTCGCAAGGGGGCGCCATCGGGGTGTTTCCCGGTGGCACGGTCAGCACTGCACCAAAGCCGTTCGGCCGCCCTGCTGATCCGGTCTGGCGCAACTTCACCGCCAAGATGGTGGTAAAATCGGGTGCCACCATTGTGCCGATCTATTTCGACGGTGCCAACAGCCGGATGTTCCAGATTGCCAGCCATCTGCACTATACCCTTCGCATGGCCCTGTTGTTGAAAGAGTTTCGCGCCCGGGTGGACGAGCCTGTGCGCGTCGCCATCGGTGCGCCGATTTCGCCCCGGGCGCTGGCCTGCCATCGTGCCGATCCAAAGGCAATGATGGACTTCCTTCGCGCCCAGACCTATGCCTTGTCAGGAACGCCGGGCGCTGGTCTGGGGTTTGAGTTCGAGGACAGATACAGGGTCTGACATGGCGGTCGGGATTTTCGATTCGGGTTTGGGCGGGCTTACCGTGCTGGACGCTGTAGTGCGTCGGTTGCCCGAGGTGCCCTTCGTGTATCTGGGTGACAATGCCCATACACCCTATGGCGTGCGGGATGCGCAGGATGTGTACGATCTGACCACCGCTGCCACCCAGCGTTTGTTTGATGCAGGGTGTGATCTGGTGATCCTGGCCTGCAACACCGCCAGCGCCGCCGCGCTGCGCCGGATGCAGGAATCCTGGGTGCCGTCGGACAAAAGGGTGTTGGGCGTTTTCGTTCCGCTGATCGAGGCCCTGACCGAGCGGCGTTGGGGCGATAATTCGCCCCCCCGCGAGGTGGCAGTGAAAGATGTCGCGCTGTTTGCGACGCCGGCCACGGTGCGCAGTCGTGCGTTTCAGCGTGAACTGGCCTTCCGCGCCATCGGTGTGGATGTCGAGGCACAGGCCTGCGGTGGTGTCGTGGATGCGATCGAGGACGGCGATCTGATTCTGGCCGAGGCTTTGGTGCGCAGCCATGTTGACGCCTTGCTGCGCAAGATGCCGGAACCGCAGGCGGCGATCCTCGGGTGCACGCATTATCCCTTGATGCAGGATGTCTTTCAGGCCGCGCTGGGCCCGGATGTGCAGGTGTATTCCCAGGCCGATCTGGTTGCCGAAAGTCTGGCCGATTACCTGACACGCTATCCTCACAGGATTGGGGCAGGCCACGAAGCGGCGTTTCTGACCACCGGAAATCCTGCGCGGGTGTCGGATAAGGCGACGCAGTTTCTGAAACGTCGGATCACGTTTCAATCAGCATGAAATCGTAATACACGGTGTGTCTGGGTGTGATCGGCCCACGGCCAGGGAGTGTGCGCCATGTCTCATAAAGTCGCCATTCTGGGCGCGTCAAGTTACATCGGGGCCGAACTTGTGCGCCTGATCGCAACCCATCCCACGATCGAGATTGCCGCGCTGTCGGTGGACCGTCAGCCGGGCAGGCGGATGCCCGAGGTGTTTCCGCACCTGCGCGATCTCGACTTGCCGGAAATGCTGCACCACGGTGATCTGTCATTCCGGGGGATTGATCTGGTATTCTGCGCGTTGCCCGATGGGATGTCATGCGATGTGATTGCGGATTTGCCTGAAAATGTTCGAATTGTGGATCTCAGCGCCGATTTTCGACTGCAAGATCCTGCGGAATATCGCAGATGGTATGGCCGGGAGCACAGCCAGGTGGCGCTGTTGGGGCAGGCGGTTTACGGGCTGACGGAATTTTACCGCGACCGGATTGAGCGTGCACGTCTGGTGGCGGGCACCGGATGCAATGCCGCAGCGGCGCTGTATGCGCTGAACCCGCTGATCGCCACCGGGGTGATTGATCTGGACAGGATCGTGATCGACGTCAAAACCGGCGTGTCCGGGGTGGGGCAGGGGGTGCACACGGGGCGGTTGCACGCCGAATTGTCGGAAGGTGTGATGCCGTTCGATGTGGGCGGGCAGCACCGGGAATTGGCCGAGTGCGATCAGGAATTTTCGGCCATCGCCGGGCGGCGGGTGCAGGTGCAGTTCACCCCGCATCTTGTGCCGGCAAACCGGGGAATACTGGGCACGATCTATGTCGAGGGCGACGCCGACACGATCCATGCCGCGCTGTGCGCCGCCTATGGCTATGAACCGTTCATTCACGTTTTGCCCCTCGGCGAGGTGCCCTCGACGCGGCATGTACGCGGATCGAATTTTGTGCATATTGGGGTGGCCGGTGACCGTGGCCACGGGCGGGCCGTGGTGATGGTGGCCCTGGACAACCTGACAAAGGGTGCGGCGGGCCAGGCCTTGCAGAATGCAAACCTGATGTTAGGTGCAGAAGAGACGGCGGGCCTGATGCTGGCCCCGCTGTTTCCATGAGGGGGATGGCGCGATGCGGGGACTGAAAAAGAAACGGCGGATTCAGGTGATCGTGCTGGCGGTGGTGGCTTTGGGCCTGTCCAGCGCACTGATCGGTTACGCCATGCGGGACGGGATCAATTTCTTCCGCTCGCCGGCACAGGTGGTTGCACTGCCGCCCGCACCGGAAGAGGTGTTTCGCATCGGCGGCCTCGTGGCCGAAGGCAGCCTTGTGCGCGGGCAGGGCGAAACGATCACTTTTGCCGTCACCGACGGCGCAGCGGTTGTTCCGGTCAGCTATACCGGCGTTCTGCCTGACCTGTTCGGTGAGGGCGAAGGCATGATCGGCACCGGCCGTTATGTCGAAGGGGTGTTTCATGCCCAGGAAATTCTGGCGCGTCATGATGAGACCTATATGCCGAAAGAGGTGATTGACGCGCTGAAAGCGCAAGGCGTTTATAAAGAGCCGAACGGCTAAGTCTCGATGGGTTAACCAATCCCCGGCACCCTTCTGGCGTGAATTGCGCTGTGAAGAGGATGCAAAATGGTCTCGGTTCAAGACATCGCCGATGAAATCGTCGCCCGCGAGGGGGGCTATGTGAACGATCCCGACGATCCTGGCGGAGCCACGAAACATGGTGTCACGCTGGCGACGATGCGCAGGCTGGGGATCGAGCTTACGGGCGATGGCCAGATAACAGCCGAAGACGTGAAACAGCTGAGCGTGGGACAGGCGCGCGACATTTTCGTGCGCCACTATTTCGACGGGCCGCGGATCGCAGATTTGCCCGAAGTGCTTCAGCCGGGTGTCTTTGACATGTACGTCAACGCGGGGGGCAACGCAGTGCGCCTTTTGCAAAAGCTGTTGAACGATATGGGGCAGCGGGTGGCGGTGGATGGCGTAATCGGGCCGCAAACCGCCGCGACCGCCGCTTTGGCTGCGGCGGCCGCACCCGATCATCTGACGGATGCTTATGGGATTTCGCGGCGCAACTACTACTATGCCCTCGGCGACAGGCGTCCGGCGTCACGCAAATACGCGCGTCGGCGTGATGGTGGCAAGGGTGGGTGGATCACCCGCGCGGAACAGTTCATCTCGCCGCGCTATCACCTGACAGAGGCGGAACATCGGCGGAGGGTGGCCCTATGGGGATGATTGACCGGGCCTTCGGCCTGCTGTTTGGCGGCGGCAACATGATTGCCCAGACCGCCGAGGTCTTCCGCGAAAATGCCGAAGGCGCGGCGCAGCGGCAGGCAACGCAGCGTGCTGCGGTCTTGGCCCAGTTTGCGGGCGAATTCGCCCACCCGCCGCATGGTGCCTTCGACCGGGTGATCGACGGTCTGAACCGCCTGCCGCGCCCGGCCATGGCCTTTGGCACGCTGGGTCTGTTCGTTGCGGCGATGGTCGATCCGGTGTGGTTTTCCAGCCGGATGGTCGGCCTTACCCTGATCCCCGAGCCTTTGTGGTGGCTGCTGGGGGCGATTGTATCGTTCTATTTCGGGGCACGCTATCAGGTCAAAGGGCAGGAATTTCAACGCTCTGTTGCCGCAGCCGTGGCGCGTGCGCCAGGAATTGTTCCGCGCCCCGCCAACTCTGCCACCCCCCGACAGGAGCCATCGGATGAGCCTGCCCAAGACGCCGCCCCGCCCCTCGGACATGCCGCTGCCGGTGCCTCTGTCGTCACGGCGTTCGGCTCATCGGGCAACGCCGCGCTGGACGACTGGCGGGCCGGCCATGGATGAGCTGTGGCGACAGACGATCGAAACCCGTCTGATCGCCGCAGAAACCCGTCACGCGGTTGACGAGGTGCACCGCAGCAATCTTGAAAAGCGTCTGGGCGGCATTGAGGATACCCTCAAATGGCTGGTGCGGTTGATCATCGGCGGCATGGCGATGGCGATGCTCGGCTATCTGCTGAAAGGCGGCTTTACCTTGGGCTGAGGATATCCGGCGCGCTCTGGCGACACGTGATGGCACGCTTGTGTTCGCCAACTGAAACAAGGTTCCCCACGGCGACTTAGTGTACCATCTTCGGGGCCTGATACCAACGGCCCTGATCTCTGACCGCTTTGGCGTAGTCGCGGTTGGAGATGGATCGGGCGGTATTTATGTCGTTGGCGAAGACGTTCCAGGGATCGCAGAGGTGGTCGCGGAATTTCGGACCAGTTGATAGGCTCTGGCTTGTTAATGAAGGACCGACGAGAAGATGGCGAAACAGAAGCGCTATACAGCTGAGTTCAAGGCCAAGGTTGCCCTT
>Ga0100401_1000139_pt1 | contig 56593 bp, 44 predicted proteins | sample CryGeymeta201525_FD_80421 | JGI IMG/M metagenome (GOLD analysis project Ga0100401, IMG submission 80421) | Groundwater microbial communities from Crystal Geyser aquifers in Utah, USA - Crystal Geyser metaG 2015-25 | ecosystem: Environmental > Aquatic > Deep subsurface > Groundwater | place: USA... | reverse complement strand
GACGAAGGTCACGTCGGAGACGCGCCACGGCTTGGGTATGGATTTCTTGGCCATCCAGCCAGCGTGAAACCGGACCGGCCAGGAAACCAGATTTCAGCGAGGTGCGGATTTACCCCGCTTACCTTCCATCCTCCATCCGAATGTCGGTAGGGTCTGAGGGCGGGCCTTGCATTTTGCATCAGGCAGGGTGGTTACGACAAAAAAAATGGGGAGACGCTTGTGCGCCTCCCCTTTTTGTTAGACCAATTTATTCTTCGCCCCAGCCGAGGATCTTGGCGACCTTCGGAGCGCGCATGCGGTGAGGGCGGTGGAATCCAGACCCGACGAGCGGACGGGCGTAGGTGAGGAACGCGTCGGTGACGTTGTTGCCTTCGGCATTGATGAACTCATCTTCCATCGTGCGCGTTTGCGCGGCGACGTTTTCGAACGGCTGAAGTGAGTAATCGACCGAGTAGTTACCGGTGCGCTGGATGGAGACGGAGCCGTCCATGTCGTGCCAGAGGGCGAAGTGAACGGCCTTTTCTCCTACTTCGCGGGCTTCGTTCTGATCGACATCCGAGACGCAACCCATGAAGGAGCGCTGAACGTAACCAAAGGTGTCGGAGCGGACCCGCTTGATTCCGGTTTTATCCTTCACGATCTTGGAAAGCAGGTCGCCGAGGGCACCGGTGCCGGAAAGTTGTACGTTTCCGTGGTCGTCCTTTTCGACCGAGTCCATGAGCTTGGTCACCATTGGCACGCCGCTTTCGTCGTGGATGCCTTCGCTCACCGCGATCACGCAGCGGCCATATTTTTCGAAGACGTCCTTGACGTCCTGAGCAAACTTCTCAGGGCAGAAGGTGCGCTCAGGCAGGTAGATGAGGTGCGGACCATCGTCGGGATATTTTTTCGCAAGGCTGGACGTCGCGGTGAGGAAGCCGGCGTGGCGGCCCATGACGACGCCGATGTAGACGCCGGCGAGGGCGCGGTTATCGAGGTTGGCACCGGCGAAAGCGCTGGCGACAAAGCGACCGGCGGAGCCGAAGCCCGGCGTGTGGTCGTTGCCGGGAAGGTCGTTGTCGATGGTCTTGGGGACGTGGATGCAGCGGAGTTCGTAGCCGCACTTTTCCGCTTCGTCGTTGACGATGCGGCAGCCGTCGGCGGAGTCGTTTCCGCCGACGAAGAAGAAGTAGCGGATGTCGTGGGCACGGAGTACCTTGAACATCTGGCGGCACTGCTCCTCGGTGGGCTTCATGCGGGTGGAGCCCAGCGCCGAGCTCGGAGTGTTTCCGACGAGTTCGAGATTGTTGGTGGTTTCCTGGGTCATATCGAGGAAGTCTTCCTTGAGGATTCCCTCGACTCCGTGGCGTGCGCCGTAGACCCGACCGACCTGTGGGAACTTGCGCGCTTCAAGCGCGACGCCGACGATCGATTGGTTGATGACGGCGGTCGGGCCGCCTCCTTGTGCGATTAGAACGTTTCCGTGGAGTTTACCCATAGTCTTGGTTTGATTCTTGGTGACTCGAAAGGAGTCAGAGGTGGGGCCGAAAGCAAAGGCAAAAATCCACCACCATCAATCAATTCACCAGAGAACCGCCCAAGGCTGTTTCGGCGCGGGCAAGTGTTTTGCTTGCACATCGGAGGGCTGAAAGGGGAGTCTCGCCACCGGAAGATGAACGCACCGGCCTCCGTTAACATCGCTCGACTGCTCTACCTCCTGATCTGTGAGGCCGCAGGGGTGGCACTGGCGTTTAGCACCAAGGACACTGATCTGCTCGGCAACGAGACTTGGGGGATCCCGATGTGGGCCGGTTTGCTCGGTGGTCTGGCGGTGGCGGGTTTTTTCATCTTCGTGGAGAAACTGATGGAGGGCTTCACCTTGCGCGGGTTTTCCACCGCGACCTTCGGGCTCTTGGTGGGACTGTTCTGCGCCTTTCTGGTCACGCGGATTGGCTTGTCCGAAGTGTTGGCTGCCGCTTTAAATGGAAATATCGATAGCGACAGCGCTGCCGCAAATATCACCGAGACCGTGACCCTTGCGGTCGGCTCGATTCTTTACGCGAGTTTCGGTTTTCTCGGTGCCGTGCTTGCCTTGCGAAGTTCGCGCGATGACTTTGCCTTCATTCTTCCTTACGTGCGGTTCCGGCAAGATAGTAGCACCGGTCAGCCGGTAGTTCTCGATGCCGAGGCGATCATGGACGGTCGCGTGTCGGGGGTCGTGAGATCGGGATTCCTCTCCGGGCGCCTGATTGTGCCGCGCTTCGTGCTCGATGAGATTCAGGTGCTGGCAAACTCGCCGTCACAAGCCAACCGTCAACGCGCGGAGCGCGGACTTGGCGCGTTGGAAAGAATGCGTGAGGACAAGGACATGCAGGTGTCGATCGAAGACGCTCGTGGTGTTTCTCCGGATGAGACGATGAACGGCCGACTTCTGCAAACGACGCAGTTGTTGGGGGCTCGTTTGATGACTTCCGACGAAAACCTCAGTAAGGTTGCCAAGCTTCGTGGCGTCGATGTGCTGAACTTGAATGATCTTTCCGATGCTTTGCGTCCTTCTGTGGTGGTTGGAGAAAAGTTCCGACTTCCGCTGGTGCGCCCCGGCAAGGACGATCATCAGGCGGTCGGCTATCTTGCAGATGGCACGATGATTGTGGTGAATCATGCCGTGCAAAAGATCGGATCGACTCAGGATGTGCTGGTGATCAGCACGCTTCAGACGACCGGTGGCGTGATGGTGTTTGCCGAGTTGGTGGATGGGTGAGATTTCATTCTGAAGATACGCGCGGGTTTTGAGGTGATCGGCGCGGTCCGCGCATCTTTGAATACGTAGTATTCAGATCATGCAGGCTTCGATGAATTTGCTCAGATCCAGAATGTTGCTATGGGCATTGCTCTTGATGGCTTCTTGGAGCACCTGTCTTGCCGAGGATCCGTGGCTGCAGGTTGAAACCGAATTTCGTTCTTTGCCGATGGATGCCCGACGCATGACCGGGCCGCTGTTCTGGTTGCACGGCGATGAGACGAAAGAGCGGCTTCAATCCTACGTCGACAAGATCGCGGAGGGTGGCAATGGCTGCTTCACTGCGGAGTCGAGGCCGCATAAGGATTGGCTTGGGCCCGGTTGGTATCGCGATCTCGAATTTTGCCTCGATCAAGCGAAGGTAAATAACATGCAGATGTGGATTTTTGACGAGCGCTGGTGGCCGAGCCAGTCGGTGGCCGGCACGGTGCCACCGAAGTATGCGGCGAAGACGCTGGTGGCAGAAAAGACCCGTGTCTATGGGCCTGCGAATTTTCAGTCTGAGGGACACAGCGGGGATCGTTATATCGCAACGCTGGCTGGCCTGGTGAATCGTGATGGCGAGGTTATTGGGGAAAGTCTGATCGATCTCGCAGCCTACATCGACAAGGGCAAACTGTCATGGAAGGCACCTAACGGGGAGTGGCAGGTGATTCGATTTCATCATCAGCAGGCACCTGGGCTTGGACAAGTGGGTGGCCGTGAGCTGAGTGTCGACGGTGCCAGTCGGGATTGCACCGATTGGTTTCTCAAGACGGTTTACCAGCCGCATTATGATCGTTTCCAAGCCGACTTTGGCAAGAGCATCCGTGGCTTTTTCTATGACGAACCTGAGACATGCGGCGACTGGGGTAGCGAAGTGCCGGTGATTTTGCATGAGTGGGGAGTAGATTGGAAGAAGGCATATGTGGCCTACACGGGGAAACTCGCAGGGGATGATGGCATCGCTGCGCGTTACCAGTATATGGAGGCATTAGCCGAGGCGTGGGGGCGGGTGATGTATGGCGGGATGACCGAGTGGTGTGAGAAACGTGGGGTAGAGTCGATCGGCCACTTCATGGAGCACAACAACCTTTATCTGAGACCAAGTTACTGTGCGGGTGACATGATGCGTTTGCAAAAATACAGCAGCATGGGTGGCATCGATCTGGTGGTGGAGCAGATGTATCCCGGTCGCCGACCAGAGACGATCTATCAGACGCCTAAATTGGGAAGTTCAATTTCGCATGTTTATGGCAAGCGTGATGATGTCGCGATGTGTGAAATCTTCGGCGGCTACGGTCAGAAGCTGAGCTACCCCGTGATGAAGTGGCTCACTGATCAGCATCAGGTGCGCGGGATCAATTTCCTGATTCCGCATTCTTTTAATCCGAGGGCTCCCAAAGATCGTGATTACCCGCCCTATTTTTATAACGATGGACAAGAACCGCGTTGGCCACTCTACAAGATCTGGGCGGACTACAGCAGTCGCCTGAGTCTGATGCTGACCGGTGGTCATCACGTTTGTCCAATCGCGGTCTTATTCAGCGGCAATGCTGGTCGTGTCGGTGACTACGTGACTCCGGAGCAACTGACGACGGCGCTGCAGGATGTCCAATACGATGTCGACTGGCTGCCGTTCGAAGCTTTTGCGTCGGAGGAATCGAAGGTCGAGCTGAGAGGTCGCTGTCTTGCACTGCATGGCGAGCGCTACCAAGTGCTCGTGGTGCCACCGACCGAGGTGATTCCGGTGCCGGTCTTGGCCAAGTTGAAGCAGTTCATGGATGCCGGTGGTGTGGTTATCGCTTATGGCCGCCTGCCATCAAAGTCCGCATCCGTAGGCGAGCCATCGGCTAGAGTCGCACACTGGTGTCGAGAGATTTGGGGTGATGCGCCCGTGATGGGTGCTGCGGTTTGTAAAACGACCACCGGTGCTGGACGTTCCTACTTTCTACCCGAGCGACCGACGTCCACGATGCTGGCGGAGGTGCTGCGGCAGGATGCAGGGGTGATGCCGGTGGTTGAAGTCAGCCATGGTGATCCGGGTGAGTGGTTGCATGTCCTGCATCGGGTCAAGGACGAGCGTCACGTTTATCTGATATGCAATCAGGAAGACGGCAGCGAAGCGCGCGACTTGGTGCTGCAATTCCACGACATGCGTGGTTATCCCGAAGTTTGGGATCCGATGCGCAATGAGATGACCTCCGTGCCGTTCAAGCGGGAGGGCAGTCGGATTAAAATCACCCTTCGGCTTGAGCCCATGGAGAGCGTCTTGGTGGTGTTCCATCCTGAGTTGCGTGAATTGCCCGCGCGTCTCACTTCAGCGGCTTTGAGAGAGGCGCAGGAGATTCACCTCGAGTCCGAAGAACGAGGTGGCTCTGGTTATCGCGGGATTCTCGAGCTTGCTGATGAGCAAGCGCATCAGCGCTTGGTGCTGGTGATGGAAGACCTTGGTGCTGAGGAGGCCGCGCGGGTGCGGATCAATGGCAAGGAGGTTGGTGGCTTCATCGGCAAGCCTCACCAACTCGATGTTGGCAAGTGGCTCAAGGCCGGCGATAACACGGTTGAAATTGTGCCTTTCTCGCCTGGCAAGGTTTGTGTGAAGGTTTGTCGAGCTCGGTAGTGCGCGATTCTGGGTTGGTAGGTGTTTGCGTTAAGACACCCTTCACTGGCCCGACTTTTGCTGTTAGATTTGGAAATCGCGAAATTTCGCCTACCTGAGGCGCTGGAACCCTTGAGTTTACGACATCGGGCTTCGGAAAACGGTTGCGTTGGAGACCCACCCCATGGCCAGGTCTGTCCGACCCCGGCGATTCTCCATGCCAGAGCAACTGCGCGAATGATCGGTTCCGAGCGGTGATCGAACGATTTCAGACAAAAATATGAAACCCACCACCCTCTTCTCCACCCCGGCTGTCACCAGCTTATTGCTGCCGATTTTCATCACTTTACTCGGCGGAAAGCTTGATGCTGAATCGTCCTCACCCAATTTCGTCATCATCTACGTCGATGACCTTGGCTACGGTGATGTCTCCATGCACGGTTCATCGGAGGTCTTGACTCCCCATATTGATCGGATTGCGCATGAAGGGATGCAGTTTAGCGGTATGCGGGCGAACTGTACGGTGTGCTCGCCCTCCCGTGCGGCATTGCTGACAGGTCGCTATGCGGACCGGGTGGGCGTGCCGGGAGTCATTCGTAGCAGTCCGGCCGACTCGTGGGGCTTCCTGGCCCCCGGAATTCCCACGCTTGCCGACGAGTTGAGGAACGCCGGCTATCAAACCGCGATCATTGGAAAGTGGCACCTCGGGCTTGGCTCACCCAACACACCCAATGAACGTGGCTTCGATCACTTCCATGGGTTTCTGGGTGACATGATGGACAGCTATACCACTCACCGACGGCACGGGAACAACTCCATGCGGCTCAACGAGGAAGTCATCGAACCGTCGGGACATGCGACCGAGTTGTTCACGGCTTGGGCTTGCGATTATCTGAAGGGTCGGAGCGGAGATTTGAAACCCTTCTTTCTCTACCTCGCCTACAACGCACCTCATTTCCCGATCGAACCACCGGAAGCCTGGCTTGAAAAAGTGCGCCAGCGCCAGCCGCAGCTGGATAAAAAGCGGGCCATGAACGTGGCCTTTGTCGAGCACCTCGATGAATGCATTGGCAAGGTCCTAACAACGCTTAAGAGCGCGGGCCTTGATCAGGATACCCTCGTGGTTTTCACCTCGGACAATGGGGGTGCCTTGCAATACGCCCAGAACAACGATCCATGGCGTGGAGGAAAGCAGGAACACTACGACGGTGGCTTGCGAGTGCCCTTCGCGGTTCGTTGGCCTGGAGAAATTCCTGTCGGAAGTCAGAGCGACTACCAAGGTCTCGTCTTCGACATCTTTCCGACCCTCCTCGAATTGGCAGGCGCGGAAACACCCTCAGGAATCGATGCCGTGAGTTTGGTTCCCATCCTGCGTGGTGGTGAGCTTGCGAATTCAAGGGAGCTCTATTTCGTGCGTCGCGAGGGCGGGCGTCGCTACGGTGGAAAGAGTTATGAAGCGATCATTCATGATGGTTGGAAGCTCATGCAGAACGATCCCTTCAGTCCGCTGGAACTCTATCACCTTGAGAAGGATCCTGAGGAAAACGTGGATCTCGCCAGTTCAAATCCGGCGAAATTGAACGAACTCACTGATCGACTTCGCAAACACATTCAGAGAGGCGGCGAGGTGTCATGGAGTCGTCGCCGTACTGAAGGCCGGGAACCCAGTCATTGATTTATGAAAAAACATGCCGGATATTCGTTGGAGAAGTTAAGAAGATTCCTCCGCAAACCTTCGCGAGGAGTTTTCAGTTTCGCACTAGCCGCATGCTTCTGAATGCCGGCTTTTGCTCAGGCCGAAAACGCAGGGCCCATGAAGGGCCAGAAAAAGGGCGAGGGTCGCAATCTCACCGACGGACGTCTTGTTTGGTGCCAATGGCAGGCAACCGAAGGCGGTGATGAACTGCATACCGACGGCCTTAATGCAAACGCGGCCCTGAAGGTCCTTGAGGAAAAGCATGAGAAGCCTTTCTTTTTGGCGCTCGGGATACACAAACCACACGACCCGGTCATCGCTCCGAAAAAAGACTTCAGGGATCCGCAGATCTGGGTGCCAGCAGGCTTTAGCTCGCCGTAGTCAAAAATTCATGGAAGTTAAGTTGCGAGCACAACTTTCGTCGCCTCGACATCCAACATCTGGGGAAGAGCGGTGAATCGATTCACCAAAATCCTGCGGTTGGGTAGAGGTTTTCTGCATTTGAATGGATTGCGGAAGGTAGCGCTTGTGTATTCGTTGGTGGCGTGATTAGTCCGTTGCTGTATTCGGCATGGGCGACTCAACCGTCGCCGCTGTCTTTGATTGAGCGCGATAGTTTCGGGTTTTTCTTCGGTTGTAGTGGAGGGCTTGCATGGGCGAGGGTGGGTGTGTGTGCCAGGTTTTCTTGATCATGCGGAAGGTCTTGAACTCGCTCGCGATGGCATGTCCGCTTGGGAAGAAGGGGATTTTCGAAAGGCGGGTGTTGGAAGGGGTGCGGCCAAGATGATCCGTGAGGACATCCGGCGAGATCATGTGCGCTGGTTGGAGCTGGCATCGATGAGTGCTGCGGAAAGTCGCTACATGGCGCGTTTGGAAGAGCTTCGTCTGGCAATCAACCAGCGACTTTTTCTCGGGCTCTTTGATTTTGAAGGCCACTTCGCGGTTTATCAGCCGGGTGCCTTTCTATAAGCCGCACCTTGATCGACATCGGGAAACGATGGATCGGGTGGTGACGGTGATTCTTTATCTGAACGATGGATGGAGGTCGGAACATGGAGGGCAGTTGAAGATCTGGACGACACCTGGGGACAAGGAGGGGGCAGCGGAGATTCTCGATCCGCAGATGGGAACGCTGGTGGCGTTCTTTGCCGGTGATCATTGGCATGAAGTTCTGCCGGCACATCAGACGCGCATGAGTATTACCGGGTGGTTCCGAGTTAGGCAGGCCTGAAATCCTGAGAGACGTGTTACGTGCGATCGCGTAATGGCGGGTCATCGATGGATGCTCATGCTGTTCCCAGCTGGGAATATCCCAATCCTCCTCGCTCCCCCCCATGTCCCCCCAAACCTCCATTGAAGAGGTTGCATGCTCCGTGCTCCCATCAGGGCTGAAGCATCAACCCAGTTTATTTCGTACTTCACCGCGGTTTCTCGCTGCGGTCGGCATCACGTTGTTTGTCTCCGCGTGCGGCAGTTCGATGTCGGGCGACCTCGGTCGTGTCGGCACCTCGACTTCTTCGATCATCATGCCCGCTCCGCAAATGGCGGAGGCATCCGAAGGATTCTACGGTGAGAGCATCATTCCGGTTTCAAGAGGGAATCTCGATTTCTCCAACGGAGCTGATGCTGACTATCTGAGTTCACTGCTCCGCTTGCTGCCTTGGGATTAAGCGCTGTTGAAAATAAACGAGCCGCACCAGTGAAGGCGCGGCTCGTGTCATTTGGATGATCTTGTCGGATTATTCGGCCGGAAGGATCACCGCGTCGATGACGTGGATGACGCCGTTGGTTCCAACGATGTCCGTCTTGATCACGTTGGCCTTGTCGATCTTTACCTTGCCGTCTTTGACGGTGATGGTCGCTTTGGCACCATTCAGAGTGGCGACTTCGCCTGCGCTGACGTCAGCCGCCATGACTTTGCCGGCGACAACATGGTACTTGAGGATGGCCTGAAGCTTCTCCTTGTTCTCAGGCTTGAGGAGGGATTCCACGGTGCCTTCAGGGAGTGCTTCGAATGCCGCGTTGGTTGGCGCGAAGATGGTGAATGGCCCCTCGGCTGAGAGAGCATCCACAAGGTCTGCTGCCTTCACGGCTGCGACGAGGGTGGAGAAGTCTTCGTTTCCGACCGCGATCTCAACGACCGTTTGGGTTGGCTTTGCTGGTGTCTCAGCATGGGCTGCGATGGGAAGCAAAAGTGCGGCGACAGCGAATAGGGTTGTGGTCAGTTTCATGATTCAGTTGGTGTTGTTTGTTTTGGGGTAGGTTCGTTGGAGTCATTCCAACGCCGCCAACTGAGCATCGATTTTTTGGCTGTCTCAAAAAAAAGTCGGGTTAAAAACTTTAGCTTGCGGGGCAAGAAATCGACCCATGATAGACCGGTTAAAGTCCTGTTTTACGATCGCCCTAATTACTTTGGCCTCACGAAGCGGAGGCAGTAGTTATCCTTGAGTCCGGCAAGTTGAAGTTTGGCCTCAAAGCGGAACCCGGCGTCCTCCACTTCCTTGCGGAAGACTTCCTCGCCGGCCCGAACATGATTGAGTGTCCATTCGTTCGAGACACCCTCGATGCGGATGAAATCGATGAGGATGATGCTAGCTCCTGGCTTCAGCGCTTTATGCAATGAGGCGAGGGTCGTCTTGGGAAACTCGAAGTGGTGGTAGACATCGCAGATGAAGGCGAGATCGATGGATGCGGGCGGTAGAGAAACCGAGTCCTGCGGGCAGAGCACGGTGGTGATGTTGCATTGTTTTTCCTGGGCGGCACGTGCTTGGATGTGTTCGAGGAAAGGGCCGTTGATGTCGACCGCGTAGACCCAGCCGTTGTCGCCGACGGCGTTTGAAAAAAGGCGGGTGTAGAGACCGGTTCCGGCACCGATGTCAGCGACCGTCATGCCCGCTTCGATTCCACAGGCCTCCAGAATTTCGTTCCGACTGTGGAAGATCTCGCGGGATTCGACTTCAAATCGTTTCAGCCACTCGTCGACCTTGAGATCGGGGTCGAGGTAGCGGGTGTTGATGCCGGGTTTGACGCTCTTTTCTCCTGATGTCGGAGCGTCTTGAGCGACGAGTTGAAACGATGGGATCAATGCGAGAATGAGAAACAAGCGATGCATGGCTGGCAGGATGGCGATTGCGACTCGATCTGGCGAGGACGAAGCACTTGCGATTGTTCTAAAAATCGAGGGGTTGAAGCCCTGATGATGAAAGCCTATACAAAGGGCAACAGTGCTTAAGAAATTTCTGCTACTCACGATTTTGTCGGTCCTGGCCTTTGGTTTCTGGCTGAGTCCGGATTTTAAGGAGATCGCGGCCGGGGTTTCGATCTTCCTCTTCGGGATGCTCTCGCTTGAACAAGGCTTCCGGGCGTTCACCGGAGGAGTGCTGGAGCGGCTGCTCCTGAAGACCACCAACAAGCTCTGGAAAAGCCTGAGCTTTGGTGTCATTTCGACGACCTTGATGCAGTCCAGCTCACTGGTTTCCATCATCGCGATTTCCTTTTTGTCCGCAGGACTGATCACGCTCACTGCGGGGGTAGGCATCATCTTTGGGGCGAACTTGGGAACGACCACGGGAGCATGGCTGCTGGCGGCCTTCGGACTGAAAGTCGACATTGCTGCCTATGCCATGCCGATGCTGGTTTTTGGGGTGATTCTGATTTTCCAAAAGGGCCGCACGATCAAGGGCACTGGATATATTTTGGCGGGACTCGGCTTCCTCTTCCTCGGGATTCATTACATGAAGGAGGGCTTTGATGCGTTCAGGGAGACGATTGACCTGAGCCGCTTTGCCGTTGGTGGGTATCCGGGCGTGTTCCTTTTTGTTTTGATTGGTCTGATTGCGACCGTGGTGATGCAGTCGAGCCACGCAACACTCGTCCTCATCATTACCGCGCTGGCGGCGAAGCAGGTGACCTATGAAAACGCCCTCGCACTGGCAATCGGTGCGAACGTCGGCACAACGATTTCAGCGATCATCGGAGCCATTGGTTCCAATGTGAATGGACGTCGCCTCGCTGGTGCTCATCTCATTTTCAACCTCGTCACGGCACTCGTTGCGATCGGGTTGATTTATCGACTCACCGAAGCGGTGGATCAGATCAGCATCTGGCTCGGAATCGGCAAACACGACTACACGCTCAAGCTGGCGGTCTTCCATAGTCTCTTCAATGCCTTGGGGATCGTCCTGATGCTGCCCTGCCTCAAACCGATGGTCCGGATGCTTGAAAGATTGCTGCGCCCCCGTGTGCGCAGCGCGGCGCAACCTCACTTCCTCCATGACGCTGCATTCGAGTTGCCGGACACCGCAATCCAGGCGGTTCGGCAGGAGACCCTTCATCTTTACGACAATGCCTCCGAGGTCATTGCCAACGGTCTCGGGCTGCCGCTTGATGAAATCCTGAATGGCAAACCCTTGGAGAAAGTCGTTTCCAAGATCAGGAGTCCCATCCACTTTGATGTCGATGAGAACTACAACGAGAACGTCAAAGGGCTCTATGGCGAAATCGTTGAGTTCATTAGTCGGGCTCAGTCAAATATGACGCCGGAACAATCCGACGAATTGTTTTCGCTACGCGCAGCGGGGCGCGATATCGTGGAGGCAATCAAGGATACCAAGCATCTCCATAAAAATATGTCGCGCTATCTTCGAAGCGAGGAACTCGCAATTCGGAGCGAGTATGACAAGCTGAGGTTAAACCTCGCGGGCGTCCTTCGTGCGCTTGATGAAGTCCGAAAGCAAGGTCACGAATCCACGGCGATTCTGTCGCTCGATGAACTGAAAGGGCAGATGAAGCAGTATGACTGGGACCTGAATATCCGGATGAACCAATGGGTTCGGGACGAGCGGATCACGGCACCGGTGACGATCTCGCTGATGAACGACAGCCGATATGCCTATCAAGTCACCAAGAATCTGGTAAAGATGGGAGGGGTTCTCTTTTCAACTGCTGAACGACCACTGAGAGAGGCGGAGCAGAGTGTTTCGCTCGACGAAAGAGAGCTCGCTGAAGCACTGGGGACACCCAACAATGAGAAGGGAGGCACCAACGATGAACATCCGTAAACTGGCTGAAAGAACGAGGGCTTTCTTGGACTCTGATGAGCGCAAGCGCAAGGAGAAGAGGAAGTTTCTCAAACATGTCATCAAGAAGCTCAAGAAGCACGAGAAGACCTTGATCAAGAAATTGGAATGCGAAGCTGACGATTCGAAGCGGGCTGAGATCGAGGTGAAAATCGCGCTCACCCATGCGCAGAGGAAGAAGGGTTTGTCGAAGCTGGAGGAGTTCAAGAAGCCCTCGAAAGTGAAGGCACCGTAAACACCTCACCGATTGCAGAATCGATCACTTGAAACCGTTTTTCCTTAGCCTCAACCCGGCAAGCCACTCAATCCTCGATTTTTCTTTTTCATTGGTTTCGACGCCGGGCAGGATCGGGATTTCACGGGGTCATTGAAAGCAGGCACCAACACCCTGCACTTCTGGCGCGACCAAGCCCCACAAGACGGCGTGGCAGTCAAATCGTTCACACTGAAACCGGGCGCGCCATGAGCAGGCGATCGGAGCGCGGACTTCAATCCGCCCGCCACCACAATCCTCACATGCGGACTAAAGTCCGCGCTCCAGCAGGTCCACTAAAGTCCGCGCTCCAGCAGGTCCATCACCATCATGAAACAGGCCACCATCCTCCGCGCGGGTGCAGATCATGAGCGGCATCCACAACAACCGGAACTATCTCCGCTTCGGCATTCTCGATCCCGCCCAGATCACCTTCGCCAACCTGCTGCGCGGCACCGGCTACGCCACCGCCATCGGCGGCAAATGGGTGGTGGTTTCGTCAGCCGCGAGGATCGTGGTGGTGGCAAGCGCGTCATCCAACCAAGCCGTCATCTTTTCCTTGAAACGGGATTTCAGAATGCCGAAGCGGCATTCCGCCGCCAGCGCCGGAACCGGCACACACAGGCGGTCCGCCTGCTCGGTGTGCCGAATGAAGGACGGTTCATTGATCCACCAGGCGGAAAGACCGTTCGTATCGACGATCATTTCCACTCCTCCTCAGCGATCTGCTCGAAGTTCTCGTCTACGATTTGCTCGATGCGCCTGAGTTCCACCACCATCTCCGGGCGTTGGCGGCGATCCCTGCGAATTTCATCCACGGCTTCTCCGCATGAGTTGGTCGCTTGGCCAGCTTGTCCTGCAGCGCTTCGGTGACGTAGTTCTTGAGAAGCATACCCTGCCTTGCGGCGGGCCCGTTTCGAGGGCGGCACGGAAGGCCTTCAGGCGGGCGTCCAGCACCTGCTTCGCCGAGGCAATCTGTGCGGTGCCCAGTTCGAGATCTTCGGTCAGGTCCTTGAGCAGTTGGTCGTGTTTCACGGAAAGCCGACGCGCGAACTCGTCTTTGCTCGGATGCGGACTCATCGCTTCAAGCTTCGCCAGTTCCGCATTGGGCGAGTAGTCCGCCGAAAATTCTGCCCTTCCAGATAAGCCAAGAGGTGATCCGTGTCGCTGCGGTGATCGTCATGCTAAAATGTCTGTCTTCTACAATATGACACCCGCCGGACTTGGCAATCCGACCGAGAATTTTCAACTTGCTGGCGACCAGCGCGGCAAGCCTGCTCCCTCGGCCTCCACGAGTTCTTTCAGCTTCGCCCGGGCCCTTGAAAGGCGCGAGTGGACCGTGCCCACCGGGATTCCCAAGGCTGGTGCAACCTCGTCCGGCGAGAGTCCTTCAAGACCGCTCAAGTCGATGACGCTTCGGTGCTCGAAGCTGAGTTGCTGCAACGCGCTCTCCAGCCTGCGAGCCATTTCGCGGGTCTGCAGGTCGTTCCGCGTGCCAGAGACTGCCGTGTGTTCGATCACGGCCTCGCTCCCGATTTCCCGATCGCGTGTGATTTTCTGGCGGGCGGCGGACTTCCACCCCCGGCGCTGGGTTTCCTTGTCGAGATGCCGCTGCAATTCCACCTCGCTCGACATTTCCTTGATGCTGGCGATCTGCGCCCGGAGGCTTCCGACATGCTGCGGAATGAAGCCAAGTGCCCCGAGGGCCAGCAGATAGCCGATCCAGTGGCCCCAAATTCCGAGGGCGAGGCATGCGAAAAGAAAGGCAATCGGCACCCTCAGGGGGAGGACTCCTGCGGGTCCGACGGGTGGTATTCGAGGATGTCCCCGGGCTGGCAGTCAAGGTGGTGGCAGATCGCCTCCAGGGTGGAGAATCGGATCGCCTTGGCTCTTCCGGTCTTGAGGACGGAAAGATTCTGCGGGGTGATGCCAACGGCCTCCGCGAGGTCATTGAGCTTCATCTTCCGCCGGGCGAGCATGACATCGAGTGTGATGACGAGTGGCATGGCTGAATTCGGTTTGGTTCTTGTAGGATTGGATGGTGCTTCCCTCAGATCGTCAGCGCCTGTTCTTCCTTCATCTTCCGGCCGTATTCGAGCACCCAACTGAGGGTCAGGAACACGATCGCGCAGGTCAGGCTCGCTCCGGTTCCGGAGCTGAGGTCGTCGAACATTCTGCTGTGAATGCTCAGCTCGCTGAAGCCCGAATGAGGAACGATCACTGTGGCGATGAACTCGGCGAGGAACTGGACGAGAAAAAGGAAGCCCGGCCAGCGAAGTCCGCGGATCGTGCCCGGTCCGAAGGGGTCCTCCCGCCGCCAGGCGAGGGCCATCCTCAGGACGACGAGCGACACGAGCGCGAAGAACGCGGCGCTGAGGATCACCATCAGCCGGTAGCGGTCGGCGTGCGCCTCGAAAAAAGCGCGGTCCTTGAGGATCAGCTCGCGGATCGGCGTGTCGGCGGTCAAGCCTCCTGGCAGCAGGGAGAAGTCGGGAAAGGCGGGATCGACGGTCTCCTTTAGAGCGACCTCCTCGGGCAGGAAGAGGCTCTCACCCACCTGCATCCTGACGAAGTAGGTCATCGTGTTGGCGAAGGTTTCCCGGCTGGTGCCCTCGGGCAGGTGCGGCTGGGCGGTGGCAAAGCGTGTCTCGAAGTGGCTCCGCAGTTCCTCGTCGGAGGCGGTTTGAGGGTCGGGCACCCCTTCGCCTGCGAGGCGTTCGAAGTAGGTCAGGTCCTCCTTGCTGTCGAAGCCGAGCAGCCACGAAGGGAGCATGAAAAGAGCGAGGGGGGTGAGGACCGAGGCCAGCAGCGCCAGCGAGGAGATGATGGCGAGGGCTGTGCCCATAATACGGACTCGTTTCTGATGAGGATAGGATTCGGTGGTCATGGTTGGTTGGTGGTTGGTTGGTTTTTTCACGGACACGCAAGCCAGGGGGCTCAATCGCGTTTGATGAGAACTGAATTGCAGCAAGAATCAATCTCTGAAAGATAAAAAGTTATTGTTTAACAATAAATGAAACTCGAAAAGCGGTATTTTATTGATTCCACGGGGTTTTCATGGCGATTTTTTTTCCACCTCGGAGAAGGATGAACGAGTGTCCGGTTGCCCGCCGATGAGTCAGCGAGCATTCATTGGGGCCTACGGTTGGCCGCGCACCACGTCTTCGGTCTGGCCGCGCGCGGTGAGCATGATGATCGGTGTCCCGAACTTTTCGAGGCCGAGGTGCCACTTGCCGATCAGGCTGGTGTGGTAGCCGGCGCGCTTGAGGTGGTCGGCGAGCGTGGGGACGTCCGGATCGAGGTACCCCCACGAGCTTTCCACATGGGTCCGGATGACGCCCGGCACGCCGGCGCGGTCGGCATGGCGTCCGGTGAGCAGCGCGGCGCGCGAGGGCGAGCAAACGGTGCAGTTGGCGCGCATCGCGGTGAATAGGATGCCTTCGGCGCCAATGCGGTCGATGTGCGGAGTGCGGACATCGGTGTTCCGATAGGCGGAGACGCCGCCTTAGTCGCTGGTGAGGAATTTAGGCTGATCTTCGGCAGCTGTGGCGGACGCGATGGCGAAGAGCTGCGCGGCGATGGCGATGAAGTCATCGGCCGGAGTGGCGAGGACGCGGAAGCAGGTGAGAAGGATGAGTGCGATGGATGTCATGGGCGGATCGTTCTTTCCCGGCGGTGTTCCTATTCGTAGGCGAGAATCGCCGAGGCAGTGCAGTCACCGGCGCTGCGGAAGCGGATCCAGTAGGCGGAGAAGGCGTCGGGAAAGGTGTGGGTCGCTTCGCCATCGACCTCGAACGTCATGTAGGGCACCCAGGCATCGTTGCCGGTGATATCGATCTCAGCCGTGATGGTGACCGGGGTGGAAGTGGTGAGAACGAGCGATTTTTTGTCGTAGCCGGTCATCAGGTAGGGATCGGACGCCTCGCCCGCATGGATTTCGCTGTCTTTCCACGGGCCGCCGATGCCGCGCGGCTTGCCAAGTTTCCAGAGGTCGTCGATGGCTCCGGCCCACACGGCGGTTTTGCCGTCGGTGGCTCGGAGGATGTGCGGGTTGGTGGCGGGCGCGTCCTTCGCCACGCCGCTCACGACCAGGAGGCCGCGATAGCCGCAGAGGTCGTGGATCAGGCGGTTGTGGGTGGTGACCGGGCGCACTTTGATGAAACCGCCGGCGTTGCGGGCGGGGAGTTCGTAGAGGGTGCCGTCGGCGTTGAAGATGTCGCGTTCGGTCACGATCTCGCGGGCGGCGCGGTAGCGGCCGAGCGGGTGGGTGCCGATTCCGCCTTTGGGAAGCCGCCAGCGTTTGCCGTCCTCGTCGAGGAACAGGACTGAGGCATCGTCGATGACAAGGAAGTCGTGTCTGGGAATGGCGGCGTGATGGTTGATGCGGGCGGGTTCGCCTTCCTTGGCGACCGGTTTGAGCACGAGGGATTCGTCGAGTTCGTAGTAGCCGATGGAGATGCCGTTTTCATCGGTGGCGGCGAAGGCCATGCTGCGGGCATTCCCGTCGAGGGAGCGGACGATGCCGCCGGTGAGCGGCTGGCCGGGCTTGGCGAGGCCGTTGAAGATCGGGTCGGCATCGGCACCGCGCGGGTCGGCGTTGCGGTAGCTGAAGGCGGCGCTGATGCCTTTCACGTTTTGCTTGGCGCGCAGGCGGATCCACACACCGGCGTCGGTATGGTTGAAGGCAACGAAGGTGGAGGGCTTGGCATAAATTTCGCGCAGAGTTTTCCATTCGCCGGTGCCGGCGGGATCGACTTCCAACCAAAGCGGAACCGGGTCGTCGTTCGAGTGGCTGATATGCAGGCAACGGTGGTCGTAGCCGGAGAAGAGGAAGGCATCGGAAGGGGTGTCTGCGGCGATGTCTTCATTTTCCCACACCATGCCGCGGCCGATGACCGGACCGAAGGCGTCGAGTTGCTCCGGCTTCACGAACCACAGGTTGGATTGCGATTGGGCGGCGGCGATATCGCCTTTGGCTTTGCGTTTGTTGAGGAACTCGGCCTTGGCCACGTCGTCGCAGCCGAAGACGATGTGATCGCCCCAGCGGGCGAAGTCGCCGATGATTTTCAGATAATTCGAGCGCGGCGCGATTCCGGCGGAGTGATTGCTGCCGAAGGATTTCGGAAAGCGCCAGAAAGCACCGTGCAGTGTCATCAGGAAATCCTCCCCGCCGATCTCGCGGATGCGCGGCCATTCGGTGTTCCATCCGTGGGCACCGTCGTAGGAATGGGAGGACTTGGGCAGGCGGTAGAACGACCAGCCGGTAGCGGGCTCGCGCAGGGCGAGGAGCACGGATTTGTTGTCCCAGCCGGTGGCCCAGATCGGGTCGGTGGCGGGGTTGGGATTGCCCTCGATGCCGCCGGGACCGGTGACCTCGACAAACTGGTTGCGGCGCACCACGGTCCAGGTGTCCGATTTTCCGTCCCACTCGGCGAGCACGCCTGCGGGGATGCGGGGGTCGCGCTTGGCGGCCTGCGACTTCTCACCGTTGTTCGAATACACCAGCACACCCTGGCCGGAATACAGACCCTTGCCATGGTAGCCGGGAAGATCGGCCACGCGGCGACTGGCCGGCGGCGTGCCGGTCTGCTGCTGCCAATCGGCGAACAGCGCGGTGACGGCGAGCGTTTTCACATCCACCTCGTAAAAGCCCTCCTCCATCGTGGCGTAGTAGATTTTCCCCACGGGATCTGACAAATGGCGGGCGTTGCCGGTGTGCCGGCCGGGCATTTTGACGTAAGGGATCGCTCGCACCCCGCCGTTTTCGCCGACTGCGTAGGGCCCGATGAAAAGCTGTCCGGATTCCCGGTGGATCATGCGGTTGGCGGGCGTGCCGCCGATCGATTCGGGGTGGATCGTCTGCGTGAGGTCGCGCGAGATCGAGTAGAGCTTGTCATCCGAGCCGGTGGGCCTGTGCGGCGCGTAGGTGATGACCCACAGCTTGTCCGCCCAAGGAACCACCGCGCCGGTGCCGCATTCCGACTGCTGGTTGAACATCGCGAGATGAGGATGGATGCCCGAAAGATGGGGTGGCGCGGCGGAAAGGTCCGGTCCGTCGATGGCAAAGAGGGCAAGCGCGGGAGCGAGGATGCGTCGAATCATGACAGAAAGCGGCCAGACGGGCTGTTGAAATACGGTTTTTGACTTGGGAATCTGTCAATTGGCGGGGTGTGGCGGCCTGCTCCGGTCGCCGCGGTTTCCAGTGAATCCGCCGTGTGATGAACCGGGGACAAACCGTCTGCGAGTTGCTGATGCCGGGCCCGAGTCAGGGAGAATCCGCATTTTCCAACAAGTCCGGGTAATGCTTGCGGATCAGGGCCCGGTCTTCCCCGGGCAGTTCGGAAAGCCGGACAGGCTCATCTTGCGGACGGGTGCTTTTTTGGTTGATGCGGTTCATCAGGCTCCAATTGCGGGAATGCTTGCCGGACTCGGGGTCGGCAGGTTCCTTGGCGGGCAGATCGTAACGGGTGAAGTCGATCACCATTTCAGGGCCCTTGTTTTTCCAATCGCGCAGCAGCGCGAGACGGAAGTCCTTGTTCATGAACCAGCGAATTTCCTTGTCGGCCTCCGAGGCGCGGATGCCACAGCCGCGGTGGACGAATTGATAGTCGAGCGGGTCGTTGCTCTTGTAATGGGCGCGCCAGAGTTCGCCGAACTCACCCTGAGTGATGAGTTGCGCATCGGGCCAGCGTTCGCGGATGCCGGTGAGCCAGAGGTGCAGGCCCTCCATCCCGTTGCGGCCGCCATAGCCATAGATCTTGCGCGCCTCGACGAGGCTCATTTCCCAGCCGCAGGTGATCCATGCGAAGCCGTTGCGCTCGAAGCCGTCGTCGAAGTGACAGGCGGTGGTGGCCATCATCGCTTCGAGGCCGCGGTCGGTGCCCATGTCGAGCAAGGTCTCGATCGGTCCCACACCCTGACGGCTGCGCCAGCGTTCGCCATCCACTGTGCGCGCGCCGGGGATGCGGGCGCAGAGGAAATCGACCGTCCAGCCATCGAGATTCACAATATCGATGAAGTCCTCCCTGCCCTGCGCCGGTTTGCAGAAGTGCTCGCGTGACGGGTAATACGGGTAGCAGATCGAGCCTTCGCCGTCGCCGTTGTCCACCGCGTACTGGCTCCAGATCGTGCCCTGGCAGACATGGATGCCCTCTTCCTCGGCGAGGTGGCGCAGGTTGTCGGCGGAAAGGAATCCCGCGACCACGCTCTTCGGGCGATATCCATCGCCGACGATTTCCGAAACCCGCGCAAGGCCCTCATGTAGATCGCGGTTCACCTGCTCGCGGGTGTTGTACATGTTGGCGAAATAGGCACCGGGAATGAAGGTGAGTTCGTCGCCGAATTTCCTGTGATAACTGACGATCAGATCGCGCAGCTCGCGGTATGACTCGCGCTCGTCGTGGAGCGCCCGCCAACTGAAGGCCCAGGTGATGCGCCCGCCCGGCCAGGCTTTTTCGATCGCCTCGCGGAACGTCCGCGCCTCGGCCGGAGTGTGCACGATCGATTCGTCGGGGCCGTGCGCCTCGTCGCGGGTCACCTCAATCTGGCGCACACGGACCACGGTGTTGAGCGTCAGGAAACGATGGCCCATGAGCTGCGATCCGGATGACTTTTCCGACTGCGGAGCTCCGGCATGAAGAGGAACGGCTACCAGACACGACAGGACCGCGATGATGCCGGATGCGAACAAGGCCAGCGGCTTGCGTTGAAAGCGCGCATCCTGACAAATCGAGCGAAGGAGTGGGAAAGATTTCATGATGACGAATGCTAAAACGGATACATCACGGAGTGAAGCGGATAGCTAAACCATGGCTCACACGCCGGTCAAGCGGCATGGAACCGGTAAGCGATTTCTGTTAGGCTTTGAGACACTTGGGCTCACAGAACTACGGAAGTCGCTGTTTCAATCTGACGGGCTATCGAGGAAATACCAAGCCAGCGGAAGCGATGCCGACAAAGCGATGGTCTACTCTTGACAGATTTCCGACGCGCCGTCTAGTCACTGCGGTTGCATAAAATTGACATTCAAGAAAATGTTAGTATCTGGCGATTATGAAATGCTAGGGGGACGATCCATCAGTGGGTTGGGCAGCAGGTCGCGCCGGGCCATTGCCTGCACGACGGCGTGCGTGTGGATGGCGTGGATTCCAGCAGAAGCTGCAACAGCCTTCTTCGGTGCATCCAAACCGATTAGTGACGATTCTGACATCTGGACAGCCGGCACCCGAACCTGGGCGCTTAGCGGCGCGGCCAGCGGAACAACCACGGTGAATGGAGTCACTTTTTCTGGAGCGAATCCAACGGCAGGAAAGGCCAACGAAGGGACAAACAAATCGGTTTTTTGGGGGGGAGCAAGTACGGCTGCGGACAATTTGGTCACCCATGATCATTCTAGAGGTAGCTTATCAGATGCGGCGGGACTTTCTTCAGGCGGTGCTTCCGGTACTGATTACGGGAATCTTTCCACCGCTTATCAGAGCCTCTTGGCAATATCGACTGTAGGAGCGACAGACGTGGATATCACACTCAGGGGGCTCACTTCGGGCAGGGCCTACATCATGCAAGCCTGGGCGAACAGTAGCGACTCCACGCGTTCGGACAACACGCGTTGGTTTACCGATGGAGTCGCTGAAGCCACCGCCATTTCCAACGGCCAGCACAGTGCGTTAGCAGTGAACCGGCCCAATACCCTTGGCGGTACTGGGGAGTTCTTTATAGCCACATTCACTGCGGCAGGCGCTACCCAGGCATTTGATGCCGCTTGCTCGAATGCGGCTCGGTTGACTGCGATCCAAGTGCGCGATGTCACTGGTTACTGGAGTGGGCAAACGAGTGGCGAGTGGAGCAGCGCTGCCCCCAATTTCATGGGGGGCATGGGCTTCAGCGACAGCCAGATCACTAGCGGCGATTTTGCGGCTTTCACCGACCTCGGCCTGATGGCAGGCCAGGAAACGTATAGTGGTGGTGGAGGCAATAGTAACCGCACGGTCGTGCTGAGTCGCGATATCAGCATCCAGTCCGCAGGGGTTTCCATCGGCACGGTCCGTTTTGAGAACGACGCGGATACCTATACTTTCACCAATACCTCCGGCACGACGGGTATTACGGGCGGGTCAGCTGTGGTTCTCAACGGCACGGGACGGGTGGAATTCAATGCAGCCAATCGTTACAGCGGCGGAACGACGGTGAATTCCGGCACCTTGGTGGTCAATAACACGACCGGATCCGGCACGGGAACGGGCACGGTGACAATCGGTGCAGCCGGGCGGCTTGAGGGAGTTGGGACCCTCGCCGGTGCCACGACGGTTTCCGGCATCCATGCCCCCGGAAACAGCCCTGGGATTCAGACTTTCACAAACGGCGTGGAATACACATCGACGAGCATCTTCGAGTGGGAGCTGACATCGAATACCACCGTTGATCGTGGCACGAGTTGGGACGGGGTGGACCTGACCACCGCAGGGTCGCTCACGGTGAATCCTGCTGCGACTTTCAAACTGATCTTGGGTCCGTCTGTGGATTTCTCCGACAACTTCTGGAATACCATGCAGACTTGGGATGTATTCTCCGCCACCTCGGGGGCGACAATTGGAAGTGTTTTCCAAACGTTCGAAGTGACCGGTGGCTTGAACTACAGCCCCACGCTGGGTTCGTTTTCAATGAACAGCGGCGGAACTCTAATTTGGAACGCTTCGTCGGTCGTCCCGGAGCCTACTTCGGCTTTGGCCGGCCTGCTTTTGATGGCGGGCGCGTTCCGCCGCCGCCGCTAGTCACGCGCGGTGTCGTGGTCTACGCGATCCTTGCGCGATTGTCTTCGAGTGGGACCTTGCATCAAGCGTCCGATCAATCGAACGGGTAAGGCCAGTTGCCGCTGTAGTCGAAGGTGAATTGATAGAACCCCCGCTTGGTCCAACTCGGATCAAGGTCGCTGGTCAGCTCCAGGTCTTCGTAGGCGAAGTTAAGGGGGTTGGTAGCGAGGCTCGATGAAATGTCGGTCGCTGTGACAAGATGGAGCGGTGCGCTGATGGTGGCATGCTCAATGAATTCCGTTTCAAGATCGGGCGAGCCCTCGACGAGGATTGAGGCTCCCGGAGGCAGGGCGGACGGTAGGGTGACGAATGCTACTCCACGGCCATTTCGTCCCCGCCGCGCGCCATAGGCATCCAGCCCATTGGCCTCGGGATCAAGACCCAGGATGAAACTCTCTCCGTTACTCACACCATCATGATTCGGATCGGCATCGGGACCCGCAATTTCTGGATCAGAGCGGTGACTTGGGTCGGTAAAGTAAACCTGGTCCCAGTAGTCCACGTGGGAAACGAGCTCGAAGGGACTGCTCGCCGATCCTGCCACCTGTCCGAAGCCGGTAATGATCTCGGCATGATACTCATAGGGTCCAGGTGGAAGATTTTGGAGTGAATGGGTGATGGCGTAGCTCTCGGAGAATTCAACCACCGGCCCATTGGAAAGTTCGCCTGTTTGTGAACCGCCCGTTCCCTCGATCCGATAGCGCACTTCGAAGCTCTCGGGCGTTGGAATCTCGGTCAATTTGACGGTGCGGCTCAGGGCAGGGCTCCACAGGCCAGCCTCGTTGCGGGCTCTCACTGCCAGGCGATAGAGGCCAGGCGGCAAAGCGGCAATTTCGGCTCCGCTAAACTGATGATTGATATTTGTTAGATTGACCGGGTTACCCAAATCAACCGGGGTGCCGTTTCCAGATCCTGAGTCGTTATCGCCATCGAGGGCTCCAAAGAAGAGCTCAAGCTGGTCCACGGGAGAGTCAATTGGGGCAGGGTCGGGAGTAGCCGTGGGCACGAAGAAAGTTCGCGACAAAGTCGTGCACCAAAACCCTGCGTCGTCCCGGGCCCGGACTGCCAGATGATAGACCCCGGGGGTGAGGGTGGCCACCATGGCGGGAGGAACCGTGAACTGAAGATCCATGCCGTCGCCGCTGGGAGGCAGGGGGATTTCCACACCATTTCCAAGGCCGGGATCGTTGTCAGGTGTTCCTTGGGTAATCACATATTCTGCATAGACAAGGGAAGCGCTGCACAGGGATGGGCAGGCAAGGAGAGCTAGTAAAAGCGCCTTCATGGGATCGAGGTTCTAACAGGTCGCTGGCTTAGTTCGAGGGTTGCTCGATATCCACCTCGACGGAGAGTCCGGTTGTTGGCGAGGCGATGGCGGGAACCAGGAATCGAGTGATGGTGGGAGCGCCCGTGAGTCCGCTTAAGAGGTAGGGCGATGCCGAACCAAAAGCTCCGATATCGGTTGTGTCGGAAGCTGCGTCCTTGGCAGGGCTGCCGACCGCCAGGGCCCACTTGGCATCGAGGCTTCCGGCATCGAGAACGACATCGGCAATGGCCTGATTGTCGAGGTTGCCTCCGCCAGTAGGCAACTGCGCATTTCCAATCCCAATCGTATGCGTGCAGCTTCCGTTGAAAACAGGAGGATAGGTCTGAGCTTGGGTGCTGCGAGCATCAATGATGCAGTTGGAAAGGGACGAGGTGGCATCAACGACGACAATTCCCTCTACTGTCACAAGAGAATCGCCACGGATCACGCAGTGTGAAGCGACCGAAGAGTCTTCCAAAATCAGACCACCGATGATGCTGGAGGTTACCGAGCAGTTGGAGGAATCCCGTAAGGCCAGAGCATTGACGAAATAGCATCGGGTGAAATTGGCGTTGGTCTCATTTCCCAAGTACTGAAACCCACGGACATAGCACCGATCAAACAACAGATTGCTGTTGTTTCCCGCGAGGTTGGGAGTGATGTCACAACCGATCACCGTCAGCCCGTTGAGGTTCCGGTTTCCGGTGGTCGCTCCGAGCGTGAGGCCGAAGGCGGCGGCTGCGTTGATCCCTGAGGCGTTGGCAGGGACGCTGTTGGCATCTCGCAAATAGCCCACCCCCACAATCGTGAGGTTGTTCTTCATGGTGAAAGAGCCATCCCCATTGGCGACATAGAGAGCGCTCGTTCCATAGTTTGTGGGTGAGCCTGCAATAATGATTCGATCTCCTTCGTTGGAAGCGTTGATCGCATCCTGCAAGCTGGAGAAATCCGCCACCGCCCCTGGGTTGTTATCAACGGTGATGTCGATGGCGAAAGCAGGTAGGGAGATAAGTGAGAGGGCGGCGAGGAGGATGCGTTTGTTCATGGGCAATTTCAACTTTCCGAAAGGAGCAAAGGAGCCGCCATTTTTCAAGAGGTGGTTTCGAGCTTTGAGAGTTCAAGCATCGAGAAGTGAGCATGTCAACTTACGGATGCGCTAATTCACGCTGGATCAGGATTTTACGGGGGGCTATGCACTGGCTGTAGTGAGTCCCAAGCTCGATCAGTCTTTCAAGGACGCCGGGAAGTGGCGGGCGGAGTTGCTGAGACTGAGGGAGTTCGTGCTTTGCTGTGGTTTGAGCGAGGAGGTGAAGTGGGGTGGTCCATGTTACGCGTTTGAGGAAAGCAATGTGCTGATCATGGGAGAGTTGAAGGAGAGTTGCACGCTCAGTTTCTTCAAGGGAGCTTTGTTGAAGGACCCCGATGGGATGCTGGATAAGCCTGGGGAGAATACGCGGGCGGCGCGGGTGATTCGATTTACCAGCGTGGAGGAGATCGATGACTTGGAGTCCGTTTTGAAGGCTTACATCCAGGAGGCGATCGACTTGGAGAAGGCACGATTGAAGGTGGATTTCAAGGAAAGGGCGGAACTCCCGGTTCCGGAGGAGTTGGAGATGCAATCAGGGTTTCTGATAGATGCGGACGTAGTCGACTTCGTAGCGCTGGGAAAATTTGGTTTTGCTCGGGTCGCCGCCTTGGCCGCCGATGGCGAGGTTCAGGCGGAGGCGATGCGGGGCGCGGAAGGGGTTCACGCTGGGGGCGTTGCCGTTGAAGGATTTGGTGAGGTCGTGGGTGTTGAGAAGTTGGCCGTCGAGGTAGATGGCGATCTTGCTTTCATCCCACTCCATGACCCAGAGATGAAATTTTTCCGCCCAGGTGTCCGCACCGAATTTGGCCATTTTGTGGTGCGAGGAATTCCACTTCGCTCGACCCCGTTTGTCGGCGTGGACGAAGTTCGCGAGGATGTCGCCTTGGTAGAACTCCATGATGTCGATTTCACCTCCGTCGGGCCAGCGGCCGTGTCCGGTGGTCCAGATGGCGGGCCAAAGACCTGGGAGTGCGGGGAAGCGGGCGCGGATCTCGAAGCGGCCGTAAGTCCAGTCGAGTGAGGGCTTGGTGATCAGGGAGGCGGAGGTGTAGCTGGCCTGCCAGCGTGAGCGCTTCCAGTTCCGATCGCCTTCGCGGAAGTTGGGGTTTTTGACTTTCTCGGCGCGGGCTTCGATCACCAGCTTGCCATCGCGGCAGATGGCATTTTGCGGCTGATACCACTGGAGTTCGTGGTTCCGCAGGAAGCCCTTTTCGAAGTCCCAGACTTTGGGGTCGGGGGCACCGTCTTGGTTGAATTCTTCGGACCAAACGAGTTTCCAGTCTTCGCTTCGTGGTGGTTTGACCCCATCGGCCAAGAGGGGGATGGCCAGGGTGATGAGGAGTGGGGTAACGAATGAATGCATGCGCGCAGGTTTCTACGACGCGAGGCCGCGCCTTCATGCGACAAAATTGGCACAAGGAGCCGCGCCTGTAGTCGCGGTTTAGAAACCGACGGAAGTCGCATCTCCTTGTTGGGAATGAGCTGCTGTTTGCGCGGTCGATCGTTTCATCAAGTGCGGAGCGCCCTGACTGCGCCGTTTTTCCAACACGAGCAGCCTTGTCGCGGCCGAATTCAAGTGATAGGTCTCCAGCACGATGAGCCAATGGTACTACGCCCACGACGGAAAACAGAGCGGTCCCGTCCCGATCTCCGAACTTGAACGGCTTGCCGGGGACGGCAAGTTCGACCCGGAAAAAGATCTCGTCTGGCGGGAAGGCCAGCCGGATTGGAAGCCCGCCGTGAACGTCCCCGAGCTGGAAGCACTCTTCAAAAAGCCAAGCACCATGGAACCTGCTTCTGCGGGGACCTCAGAGCCAACGCCGGCGTCAATGCCGTCGCCCTATGAAGCTCCGCGCACCCAGCCGGCTCCCGCTTACCAAGCCACACCAGGTCAGGTCGTTGGTCCGACAAACAACGGTCTCGCGGTTGCTTCATTGGTCTGCGGACTGGTTGGTTTCTTCACCTGCTTCATCTGGTGTCTTTCCATCCCTCTGGCGATTGCAGCCATCGTCACCGGCCACCTCGCTTCGAGCAAAATCAAAGGTGATCCTGCGCGCTACTCCGGCAAGGGCCTCGCCCGCACCGGATTGATCACGGGATACCTCGCCTTGGTGTTTACCATCGTTTTCATCGCTGTGGCCACGTGGTTGTCTACCTTGAGTCCGGAAAAACTTCAGGAAATGGGAGTTCCTCATGAATTCATCGAGCAGTTGGAAACTCAACGTCAGCTCCAGGAGAGAATGCAGGAGGAGTCGTCGAAGTGATCGCTGGTCATCGGTGACCTCCGACTTGCGTTCGAGGAGGGTTACTAGAAGTCTGGTAGTTCAAAATCCTTCATAAAAGAGCCCGCCCCGGAATCCGGAGCGGGCTTTTTGCCTTTCTGGAACGACGGCTTACAAAAAGTTTTTCCATCGCGATTGAATAAGTTCGGAAGCGCTACGGTCGAACGACGTGAATCCCCATTCAACAAATGATAAAGAAATTACCGATGAAGAAATTACTTACACTCCTGATCGTCGCCGCCGCTGCATTCGTCGCGGCACCGAAAGCCGAAGCTCGTCCACCTCATGCCGGACACACTTATGTCAGCGGACGAAGCTCCTGCGGATGTGTTGTCTATTCGCAACGATTCATTGCCTATTACGACCACTGCGGCAGACCGGTCTACAGCGTCCGCGCCTTGCCGGTGACCCACCGCTGCCGTCATGCGGTGCAGTATCGCCGCGCGCAGTATCGTCCGCACTACAGCTATCCCTCGCGCAGTCGTGGCTACGATGGTGGCCACTCTGGAAGGCAAAGTCATTCCCGCGGAAGCTACTACTCTTCGGGCCAGCGCTGCCGCTAAGGGCCATCCCCAGCACCTGACCGCCGCCAACTCGCGTCGGCGGCGGTGTTGTTTTGTCGGCGGGCGACGATTTCTTGCCAAGTTCTCCAGTTCGCGCCATTTTTGCCTGCCCGCATGAAAGCTCTCCTCCTCGCCTCGCTCATCGCCACGGCTTGTCACGCCATCGCAGGCCAGGAAGCCGACGAATTGCTCGCGGCGTTTCAAGCTAATCTCGAAAGCGGCGAATCGATCGACGCCTTGTGCGAGACTCTCGATGATACCGAAGGGGCGGTTCTCAAGGATCTCAATCAACAACTCGACAAAGCTTGGCCCGTCATCAGTGGGCGCTACTATAGCGCCCTTGAGTCCGCAGCCAAACAGGGTGGGGGAGATCATCGCGCCCAGATCCGAAAATTGCGCGACGACTTCATGAAAGTCTATGCGATGAAGGAAGCTCCGATGAAGCCGCTCCTCAAGACCATCAGCATGCCAGCGGTCAATGGATTGAGAAAGCTGCTCGCGCCGACTCCCGACGAACTGGTGGCCGCCGGACCGCCGGAGCTTGCCGCGTTTCGTGAAGCGGCATGGAAGCTTGGCACCTTTCGCGACGCTGCGCTGGATGCCGAGATTTCCACCACGCCATCTGATTCGGTCGAATCGATGAGATTACGCGAAAAGGAAATTGCTGAAGCGGCGAGCGGACTGCCGCGCGACGGATTGAAGATCCTCGCCACCAATCGCAAGATCGTCGAGAAAGATGGCGTCCCCGCAGATGAGGCCCGCGGTGTCGAAGAGTGCAACCTGTGGCGACTTTACCTCGGGCTCAACGCCTTGGAGATCGACCCGAAGCTTTGTGATGCCGCGCGTGACCATTCGAAGGACATGTCCGAGAAAAACTTCTTCGCCCATGAGTCGCCGGTGAAAGGGAAGACGACTCCATGGGATCGCGCCGCCAACTTCGGTACCACCGCATCCGGTGAAAACATCTACGCGGGATCGACGAATCCTCACGGTGCCAATACCGGTTGGTTCTACTCGCCCGGCCACCACAAGAACATGTTCAACCCCGGCCAAAAGCGTATCGGTCTTGGACGCTTTAACCGGCATTGGACTCAGATGTTCGGGCGTTAGGGGAAACTCATTTCCTCCCTAAGCACCACGCCCCGCATCATCACATCGAGCCCGAAGCGTTCGTAGCGGACCTCGTCCACCTTCAGCCCATCGGGAAAGCCATCGCCCCCCAACGCACTGACCACGCCCCCCGTGATCATCGGTGCCATGAGTACTGCCAACTCATCGATCAAACCCTTATCTAACAGAAGGCCCGCAAGTCTTCCTCCACACTCGAGCATCACGGAGTTCACGCCATGCTCTTTCACCAAACGGCGAAACGAGCCCTCGGGATCACTTCCCGGCATGATGAGTGTCCTCTCCGAATGCCCGTCGCAAAAAAGCGGAGCATCCTTCGGCAGGCTTTCGGGATGATCCGTCAGAATCAATCGCCACGGCTGCTTGCGGCCCTCAAGCAAAGCAGGATCACGGAGGTCGAGTCGTGGCCGATCTCCGCGCACCGTCTCACCCGATGTCACCAGTGCATCGACCGTCGACCGAAGTCGCTGCACCTCGGCCCGCGCTTCTGGCCCCGTCAGCCACATGCTTTCACCCGGCGGACGCGTCAAGCGGCCATCCAAGCTCATCGCCGTCTTCAGCATCACCCATGGCAAGCCACAGCGCTGCACCTTGGCAAAAGGGCGGATCAAACGCTCAGCTTCTCTCGCCAGAACACCCGCGACCACTTCGATCCCTTGCGCCCGCAACACCTCATCCGCACGTCCCGCGTGGGCCGGGTTCGGATCCGTGGCAGCGTAAACGACTTTTGAGATTCCCGCCTCGATCACGCCCGCGGTGCACGCCGGGGTGCGCCCTTGAGTGGAGCAGGGCTCAAGGGTGACATAAATAGTTGCACCCTTTAGTGTGTCTTCACCATGTAATCTCTTCACATGGGCAATCGCTTCGCGCTCCGCATGCGGCTGACCTGCAGCCCGATGCCAACCTGCCCCAAGTTCTTTGCCGTTTCTGACAATTACCGCTCCGACAGGTGGGTTCGGCGATGTGCGACCGACTCCCTTCCGGGCTTCATCGATTGCACGCTGCATCCACAATTCATGGTCAGTCACCGCACATGCAATGGCTCCTCAAGGCCGGATGATCAACTCCGAGATTGAAGATCTCCAAAATTGAGGCCATCTTAGGAATAAGACAAATCTCTCGATTGTCGTAACATCCCCAAGCAACAACAACCAAAGTAAGACCCATGCAACGCTCCATTATTCTCGCCGCCTTCGGCATGATCGCCCTGCCAGCTTTTGGTAGTGAAGCCGATGACTACTATAAGAAAGGCATGGATGCCGTGGCCAAAGGCGACGTCGCCGGTGCCCGCATCGCATTCAACGAAACGCTGCGCCTGAAACCCGATCACGCCTACGCCCGCTACCAACTCGGGCGACTCACGGCAACCAAGGGCGACCTGGTTTCCAAACGACGCAGTGCTCAACTCGCCGCCATCAAGCTCCCAGTGGTCAGCATGGACAACGTCACGCTTTCCGAAGCGCTCGAAGCTCTCGAGCACATGGTCAATGAAGAGAGCAAGAAGGCCGATCCCCAATCCACCTTCAGCCCGAACTTCTTGATCCGAGATCCAAAAAACGAACTTGGCGAACGTGATGTCAGCCTCCAGCTCAAGAATGTCCCCGCCAAAGTCGCGCTCGACTATCTCCTCGAGCAAGCCGGCGGCATCGCCCGCTACGACGAACACGCGACCGTGATCCGCCCCGCGCCACAGTCGGCCTCGCGTTAAAAAAGTCACCGCACGCTCCATCCTTGCACATGCCGCCACGCGCGGCAGGCTCCTGCCACATGGAAAACGTGCTCGTCACCGGCGGTCACGGCGATCTGGGAAACCGGATCGCTTCGTCGTTGCGTGACAGTGGCTTCTCCGTCCACGCTCCGGGCCGTGCCGATCTCGATGTCGCCAAGCCCGACTCCGTCAGCGCTTTTTTTAAAACACTGGAGCCCCTCGAGTTGCTCGTCGCCAATGCCGGGCTCAGCCACGACCAGTTGCTCGCCCGCATCAGCGAAGCCGACTGGGATCGCCAGTTCGAAGTCAACCTGCACGGTGCCTTCCGCTGCGCCAAGGCGGCCCTCAAGCCGATGATCCGCCGCCGCACCGGCCACCTCATCTTCATTTCCAGCTACTCCGCCATCCATCCGCCGATCGGCCAGGCCGCCTACGCCGCCGCGAAAGCAGGGCTGATTGGCCTCGCGAAGTCGCTCGCCCGCGAAGTCGGCCCCGCAGGCATCCGCGTGAATGTCATCCTCCCCGGTTTCCTCGAAACCCGCATGACCCAAGCCGTCAGCGACGCCCGCAAGGAAATCGTCCGCCAGCAGCACACCCTCGGTCGCTTGAATACCCCGGACTCCGTCGCCCGATTTCTCGTCCATCTCCACCAGCACCTGCCTCACACCTCCGGCCAAGTTTTTCAGCTCGATAGTCGTGCAGACTAAATGCCGGATTGACCCCGGCGTCTCGGACCCTAGTCTTCCGCCCCATGAAAGCCCTTGTCCTCACTCTGCTCGGCTGCGCCGGAATGCTTTTCAGCTCTTGCGGGTCCGCCAACCGCTCCGTGGACACGGCATACCGGACCGCAGCCACCGCCCAGCGCACCTACCAGAATGCGCCCGAAGCCGTCTATCATACCTCCGGAACCGCTGTTCGCACCTCCGACACCGGCGTCCGCTCTGCCCAAACTGTCCAGCGCGCCTACAATAACGCTCCTGGCACCGTCCAACGCTCGCAGGGCACCCTGAGCCGCCTGATGGATTCCATTTCCCGCTCCCTCACTCCTTAAGGGGCGTCGACTTCTTCGACCCTGCGGCTTCCGTCGGGTCTCACCTCAAAGCGCAGCCAGCGTGTCTCCTCTGGCATCAGCTCCGGGAAAAGGTCCGCCCACTCGGCGATCACCACCCCATCATCGTCGAGAAACTCGTCCCAGCCGATGCCGAGCAGTGCCTCCGCCGAGTCCAGGCGGTAGAAATCGAAGTGGAAAATCGGCAATCTTCCGCCCCGGTACTCATGGACCAGCGAAAACGTCGGACTCGTCACCGCGCCTGAAAACCCCAGCCCCGAGGCCAAACCCTTCGAAAAATGGGTTTTCCCCGCGCCTAAGCCCCCGACCAGCCCAAGCACCGCCCCGGAACCCAGCCGCAAAGCCACTTCACGGCCCAAATCCTCCATCGCGGACGCATCTGACACACTTCGATTCACAAGCCCTCAGGAACCCCAAAGAATTCCTCGCGTCGATTTCAAAAAATTCCCTTGCCGGTATCGAGAGCCTGTGGTGTTCTCCCCGCCCCCGCGCAAAGGCGGGGCATCCCTTAATCCCTTCTTCTAACGGCCATGGCCTACGCAGTGATCAAAACCGGCGGTAAACAATACCGCGTCCAACAAGGCGACAAACTCGATGTCGAGAATCTCAACCTCGACGAGGGAACTGTCCTCGAATTCGCACCCCTCCTCATCGGAGAAGGCGCAGACATCAAGGTTGGCGCACCCGTCGTCGAAGGTGCCAGCGTCCAAGCTACCGTGCTCAACAACTACCGCGGCAAGAAGGGCATCGCTTTCAAGTTCAAGCGCCGTAAGGGTTTCCACAAAACCAAAGGCTACCGCCGCGCACTCACCACGATCGAAATCAACTCGATCGCCTAAACACCACTTCTAATCTTCCAATTCCATGGCCCATAAAAAAGGACAAGGCTCCGTTAAGAACGGTCGCGATTCCCGCTCCAAGCGCCTCGGCGTGAAAAAGTTTGGCGGCGAAGTCGTCGTCCCAGGAAACATCATTCTCCGTCAGCGTGGCACCAAGTGGCACCCCGGCAAGAACGTCTATCTCGGCAAGGACTTCACCGTCCACGCCCGCGTCGCCGGCAACGTCTACTTCGACCAAAACGGTCGTCGTGTGAACGTCAAGCCAGCCGAGCTCGCTGCGAACTAAGTGGCAGAGGCTTCCAGCCTCTTCGCCAAGCTTCAGACAAGGCCGCCACCCGCAAGGGCAGGCGGCTTTTTGATGCTGGAGCATCGATCGTAGGTCGCTGCTCCAAAACCGGAACGCGCGACGCGGTCGCGCTGATCGAGTCGAGCGCCACTTGATAATTCCAAGCGCGACAGCGTCGCGCGGTCCCTTCTCCCATTCTTTTCTCTGGTCTCTGGCCTCTGGTCTCTGGACTCTTTCCCCATGTCCACCGCCTCCACCCTCAAAGACCTCCTTCTTAAAAAATCTGTCCGCACCGGCACCTTCACCCTCGCCTCCGGAAAAGAAAGCGACCTCTACATCGACTGCCGCATGACCGCGCTCGACCCCTTCGGTGCCGCCCTCATCGGCGAACTCGGCTGGGACGCCGTCCGCCAGCGCATCGACGACGAAAATCTCTCCATCGACGCCATCGGCGGCATGACGCTCGGAGCCGATCCGATTTCCCTCGCCGTCGGCATGGCCTCCGCCCGCCAGAACCCCGACAAAGCTCTCCAGGTCTTCACCGTCCGTAAAGAGCCCAAAGGCCACGGCCGTGGCAAACAGATCGAAGGCAACTTCGCCGAAGGCAATACGATCGTCGTCGTCGATGACGTCATCACCACCGGCGGCTCCACCCTTAAGGCCATCGATGCCATCGAGCGCGAAGGCGGCAAAGTCGCCTTTGCCCTCGTCCTCGTCGATCGCGAAGAAGGCGGCCGCCAAGCCATCGAAGCCCGCGGTATCCCCGTCGTCGCCTTGTTTTCACGTAGCACTTTGCTGGGTTAAGTAGAAGCAGGTTAGATTATGATCTTCCCGCAACCTTCTATCCCCACTTAAGTCAGTGCGAATGAACGAGGGGAATCCGATCCTGAACAATCCTTACGAGGAACCGCTTCGTCACTACGCCACGAATCCAGAAGGTGAACTCGACTACGAGACCATCCTTCCCGGTAGACGATTCTTCACAGGGCAGGTGGCCGCGATGCCCGTCACCACCGGACCACAAAAGGAATTCCAAGCGATCTCCGAAGACCTCACCCGCGCTTACGGATCAAAGCTGGTCAACCTCGTTAGAAAGGAAGTCCGCACATGGCGCGACCAGGGCTACCCGAACGTCACGCGGGTGACCGCCAGCCTGCTCCGCTTCTGGTTCCAGAACCCCGAACGGCACGCCTTCGAAAAACTCTTCTTCGCCCAGCGCGAGGCCATCGAGACTGCCATCTGGCTCAATGAAGTCGCCGACAAATCCAATCCCGGCACCAATATCCTCCGCAAACTGACCGATGCCCGCGCCACCGTCGGCGCGAATGCGGACGACCAGCTCCCGCGCATCGCCTTCAAAATGGCCACCGGCACCGGCAAGACGGTTGTCATGGCCGCGCTCATCCTCTACCACTTCTTCAACCGTCAGGAATACGCCAACGACACTCGCTTCGCCGACAACTTCCTCGTTGTCGCGCCGGGCGTCACCATCCGCGACCGACTTTCCGTCCTCCGGGTCGAGACGAATCGCGACGCCCTCGAAGCCGACTACTACACGCAACGTCGTCTCGTTCCCCGCGACCTGCTCCCGCGCCTTCCCCAGCTGAATGCCAAGCTGATCATCGCCAACTACCACCAATTCGAACCACGACAGCTTTCCGGTAACAAGCGCGGTGCCATGGACGGCAAACTCGGTGCCGACGGGAAAAAGCAGGACGCCAAAGAAGACTTCTCGCTGGTCGTCCGCCGCCTGATGCCCTCATTCAAGGCAGGCACCCGTCTTCTCATTCTCAACGACGAGGCCCACCACTGCTACCTCCCGAAGTCCGGTGACAAAAAGAAGGCCGAAGGGGAAGACACCAAGACCGAGAACGAACGCGCCGCCGTCTGGTTCTCCGGCCTCCGCGAACTCCACCACCGCTTCAAGGTCCGCTCAGTTTACGACCTCTCCGCCACACCCTATTATCTCACCGGCTCCGGTCACGAACCTTACTCACTGTTCCCCTGGGTCGTCTCCGATTTTGGCCTTACCGACGCCATCGAGTCGGGCCTGGTGAAAATCCCCTACCTCCCGACCCGCGACGACACCCAGTCACTCGACATTCCCGTCCTTCGCAATCTCTACCATCACGTGAAAGACGACCTGCCCAAGGCAGGTGTCACACGCCAGCGCAAGCGGGCCAAGGAGAAGGGCGAAGAACTCAAGGAAGCGCCGCCCAAGCTACCCGATCTCGTCCAGCAGGCACTCGACCAGTTCTACAAGCACTACGAAGAAGAGTTCAAAAATCGCACCCACACCGCCGGAGCCCGGGGCGAAGCCCAGCTTTCGCTTGATGACACCCCGCCGGTCTTCATCGTCGTTTGCAACAACACCGGCGTCTCCCGCGAGGTTTACAAATTCATCGCCGGCTACGAATGGACCGATGGGAAGGACGAAACTCACATCGTCCCTGGCCGCTACGATCTCTTCTCCAACTACGAGGAGCACACCCGCGCCGCGAAATCCAAACCGCCCTCCCTACTCATCGACTCCGACGCCCTGGAACACTCCGGCCAGATCGACGCGTCCTTCCGGAAAATCTTCGCCCCGGAGATCGCCCAATTCCGCCGCGAATACGCCATCCGCCACGGCCAGGGTGCCGCCGAGGCCATCGGCGATGCGGAAATCCTGCGCGAAGTCGTCAATACCGTCGGCAGTCGCAACTCGCTCGGCTCCCACGTCCGCTGCGTCGTCTCCGTCTCCATGCTCACCGAAGGCTGGGACGCCAACACCGTGACCCACATCACCGGTCTCCGCGCTTTCGGCTCGCAACTCCTTTGCGAACAGGTCGCGGGCCGCGCGCTACGGAGAAAATCTTACGTCCTCCAGCCCTACGATCCCGTTAGCGGCGATGTCCTCACCGAGAAACAAGCCAAGGCGCGCAAGGATGCGAACGTCCTGTGGAAATTCCCGCCGGAATACGCCCACATTATCGGCGTCCCCTTCAAGCTCTTCAAAGGCGGTGCCGCCTCACCCGTTGATCCCCCCGCCACCACCCGCATCCACTCCCTCGACGAGCGTGAGCCCCTCGAACTCACCTTCCCCAACGTCGAAGGCTACCGCATCGAATCACGCGAGGGCGAACTGAAGGCCGACTTCTCCGGCATCGCCGACTACGAGGTCCGCGGCGACCAGATTCCCACCGAGACCGCCCTCGCCACCGCCTTCCAGATCCACGAGATCAAGCTCTCCATCAACGATATCCTCGAAGACACCCGCGATCAGGAAATCATCTACCTCATCTCCAAGGATCTGCTCCGCGACTATTTCCAAGACGAAAAATCCGGCACGCCCTCCTTCGAACACTTTCACGGCGTCAAAGCCATCGTCGCCGATTGGTATAACTCCCGCGTCCGCGTCATCGGCAAGGACGCCCGCTACAAGAAGCTCCTCTACTACGGCGACCGCGACGGTGGACGCTCGCGCATGGTCGCCCACATCCACCGCGCCATCACCCAGGGCAGCGACCGCCAGGACGCCATCCGCCCCATCCTCAACTACTACAACCCCCAGGGCTCCACCCGCCACGTCCTCGGCATGACGTCCAAGGACACCTGGGCCACCCGCCATTCCCACGTCAACCGCGTCGTCATGGACTCCGGCTGGGAAGGCAAGGCCGGCAAGGCGCTCGACGATCTCGCGGACGAGGGCCACGTCCTCGCCTGGGTGAAGAACTCCTTCCTCAACCTCGAAATCCCCTACCTCGACAAAGCCGGCGAGCAGCGCCGCTACCTGCCCGACTTCATCGTCCGCCTGAAAAAGCCCGACGGCTCGCAGCTCAACCTCGTCCTTGAGATCACCGGCATGAACAAGGACAAGGCCGAGAAAAAGCACACCGTTGAGACCCGCTGGCTGCCCGCCATCGAAAGCGTCCGCCACCTCCACGCCCGCCCCGGCCAGTGGGGCGAGCACCCCTGGACCTTCCTCGAACTCGACGGCGAAGCCGCGCTGGCGGATCTACGGAACCGCGTGCTGGAACACATCGGAGCATGATCGAAACCGACATTGCCGACAAAAAGTCCCTCTTGTTCTTTTCCAGCCCCGATATGGTGAGCTGGAAGGAGCTCGCGAAGGACTGCGTGGCCTTCGCCAATGCGCGCGGCGGAGAAGTCGTCTTCGGTATCGAGGACGCGGATTCCGCTCCAGATCCAGACCAGATCATTGACCCGCAGTGGATCAACCGCATCCACCGCGCCATTCCCCAGCACACCATGGGGGTCTCAATCGCTCCGGTGATCAGAAAATGGGAGAACGGTGGCGAGGTCCTGGTGGTCCACATCGATGGCAACCGCCAATCCGTTGCCTGCACCACCGACGCCCGCTATTTCCTCCGCGTCGGCGACCAGTCGAAGCCGGTCTATCCCGCCGACCTGCCCCGCCTCCTCGCGGAAAAGGACATCTACGTCTGGGAAACCCAGGTCTCCGCCAAGGTTCCGCGCGACCGCCTCGACGCGGAGAAGCTCCGCCGCTTCCTCACCGCCATCCGCAGCTCCGAACGGGTCAAGCGCTTCGTGAAGGAGAAGACCGATGGCGAGCTCCTCGACCACTACCTGCTCACCAGCGGCACTCACCTCACCAACCTCGGCATCCTCTGGATCGGCACCCGCGAGGACCGCGCCCGGCTCCGCTACGCCCCGGTCCTTCAGTTCATCAAATACGACGAGCTCGGGAAAAAGGTTCGCAAACAGACCTGGGACGACTACTCCCTCAATCCCGCCGAGCTGATCGAGGGGGTCTGGACCGAGATCCCCGAGTGGCGCGATTCCACCGAGTTCCCCGACGGCATGTTCCGCAAGACGGTCCCGCACTACGATGAGGTCATCATCCGCGAGTTGCTCGCCAACGCTCTCGTCCACCGTCCCTACACCACCGCCGGCGACATCTTCATCAACCTCCATCCCGAACACCTCGAGATCCACAATCCCGGCCGCCTCCCCCTCGGCGTCACGCCGGATAACATCCTCCACCAATCGGTCCGGCGAAACGACCACCTCGCCCAAGTCTTCCACGACCTCCGGCTTATGGAGCGGGAGGGCAGCGGCTACGACCGGATGTACGAGGTGCTCCTTTTCCAGTCCAAGCCGCTCCCGCGGATCACCGAGGATGACGACCGTGTCGTCGTCCGCGTGGACCGCACCATCCTCAAACCCGAAATCCTCGACTTCCTTTCCAGGGCCGACCTCGACCTCGACCTGCGCCAAAAGGAAAAGATCGCCCTCGGTCTCCTCGCCCAGCACGGCAGCCTGACCGCGCTCGAGTTCTCGAAACTCCTCGAACTCCCCGACGAGGCCCGCCTCCGCGACTGGCTCGGTTCGCTTCCGGACCGTGGCATCGTCCGATCCTCCGGTCGCACCCGTGGCACCCGCTATGCCATCGAGCCCGCCATCCTCGCCTCCTTCGATTTCACCCAGACCACCACCCTCAGGGAAATCGAGCCCCACCGCCTGCGCGCCCTCATCCTGGAGGACCTCGTCCGCTATTCGCCCACCGCCGAAACGCCTTCCAAGCGCGCCGACATCCACCAGCGGATCGGCCCGGAGATACCGCCCCGCCGGATTCGGACCTGCCTGGAAGAACTCCGGACGGCCGGGGAGGTCGAAATGACGGGTGATCGCGGCAAGGCGGCCTACCACTTGCGCGAAAATCTGCCAAATAAACCGTCTTCCGCTTAAGCGCGCGTAAGGCGAGCTTCAGGAGAATTCCCGCAACTTATTGACTATGAGAGAACTGAAAGGCCTTCCTCCCTTGCGCACCCAACGGGTTCGTTGCGCAAGCAAAGTCCAAAGAACGCCCACTCTCCCGCCCCGGTTTATTGCGCAAATCGACGCCAAATAAGCGCCTCTTTGTCCAAGAATCCTGTCCAAGCCCACCCTCGTAATTCCGCAACCCACTGAAAATCAATACTTCCCTCTTTTGCGCACCCTTGGGCACCTGACGTAAACCCGCGCATAAAACCCGCCAAATTCCGCCCGAACCGCCCTTTCTTCCACTGCTCACTTCCCACTTTCCACCCATGCCCAAGCCACCCAAAGACATCAAAGCCTTCAAGCACTCCACCGCCAAGCGCGCCCACATCCCCAGCGCCGAGGAGGCCGGATCGGAGGCCGCCAGCCCGGCGGTCAAAGGCGCGCCAGCCAAAGTGGAAATCCCCCTCAACCCCGTCGTCCACCGCGGCCAGGACCCGGAACTCTTCTGGCTCGGCAAATACGGCGAGCAGGAAAATCTTTCGGACCCCGCCACCACCGTCGACCTCCGCTCGATCTACCGCCACGAGCACATCGCCCCGGAGCAGATCATCCGCGGCCTCCACCGCACCGTCGAGGCGGACGCCGAGCAGCCCGACCTGCTCGCCCACACCACCGGCGACCTCTTCGGCAACGCCCTCTCCCACGACGAACTCGAAAAAATCGGCCACTACTACACCCATTCCGACGGCTGGACCAACCGCCTCATGCAGGGCGACTCCCTCCTCTGCATGGCCTCCATGCTCCACCGCGAGGGCATGGCCGGCCAGGTCCAGACCATCTACTTCGATCCGCCCTACGGCATCAAATACGGCTCGAACTGGCAGATCGCCCTCCACGACCGCACCGTCACCGATGGCAAGGACGAGCACCTCACCGGCGAGCCCGAGCAGGTCAAAGCCTTCCGCGACACCTGGGAACTCGGCATCCACTCCTACCTCACCTACCTCCGCGACCGCCTCCTCGTCGCCCGCGACCTCCTCACCACCTCCGGCTCGATCTTCGTCCAGATCTCGGATGAAAACGTGCATCTCGTGAGAAGTCTGATGGATGAGGTGTTCGGGAGCGGGAATTTTGTGAGCCAGATTTTTTTCCAAACAACTTCCGGTTTCGCTACGAACACTTTGGCGACTCTCGGCGACTTCGTTCTATGGTATGCAAAAGACAAAGACACAGTAAAAGTCCGCAAGCTATTCGATGAGCAGCCAATCATTCCCGGAGAAGGAAATGCGAAGTGGGTTCTCTTGCCCGATGGCTCTTATCGCGGAGTAACTGCGGAGGAGAAAAGGGGGCAGAAACAATTACCGGAAGGCGCACGCCTCTACTTCCCCGACAATCTTCAATCGCAAGGTCCAGCCAGTTCTTCGCAGCCGTTTGAGTTTCAAGGCAAGACCTACAAGCCTCGGCAGAACTCCCATTGGAAAGCCAACTATCCGGCGGGCATGAAGCTACTGGCAGATGCCAACCGTTTGCATGTTGCGAAGGATAGCATTCGTTATCGCCGCTTTGCCGATGATTTTCCCTACCAAGAGCGTGGCAACATTTGGACCGACACGCTTACCGGCAACTTCACCGACGATAAACTCTACGTCGTCCAAACCGGCACCAAGGCAATTACCCGCTGTCTCCTCATGACCAGCGACCCCGGCGATCTCGTGTTGGATCCCACTTGTGGCAGCGGCACCACGGCGTATGTCGCGGAGCAATGGGGCCGGCGTTGGATCACCATCGACACCTCGCGCATCGCCCTGAACATCGCCAAGACCCGGCTGATGACCGCCGTGTTCCCCTACTACAAGCTACACGACACCGAACGCTGCGACCTGCGCCAGGGCTTCGTTTACAAGAAAGTCCCGCACATCACGCTGGGCAGCATCGCCAACGGCGAACCGCCCGCCACCGAAACGCTCTACGACCAGCCGGAGGAAATAAAGAGCAAGCTGCGCATCGCCGGGCCCTTCACCGTCGAGACCCTGCAATCCTACGAGCCGCTCAGCCCGGAGGAACTCGCCCACCAGCGCGAGAGCGACGAAGGCCTGGCCAGCTTCGAGGACCTCGTCTTCTCCTTTCTCCAATCCAGCGGCGTCATGACCGGCGACAAGCGCGAACGCGCCGTCTTCACGCGGGTGGACCGGCTGGCGAGTCCGGTTTTGAACGCCGAAGGCTTCTTTACCGGAGATCAGAAGTCAGAGGTCGGAGGTCAGTTAGAGAAGAAGGCGTATCTGCACCTCGGGCCCAAGTTTGGCACCGTCAGCAAGCAGGCGGTGGCGGAGGCGATCAAGGAATGCCGCCGCAAGGGCGATGCCGACTGGTTGCTGATCCTCGGCTTTTCCTTCGAGAGCAACTTGCAGGACATGCAGCTCGACCGGGGCGGCTTCCAGACCTCCATCGTCCGCATGCACGACGACCTGCTGCAGGACGGCCTGATGAAGAAGGACAAGAAACACGCCAGCTTCGTCACCATCGGCGAGCCGGATATCAGTATTTTAGAAGCCGGTGTTTCGGAGGACGGGAAGAAGCAGGTGCAGGTCGAGATCCGCGGCCTGGACATCTACGATCCGATCAAGGACGAGGTGAAGAGCCGGGCGGCGCATGACATCGCCTACTGGATGGTCGATGACGACTACGACGGCACCAACTTCGTCGTCCGCCAGGTCTTCTTCTGCGGTGGCGGCAAGGATGAGTTCAAGAAGTGGCGCAAGGGCCTCGACAAGCTCGTCACAGCCTCGACGAAGAAGCGCGCCGAGCAGACCCTACGCATCGAGATCGACGAGGAAGCCTTCGACCGTCTCTACGGCTCCGTTTCGCACCCGATCGTGGTAAAGAAGGCCGGCCAGAAGATCGCCGTGCGCTGCATCTCGCAATTCGGCGAGGAGACGACCAAGGTGCTGGAGATTTGACCCATGAATCATCCCGGCTTCCAGCATCCGGGCCTCCACTTCGACATCGAAGGGGCCATGTTCTGGCAGGGGCGGTCGCCAAGCCATTGTGGAACGCGGCATTCGCGTCGTTGGCCTGTCCTCCCGCAGCACTTTGCTGGACGCGTAACGCTTCAGATCTCCGCTATTTTTCGAGCTTCCGTCAACACATCGCAAGCTCCCAGCTCGGCACACCAGTGCTCGATATAGGGCCAATCCAGCTTGCCCGCTTGGACCATCATGACGTTGCAGGCATCCGAGAAACTAGTGCTTCACCGTCGTGCAGCAAGTCGCTGCTCTAGTTTCCGGCCCAGATCCAGCCGACGTTTCAATTCCACGAGAACCTGATCCTCATTAAAATGGGGATAGTCATTTCGGATTCCCTGCATCGAAATCTCACAGGCCTCCTCGAACAGCTCGGCTCCGGCAAAGAATTTCTCCGATGGGCTCATCCGGCGGGCCCGTTCGATCTTTTCGCGATGAATCGCATTCGTCAGCTCGGCAATTCCGTCCATGCGCCCACAATATCTCTGAGTACCGCGCTTGAAAACTCGTAATTTAAGGTGCTCCACCCCAAAATCATCCCGCCATGCCGATGATCTCACGCAGGAAGCAGAAGTACGATGTCTCGCCACCGCTGAGGCAGTATCTCTATCATTTTGACCGCCTGCGCGAAATCCCGCTGGTTTACGATGACCTCACGCGCTTTTCAGGATCGATCCCCTATGAGGACCCCCGTGGAAAGGAGACCCTCTGGCTCTCCGTCTTCTACGATCAGGAGCACATGCGTGAACTGCGCCCGAAGCTCACCCAGATCTACGCCGAGCTGAAGATCGGTGGGGAATCCGATCACCACGAACACCTCACGGTCGACCGCGTCGACTTCGGCGAATTCGGAAACTCCCGCCCCTTCCGCATCCGGATCACCAATCTCTACAACGACAACTCCGACTATTTCTACGTCAAGCAGGCCGACGCCTCGCGCATCTATGGCCTCGAGCTCGAGCACATCCTTTCACCGAACCGGATCAACTACTTGGTCAAGGGAAACACCCTTATCGAAGAACACATCGCCGGTGTTCCCGGCGATGTCTTTCTCCGCAACGACCTGCCGAAACCGGAACTCAACAAGGTCCGCATCGCCAAGGAGTTCACCAAGTTCAACGAACGCTGCTTCATTCGACTGTTAGGTGACATGCGGAGTGTGAACTACGTCGTCGACATTACTCCGGACTTCGAGGAAGTGCAGTACCGCGTCCGCCCGATCGACTTCGACCAGCAGAGCTATGAAAAGCGCGGCAAGACCTATCTCGCCTACCGCTTCGACTCGAACAAAACCGTGACCAAGCTGGCATTTCAATCGCTCAACCGGAAGACCATCCAGCAGTATGTTGCCGAAGAGCGTGCTCAGATGACACGCCGCGCCAAAGTGGAAAGCGGTCGTCTCAAAGCGCTTTTAGGCATCATGAAGCGCGAGGAACTCGCCCCGCGCGAACACGTCGTCCGCCTCGCGGCGGACCTTGCGAAGTACCACCACGACGATGTTTACCGCGGCTGCGACAGTATGGGTGCCCTCACTGCCACCCACATCACTCACATGCTTGAGTTGTGAGCTGCCTGACTCTTCACTTTGCCTGTCGTGGGGGATGGGATGGGAAGGGTTGGTGTTGGGATTGTGAAGAGTTCGTTAAAGCATCCTTGGAGCAGAAAAAAGCCGCTCGCTGGGAGGCGAACGGCTTTTGGGTAATCTTGGAAATCTCTGAGGAAATGCAGCTTATTCAAGCTGGGGTAGGCGCCATGGGGGCGTTTCCTGGAAGCAATTGACGGTCGGTTGTCCGGTCTTCGGGTGAATGTAAGCGAGGGCGAGGCCGCGCATGTCTTCGCTCGCTCTCCAGACGGTGCTGCTGACGGTTTGCCAAGCGCCTTGGTCGTCGAGGAGGAAGACTCGGACGGTGCACTGGTTCAGTTGGTTGACCTTGGTGGGCATGGGGATCATGCCGATCTTTCCTGATTTGATCTCTTTTCCGTGCTCACCGATGGTGAAGCGTCCGGTGGTTTTGGTGAGGTTGTAGATGAGTGTGGAGCCCATGGGGAAGGCCTGCTCGGATTCATCCATGACTTGGACGCTGTAGGGTGAGTCTTTCGACTTGCCGGGGAAAAAGATGGCGAGTTGGCGGGGGCCGGCGGCGAGCTTGGCGGTGGCGATGATGCGGAAAGGCTCGGCGCCGTCCTCCGGGTCGGGGACGGGGACGGCGAAGAGCAGTTGGTTATCACTGACTTTGGCTTCGATTTCGTCCGAGTAGGCGGAGGTGTAGAGCTTGACCGGAAGTTGCTCGCGGGCCCCTTTTTTTCCGGTGATGAGAAGGACTTCCTTCAAGCCATCGATGTGCTGGAAGCAGAGGGTTCTGAGGCTGACGGTGCGGGTGCCTTCGGCGGCGTGGCTGGCAAGCGTGAGGAAGGCAGCGAACAGGATGATGAGGTGTCGCATGAGGTGATGGGTTCGATTTCTCAGACAGCCTCCGATGGCAGCCAGCGGAAGGCGACTACTTTGAACTGGCGGCCGAAGCGTTTATTGATTTCGGATTGAATGGCGATGCCTTCCATACCGGTCGGTGAGGCTTCGGGTGGATCTGTGGGATCGACGTAATCGGTGGTGCGTTGGATGACGGCTTCGCAGGTCGCCGAGGCAAGGACTCTGCCACTTGCTTCGCGGTGTTCGCCGTAGGCGCGGATAACGAAAGTATCGGAGCGGACGGTGATGGACGAGCCGATGGCGGCGAGGATATCGCCCTGACTGAGGAAAGATGTGGCACCTTCCTGAGTATCGCCAAGGGCGGCGTTCTTGAAGGCGTATTCAAATTGGCTGGCTTCCACGTCGCGGATGAGGCGGGAGTCTGCGGGTGATGAGTCGTCGTTCAGCCGGGCGTTTTGGATGGCTTCTTCGATGACGCCGTAGAGGGCTGATCCGTCTTCTGGGCCATCGAGCTTGCGGTTGACGAATTCCGACATGGAGAGGAATGGGCCGAGCGCCTTGATTCCTTCGACGATTTCTTCCGCGAGAGTGGTGATGTCCTTTTCCGTGAGTTCACGGAAGCCTGCCCAGCGGTCCTGGTTGTTGGCGCTGGATCCGTCTTCTACGGCACCGGCGGGACCGTCCAGCAGGCGAGGGAATGGAGTTCCATCGGACGGCGATTGGCGCGGTTTCATGGTGACGGCACCGCCGCCGCTGTCCGGGGCGGGTTCATAGGTGGGGATGTCTTTCTGGCGGAGGGATGAGAGGACGCTTTTCCAGGCTTCGACCGAGGTGGACTGGACGTTGAAGTCGCCCTTCTCCGTCAAGAAGGCTGCGGATTGTTTCCAGCCGTCTTCTCCCGTGAGTTGGCTGATGGCGCTGGCCATGGTCATGCCGCCGGTGTGGGGCAGGAGGCGGGGATTGATCGGGGAGCCCTTGCCTGCAAAGAAGTCGGTGATTTCGGTCTCACTCCGAAGGCCGGAGAAGTAGTAGCTGTCCCATAGGGTGTTGTTGGCGAGCCATGCGTGATCGGTGCGGATGGTGGTTTTATCGAATGCGGTATTAGCCGGGACCATCGGGTGGGCGCGAGATTCGCCGACGGTGTAGGAGGGATTTGGCAGGTGGCCGCTGGAGGCGAGGTTGGCGTTGCGCAGGTCGGCGATGTTGACGATGGGGTAGCGGGGGATTTCGTAGGTTGGGAAATGAAGCAGGCCGGTCTGTGCGGTCCATCCGGAGAAGAAGAAGGACCTTGGGTCGAAGGCGGAGGCGACTTCGATGGAGCCGACGGTGTTGGTGCCTTGTCCGTTGACCGGAAGGAAGGAGAGCTCCATGGGCATCTGTGCCGGATGGGTCTGGGTGATGTCCATATCGAGCACCTGATTGACGAAGGATGCGTCTTTACCGGGCTTGCTTGGAAAGAGGGAGTCCTTGGCGGTTCTGCTCGCTAGGGTGAAAATGGCGAACTGCTTGGGTCCGGTCCATCTTTCGATGGGAAGTGACTCGACCGACGGCTGATAGAGTTCGTTCAAACGCCATGGCTTTTCACGCCGGACCGGGTAGGTGATGGGGCCGAGGGTTGGATGGGCGCCTGCTTCCATGGCTTCGATCAGGCGCTTTTCCGAGCCGTAGCGGTAGCGAAAGATGCCGAGATCGCGTTGGCGGCTGTTGATCTTGGCGGTGACTTCGACGCTGAAGTGATCGATGGGCCGGTTATTAAAAACGGGTGTTTTAGGGGCAAAGCCAACATCAATGGTATCGGTGCCGCGAACGCCAAAGACTCCGAGATTCGCGTTGTCCGGAGCACGTCCGGCAGCACTAGGGGCGAGCCAGTCGACGATGAAGCCGCTGTTGTAGTTCCACCCTTCGGCGGTGGACATATTCAGGGTTTGGCTGCGGTCGAGGTCGTTTTGCCACAGGTAGTTGGTCATTTGTCCCCACTTGGTCCCTGACTTGTGGTTGACGCCGAAGACCCGGGCTTCTCCTGGTTGAAGGGTGACAGGAATGGGGGCATTGCTTGAGTTGTCTGCCGTGAGGGTGGCGGTGAAGTTGTCTGCCCAGTCCTGTTTGGTCTGGCTGGAGACGTGGAACTGGCTGAGGAGGGCCGGGTTGTTGGTCTGTGGCTGACCATTGCGATAGAACTGGAAGGCGAGGGGAAGGTATTGGAAGGAAACCTTCATTGAATCGACCTCGAGCGGGACGGTGTAGGGGTTGTAGACGGTGACGACAGGGGTGTAGACGAGGTAGACCATGTAGGTCCGGCGGGAGTCGCCGGATTTGGTGGGAACGGTATTGATCCAATGACCGTGTGCTTCGCGGGCTACCAGGGAGAACGCGACGTTCACGCGTGTGACGACGGGTGCGAGCACTTGGCCATCGACGACCTGAAGAGAAGGAGCATCTGAGGGCGAGGTCCGATCGTTCGTCATTGGACGATAGTTTGAGGGGACGTTGGATGCGATCGGGGAGTCCTGTTTGACGGTCTTGTAGAGGCGGTAGTGGTCGCCAAGGGTGGAGAAGTAGGGATCCGCTTCTCCGACAGGATCGCGGACAAGATTCGAGTAGACGTGCCGATTCTGAAGCTCGGTAGGCAGGGTATCGCTTTCGAAAGCGAGGGTGAGGTCGTGTTTCAGACCTCCGTTGACGACGTCAGTCTTGAGTCCTTCGGAAACGGTCGTGATATCCTTGATGCGGTCTCCGAAGTCGGCTCGCTTGCTGGTAATGAGCTCTCCTTGAGAAAAGTTGGCGACTTTCGCTGCGGTTTGTTCATCGGCGATGAAGCCGTCGAGCTCGGGGATGATATCGGTTGCGGGGCGTTCGGGCGCGCGGAGTCGGGCGAGTCTTTCGGTTTCGTCTGCGGGATCGACTTGCGGGAGGTCGAAGCGGGCTTTGATGCCTTCATCCATGGTGAGCCAGCCGATGCCGCCTTCTTGACCGATGGTCTTCACTGCGACGGAAACATCATCGCTCGCCTGAGTGAAGGAGAGAAGGCGGGTGCGCTGATTGCCGGAAGTGATTGCAGGCGGCTTGGTGAACTTGGTTCCTTCGGCGGTATCCGAGCTGAGCCAGGCGACGAACTCGCCGTCGGCTTCTTCTGTGGTTTGGAGAATATCCTTATTGGCGTCCGTGCTGACGAAGCGCAGGGGATCACTTTTCACCGATTCCCAGACGCCGGTGAGGGCGGACGAGCTGGTGGGGTCGACGATATTGGCGGGTGCGGTGATTCGCTGATCGGGGCCGGCGGCCTTTTGGAGTTGGCCGATGGCCAAGGTGAGGGCGAGACGGGCATTGGCGCGGGCTTCTGCCATGGCGTTTCCTTGGCCGGAGCTTCTCATGGCGATGGTCGACAAGCTCAGTAGCCCAACGGCGAGCAGGGCGAGTAGGATCATCATGGTGATCGTGATGATCAGGGCAAATCCAGACGCCGTATTTCGATTCAGCGGAAGTTGTTGCGGCTTGGTTGGGAAACGGTGGGTTTTCACTTTGGTGAGAGGGTTTGTTTTGCGGAACCAGCTTCAATCGTGCAGCTACAATATACAGACAATTTCGGCTAAAGGTTAGTATCTTTTATGGCAACGCACGAAAATTTTGAGATTTCGAGATTTTAGTCAATGACTTTGGCGATATCGACCCTCGAGTGCTGGGCATTTGATTTTTTTGGTCTTTCTTGAAGACCAGTTCGCAAATTGGGAGGGACGAGACGAAGTGGGGCCGAACTGCTGGCCTTTGGACCTTGAGGGGGTGAGGTTGATTGCGGACTGATCGTTCGAGTTCCGCTGATGGAGGTTTTTCAGGAATCGAGGTTTGGATTTTTTGAGATGTTTCCGGGCATGAAAAAGCCGCGCCCACGTTGGTGGGGCGGCTGGAGGGGTGGGGGGCAATCGGAGGCAATCAGTGACGAGGGCCGCCTGGAGGAGGGCCACCGCCTGGAGGTCCTTCGCCACCGCCTGGAGGTCCTTCGCCACCGCCATTGTCAGGACGAACCATTCCGCCTTCTTCGGAGCTGATGGTGCCATCGTCGTTTCTGTCGAGGGCCGCGAGGGATTCGGAGGCGGCTTCGATTTCTGCGGCGGATAGGTCGCCGCTGTCGTCGGTATCAAGCGCTTTCAGGAGCTCGGATGGAGGCGGGGCAGGTGGTGGGTTTTGATCGTCGTCTTTGCGGCGTTCGTGCCGTGGCGGCTCGGGCTTGAGTTCCTCGGCGCTGATGGTGCCATCTTTGTCCTGATCGAGCCTGAGGAGCTGCCTGGCGGCATTCTTGATTTCGCGTTTGGAAATTTCGTGATCGTGGTCTCTATCGAGCGTCATGGCGACGGGGCTCGGAGGTGGGCCTAGGGGTGGCCCTTGGGCGATCGATTGAAGGGAGGCTCCGATGAGGAGCGCGGGAATGAGGTAGTTGGTTTTCATAACGATGTTTCGTTGATTCGCTATGAAGGTAGGGACGAAAGTGTTTGGGAATGATGTGGAGATGGCGGATTTTTGTAAGGTTTGTGTAAAAGTGGGGAGAGTCTTCATCGGGGCAGCTTGCCAAGGGTCTCCTGGAGTTCCAACTTGAGTTGCTGGGTTACTCGATATTCGTAGCGGCCGGCAGAGGGTTCTCCGACGGAGATTTCCATCAGCCAGTCCTGCTGGGTCCAATGGATCTCGGATCGATGGAAGAGGGGTGATGCCAGGATGGCGAGAGTCATGCCGGTGGCATAAGTGGGCACCAGGCAGCGGGCGACGCTTTGCCTGAAGAGGGCTGAAGAAGGTTTTCCGAAAAGTGCCACGAGGGCGGACGTCAGCCACCAGAGCTGGGCGAAGCCAAGGGCAGCCGTGGCGGCATACATCACGGTCGCGCCGTGGGATCCCACATGGGTGATGGCACCAAAGAGGGGCACTGCGAGCAGGGAGAATCCAACGGCAAGCCATCCGAGCCATGGGTAGCGAGGTTTCATGCCAAGGAATGGGGCTCTTTTTGATAGGCGCCAGCGGGTGATCACGATGGGTGCGGTGAGCATCACCCAGCCAGTCGAGGTGAATTGGCCGGACGGTTGGATGAAGCCGGTCATCCGCAGGTTCCAATGATGCGCTGCCAATGGGCTGAGCTGGGCGATGGTCCAATACCACAGAATCGGGAAGAGGCATCCGCCGCCGATGATCCATGCCCAGTCCGAGGCCTTGAGAAGGTCCCGATTTCGGGTGGAAAGAAATGCGAGAACGGGGCTGTGGCGGAAGCGGTAGAGAACGACGGCGACAAGAGCGAAACCAAGGAGCACCCAGACTGCGACTGCGGCGATGCGTCCAAGCAAGGCGTGGCTGGCTCGGCGTTCGGGTGTCAGGTCGGCGTTGGTGATCGGGATCGGCTTTTTGATCTGCCTCCCGACCAAGGGAAGGGTGAGGGAGGTGAGAACCCCACCCCGTTGTTCGATGAGTTTTCCGGTTTCGTCGGGCTTGCGAGCGCCAGCCCCACGCTTCTCTTCGGGTGGTTTGAGGGTGAGGTCGGCGACTTGGAATGCCTCGGATTCCTCTGCGAATCCGAGTTGCTCCGCCGCTGTCCGAAGGCTTCTGATTCCCTGAACCATGGTGGCTTTGGCGATCAAAGGATCGATCAAATAGCAGCCGTCTGAGGCTGATTTGACGTAGTATTGATGGCTGAGGTCGCGGATTTTTCGATAGCCTTCTTCATCTTGCTCAGTGCCGCAACGTTGGGCCTCGGCGGCGATGTTTTCAGCTAGCGGCCGAAGTTGGAACTGGGGTGCCAGGTTGCCCATGACATGAGCGATTGCAGGAAACTGGCTGACGAAATCGGTCCGGTCTGGAAACAAGGGGATGCGCTCGGTCAGCAGTTCCTCCGAGTAAGAAGTGAAGCGAGGCTTCTCCATCGCCTGCTGCAAAAGACCGAGGGCGGCTTGGTGTTTGGCCATGTCTTCAATCGTCAGAGGCACCGGCTTCCGCTCGTCCTGTTCCTTCCTTGAAAGGGATCCTTTCGCGATGCTGCCAACTCCCTCAAAGGCGGCTGCCGCGGCCAGATACCAGCCATTGTCAGGATCGATCGCCTCGGCGATTTTCAGGAAGTCAGGAGGGAGGGCATCGTGTTCCTCCATGGAGCGAGCCGCATACTCGACAAAGTACGGCGGATGGTCGGGTCGACTGTCCCAGAGGGCTTTCCATTGATTGGCTGGATCACTTTCACGGGTGTCGCCGTAAAGAAGAAGTCGCTGGTTTTCCGTGAGTGGCTTTGAGAATTTGAGCGGGCTGTCTGGGAATTGGAAATCGATGAAGCGTTCCTTGTCGGACATGGTCACGGTCTAGCAGCTAGATGAGCCGGAAGAAATGAAATGCTGATCGATCGTGAGGCGGACGCGTTTTGCTCTGTCGCCGGGGGCAGTGACAGGCTGCGGGCGATGGAAGACGATGCTGCTTTGGAAATGGTGACGGTCCGAAAATCACGAGGAATTTGTGGTTTGACAGCTATCGCGCGGTGCCTCAAGTAAGTTCGCATGAACACCATTTCGAAAGGCCCGATGGAAGTGCTGAAGGAGGTTTTTGGCTTCGATGGCTTTCGGAATCATCAGCAGACCTTGGTGGAGGGCTTGCTGGCGGGGAAGGATGTGTTCGGGGTGATGCCGACGGGTGGGGGAAAGTCGCTTTGTTACCAGCTGCCGGCGGTGATGGCGGAGGGCTGCGCAGTGGTGGTGAGCCCGTTGATCGCGCTGATGAAGGATCAGGTGGACGCGGCGTGCGCGAATGGCATCCGCGCTTGCTGCGTGAATAGCTCGATCAGCACGGACGAACGCCGGGAGGCGGCGCGGGCGTATCGGGCGGGGGAGCTGGATCTCCTCTACGTCGCGCCGGAGCGGCTTTCGGCGAGCGGGTTTTTGGAAAGGCTGCGGGATTGTCCGGGTGGGGCACCGGCATTTTTTGCGATCGATGAGGCGCACTGCCTTTCCGAATGGGGTCACGACTTTCGGCCGGACTATCTTTTTCTCTCCGAGCTGCGGCAGCATTTCCCTGACACGCCGATCGCGGCCTTCACGGCGACGGCGACGGAGAAGGTGGCGGCGGATATCGAAAAGCGGCTGAATCTGGAGCGGGCGGTGAAGGTGCGGGCGTCGTTTGATCGCCACAATCTCTACTACGAGGTGCGTGCAAAGCGGGACTGGGAGCGGCAGTTGTTAGAGTTTGTTAGGGCGCGGAAGGACGAGTGCGGGATCATTTATCGGACGAGTCGCAAGAGCGTGGAATCGACGGCGGATTTTCTGCGGAAAAATGGAGTGGATGCGAAGGCTTACCACGCCGGGATGGAGACGGGGGATCGGAAGCAGACGCAGGAGGATTTCATTCGCGACAACTGTCGTGTGATCGTGGCGACGATTGCCTTCGGCATGGGCATCGATAAGGCGGACGTGCGCTACGTGGTGCACGGCGACGTGCCGAAGAATATCGAGAGCTACTATCAGGAAACCGGTCGCGCGGGACGTGATGGCGAGCCCTCGCATTGTTTGCTGCTCTACTCACCGGGTGATGGGATGAAGATCCGCGGATTTTTCGAGGAAATTGGGGATGAGGAGGAACGCATGCGCCAGCTTGGGCTGCTCCAGGCGATGGAGAACTTTGCCGCCAACCCGAGCTGTCGGCGGAAGGCGCTGCTCGGGTATTTCGCGGAGAGATATGAGAAAGAAAACTGTGGCGGCTGTGATTTCTGCGATGGGAATTTCAAGCAAAGCGACGCCACTCGTGAGGCGCAAATCGTGATGTCGGCCATGCTTCGGAGCGGGCAGCGCTTTGGCGCGGTGCATGTGTGCGACATCGTCACGGGCGCGAATACGGCGCGGATCCGTGAGATGGGTCATGAGACCTTGAAGACCTATGGGGTGGGGTCGGATCGTCCGAAGACATACTGGCGTGGGGTGTTGGATGCTTTGGTGGGCGCGGGGGCGGTTGAGCTTTCGCAGGGTGGATTTCCGATTCCGAAGGTGACGGCGGCGGGGCGGGCGATTCTCAAGGGTGAGCAGAGTTTTGCCATGCACGAGGACCAGCGGGTGGAGCCTGAGAAAAGCGCGCGCAGCCGTCCGGCGGAGGAGAGCTTTTCTTATCATGCGGGACTTTTCGATCACCTGCGGCGGGTGAGAAAGGAAATCGCCGATGCGGCGGACGTGCCGCCGTATGTGGTTTTTGCGGATCGGACGCTGCGTCAAATGGCGGCGCTGATGCCGGAGGACCGGAGGTCTCTGGCGGGAGTGGCCGGCATTGGTGAGCACAAGATGGCCACCTATGGGGAGGGTTTTCTGAAGGCGATTTCTGAGTATCTTACCGCCAATCCGGATGCCATTTCCGAGCGGCTCGATCAGCTGCCCAAGCCAGCTGCTTTTGATCGCCGGGGGATCAAGAACGGACTCGCTGCGACTTATCTGGAAACCGACGCCTTGCTCACGGCGGGCCTTTCGCTGGATGAGATTGCGGAGAAGCGGGGTCTGAGTCTCAGCACCATTGAGAACCATGTGGGCAAACTGCTTGAGGACGGTCGTGAGCTTGATGTGCGGAAATACCTGAGTGAGGAAAAAGAGGAGCTCATCCGGAAGCTCTTCGCCGAGCACGGGACCGAGGCGCTGAAGCCGATCATCGAGGCGGCGGAAGGACAGGTTAGCTATGGCGAGGCGCGGATTGTGCTGAGTTTGATGAATTTGTGAGGGCTGGAGGCGCTGGTCTTGCCCTCGGCCGGATGGCCCGTCACAGTCGGCTTGCCCGATGTCCGACTCCTTTGTTCACCTCCACCTTCACACTGAATATTCGCTGCTCGACGGCATGGCCCGATGCAAGCAGGTGGCGGCGAAAGCGAAAGAACTGGGGATGCCGGCGGTGGCGATGACGGATCATGGTAACTTGTTTGGAGCCATTGAGTTCTACCAGGCGTGCAAGAAGGAGGGAGTGAAGCCGATCCTCGGTTGTGAGATCTATTTGGCACCGGGGAGCATGGAGGACAAAAAGGAGGTCCCGGGCCGCAAGCGCGCGTGCCACATGACGCTGCTGGCGGAGACGACCGAGGGCTGGGGGAACCTGCAGAAGCTGGTCTCGCTGGGGCACCTCGAAGGGCTTTACTACGGAAAACCTCGGGTCGACCGGGACGCGCTGCGCCGGTTTTCGAAAGGGATCATCTGCCTGAGTGGCTGCATCTCAGGGCCGGTGAACGAATGGCTGCGCGCCGACGATTTCGAAAAGGCCCGCGAGACGATGGCCGAGCTGATCGAGATTTATGGCCGGGAGAATCTCTACGTGGAAATCCACAACCACGATCTTGAGCCGCAGCGCAAGGTGACGCCGGGCTTGCTCAAGCTGGCGCAGGAGTTCGGCCTGAAACCGGTCGCGGCAAACGACGTCCACTTCCTCAACCCAGATGATCATGAAGCGCACGATGTGATGATTTGCATCGGCACCGGCAAGCTGCTGATTGACGAAAACCGGATGCGCTACACGCCGGAAGTTTACTTCAAGACGGCGGAGCAGATGCGCCAATTGTTCACCGACATTCCGGGTGCTTGCGATACCACTTTGGAAATCGCCGGGCGCTGCAATGTGGAGATCAAGCTGGATCCGACGAGTTCGGAGAAGTACCCGCAGTTCGAAGCGCCCGATGGATCGCCGCGCGAGGAGTACCTGATGCGCGTTTGCAAGGAAGGTCTGGTGGGGCGCTACGGCGAGGAAAAGGCGGTGCTTCCCGAGATCGTGGAGCGGCTCGAATATGAGGTGGGGATCATCAACCAACTCGGCTTCGCTTCCTACTTCCTCATCACCGCCGACTTCATCCAGTGGGCGCGCGATCACGACATCCCGGTCGGTCCGGGCCGTGGCTCGGCGGCGGGATCCTTGGTGGCCTACGCGATGGGCATCACCGACATCTGCCCGCTCAAGTTCGGTCTGCTCTTCGAACGTTTCCTCAATCCGGAACGCGTCAGCCCGCCCGACGTCGATATCGATTTTTGTCAAAGCCGTCGTCCCGAAGTCATCGACTACGTCCGCCGGAAGTACGGCGAACGTAGTGTTTCCCACATCATCACCTACGGAACGCTCGGCGCGAAAAGCGTGCTGCGCGATGTCTCGCGGGTGATGGGCGTGAGCTACGGGGAGGCGGACCGGATTGCCAAGATGATCGAGGCGAAACCCGGCATCACTCTGAAAAAAGAGTGGGAAGCCAAGCCGGAACTGGTCGAGTTGATCGAGTCGTCATCGACCTACAAGGAGCTTTGGGACTACGCGCTCAAGCTCGAAGGACTGACGCGAAACGTCGGCATCCACGCGGCCGGGGTGGTGATCGGCGATCGTTCGCTTGACGAGCACGTGCCTTTAACACGCGGAAACGAAGGGGAGGTCGTGACCCAGTACGACATGGGCGCGATCACCGAGGTCGGTCTGTTGAAGATGGACTTCCTCGGGCTGAAGAACCTTACCGTGATTCAGGATGCGGTGGAGCACATCCGGGTGCATCATCCGGATTTCAAGGTCGAGGATGTGCCGCTGGATGACGCGAAGACCTTCGAAATCCTCAACCGCGGGGAAACGATGGGCGTGTTCCAGTTGGAATCCGGCGGCATGGTCGAGACCTGCCGCAAGTACCAGATCGAGAAGATCGACGACATCATCGACCTTCTCGCGCTTTATCGTCCGGGTGCGATGCAGTTCATCGATCAGATGATCGAGGTGAAGAAGGGACGCAAAAAGCCATTCTACGAGCACCCGCTGTTAGAACAGGTCAGTGGCAACACCTACGGGGTGATGATCTACCAGGAGCAGGTGCAGAACGCGGCCAAATTACTGGCGGGCTACTCGCTTGGTGGTGCGGACCTTTTGCGCCGCGCCATGGGAAAAAAGGACCCGGCGAAAATGGCGCAGGAGCGCACGAAGTTCGTGGATGGCTGCAAGGAGACCAACGGCATCGATGCCAAGATGGCGAATGCGATCTTCGAAAAGATCGAGATGTTCGCCGGCTACGGATTCAACAAATCCCACTCGGCGTGCTATGGGCATATCTCGTATTGGACGGCCTATTTGAAGGCGAATTTTCCCGTCGAGTTCATGTCTGGTCTGCTTTCAAACGAAATCAACAACACCGACAAGATCGGTGTGTTCGTCTCCGAGTGCCACCGGATGAAGATCGAGATTTTGCCACCGGACCTGAACAAGTCGAAGCTGCGGTTCGCGCCGGAGCAAACGCCCAATGGGGCGATGGCGATCCGCTATGGACTGGCGGCGATCAAGAACGTTGGCGGCGGCGCGATGGCCCAGGCAATCGAGAATCGTGAGAAGAACGGCCCCTTCGAGTCGCTCGACGAATTCGCCAACCGGCTCGACTCGAAGACGGTCAACAAGCGCATCCTCGAGAACCTTGCGAAGGCGGGGGCCTTCGACTGGACGGGCGAGTCCCGCGCGGCGATGTGCGCCCGACTGGAGTCGGTCTGCGCGAGCGCCTCGTCGGCGCAAAAGGACCGCGCCTCGGGGCAGGTGGCGCTTTTCGATACGATGGACTTCGGCGGCGCGCCCACGCCTTCAAATACGACGAGTGTCGTAGCTGTGGAGGAGTGGAGCAAGGACGAACGCCTTGTCATGGAGAAGGAATTGCTGGGCTTTTATGTGACCGGGCACCCGCTCGACAAGTTCCGCGCGGTGCTGGATTCCGATCGCTACCAGAAGCTCGGCTTGATCGACGAAATCGAGATGCAGGGTCCGCGCGACCGCTACTCCTTTGCCGGAATGATCCGCAGCGTCGATTCGCGGGTGACGAAGACGGGCAAGCCGTTCGGCATTCTGGTCGTCGAGGATTTCACCGGCTCGCGTGAAGTGATGGTCTGGGGCGAAAGCTTCGTGCCGGCCCGCGATGCCGACATGATGGTTCCGGGAAAAGTGATCCGTTTCAAAGCGGCGATTCAGATCGATGACCGGACGGACTCGCGGAAGCTGACGGGCTCGGAATTCAACGAGCTCAAGACCCGGGGTGCCGGAGGAAATGGAAAGTTCGTCGAGCTGAACCTATGGACGGCGCGTCATTCGGAAATCGATCTCGAGGAAATCCGCAGGGCGATCCGTGAAAATCCCGGGAAAACGCCGGTCATTCTCCATTTCCAGAATTCCGCCGGAAAGCGCGCGTCGATGCAGTTGGGCGAGGAATTCCAGGTCCGCCGGGGAGAAAAGGTTGAAGCGGCTTTGGGTCGATGGATGGATACTTGAGTGCCCGATCCAAGGGGCGAGTGATTGAGCCATGCGGCGCTAACAGGAAGTTCCAAGTTGCGGCGAAGGAGTTTCGTGTTGTATCGAAAATTTACAAAGATTAACTTGATCGTACTACCCACGAATGGTCTCTCCATGTCGCATGATTAACTGCGGGTCTCCGCCGAACTCGTTCCGAACTCTGGATTGTTAGAAATTTGATCGCCATCAGCACTGCTTTTGGGACGGTGCTGGCGGTCGAAACTCCTGTTTTCACGCCATCAACATCCGATTCCGCGACGGCCACGGATGTTGCGATTAGCTGTGAGACCTCCGGGGCAACAATCCGATACACACTCAATGGTGAGGACCCTGAGCTTTCCGGCCCTCTGATACGCTCTGGGTCGGCGGTCAAAATATCCAAAAGCACGACCTTGAAGGCGCGGGCGTGGGATGGGGGAGTCGCTAGCCCCAAAATAAGCGAATCTGAAGGGCGAAGCCGAAAAGTGCGGGACCAGGCGTCCACAACACCGGTTGCGGGGCGGTGCGAGCGAAAGCGGAGCTGTTTTCCCGATCCCGAGGAGGTTTTCAACGGCGAATTCTCCGGCTTGACTGAGGCTCAGACATCCTGACCCGGGAGGAAAGGCAATGACCTCAGTGGGATGGATTTGAGGCGTAGATTGGTGCCGGGGTAGTGGGTCTCAGTGGCGTTGAGTTCTTCGCAGAGGCTGGCGACGATGG
>Ga0100401_1000135_pt1 | contig 56840 bp, 44 predicted proteins | sample CryGeymeta201525_FD_80421 | JGI IMG/M metagenome (GOLD analysis project Ga0100401, IMG submission 80421) | Groundwater microbial communities from Crystal Geyser aquifers in Utah, USA - Crystal Geyser metaG 2015-25 | ecosystem: Environmental > Aquatic > Deep subsurface > Groundwater | place: USA... | reverse complement strand
GTGCGGCTTCAGCCGCACGTGAACCGTGCGCCCTGCGCCTAAAGGCGCACCTACAGAACCTGATTCCTGGTCTGCATTTCTTGGTCCGCGCAAAGCCATTCCCCCAATTATTGAGCTGATACGAATCAATCGCCAGAAGCTACTGATATCCATATCGGCCTGCCTTGCGTTTGGGTAATTTAGCTTAAGCCTGTGAACAGCGGATTTTTCAACACCATCCTAAGTCCGTCTTCCCTCTTGAGGCTTCCGACGCCAGGGTTGTGCTTACCTGTTCAGGCAAAGGATATCAGAGGTTCAACTATTCTTACTTTCTAATAAAAGTTTTACTATTGCGATAGACTATTGACGCATGATTTACATGGTGGTATCTTTCTTATCTAACAATACGTCTTATGCGAGGTAAAACACAGTGCCTGTCGTTACAGCCTCCTCCAAAGGACAGATAGTTATTCCCAAGGAGGTCAGAGAAAAATTAGGTATAACACCCGGTAAAAAAGTGCTTTTTCGCATAGTGGACAACCATGCGGAGATCACGCCGCTGCCTGACGATCCTATAAAGGCCCTGAGAGGAGTGCTCAAGGGGGGGGCTTCCCTTGCAAAGGAACTTCTACGGGAAAGGGCAAAAGACAAAGAAATAGATGAAAAATATCCTCTTTGATTCGTATGCCATCCTCTGTTTCTATCAGGACGAAAGGGGTTCGGATGAAGTGGAAAGGTTTCTTGTATCTTCCCGAAACGGTGAATCAAGGGCCTTCATAAGCGAGATAAACCTGGGTGAGGTCCACTACCAGACCGTCAGGAGGATAGGGCTTGAGCGGGCAAGGAGGCAGTTGGAGGAATTTTACGAACTGCCTGTGGATGTAGTTGCTGTCTCTTCGGCTATCATCTTCTCGGCTGCTGAGTTGAAAGCCGAATTCGCCGTTTCTTATGCAGATTGCTTTGCCATAGCAACAGCAATCAAGACAAGCTCCTTAATTGTTACGGGTGACCCCGAATTTAAGAAGGTAGAGCATCTTGTGGAAGTCTCATGGATTTGATTTCCTAGGGACTATTGAGTAGAAGGGCCGCATGGAAGTCCGGTAGAGAAAGCAGGGTATCCTCTTCTAACCAAGGCGGCCCGTCTCAACAAAGAGGCCAATACAGAGGGTAGTCGCTCTATCTCAAGCCGTCTTCCCTCTTAGCATCTTCCTTCTTGAGTCCTCCCACGCGTGCGTGGGGCCTTCCGCCGTCTGTTACCGCCACCGCCAGTACTATCTCGTCTGACTTGGGGGCATCAGGTATTATCAGGGTCATTGCATCAAAGTGGCTCCTTACAAAGGCCGCGTCCTTGTAATGAATTGGGATATCAATGGAATCGCCCATTTTCCCGAGTTTCTTGGCCGAGGGGATGATGGCCTTTCCTCCGCCGCAGGCATTCCGCAGAGGGGTGCCGAGTTTGGGATGCATAAGGGCCGCCGCGTGCTCAAGCTCTCCTTTTTCCCCGACTATGGTCGCCTTGCCGTAGGAATCAACAGCGGAGCCTCCCAGGGCCTTTACGGCACGCTCTGAGATTTCCTTTCCGATTTCCTCACTGAAATCAATTAGCTCTGTTAGATCCTGCTGGTACTTCCCGGCATAAGGGTTCTTGAAGACCACCGCACAGGCCGCCTTTCTAAGCGGTTTTTCGAGCGCCTTTTCCCCGTCAACTCTCACTTCCTCAACAACCGTCACAATCTTTCTGATCTGCATATCTTTCCTCCAATATGATTTTTGATCCGGGCCCGAAGGTTGATGCCGTAAGTCCCTTCACAGTTATGACCGCATCCGTTATCAGGCCCCTTTGTTTCAAATCCAACGCATTTGCAAGGCCCTTTTGAAGGGCCGATGATATTTCCACAGGCGTTAATGCCCCGACCTCTACTGTTACCGCCTCTCCCGCTATGTCCGTTTCCGGGTCAAGGGCCTCAGACAGGGCGCCCTTGATCAGCGGCGATGGAATAAAGGTGGCGTTGCAGACAAATGTTGCGGCAGCATCGGCAATGGCCGCGCTTAGCGCTATCACTGTTACCGACTCAGCGCAACCTTTTGTATGACTCCTTCCTCCAAGGCCGCTTGTGGCGATTCCCAGTTCAAAGGGGCCTTTTATCTTCAGGGCAGGTCCCTTGAGCCCGCCTCGGGGATCGGCTGTCCCTATCGAAATCGTCTCATCCAGGGCTGAGTAAGCCGCTATGTCACCGCCGTTATTGACCAGGGCCAGGTCAAATCCTTCAGCCACAAGGTGAGCCTTGATTTCGTCGGATACGGCTCCCGCGACCGCGCTCATGGCGGTGAGCTCGAAAGGCGCAATCGCCTTTGCAGCCTCAACCATCCGCCTTGCTACCCAGGGAAGGTGTCTGGGATTCAGAACCCGCTCCGCCTTTAGCCTAAGTACGGGAAGGGCATCCTTTATTTGCCTTTGGATCCTTGTAAGGAGATCAAGGAGCCTCTCTTCATCCGGCTCTGCAACTTCTCCCTTTCTTTTTGCCGTTATTACCAGGCAGCTTGGTCCCTGTTCGAGATAAAGCATCCGGTATCCCCAAATGACCTTCTTGCTTAAACTTGCTCAGCCGACCTTTTCGGACAAGACCTCCTCAAGGGGCCTTAAAGCTTCCAGGTGGCCCCCTATGGAGCGGAAGGTCTCATACGTCATGGTATATTCTATGGGAAGGATAAAGGAGGGTGTAGGCGATGTATATATGGAGCCGAACCTTATCTTTTCAACGTCCACAAGGAAATTTATCCCGCCTCCCGGAAGTATGAACGGCTTTGCCCCTCCCACCGTTACCGTGACCTCCCCTCTGTGAACCGCCCTTGTGAGCCTTATGGGATTTTTGGTAACTCCTGCCCTTGCAGAGCCACCGACGCCTGCGGCGAATATGCCGCTCACCCTGGTCGCCTCGCAGGAATCCTTTAAAACGTCCAGAAAGGCCTTAGCCTTTTCAGGCAGTTCAGAGGCGATGAAGCCCTCCTCTTGCATTCTAAAGAAGGCGGTCTTTTCCCCGGTCGTCTCAGTAACAAGGAGGGTCATGCCGGGCCTGAAGACTGACCTGTCAACTCTTTCTATAACCTCCAGGGGGGAGTGTACCGCTGTGCCTCCCCAACCGTCTCCCTTTTCCAGAAAATACCTTCCCTCAGTGCTCTTTTGGCCCTTTATGAAGATGCCGGATCGGGGCTTTTTGATGTATCTGCCGCAGGGGTGTTCGGTGAAAAGGGCCGTTATGTGGCCGTCAAGCACTACGACCTCGTCAGCGGCATCGGCCATGTAAGGGGCAAAAAGGCCCGTGGTGGCACTTCCGCATCCGACCCTCATCCTGTTCTGGAAAACTCCGTCAATCTCCGGAGGCGCTCCTATCCTTACCTTGAGTTGGGCCCCGTCTTCAATGGAAAGTAGCGCATCCTTCCCCGAGACAATCTCCCTCATGATCCTTGCCGCGAAAAGCCCGTGCTTGGATGTTAAGATGTTAACCCCGCCAAGGGAGAGAATCTTTGAACCATATTCCTCGGTGCAAAGGTGCCCAACATGCCTCCTTCCCTTTATGCGGGTAAATATCCTTTTACCCTCTATGCCCAGGTAATGGTCAGTGTCAAGCTTAAGCTTCAATCCGCTGTAGCTCAAGGGGGCTTCGGTTACGACCGTAACCATGTTGATCCCGTCTCTTACCCCTGAGACAATGACCGGCGAAGGTCTGAAGTCCGGGTATGTCGTTCCCGAGCCTATGCCTGTGATAAGGGGCTCCGGTCCTCCCTGATTAGGGCCTGTGAGATACTGCCTCACCTCGTCAATGGTAACAAGGCGGGCGTTTCTCTTGATCTCACCGCCTATATTCTTATATCGGTGACAAGCCCCAAGGCCCCCCTCAGGGATCGCGCACATGACGGGGCAGGATGTGCAAACGGGGTTCTGTCTTGCATCTTCGAATTCAAAGACCTTGCTGGGGCAGACCTTATGGCAGGTTCTGCATTCAACACAACCATCGGATAGGGAGACCTTCTTGTCCTTGACGCTTAAGACGCCGAGGGGGCAAACCTCTGTGCAAAGTCCGCATCCTGAGCAGTTTTCAACCCTTATGTTCAAGCGACTTCCCCCCTAAAAGATAGGCTTTCTGGCAGGAGGCGGGGTGTTGCGGCTGGTCTGGGCCTTAACAACACCGTCTATCATCACCATTCCGATGCCGGGAAGATCGCCTTTCTCTATGGCCTCCTTTGCGTTTTTCCCCTCGGACCCCATGGGTGCGTCTATGAGGTGGAGGTCCGCCGGAGCCCCTTTCCTGACGATGCCTTCATCAAGGTCGAAGACCTTCTTTGTGTTTCCGGTGGCCAGGCAGACCGCCGTTTCAGCAGGCACCTTGCACATCCCTGATACGAATGTGATCATCCTCCAGATACCGAGCGGGATAACGCCGGTTCCGGACGGTGCGTCGTTACCGAGGATGAGTCTTGAAAGCCTCTTAGTCTCCTTGAGGAATTTTCCTATCTCGAATGCCGCAAGCATGTTTCCGCAGTGGACCAGCTCTATTGCGCATTCCGATTTTTCTATTACCTTGAAGGCTTCTGTGGGTGGAATGCAGGTGGGGCCGCCGTTGAGATGGCAGGCGACAGTCGGGTTTGCCTCGAGGACATCTTCGCATGTTACGGTCGAGCTTCCCGGAATGCTGGTTCCTCCAACGTGCATGAGTACCTTCATACCGTATTTCTTGGCCCAGATTACCATCTCCTTAGCATCCGAGGCGGTCTTTACGGTTCCAAGGCCTATCTCACCTACAAGACGTACGCCGTCCTCACTCAATTCCTTGAAGTCCGCCTCCTTGAGGCCCTTTTCAAGAATCAGCGCGCCAGCATAGACCTTCACTCCGGAGGGCCTTGCGTTTTCAAAGCACCTCTTCGAAAGGAGCGCAAGGGCCTTTGCCGATTTGGGATCCTTGGGCCTTCCGGGAAGATGCACCTCGCCTGCCGAGATCATGGAGGTCACTCCTCCATGGAGAGAGCTGTCAATAAATCCGATCATGTTCTGCCTGGGGGTGAAATCGCCGAATACCGGGTGGGTGTGGCTGTCAATAAGACCCGGTGCGAGGGTTGTGAGGGAGGCGTCAATCACCTTGGCGGCACCACTTCCGCAGTCTCCCTTTTCTATGGCCGCGATCTTTCCATCCTTTATCATGACGGATAATGGGCCTTCCATGATTGGATAATCAATGTCTCCCGTAAAAATGGACCCGATGTTCTTTATTAATACCTCGCTCATATAAGCCTCCTTTAGCCTTTTTTATCTTCTTGAGAAGTCGGGGCGACTGTTTTCGCCGCGATCTTTCTGGATTTCAACCTTCGCTGGAACGACAAATAGTTGGCTTGTTACGTCTTTCCGGCCAATCTCGTCCCCGATCCCGATCCGGGAGCCGGAACCCAGTGGTTTTGCCCCCCCCCAATTATTGAGATGCTGCGTTAAACGCCACGCTTTGACTTTGAACCTGAGTGGTGACAGTTATACTTTCTCCGCGAGAAGGCACAGCCTTTCAAAATTGCAGGGAAGTTCAAATCCGCGAATACCTGTGGCATCCCTTATGGCGTTCATTATGCTTGCCCCCTGGGGTATGAGGGCTGGCTCTCCCACTCCCTTGGCTCCGTAAGGGCCTGTAGGTTCTTGGTCTTCCACCAGATATGTTTCAACCGCCGGCATATCCATTGAGGTGGGGATATAATAGGAGTAAAGGCTCTTGCTTCTTGAAGGAATAAACTCCTCCATGAGGGCGAAGCCTATTCCCATGGCGACTCCTCCAAATATCTGTCCCCTCACGGCATCGGGATTTATTGCCCTGCCTACATCGTGGGCGGCGTGGACCTTCTTTACCCTGCACACGCAGGTCGCTGGGTCAACTTCAACCTCTGTCATGTGTGCGGCAAAGGCGTAAGTGGCATAAGGAATACCCTGACCCGTTACCGGATCCAGGGATGTGGTGGGCGGATCAAAGAAGCCGTCAAAGATCGGGCCGCCTTCACCACTGGCCTCTGAACAGATATCCTTGAGGGACCTTCCTTTATCTATGCCCTTTTCCTCAAGATAGGAGCGGAGTTTCCTTCCTGCTTCAAAGACGGCCTTGCCTGTAATATAGGTCTGGCGGCTTGCAGAGCTTGAACCGGCATCCCTTGTGGTGTCGCTGTCGCCTTTGACGAGTAACACGCAGTTCTTCTCTAGCCCCAGTGTTTCTAAAAGTATCTGGGTGAGCACAGTGTCGGAGCCCTGTCCTATGTCACAGGCCCCAAGATGGAAACCAATTTTTCCCTCAGGCATCAAGGTAAGATGGCAGGCAGAGGGGTTCGGAACCCCGGTGTTGCCGATCCCGTAAAACATGCATCCCAGGCCGAAACCGCTATTGCCGGTCTTTTTCCTCTCTTTCCAGGCAGGCTCAATGCACTTGAGGGCGTCGTAGAATCCAACGCTGTGGTTGAGAACCTGGCCGGTTGCGGTTTCAGAGCCCTTCCTCAAGGCGTTTATCTTCCTTATCTCCAGCGGATCAATGCAAAGGGCCTCAGCAAGGAGGTCCATCTGGGATTCATGGGCGAAGGCTGTCTGGGGGATGCCAAAGCCGCGCATGGCTCCGCAAACGGGGTTGTTGGTAAAATACATGCTGCTTTCAACGTGGACATTGGGCACCTGGTAGGGGCCTGTTGCATGTACCGCGGCCCTCAAGGCCACCACCTCGCCGTATGAGGCATAGGCCCCTGTGTCGCCTGTGATCTTGGCCTCAAGAAAGGTGAGCCTTCCGTCTTTAGCCGCCCCTGTCCTGTAGTTCATATAAAGAGGATGGCGCTTGGTGTTGGAGAGCATGCTCTCCTCTCTGGTGTATCTCACCATCACCGGTCTTCCGGTAAGGTAGGCGGCAAGAGCCGCATAGCCCTCCACCGTCACATCCAGCTTTCCCCCGAACCCCCCTCCGGTCGGCGCCTGGATTATCCTAATCCTTTCCTCTGGAAGGGAAAGGAGCCGTGACACCTCTTTTTGTTTGTAGTGGATATTCTGCGTTGAGGATATGACTGTAATCCTTCCGGATTGATCCGGGAAGGCAAGCCCCGCCTCACATTCAAGAAACACATGATCCACACGCCTCGTTGAATAGGTGCGCTCTATGACCACATGGGATTGCCCTTCTGCCCTCTTTGTGTCTCCCTTAATGACCGTCTTTCGACAAAGGAGATTTCCTCCCTTGTGTATATTGACAGTGGATGCGGCCGCCAGGAAGGGATCGTTCAGAGGCTCCATATCCTCGTAGTCAACCCTCATCCTCAGGGCTGCCTCCCTTGCAATGCGTTCGTTTTGGGCGATGACCATGGCGACTGGTTCACCGAAAAACCTTATATAACCTGCCGCAAGATACGGCTGATCCTTCTTGAGTACACCGTAGCCGTTTGCCCCGGGTATGTCCTTATGTGTCAGTACCCGGACAACGCCCTCGGTTGCGATGGCCTCTGAGGCATCAATAGAGGCTATCCTGGCATGGAACCTCTCGGCCCTTACGATCACTCCAAAGGCCATCCCTTCCATCCTGAGGTCTCCAGCGAAAATGCCCTTTCCGATGACCTTTTCCAGGGCGTCAACTCTCTCCAGGCTTTCACCTACAAACATCTCTAAAGGGCCTCCGTAAGGATGTTTCTCAGTATTGGCAGTTTGAAGGCGTGGGTGGGTCTTTCCCCTGTCTTTTCCCTAATTCCTGCAGTTATCATCTCCTCCGCCTCCTTTACTGCTCCTCCGCATACCGGTTTTTCCTTGAGGAACATCTCAGCCTCCCTGGCCCTGAAGGCGACAGGGGTGCATGAGCCAACGGCAATCTTCACGTCTTCATAGGCGCCGGATCGTTCCTTCACTGCCCAGGCTACCGAAAGCCTGCCTATGGAAAGGGCGGCTCTGATGGAAAGCCTTTTGAAGCCGAACCTGTAACCTTTAAGTTTCTTAAGCTTTATGGCAGTAATGAGTTCATCTCTTTTTAAAGAAGACCTGTAGGGGGAAAGAAGAAATCCTTCAAGCGCCTCCTCCCTTTCCTCACCCTGCGATTCTATGGTCAGGCGCGTGTCGTAAATTAGAAGCGGAGGAACACTGTCCGCTGCAGGACAGGCATTGGCGATATTTCCTCCAATGGTGGCCATGTTTCTTATTTGAGGGGATCCAACCTGAGCGCAGCCTAGCGCAAGAGCCGGAAAATCCTGTTTTATTTCGCCGCTCCCGGATGCAAAAGCGTGTGTGGCGGCAGGCGAAAGGATTCCCGAGACCCGGTCAAACGGCCGCTTGAATTCTCTTATTCTTGTTATGTCAATAAGCGTTTCGGGGCAGCAGGTGTATTTTCGTATGTCAACGAGGAGATCTGTTCCACCCGCAAGTACCCTGGTGTTGCCTTCATCCTTAAGCATGTCCAGGGCCTCTTTCTTGTTCTTCGGGACAAGGCACCTAAATCTGGGAAGCATCCTTCACAGCCTCCATGATCTGAATGTACCCGGTGCACCTGCAAAGGTTTCCGCTGATTCCTTCACGGATCATCTCCTCTGTAGGCGTCTTTTCTTCCTGTAAGAGGGCGTAGGCGCTCATGAGCATCCCTGGAGTGCAGTAACCGCACTGAACCGCCCCGGACTTGACAAAGGCCTCCTGGAGAGGATGAAGAGTCCCGTCTTTTGACAGGTATTCCGTTGTCTTGACATCGCATCCATCTGCCTTAACAGCCAGGGTCAGGCAGGCGTAAACAGGCCTTTCATTCAAGAGCACCGTGCATGCCCCGCACTCCCCTATGCCGCATCCCTCCTTTACGCTCAGAATCGAAAAGCGATCTCTTAAGACCTCAAGGAGGGTGAGATAATCCTCAATTTCGGCTTCCGCTTTTTCGCCGTTTAATTGGAAACAAATCTTTTGCAATCAGGCCTCCTCACCTTCCCATCATGTTTGGAAGAAATGTCACAATCTGTGGAAAGACTGTCAGTAGGATCACCAGCAGGAATATACCCATAAGGAAGGGAGTGACTCCTTTGAAGATATCGCTCATGGGAACATCCCTTGCTATGCCCGCAAGGGTATATACGTTGAGTCCCACAGGGGGGGTTATGAGGCCTGCCTCCATCATCAGGACCGCCACCACTCCGAACCAGATGGGATCGAATCCCAGGGAGATTATTACGGGATAGACCACAGGAAGGGTTAGCACCATCATGGAGACGGCATCAAGAAAACAACCCAGGAAAAGGTAAATAGTTACTATGATTATGAGCACCAGGTACTTTGAGACCCCGAGCCCTGCGATCCAGGCGGAAACAGTCGTAGGGATCGTCGAAAGGGCAAGAAAGTAGCTGAATATGGTTGCACCCGATACCAGAAATATCACCATGACGGATATGCGGATGGTATCAAGGAGGCTTTGAGCAAATGCCTTCCCGGAGAGCTTGCGTTTGAAAAGCACTAGGAGAAACAGGCTCGATGCGCCTATGGCCCCGGCCTCGGTAGGGTTTATAAAACCACCGTAAATCCCTCCCATGACCACGAGGAAAACAAGAAGCGTCTCCCAGACCCCCTTGAGGGATAGAAGCTTCTCCCTCAACGAAACCCGTTCGTGGATCATGGGCGCAAGTCCCGGATTGATCTTCACGGAGAAATAGACCACAAGGGCATAAAGAGCGCTTAGAAGGAGCCCCGGCACCGCGCCCGCTATCAATAGCTTCCCTATGGACTGCTCGGTGAGCATTCCGAATATGACAAATCCCAGGGAGGGAGGGATAAGAAAGCTCAGGGTGCCTCCTGCCGCGATCACGCCGGTTGCCAGTTTCGGGCTGTATTTGAACCTCTTCATCTCCGGAAGGGCAACGGTTCCCATGGCCGCAGCCGCCGCAACCGAGGATCCGCTAACAGCGGCAAAACCTGCGCAGGCAGCTATCGTTGCTATGCCCAGGCCGCCCGGAAGCCTTCTGAACCACTTCTCAAAGGTATTGTAAAGCTCCCCTGTGATTCCCGCTGCGCTCGCGAATGCTCCCATTATGACAAAAAGCGGGATTATCGTGTAAGGATAGTGGGCTACGGAGCCGTAAAGGTTGTCGGCAAGAAGGGGGAGCGCAGCGTCAATGGAGGTGAGAGACGTTACTCCTAGAAACCCCACAAGCATCATAACGAAGGCTATGGGCATACCCATGAAAAGGAGAAAAAGTAGAACCGCGCTGCCAAGGATTCCGACCAGAACAGGGCTCATTTTTCTCCCCCGATAAGGCTCTTAAGCGAGTTTACGAAATCCAGGAGAAACTCGGCAAAAAGGGTAATGCCCGCGACAAAAACCAAAAGCCTGAAAGGAGTTTGAGGTATCCTAAGCATGTCCGATACGGTTGTCTCCTCAAAGGCCCTTTCATAGCCCTGCCATGCAAGCAGGGCTGCGATGATCATACATCCCAGATTACAGAGCGACTCGCTCAAGGCCCTGAGTCTGGGTCCTAATCTCTTGGTGACAAAGTCCACCCCCACATGGCCCTTGACCTGCTGCGTATAGGCGGCACCCAGCAGTATCGCTACCGCGAGAAGGTATTCGGAAAGCTCAAAGGTACCGGGTATGGGCTTGCCCCAGATCGCCCTTGAAATGACGTCCACGGTTGTAAGCGCCATCAAGGACATCACAAAGACCATTCCCGCACAGCACAGGTAAAAAGATGCCTTTTTTATTACTCTTCCGGTGCCTTCAAACATTCCCATAAAAAGCTATCCCTTCAGGTATTCCGGAGGAAACGCGACTAATTTTACCCCTCGTTTTTCGCATTCCTCATTCATGGTGAGGACTGCCTTCTTGGCAGGGAGGCCTTTTCCCTCGAGTCCCTTTACCCAGTCCCTGGTCACCTGGCGGAACCTTTCATACCACTTATTTTTTTCCTGATCGGGAAGCTCAATCAATTCAACGCCCTTTGATGAGATTTCTGCGATCATCTGTTTGTAAACATCCCTTGTAAGACCTCCGGTAACCTTAAAGGGGTTGGTGCAGACCTCATCAATTATCTTTTTCTGACCGCTGTCCAGTTTGTTGTAGCTCTTCATGTTCATGACGGTGCCTTCCGACACACACCCTAATGTGAGGACAGTGCCATACTTTGCTACCTCAGCCAACTTGAAAGCCAGTACCAGAGGAGAGCACGTTACCAGACCGTCAACGGTCCCTGTCTCCATGGCCATATAGACATCGCCCAGGGGCATAAATATGGGCTCAGCCCCGAGGGCCTTTATGTAGTTTGTCTGATGGCCGCCCGGGCTCCTCAGCTTGAGGCCCTTTAAGTCCTCGATGCTCCTCACGGGCTTGCTTTTTGTCCAGATAAAGGACTGGATGCAGCCATTCAGCTCAAGGACCTTGACGTCTTTAAATTCATCCTTGAGAACCTTCTGATAGACGGCGTTACCGATATCAGCGGCCAGATCTTTTCCATCCACCCAGACGGCCAGAGACAGGACATCGGTAAGAGGAAATCTTCCGGGGGTCCATGTGGCCGTAAAATAGCCAAGATCGGACATCCCTCTATTTACTATGTCAAAATGATCCGGCCCTTTACCGAGAGCGCCCCCCGCGTACATGCTGTAGCCGAGCTTACCATTGCTCCGTTTTTTAAGCTCCTCCATCATGGGAGTCCAGACTGTCTTGACCTCCCTGCTCACCGGAGGATGCCAGGTGCTGAAACGCAGGTTTTGATCCGCTGCAAAGGCATTCTCCAGGCTGATGATTCCTGAGCCCAGCGCAGCCCCTCCCACCACGGCCGCCTTTATGAAATCCCTTCTCGTGATACCTCCACAATCCTGACACATGGCCTTTTCTCCTTTCCTGTTTAGGTTGTTTGCCTATACCCACCTCTCCGTAACGGTCTTCTGATCAAGGAAGAGACGCACGGAATCAACTCTTGATTTTGCGGCGCCGAAGAAGGAATCCCTCTTGGAACCTAGGGGGAAGAAGGCATAAGGCTGGGGTATGCCCGCATTTACGCCTATGTTTCCCACGCTGCATTCCCTTATGAAGGTCCTGGCGTTTGCGCCGCTCGCCGTAATGATGCAGGCAGAATGACCGTAATTGGTGTTGTTGTTAATGATGTCTATAGCCTCCTCTAGACCTTTTATCTCAATTAAGTTACACACCGGCCCGAAGGATTCCTCTTTGGCTATATGCATTTGCCTTCGGACGCCTTCCAGGATCGTTGGCCCCAGAAAATAACCCGCCTCATAGCCCGGCACCTTGACTGCTCTTCCGTCCAGGCTGATGCGCGCCCCTTCCTTTATGCCCTTTTCTATAAAGGCCTCGACCTTTTCCTTTCCCTGGCGCGTGGTGAGTGGGCCCATCTGGGTTGCCTCATCAAGACCGTATCCGACCCTGAATTTCCTGGAGATATCTATAAGTTTTTCCCTGAAGGTCTTGTAAATCGAACCCGTCACAAGGACATTGTCCGACCCTAGGCATCTTTGACCCGTCATTCCGAAACAGCCCCTCATGACATAGTCCGCGGCCTTTGCGGGATCGGCGTCATCCATCACCAGGATGTGGTTTTTTCCGTTTCCGTTGATTGAAGACCTCTTACCAAGTTTTCCGCAGAGGGCGAAAAGCTCTTTTCCGACCATGCTTGATCCTATGAAGCCCACCCCTGCGATTCTTTTGTCTTCAAGTATCTTCTGGTTGACATCAAATCCGGTTCCCACATGAATGAGATTCATGACCCCGGGAGGAAGTCCGGCCTCAGCCAGGACCTTGAAGACCGCGTCGCTTGCGACGGGGTTTTGCCAGCTTGGAGAAACTATCACTGTGCAGCCGCAGCCGATGGCATAGGGCACAAAGGAAGACCAGGCATGCATGGGGATGTTTCCAGGGGTAAGTATCAGAAAAGGACCTACCGGCTCCCACAGCATGGAGCAGTCAATGCCCCTTGCAAGCTGCTGAACGGATTCGCCCTTATAAAGACTGTAAAGGGCTCCTATGGCGGATTCGATGTTTTCAATGCATCTTTGCACCGTACCCCGGGCATCACCAAGGGTCCTTCCGTGGTCCTGCACCAGTATCCTCGCAAGTTCCTCATGCCTTGCCGCAAAAATCGCCCTCATCTTCCCGAGGTAATCCGCCCTGTCCCTGAAGGGGACATCCTTCCAGCTCTGAAAGGCCCTGTAAGCGGCCTCCACAGCCGCCTCTGCGTCCCGGGCGTCCGAGATCTCAACCTCGGCTATTTCTTCGTCCTTGGCAGGGTTGTAATCCTTCAATGCCTCCCGGTTTCCTCCGGATAGCCACTCTCCGGCAATGAAGGGGCTTAGTCTTCCGTAGTGTGATTTGACCTCTTGAAGCAGTGCCATGATAACTCCTTTATCAAAATGTCGGCGGGGTTATAACCCAGATCACCTCTGCGTCATCCCTGCCGTTGTTTATCCAGTCGTGGGGTATGTGGGAGGGGAAATAGAAACTTTCCCCCGTGCCTATCTCATAGCGCCTTTCATCCAGGACAAGGGTGAGGGAGCCTTTCATAAGAAAACCGAATTCCTCTCCCTCATGCAGGTACATGCCGTGGGAGCCCCCGCCGGGCTTTATCACCGTAAAGAAGGGCTGCATCCTCTTGTTCCTGGTGTTCCTGACAAGGGATTGAATCTTTGCGTCCCACCGCCTCAACTGGATGTCAACCCTGTCGGCAGCCTTTGTGACAACATCTTCGTGATTGAGGGTCTCATCCATGAAGAAGTCAACTATATTTACATCCAGGGCCTTTGCTATCCTTTTGAGTGTTGATATGGAAGGATCAACGTGGTTGTTTTCAAGCTGGGAGATGAGGGAAGACGAGCAGCCTGCCTCCTCGGCAAGGTGCCGCATGGTGATGCCTTTTTGTTCCCTGAGCAATTTTATCCTTCCGCCGAGATTCATATCTGCCCCTGTTAAATATTTATTAAAATGATAAGCACGATTAAACAAGGAGGTCAATAGAAAAGTTTTTTAACGGCGGATTCAACTCAGCACAGGCGGTGAACTTCCTACAAAGCCGCCATCATTGATCGGCTGAAACAAAACCTAATTTACAGGAGCAGTTTTCTCCTGCCAGCCGCCGCCAAGAGCGGCATAGAGTTTTACCCTGTTTGCCAACCCCGCCAGCCTAAGCGACACAAGCCCTTGTTGGGCAGCATACAGGGACCTCTGGGCGTCAAGAACCGCAAGGTAGCTGTCAAGACCTTTATCGTATCTTAGTTTTGAAAGCCTGTATGTCCTCTCCACCGCATCCGCCAGGGATTGCTGGGTGGAGAGCTGTCTGTCAATGGTTCCTTTGAGGGCCAGGGAGTCTGCAACCTCTCTGAAGGCCGTCTGTATCGCCTTCTCATACTGGGCAAGAGATATCTCACGTTCTACCTTTGTCACATCGTATGCTGCCCAAAGCCGGGAATCGAATATGGGTACGGAAATCTGAGGAGCAAAAAGCCATGTGCCTGAGCCTGAGTGAAAAAGTCCTGAGAGTTCTGCACTTGCAGTCCCAACGGATGTCGTAAGCGATATCCTCGGGAAAAGAGACGCCCTCGCGGCTCCGATGTTGGCATAAGCTGCCTTGAGGCGGTGTTCAGCGGCGATAACGTCCGGCCTGTTGAGCAGTATCTCAGAAGAGGTTCCAGGTGAAAGCACTTCAGGGGCAACAACCGATGCCAAATCATGTGCATCCTTATCCCCGCGCAAGGGGCCTCCCATAAGCAGTGCGAGGGCATTTTCATCCTGGGCAACAAATTGAGTGAATCTCCATATATCACCCCTGGCCGCGTCAACCTGGGTCTGAGCTCTGTTGAGGTCGAGCTCCGAAGCAAGTCCCAGTTCATAGCGCCTTTTTACCAAGTCGTAAGATTCCTTCTGGGCGGCAAGGGTCTTTTCGGCAAGCCCAAGACTCTCCCTGTCGGCGGCCATTGTCAAATAGGCGTTTGCAACCGCCGCTATAAGCAGGACCTGAGCGCTCCTGTGGGCCTGCTCGGTTGCGAAGAACTCCTCAAGGGAACGCTCCTCAAGGCTTCTGATACGGCCGAAGAAATCAATCTCCCAGGCTGTAACCCCCAGATTAACTCTGTATTGTTCAGCTTCCCTCACCTGTCCCGTAGAGGAAAGATCAGCAGGAATCCTCTCGCTGCTTCCGCTCCCGGTTGAGCTTAAAGAAGGGAAAAGCTCTCCCCTCTGAATGCCGTATAGGGCCCTTGCCCTTTGAACGTTGAGGGCAGCAAGCCTCAGATCGCGATTGTTTTCCAGCGCCGTCTTGATGAGCTCCTGAAGTTTGCCGTCAACAAAAAAATCTCTCCATCCGAGCTCAGAGGCTCCTTGAAAGCCTCTCTCCTCCGGGGCATATCCATACGCGCTGCCGCTCGGCCATAAAGAGGGTACCGGAGCCTGCGGTCTATCGTATTTTGGCGCCAGCGAGCAACTGGTAAAAGCAAGAACAATTCCGATCAGGAGTAATGCTCTATTTCTGATCATCTCTTCCATCTCCGGATATCTCATTTGCGCCGATTTTAGGCGGCTGATGTTTTCTGTGTTTTCCTAACGTTTTTTCAATCAAGACATAAAAAAGCGGTGCAAATAGAGTTACGAGGAAAGTGGATGTCACCACTCCCCCCAGGACCGCAGTACCTATGGCCTTTTGCGCCCCCGCCCCGGCCCCGCCCGCAAAAGCAAGTGGCATAACGCCGAATCCGAAGGCCAGGGAGGTCATAACGATGGGCCGCAGCCTCAATTTAGATGCCTCCAAAGTCGCCTCGATCAACCCCATACCTTCTTTCACACGAGTCTTGGCGAACTGGACTATCAGTATGGCGTTCTTGGTGGTGAGCCCGAGTGTTGTCAATAGCCCGATCTGGAAATAGACATCATTTGGCAACGCCCGAAAGGTTGAACCGATCACCCCTCCTATGGCTCCCAGAGGCAGGGCAAGCAGGATTGAAATCGGGATAGGCCAGCTCTCATAAAGAGCCGCAAGGCAGAGGAAAATTACCAGTATGGAGAAGGCATATAACGGGGCCGCCTGGGCGCCGGCCATCCTCTCCTGGTAGGAAAGCCCTGTCCAGTCAAAGCCTATCCCCTTCTGCAACTCCATGACAAACCCTTCCATGGCCAGCATAGCTTCACCTGAACTCTTTCCAGGAGCTGCTTCGCCCAGGATGCCTATGGACGGAAAACCGTTGTAGCGCTCAAGCTTTGGAGAGCCGGCGGTCCAGTGACCGGATGCGAACGAAGAAAAAGGAACCATCTTGCCCGCGTTGTTGCGAACATGGAGCCTTTCCAGATCATTGGGAAGCATGCGGTAGGGAGCGTCGGCCTGGGCATACACCCTCTTGACACGTCCTGCCTGAATGAAGTCGTTTACATACGCACCTCCGAAGGCTGCGGCTATCGTGGTTTGAATCGCAGTGATCGGCACCCCCAAAGCGCCTGCCTTCTCCCAATCCACATCAATCCTGTATTCCGGCACATCTTCAAACCCGTTAGGCCGGACCTTTGTCAGCGCCGGATCCTGCGCGGCCATGCCGAGTAGTCTGTTTCGTGCTGCCATCAGTTCTTCATGTCCAAGGCCGCCTCTGTCAAGCAACTGAAAGTCAAACCCCTTTGCCCGCCCCAATTCCACAACCGCGGGCGGTGCAAATGGAAAGACCATGGCGTTGCGGATTTTGGAAAATTCCCTCATGGCCCTTCCGACCACGCCATCAACCTTCAGCTCCGGTCTTCCCCGAAGGTCCCAGTCCTTGAGCTTGACGAATGCTAAGCCGGCATTCTGTCCCCTCCCTGAGAAGTTAGTGCCGGAAATGGTCATACAGGATTCCACCGCCTCTTTCTCACGCACAAGAAAATGGTCCCGCACTGCCCCCATTACCTCGTCGGTCTGCTCCAGAGAAGAGTTCGCGGGAAGCAGGGCCTGAACCATCAGTATTCCCTGGTCTTCATCCGGGAGATAGGCCGTGGGCATGCGCTTGAAAAGGACCCCCATTGCCGCCACGATAATAATGAATATAACCAGGTAGCGGATCTTTCTGGACAGGGAACGGCTTACCAGATGCAAATACAGATCTCTGGCCCGTAAAAAGAGACGGTCGAACCATCTGAAGAAACGGCGCAGAAATGATCCTCCGGTTTCTGCCGCGGCATGTCCCTTGGACACGGGCTTTAGAAGTGAAGCGCACAATACCGGCGTCAGAACCAGGGCCACTACCACAGAAAGAAGCATGGATGCGATAATGGTCACGGAGAACTGACGGTAGATGACCCCGGTGGACCCGGGGAAGAAAACCATCGGCCCGAAGACCGCCGCCAGCACCAGCCCGATACCGATCAAAGCGCTGGTGATCTGGTCCATTGACTTCCGGGTGGCCTCGCGGGGTGAAAGACCTTCCTCGCTCATTATTCTCTCTACGTTCTCGACCACCACGATGGCATCATCCACCAAGAGACCAATCGCCAGAACCATGGCGAACATAGTCAGCATGTTTATGGAAAACCCGAAAAGACCCAACACGGAAAATGTCCCCAGTATTACCACCGGCACTGCAATGGTCGGGATCAAGGTGGCCCTCATATTACCCATAAAAAGATACATGACCAGGAAAACCAGCAGAATTGCCTCGAAAAGCGTCTTGACTACCTCATTTATGGCCACCTTTACAAAGGGAGTCGTGTCATAGGGGTAGATGACCTTCATGCCTGGAGGGAAAAAACGGCTCATCTCCGCCAGCTTGGCCCTTATGGAGTCTGCTGTTTTAAGGGCATTGGCCCCTGCGGCCTGTCGGATGGCCATGGCGACGGAGGGCTTACCGTTGAAATAGGCCTGGACATCATAAGATTCTGTCCCTAATTCCGTCCTTCCAACATCCTTGATCCGCAGGATGGATCCATCCGGGTTGCTGCGGATCGGAACATCCCCGAATTCCTCCGGCGTCTTGAGAAGACTCTGGACTATGATGGAGGCGTTAAGCCTTTGGCCTTTCAACGCCGGCGCGCCCCCGAACTGACCTGCCGACATTTCCATGTTGTAAGCGCGAAGCGAAGTAATCACATCTTGAACCGTCAGCCCGTAATCGTTCAACTTGTCAGGATTCATCCATATCCGCATCGCGTACTGGCTTCCGAAGACCTCAACCTCTCCCACCCCAGGCACTCTCGAGAGCACCTTCTCCAGGTTGGATTGGGCATAATCCCGTAAATCATCCCCATCCATGCTCCCGTCCTCGGAGATCAGGCCTACAATCAACAGCCAGTTTGTCGTGGATTTACTTACCTTTATGCCCTGGCGCTGGACTACCTCCGGCAGGTTCGCCATGGCGAGCTGGAGCTTGTTCTGAACCTGAGCCCAGGCCAGGTCCGGGTCGGTTCCAGGGGCGAAGGTCAATTCAATACGGGAGGCCCCCGATGAATCGCTGCTGGCGGAAAGATAGAGCATCTTGTCAAAACCGGTCATCTTTTGCTCAATGATCTGCGTCACACTGTTTTCAACCGTCTCCGCTGACGCCCCCGGATAGAATGAAGTAATTGCTATGGAGGGAGGAGCAATCGGAGGATACTGGGATATCGGAAGGTTAAGGATGGCAAGTCCTCCACCCACCATCATGATTATGGCTATAACCCAGGCAAAAACAGGCCTGTCCAGAAAAAACCTAGATAGCATCACGCCCCTCCCTTACTTTTTCTTCTCAGGATGCCGCGGCATGTCATCAGGTTTGGCCCGGCCTTCTACTGCGGAATCAAAAGAGACGACCTTCACGGTACTACCCGGTCTTACCTTCTGCATCCCTTCGGCGATTACCTGATCGCCTGGTTGAAGACCCGATGACACGAGCCACTTATCCCCCAGAGATCGGTCAAGACTCAGCATGCGCTGGCTGACCTTTCCATCCGCTTCAACGATAAGCGCGATGGGATTGCCCTTTGGGCCGCGTGATACTGCCTGTTGAGGAATCAGGATTGCCCTTTCGTTGACGCCTTCTTTTACAAGCGCACGCACAAACATCCCCGGCAGGAGTGTCCCCTCAGGATTTGGAAAGACAATTCTGAGAATTACGGTGCCTGTAGTGGGATCAACCGTTACATCCCGGAACTGAAGCTCCCCGTCCGGCGGATACTCGGAGCCGTCCTCGAGGAGGAGCTTTACCTTGCTGTGGTTTTCTCCGTCCTTACTAAGACGACCGTCCTGAAGGCGCCGTTTCAGGCGCAGCAATTGAGCGGTTGATTGAGGCACATCCACGTAAACGGGATCCAGTTGCTGGATGGATGCCAGGGCCAGGGGCTGATATCCTGTCACTATGGCCCCTTCGGTGACATTGGATTTACCAATACGGCCGGAGATGGGTGCTGTTACCCTTGTGTATCCGATGTTTATCCTGGCGCTCTGCAGGGCAGCCTCTGCCTGCTGAATGGAGGCCTCAGCAAGGGCTATCCCCTCCCTGTCGCTTTTGACCTGCGCCTCTGCCGCGATGAGCGCTGCCTGCGCCACTTTGGCATCGCTTACTGCCTGGTCTCGCTGATTGGCCGATACTGCTTTATCCCTGAAGGCCTCCTCAAATCTCTTGAGGTTAATGTGGGCGAGATCGAGGGTTGCCCTGTACCTCTCGAGTCCTGCGATACCGGCCTCAAGGCCGGCTCTTGCCCGGTCGGCAGCCTTGCGGGCAACAGCCAGGTTTGCCTCGGCATTTCCCAGGGCTGCCTTGAAAGGGGCGGGATCAATCAGGTACAGCAACTGACCTTCTTTGACGTCAGTTCCCTCTTCAAAAATGCGCTTTTGTATAAGACCGCTTACCTGGGGCCGAATTTCGGCCATCCTGAAGGAAGAGGTTCGCCCGGGAAGCTCGGTGGTCAATACTACCTTCTGGAGCTGGACGGGCACTACTGCCACCTCTGTTGCCCGGGGCGGAGGCTGGGCTCGCTCACCGCGTTCGCAGCTATTCAGCATCAGACCCGAAAGAAAGACAAACGCCAGCAGCAGTGCGGGGATAAGGTGATTTCCTGAAAACGATTTCATAATCTACCTCCGGCAGACAGCCAAAAAATATTTTGTAGCGGTAACATACTGGTATTTGTCATTTGATCAAGAGACCCTTGAACAGGATATTGAGTATGGCATCAGGCTCCTCAGGGTAAGGATGTTGATCAGGATCTTCAAGCCACAGGAAAAGAAAGGCATTGACGAGGCTGTCCAGGGCGACCGCCAGAACAAAAGGATCGGCCATCTTGATGAAACGATCTCTTTTTATGCCTTCATCAAAAATCATAGCCAATTTTTTAAGAAACTCCTTCCGCCTTCTCTTTATCTCCTCATCCAGCCCGGATAAAACCGTAAAGCCTGCACCATGGGTCTCCGAAAAATAGAGCCTTATGGCGGAGGCGTTTTCACAAAAGACCTTGCCCTTCGCCTTCACATAGCTTCGGAGCTTTTCTATCTCATCGCCTTCATGTTCTATCGCCTCATGCAAGACCATCCTGAATCTGTCGGAAAGCTCAAGCATAAGAGCCTCGTAAAGGTCATCCTTGCTCTTGAAAAACTTATATAGAGTTCCTATCGCAAACTCGGCCTTCTCGGCAATCTCGTGCATGGAGACGTTGTGATATCCTTTTTCCGAAAAAAGGCTAAGCGCCGTATCAAGCATCTCCTGCCTCTGTCTGAGCTTTTCCCTCTCCCGCCTCGGCAATTTCTTTGTAATTACCTCCATTCTATCGAGCCTCCTCCAAGGTATCCGCTGACCTTTACCCGGCCCGCGGAGCCCACTTGTTATCATTCGTGGCGCAGGGCCTCTATCGGATCAAGGTGTGCTGCCCGCCGAGCCGGAAAATAGCCGAAGATTATCCCTACGGCCGCGGAGAAAAGAAACGCCACTATAACAATGCCTGGCTGGAAGACAAAAGGGATCTTGAGCGTCTCCGCGAGAAAGGCGGAGCCGGCCAGCGCCAGGCCGATGCCGAGCCAGCCTCCAAGGGAAGACAGAAGTACTGCCTCCACGAGGAACTGCAGGAGCACGTCTCTTTCAAGTGCCCCTATGGCCAGGCGAATTCCGATTTCCCTGGTGCGCTCGGTCACAGAGACAAGCATTATATTCATTATGCCTATGCCTCCGACAAGAAGACTCACGGCCGCCACAGATCCCAGGAGCATGGTAAGAACCTGGGTAGTGCTCGTAAGCATCTTTGCAATCTCTTTCATCTCGGTTACGTTGAAATTATCCTCTTCGTTTGGCGCAAGGTGCCTTCTTTCCCGCATGATGCGGCGGATGTCGTCGGCAACCTTTTCTGTTGCCGCTCCTTCCCTGGCCGAAACATAGATGACGTTTACATCCAGGCTTCCGCTTATCCTTCGCTGAAACGTCCTTAGGGGAATTACGACAAGATCATCCTGATCGGTCCCCATGGTGGACTGGCCCTTGCTCTCAAGAACCCCGATCACTTCAAAAGCCATTTTTTTTAAGCGGATAATCTCTCCTATCGGATCACGGGCGCCGAAAAGCTTTGTCTTTAGGGTATTTCCTATCACACATATGGAAGCGCCTCCCCTCAGCTCAGCTTGAGTAAATAAACGACCCTTTCCTATCTTCCAGTTTCTGGCCGAAAAATACGCATTGTCCGATCCCGTCACGGAGGTAAACCAGTTCTGATTGCCGAAGACCGATGTCATGCCACGGGAAGCGGCGGGGGCCACAGAGGCGGCAGCAGTTATCTCCCTTTCAATGGCCCTGGCATCCTCAGCCCTGAAGGGAGCAGCGCCTGAACTCTGGCCCGGTCCCATCCTCCTTCCCGATGTGACTACCAGTAGATTGCTTCCGAGGCTCGCGATCTGGGAGGTAACCGCCTGGGTTGCTCCTTCACCCAGCGTAACCATCACAATCACCGCCGCAACTCCAATGATTATGCCCAGCATTGTGAGAAAAGAGCGCATGAGATTTCTCCTGAGGGCCCTTAAGGCCTCACGAAGGGCGTTACCTATCATGACCGACCTCCCGTCACCACGGCTTGTCGGCTCTCAGGCCCCTTCAGAAGATCCGATTCAACCCTTCCGTCTCGAAAGCCTATTATGCGACCCGCATAGGAGGCCATCTCAGGATCATGGGTGACCATTACGATGGTTATTCCCTGATGCACGTTCAGATCGGTTATCAGTCTCATTATCTCTTTGCTTCTTGATGTATCAAGATTTCCGGTGGGCTCATCGGCTAGAAGAAGCGCGGGCTCTGTTACTATGGCCCTTGCTATGGCGACCCTCTGCTGCTGACCTCCTGAAAGTTCCGAGGGATTGTGGCGCTCCCAGCCTCTGAGGCCGACAATATCCAGTGCCTTCTCCGCCAGCTTGCGCCTGGCTGAAGACGCCGTGCCTCGGTAGATGAGCGGCAGCTCAACATTTTCAAGTGCGCTTGTTCGGGCAAGGAGGTTATATCCCTGGAAAACAAACCCCAAATAATGCCTGCGAAGAAAGGCGCGCCTGTTGCGGTCGAGCGAGCCTACCTCCACGCCTTTGAAGAGATAGTCTCCGGAACTTGGCGTATCGAGGCATCCGAGAATATTCATAAAGGTGCTCTTCCCCGACCCGGAAGGCCCCATAACGGCAAGAAATTCACCCTGGTTTATCATCACGTCCACTCCGGCCAGGGCCCAGACGGAAGCCTCTCCGATTCCGTAAACTTTTGTCAGTTGTCGTGTTTCAAGGAGTGTCTTATCTGAAACCGGCTGGTTCATTTCCTGGACACCTGACCTATTACCAGAGGTGCCCCCGTTTCAATGTCGCCCTTTATGACTTGCGTCCACTGTCCATCGGTAGCACCAACTATTACTTGAATGGGCCTTGGCTCTCCCTTTTCGAGGACATAAACAGCCTGATTCTTTCCGCTCCTCTTGATCGCGGGTCTCCTTGATCTTGATGAAGGGGGTCTGGGGAAGAGTTTGGATACAAAGCTAGCTCCTCCACTAGGAAGGGTATTGGCCGCCGGAGGTTCATAACGCAGGGCGGAGTTAGGCGCCAGTAGTGCGCTTTCAACTTTTTCTATTACAATCTCAGCCGTTGCAGTCATCCCCGGTCGCAGAAGCATTTGGGGATTTTTCACCTCGATTACGGCCCTGTAGGTGACTACCCCTTCAACGGTCTGAGAGCCATAACGCACCTGAGTTACACGGCCCGGGAACCTCTGATCGGGATAGGCATCTACTGTGAAGGTAGCCTCCTGATCCCCCCTGACCTTGCCCACATCGGCCTCGTCCACGTCAACGTTGAGTTCCATCTGTGTGAGGTCTTCGGCTATTGTGAAGAGTACGGGCGTCTGGAAGGTCGCGGCCACAGTCTGACCCGGGTCAACGGCCCTTTTGAGCACTATCCCGTTTATGGGCGAGATGATTGAGGCCTTGGAAAGATCAGTCTTAAGGGCCTTCAATGCCGCCTCGTTCTGGGATACCGAGGCAAGAGCCGCCGTCTCTTCAGCCCTTGCCCTTGCCAGGGAGGCAACTGCTGATTCCATCTCCTGTGGCGAGGGGACCTTTCCTCCTGAAAGAGCCCTGACATGTTCAAACCGCGAGAGCTTTGCCGACGTCTCTTCCACAGTGGCCATTGCCAGGGGCACCTTTGCCCTGGCGACCGTCAGATTGGCCTCTGCCTGCTGGACCTGTGCTTCGAGTCTGTTGGTGTCCAGTCTGGCCATTACCTGCCCCGCCTTGACTACACTATTGAAGTCAACCAGTACTTCCCTGATGGTGCCAGAGATCTCCGAGCCTACGTCAACCTGCTTGGTGGGCTGAAGGGTTCCCGTGGCTGAAACGGTCATGGTGAGATCGCCTTTCCTGGCAGCCTCGGTGAGATAGCTCACCTTCTGTTCAGTTTTGTTCCTGGATATCCAGATTCCAGCCGCGGCAAGAATGAGAGCCGCCAGGAAGGTTATAATCCATTTCCACAGCCGTCTTCCCGCCTTTTGCGAGGAGTTAAGACCCAGCCGCTCTGCTACAGCTTCTCTATCTATATTTTCCTTCATGGCGATCTTATGAGTTCTCCTTGTCCTCAGCCCTTATCCATCCTCCTCCAAGCGCCTTGTAAAGCCTTACAAGATCTGTAAGAACCGCAACTTCACTTACAGCCCTCTGATCCTGTATCGTCAGAAGTGTTCGCTGCGCCACCAGCACTGCGAGGAAGTCGGCAAGTCCCGCGCTGTATTGGTCGGAGGCAAGCTTATAGGCGCTCAGGGTAGCGGCCTCTGCCGCAAGAAGCGCCTCAAGTCGCCTCTTCTCTCTTACATAGGCGCTCAAGGCGTCTTCCACATCCGCCAAAGCCGTAAGAAGCGCTCCCTCGTAAGAGGCAAGGGCCTGCTCCTGCCTTGCTTGCGCGGCATCTATATTTGCCCTGTTCTTGCCTGCGTCAAACAATGTGAGGGCCGGAGACAGAGCAAGTGCCCAGGTGCGGGCGTTAGCCGTGAATAGACCTCCTGTTGATAGTGCCTCAAGGCCCAGGCTCCCGGTCAGAGAAAAGCTTGGATAGAGTGCTGCTGTGGCAACGCCCACCTGGGCGGTAGCCGCCGCGAGGTTTCTTTCGGCACGCCTTATGTCGGGGCGCCTTCTGAGTAGATCGGCCGGAATTCCGACAGCCACTCCTCTTGCGGGCGATGGCAGCTCCATCTTTTTTGCCATCAGGGCGTGAAGCGAGCCTGGGGTTTCCCCCAGAAGCACGGCGAGCCGGTTGAGGTTCTGCTCAAGGCCTGCCTCGAGACTTGGAATCTGGGCCTTTGTCTGCTGATAGGACGCAATCGCCTGATCCTCATCCAGTTGGGTAACAAGACCAGCCTCTTTTCGCCATCTGGCTATCTCATAAGATTGGTTCAGGGCTGAGAGGGTCTCTGAAGCAATGGCAATACGCCTTTGCAGCGAACGGGCCTCCAGATAATTTATGCCGACCTCAGCCGTCAGTGTTACCATGACGTCTCTGAGGTCCTCTTCTCCAGCCTGAAGGCTAGCCTCCGCCGCCTCCAGTGCCCTTTGCCTTGCCCCGAATATATCGAGTTCCCACCGCGCGTCAAAACCCGCGTTATAGAAATCGGTCGTCTTGCCGATTCCGGTTTCAGCGCTTCCGCGGCGACGGCTGGCTGATGCCGCGGCCGAAACCGTCGGGAGACGATCTCCCGCTGCAAAGTCCCTCTTCGCCCGGGCCTCCCTAAGCCTGGCTTCGGCCCCCATGATATCTTTGTTTGTCTTGATCGCCTTCTCCATGATGGATGATAGAACTGAATCATCAAAAGACGACCACCACAACGCAGGGCTAGCTTCTTTTGATTGGGACAAGGAGACATCAATCAGTGCTTTATTGTGCCACTCCGGGGGAAGAACGGTTTGAGGGGCCTTGTAGTCAGGCCCCACAGCGCATGCTTCTGTGAGGACGATCGCCAAAGCGGCCATTGGCCTTATAAATCTTATCCTGGATGACCTGTCTGCAAAGGCCGAAATCCAACCCTCACACTTCATCGCCTTAGACACCCGTCTTCACCTTCCCATAACCCTTCAGAGGTCAGGAGAGGCCTCTTTTCCAATGATAGAATATGATATTTTATGAACATGTATTCATATTATAAAATGAGTAGTCATATTGTCAATGGGATATTGACTGGAACCCTTGTTAGGAAAAGGGCCCTCATAGGCGAGCTGATCTTTAACTCAGAGTCTCCTGGAATCTGCCAAACGAGGGACAATTTTTTACGAATTAGATTATCGGGAAGTCGTTGACCATGCAGGGCAAGCTCGCGGGCTTTATGGGATCTATCCCCCTTTGCCGGGTTGGTCACAACCCTGAACGCCGAAAGGCCTCGCTGACGATGGCCTGGGCCTCCTCCTGGATGCGCCTGAGGTGGTCTTCGCCTCTGAAGCTCTCTGCGTAAATCTTATATACATCTTCCGTTCCCGAAGGCCTGGCCGCAAACCACCCGCTTTGAGTTACGACCTTAAGCCCTCCGATGGCGGCCTTGTTGAATGGAGCGGCCGTAAGCTTCGCAATTATGGGGTCGCCGGCAAGGTTCGAAGCGCTCACCTCTTTGGCGGCAAGCTTGCTCAAGACCGCCTTTTGCCCTGATGTGGCTGGGGCGTCTATCCTCTGATAGACGCAGGCCCCGAAGAGTCTTTCAAGATCTTTGTAATGCTCTGCGGGGTCTTTGCCGGTAACAGCGGTTATCTCCGCAGCCAGGAGATCCATGACAAATCCGTCCTTGTCTGTTGTCCAGGCCGAACCGTCCTGCCTCAGGAAAGACGCTCCGGCGCTCTCCTCCCCCCCGAAACCTAAAGAGCCGTCCAGGAGCCCCTCAACAAACCACTTAAAGCCTACCGGCACCTCAGCAAGCCTTCGTCCCAGCGATGCCGCCACCCTATCTATCATCGCACTTGAAACGAGTGTCTTTCCTACGGCGGCATCCTTCCTCCAGCCCGTCCGGTTCTGGAAGAGGTACCAGACAGCAACCGCCAGATAGTGATTGGGATTCATCAGGCCTCCCGAAGGCGTCACTATCCCGTGCCTGTCAAAGTCCGTGTCGTTTCCAAAAGCTATATCGAAGCGATCCTTCATGCCTATAAGACCGGCCATAGCGTGGGGAGAGGAGCAGTCCATCCTGATCTTGCCGTCCCAGTCGAGGGTCATGAATGAAAACGTGGGATCGAAAACCTGATTTACCACCTCAATTGAAAGGCCGTAGGTATCGGCTATGGGTTTCCAGAAGGCAAGGCCCGATCCCCCCATTGGATCTGCGCCTATCTTGAGGCCGGCCTTTGCTATGGCATCCAGGCTGATCACGTTTTTCAGATCCGTCACATAAGGAGTGATATAGTCGTATTCATGCGTGGTTTCAGCCTTGAGTGCCCGCTCGACAGGCATCCTGTTTACGCCCCTCATGGCGCTTTTAAGGATCTCATTTGCCCGCTCCTGGATAAGCTTTGTGGTCTCTGGAGAAGCCGGCCCCCCTGAGGGAGGGTTGTACTTAAACCCTCCGTCTGAGGGCGGATTGTGCGAAGGGGTCACAACTACACCGTCGGACCTATTACTGCCTAGGTTTTTGTTATAGCAAAGGATGGCATGAGATATCACTGGAGTGGGTGTATAGCCGAGTCCTTTTTGAATCATGACGCTGACCCCGTTTGCGGCAAAAACCTCAAGGGCGCTCCTCAAGGCCGGTTCTGACAGCGCATGCGTGTCCATTCCCATAAAAAGCGGCCCGTCAATACCATCTGCCTTCCTGGCCTCACAGATGGCCTGGCATATCGCCAGGATATGGTTTTCATTAAAACTGCCCTCAAACGAAGAGCCTCTATGGCCGGATGTCCCGAACGAAACCCTTTGAGAGGTCTCTTCCGGATCTGGCTTTACCGTATAGTAGGCGGACACAAGACGTGGAACATTTACAAGCATGTCGCGGGAGGCCGGTTTACCGGCGAGGGGATTTAGTGTCATCTGAAACTCCATCAAAAAAAGTTAAGGTCTTTTTATGGAAAAGGCCAATCGGCATATAAGAGGCCTTTCCTGTTAAGGAATATAAGAAAGCGGAGCTGTAAGTGTCAACACCGTGCTTGCGCTTCTTATTTATGATTAAACTTGGCACACTGGTAACAAGCCGCCAAGAGAGTAAACCCGGCGAAATCCGGGGCCCAGAATAAGCTGATATTCCTAAATTCAGGCTCTCGGATCGTGGTATGGGACAGGCTTAGGTAGTGTCCATCCGGAAATGAGATAGTTTCGTCGAGTTCAAGGCGGGCGATAATTTTAACCACAGGAATACATTGACGTATTTCGAGGATTAAAATTTGAGGCCAACGCCGAAATCGGTGAAAATAGCCATTTACGGATGGGCACTAGGTATCAGTTCAATAATTGGGGGGATGGCTTTTGCCCTGACCAGGCCATGCAGACCAGGAATAAGGTTCTGTAGGTGCGCCTTCAGGCGCAGGGCGCACGGTTCACGTGCGGCTGAAGCCGCACCTACCCCGGATTTTTGAGCTGATACAACAGAACAAATAGTTCACATAATGAACAATAGAAAAGCTAACCCATCATATCAAACCTAAAAGTCGGAAAACTGACTTGAGTCGCCGCTTGTGGGATGACAAGGGGCAAAGGGCTCGTGATCAAAGACGATTCTCCGCCTATCTCTTTGACTTCGCAAGGGTTATCCCCAGTTCCTCGGCCTCTTTCATAAGCTCTGTATTGGAACTTATCTCTCCGGCATTCATGGCGCTTCCATATACCATGCCTATTATCTTGGCTCCGACATAGCGGAAGGCATCCTGGAAAGACCTTAGCGCATTGACACAGCCTGAGGCAAAAGGGTCCTTGTCTCCATAGGTCATTGCGATGGCCACGCGCTTTCCCTTGAAAGCGTCCTTTGAATAGGCCGTAAGGGCAAAGCAACGGTCCATGAATATCTTTGTCTGGGCCGACATGTTGAACCAGTAAACAGGGCTTGCGATAACCCATGCGTCACACTCAACGAGCCTGGGATAGATTCTCTGCATATCGTCATCAACGGCGCATCCCGTGCTTCCTTCCGCCTGGCAGGCATAACAGGACCTGCATGGGGAAATATCCATCTCATCCAGGAAAAACGTTTCCACTTCCGCACCCTCTGAAACCGCTCCTTTAACGACCTGCTGCGCCAGCATGGCGCTGTTGCCGTTCTTTCTGGGACTGCCCAGAATAACAACTACCTTGGAACCTCGCACTTTATCTTTCATGAATAAGACTCCCTTGTCTGTGATGCTTTACCATGGTGATATCTATCCGGAGCGATAATACAGGTTTTGACGCAAAAATACACTCCTCCATTTACTCTTATCCTCAGTTGTCATGCTGTTGTAGGGAAATCACCCCCACCCTTCCCTCCCCCGTCAAGGGTGAGGGATATAAGCCGGCTAGCCAAATCAATGGACTCTTTAGACAGGCCTGGCGGATTCAAAATTCATTGACAGCCCGGTTGTACCATCACAATATTAATCAATAAATAACAGAAGCTTTACTTCTCAATAAACCGGGCTGATCTGAAAGGTAAGAGGCTGCTTTTCTCATCCCCGCATGAAAGTGAATTGTGAAAGAGTTATGAACATAGCGCGCGGAAGATTCGTTTTGATCGGCGTAGTCCTGGGGGCGGCTTTCTGGTTCATAGAGTCGGTCATGCACGTGTATGTCTTCCACGGGGATGACCTTGCCGAATCCATATTTTCCCCCGGGTTCCACGAAGCCTGGATGCGGCTGATAATCGTGGGGATGTTCATAGCCTTTGGGATTTACGGTCAGCGGCTTATATACGCCCGAAGGAAGGCCCAGGCGGAGCTCAGCCTTGCCAACGCGGAACTGGCACAGATATTCGAGACCTCTGCCGACGGCATGAGGGTCGTTGACAGGGATTTTAACATGCTTCGAGCAAACGACACCTTTTGCAGACTTGCCGGCATTGAGAAGCAGGAGGCAGACGGCAGGAAGTGCTACGAGGTATTTCGCGGGCCTTTATGCCACAGCCCCGGATGCCCCCTGATCCGAATACTGGCCGGCGAGGACAGGGTCGAATGCGACGCGGTTAAGATCCGTGACGGTCATTCGGAAATTCCCTGTATTGTCACTGCGACTCCCTTTCGGGAGCCGACTGGTGAACTGATTGGAATAGTGGAGGACTTTAAGGATATATCCTCACGCAAGCAATCCGAGGAGGAACTGAGGCAATCGCGCAGGCAACTCCGGGAGCTTGCCTCTGAGCTGGCCCTCAGCGTCAAGACCGTCAGTACCCACCGAAGCCGAGCCATCGAGAAAATGGGGATGAAGACCAATGCCGAACTCACCCATTACGCGATCAGCAACGGCCTTGTGAAATAGAAATTGTAGGACAACCACCTATAAAATAGAGGGTTCCCTTCTTACAAGAAAAACCTCCTTCCACCGATAGATTTATTTATCATGCCGTTATAAATTTAAACTGGTTATAAAATCCGCGTACCTTCCAGGTCCAGGATTTAGAAGGGATGGAAGGTGCGTTCGCACTCAAAACATAACATAAAGCCGTTCTCAGCAGAGGAGGAGAGTATGTTTACAAGAACAGGTAGAGCAGGGCTGATTTCTGCGTTGATTGCTGCGATTTCAATAGGTTTATTCCAGATTCCGGTAACTGCATACAGCCAGGAGGAACCGATCCCGATTGTGATTCAGGTGTCACCAAGCACCCTCAACATCCAGAATCAGGGCGAGTGGGTGACCATTCATACCGATATCGCCTACAACTATGTGATGGGGGCCAGCGTAATATTGAACGACATACCAATTGCCTGGTGGAAGTCGGATAATCAGGGAAATTTCGTAGCCAAATTCGTCATACTCGAGGTTAAAGAGCTGGTGACCGGTCTCGGAATAGAACTTCCCGCCCAACTGGATCTGACTTTATGGGGGACAACCTACAGCGGGGAGACGTTCGAAGGCACACAAACGATAACCGTCATAGATGTTGTTCCGGTCGGCACAGGTAAAAAATAGAACCATACGATCCGATCAACTAAGAGCTAATGCTTTCCTCCCTTGGTCGGATCTCATAGACTTCCCGGAACAAGAAGCCGCCTTCTTACTCCTCATCTACCTTCTTTGCCGCCACCGCCTTCATGGGCGCCTCGTTGACGGTCAACTGGAAGATATCGGGCCTGCTGTAATGGCCTGCCGCATCAAAGTCGAATTTTCCCCTTCCTATGTCGTTTAGATCCAGGTCGGCCGTGAGTATCGTCTCTCCTTCGAAGTAAGGGCCTGCAAGGACGGCTCCCAGTGGGCTTATTATCGCGCTTCCTCCCCGCATGAGAACAGATTCCGGTGAATCCCCCAGGGAAACCCGAACGGTATCCGGGAAATCCTTTTTCCTCAGAAACTGGCACGCGGTCAGCACAAAACAGCGGCCTTCAAGGGCTATGTGCCTCATGGAGGAAATCCAGGTCTCCCTGTCATCTGCCGTCGGAGCGCAATATATGGCGACATTCTTGGCATACATGGCCATCCGGAGCATGGGCATATAGTTCTCCCAGCAGATCACCGAGCCGATTCTGCCGTATGGAGTATCCACAGTCGTGAGGGTTGATCCATCACCGAATCCCCAGATCATACGCTCCATAGCAGTCGGCATGAGCTTCCGGTGCTTGCCGAGAAGGCTTCCGTCGGGTCCGAAAAAAAGCACTGTGCAATAACAGGTGCCTAGTTCCCTTTCGATGACGCCTATCACCACGTAGATTCCGTGCGCCGCCGCAGCCTCTCCCAGCCTCTCCGTCTCAGGGCCCGGGACATCAATTGCCGCATCCAGATAGATCCTGAATTCTTCCCGGCCGACCGGATCCCTTGCTCCCACCACAAGGCCGTAGTTGAGGCCCTTTGGATATCCCGGTATAAAAGCCTCCGGGAAAAGGATCACCCTGGCCCCTGTTCCGGCCGCCTTGCCCATGAGTCTTACGGCCTTTTCAACGCATGCCTGGGTATCGAAAGGCACTGCCCCGGCCTGAACCACCGCCGCCTTTAATATCTTCCCGGTTGCCTCCCCTGACATTTGATCCTCCTTCGGCGCTACTAGGTTGTGCCCATCCGGAAATGGCTATTTTCACCGATTTCGGCGTTGGGCTCAAATTTTAATCCTCGAAATACGTCAATGTATTCCTGTAGTTAAAATTATCGCCCGCCTTGAACTCGACGAAACTATCTCATTTCCGGATGGACACTAGGTTATAAGGTATCAGCTCAAAAATCCAGGGTAGATGCGGCTTCAGCCGCATGGGAACCGTGCGCCCTGCGCCTGAAGGCGCACCTACAGAAGCTGATTCCTGGTCTGATCAAAGCCATCCCTCAATTATTGAGTTGATACCAAATGATGTTTTGATCTGATAATCATAATCCTTAGTCAACCCATATTTGTCAACCACCAGTGCAGCAACTTCACTGAAATCCTTCATAGACCCCCTTTGATTGATGGCAACCGATTTCATTGCGATTATATCTTCCAGATACGCCAGAGGGCATACAACCCCCTCCTGAATCTGCGTTTCATAAGGTTCGGACAAGAGTCTGTATGGAAAGTGGAAGAGAGAGAATTTCAATTTTCCAGAGCCAAGGTAAAATATCACAGTATCTTTGCCAAGCAACTCAACCCCTACCTCATCAAAACATTCCCGCATGGCATGCAGTAACAGCGCGCTGATGAAGCGATTGGGGGTAAAGAAATCCAGGTCCACGGAAAGTCCATGATGCAGATAGAAATAGACGGATGTGCCGCCTGCCAGATAGGTTCCTTCCGGCAGGGTGTTGCACTGGATCGTCCGGGCCAGGTTGTGTTTGAGGGAGACGATCGACTGTTGTGAATTCTTGAGCATATGAAATCCCGCCAATTACCTGTCCCGTGCTGCTTACCTAAAAATGCGCCGCCGCCATAGCGGCCCAAGCCCAAAACCCATTAGCATTATATGGTTTTTGGCGTCAAAAGGCAATTAATGGCGCAAACCGATTTGCCTGTTGTGACCCTGTCCTGAGCTTTGAGACGCTCTATTTTTTGTTTTGACATAAGGATTTTCCTCGATATATAGGTATGAACATCTCTGTGAGAGATGAAAAATGGCCTTGCCGTCACCATGAGATCTTTCAAGAGGCCTGGATACATGACTGGCGATTATCACGCAGCGGAGTTGCATCTCTTCAGGATGTTCGACAAGAACATCCTCTTCAACGTGGATACCATGTTATTCTACGAGGTGTTGCCGGTCGTTTACGACATTGCGGCTTTGCTCTCCGATCCCGGCCATCCGGATCCGACTTCCTCCCTCAAAAGCAGGTATCCTGAAGCAGACATCCAGGAGGCCGTGGCCTATCTGATGAAGGAAGGGTTTCTTCGGGAAGGACACGCCGTTGCCGCCAATAATCGCCCCAAACTCATCAAGCGAAGCGGGATCCGGCACCTGGAACTTATGGTCACCCATGCCTGCAACATGCGCTGCCGCTACTGCTACGGCTCCCTTTCCGCGGACGGCTGGGAGGATGCCCCCCACCTGTACGGGGCCAGCCACAGCGGCATGTCCCTGGAGACCGCCGTCAAAGGGGTGGATTACCTGTTCGCGGCATCCGGCAGGTTGAAGGACCTGAGCGTCATCTTCTTTGGCGGCGAGCCGTTTCTGGAACTTCCCCTCATGGAGGAGGTGGCGGCCTATGTCAGGAAAAAGGAAGCGGAAACCGGAAAAAAGGCCGATCTCTCCCTTTCCACCAACGCCCTTCTGCTCAATAACCAACGGGCCATCGATTTCCTGATGAAGTATAAAGTGGGCTGTCAGATCTCCATTGACGGCCCCCCGGTGATTCACGACCAGACCCGCTGTCTCCCCGGAGGGATCGGTTCCTATAGCGCGATCCTCCCCGGCATCAAAAAGCTTATATCGAAAAGACGGGGGCGGGTCCCGGCCCGGGCCACCATCTGTCATGACCGGGTGGATCTCCCCTCGATCCTGGAGCACCTCCTTTCGCTGGGTTTCGGGTCGGTCCACCTGGAGCCGGCCCGGGGGAGTTCCGGGGCCCTCATGGTCACGCCGGACGATGTGCCGGCCATCAAGGAGCAGAACGAGGCCATCGCCCTGTTTCTGGTGAAGAGGGTCCGGGAGAACCGGTTTTTCAACTACAGCAATCTGGTCAAATACATCCGCCAGACCCGCGTGGTGCGCGAACGCCTGGCCCACTATTGCGGGGCCGGGAGGACCTATTTCGCCCTGTCCCAGGACGGGGCCTTTTACCCCTGCCACCGGTTTGTGGGGCTCGACGACTACCGGATGGGAGATATCGAAACAGGGATGGACCTGGGGCTTCAGAGAAAGATCCTGGATTTAACCGTGGACAACCGTCCAGTATGCCGGGAGTGCTGGGCCCGGTACTTATGCGGCGGGGGGTGCTGGAAGCATGCAGTGGATGCCCATGGCCGCCTGGAGGAACCCGATGAAGAGGTGAGCTGTCAACTCACCCGGCATTTGATCGAATGCGCCATGGCCATCAATTCGGAACTGGGGGTGGAAGACAAGGATATCCTGAGCGACATGTACGAAAAGGCAACGGAACCGTATCTGGTGACGGAAAAGGAGGGGGACCATGAACGAGGAAAGGACACAGGGGCTGAGACGGCGGGAGTTCCTGGGATGGCTGTGTAAAATCGGGGGCGGGGCCACGGCCCTGACTCTGGGGCCGGGCATGCTGCCCCTGCGGCGGGTCAACACGACCCTGTTCAGGGGGACGGCCCATGCCGATGGACAGTGTGGTGAAGACGTTTGCACCACGCGGGATATCTGCGAGAGCGGGGATGCGGGCCACACCTGCCAGGTGCAGGATGTGTGCGATGTGGATGAGTCCGGGGACTGCACCGGGGACCGCTGCGCGACAGACACCTCCGGGGCCTGCACCAACGACGGCGGCGGTCGGGACGAGGACGAATGCCCCGAGGATTACACCACCTTGTGCAGTAATGACAGCTCCGGGGCCTGCAACAAGGATGGATGCATCGCCGACTCCTCAGGGGAGTGTCAGTCAGATCTTTGCACCGCTGACAGTTCAGCAGATTGCACCAACGACAGATGCACAGCTGACAGCTCAGGGCAGTGCAATAATGACGGCGGCAGGCCGGATGAGGACGAATGCCCTGAGGACTACTCCAGGCGTTGCGTAAGCGACAGCTCCGGGGCTTGTACCAATGACGGGTGCACTGCCGACTACTCACAGAATTGCACACAAAGCGATATATGCACCGCTGACAGCTCAGGCGCCTGTGCAACGGATAAATGCACCGCTGACAGCTCAGGGGAATGCAGCCAAAGCGACACCTGCACCGCCGACAGTTCAGGAGAATGCAGCCAGAGCGACACCTGCATCGCTGACACCTCAGGAAATTGTGCGCAGAGCGACACCTGCACTGCCGACTACTCAGGCGCCTGTGCAACGGATAAATGCTACAGCGATGAGTCGGGGGACTGTACCAACCGGGACTCATGCCAGTCGGACTATTCAGGCAACTGCATCCTCGATGTGTGCGTGCTGGACGCATCGCTTCTTTGCAGCAGCGACCTCTGCCGGGAGGACCGGAGCCCCTCGGATTGCACCACCAAGGACACCTGCGCCCTTGACCTTTCTTTCAATTCACAGGTGAACCGCCGCAGCTTCGCCCGGACAATGATCAACCAGGCCATCAAGACGCTCTACCACATGGTGGCGATCATCCTCTTCCTGGCCGTCGGATACGGCCAATCCAAGGCTGCCACCGTGATCGATGCCACGGACGCCGTGTTTTCCGATACCCCGGCCTATGTCACGGATGGCTCTGTCTCCGTTCCCTCTCCGGTGGGTCCATTTCTCCGGGACTGCGATGGTGACGGCATCCTGGAGGCGGACACCAACGGCGACGGCCTGTGTGCCGGGGACCCGGAGGTCAGGGACTATAACGCTGACGGGTCCCGGGAGCTTCCCGAGGGCACAACCTTTGCCGGCGATTTTCGGTTCACCTGCTTTTACGTCCCCGATGATGTCGCCATCACGGCCACGGGCCCCCTGACCATTGCCGCATCCAGGGAAGCGGCTGTCTTCGGGGCCGTGCGGCTCGCATCCGGAATCGGTTTATCCTGTCCGGCCATGATCGACCTGCGCACCAGCGCCTGGCTTTCCGAAGACGGATCAGCGATTGGATTTACCACGGGCCTGACCGGCGGTATCGACGAGACCCAAAATGCCTATCAGGTAGAGGATACCATCCCGGCCATTGAATTCACAAGCCTTTGCAGCGATGCGCCCACGGCCACCCCTATCCCCGCACTGTCCGAATGGGGCATGATCCTCTTTATGGTTCTCCTGGGAGGAATCACCTTGCGGCGACTGCGTCGGCGGCAGACGGCATGAGCCCCTGCGCAGACGGCAACCCTTCGCCTAAGCGACATTGTCATTTCCCACCCTCCCATGTTAGACATAATAGCTGAGCTGTTGAGGAATGATGGGGAACTGGCGCGTATACACCAACACGGGGGTCCCCAGCTCCCCGTACCATGAGCATAGGATGTGATTGGTGGACGGTCTGAGAATAGCCGCTGTGTGCATGAGGGCCGTCCCTGGAGGGATTGCCGGGAACGTTGACAGGATCGAGGAGCTGACACGGGAGGCCTAGGCCGGGGGCGACCTTCCACAAACGGCACTCGCCTTGTGAAGGCTATACGCTAACGGATCGACGGCTACCTTCGGGGGCTAGGTCTGGACACCGGCTGGCTAGTGATCTTTGACCGCCACTGGGACGGCCACTATACCTTCGGGAAAGGGCATCAGTGTCATTCGGGCATATACGGGGATGGGAAATAAAGTCCGGGCTTATTGGTTACAGATCGCCGCCGCCATATCTTTATAGCCTCTCTTAAAATCGCTAACGAATGTTTGAGAAACGACAGGCAGTAGATATACTAAGTGGCCTTTTCCACGATATCAAGGGCCCTGGGCGCGGTAAGATCAGGTCTGCAGGCCCCATACCCACTACGTAAAGCTTTCCTTTTGACTGGGCACCCGGGGCAAGCGCGACAGAAAAGACGCTCAATAATACGCATGTGACTACGGCTATAAGCTTATGCTTTTTAACGCTCGTGATTTCTTACTGCCAAACGGCCAGCTGCAGCAGCCTTCTTTCGCCTTCCCATAAAGTACCCCACAAGGGAGAGATTAAGTATAAGGCTCAAACCGGCTATGATCTTGAGGGCCTTGGAAGATGACCCTGATGAAGCTGAGGGGGCTGCATCTGTCGCTTTTTCATCGCCGGCCGCGCCCTCGGCCTTTACCTCCACAAGCGCCTCTGCCGCATGGCCCATTCCGTCCTCTGCCTTTAGGAGCCATTTTCCAGCGGCGTCCGGGCAGAAGGCGAATCTTCCGTTTTTGTCGGTTCGGCCGTTTTGATGTTCCACCTTCTGGTCGCTGGGGCTGAATACGAGGACCTCGGCGTAGCTCATAGGTGTTTCATCCGAGTAAAAAAACGACACCGCTACAGGATGCTCGGCATCAAGAACCCTGTGCCCGGTTCCATGGGCGTCAGCATCGCCCGAAAGTCCTAATTCAGTGACCGAGAAAAAAAGCAGAACACAGCAAAATAGATATTTCATCGCTTCACCTTGAAGACGAAAAAAGTCATAAACTGTCTGAAGTTATACTCCGAATCATTTGGGGCCATTACCCTGTGCTGGGCCATTATCACATTCCAGCCATCAGGGGAAAGGGCTATTGCCGCATTGCCTTCCTTGTCAGTAACCGCCCTTGCGTTTTGACCCGAGCTTACCGCCGAATCCTTTATCGGTGCTCCCTCAAAGAGCACCTTTATTTTCATCTCCTCACCGGGCTTGAGACTGAACGGGCTCCTTTCCGGAACTATCTCGAACTTGAGACCCAGCGGTTTGCACACGGAGGAGCCATCTTCAAAAACAGTCTTGGATGTCTGGGTGGAGGTAAAGGCCTGAAGCACCTTAAAACCCTGTGCCTCGGCCTCTTTCTTTGTCATGAGCTTCTTTCCTTTTGTCGTATTGACTCGGCTACCCCACTCCGTCATGACAGCGGCAAGGGAAACGGACTTATCAGCGCTGAAAGAGACCCTCTCCTTCTGATCGCTCCTCCGGGTGGGCACCTCCATCCCCTCACGGTCAAAGGCCTTTATCAGGACAACAGCACCCGGATTATAGGGCTCAAATTTGTCAAGCAGGCCGCCTCTTGCCACATAATATACATCCCCTTCCTGCACCACCCAGAGATAATGGGCCGAGGCACTCTCCACGAAAAAGACCGCCGATAGGACGGCGATAGCTGCGATAACACTAAAAAACCTTGCTGATTTCACCCCATAAACTACACTCCTTCAAAGATTTCACGGGCAAGGTATCCCCCCTGATTGCGGGTAGAGTTACCAGGGGGGCAATTGCCTTATTGCAGGCCTCCAATGCTAGAACTCCAGCTTCAACCCGCCAGTGAAGATTGTTCCGGGAGACAGGTTCTCATTGTCCACGCTGTCAAAGATATTCTCGATGCTCGCGTAGGCGCTCAGACCGTCGTAAATCTTCCTTGAGGCCGAGAGATCAACTGCCCAATAAGTATCCTTTGCTTGTGTTACCTCGTCAACATTGTAATATCTTTCCGCGTAGTAGTTAAAAAGAACTGTGAGGTTGACTAGATCAGGATTTTGATATGTAGCTCCCACTTGTATCTTGTGTCTCGGATCATCTGTCAACTTCTGATCCTCTAATTTCTTGTTATAATCGTCCTTCTTGATCTTTGAAACATTGTAGGTGTAATTCGCAAACAGAGTCAGATCCTTTCTAGCGTACCAGTTAAGCTCAGCCTCAATACCGTAAATCTCCACCTCGTTTACGTTGTCCAGGATATACTCCTTGTAGGTTTTGTTGTTCTTTACATAGGTCTTGGTCACCCGGTCAGCGATATAGTCCTTGGCAAAGGACTGATAGAAGGTGAACTTTCCAAGGAGACTGCTCAGGATAAAACGCTCCACGCCCACATCATAGGACCAGATCTCTTCCGGCTCAAGTTTGGGGTTGGCCGCCCTGTAATAGGTGCCTCCGCCTCTTATGTGCACCTTATAGAGTTCAAACAGGCTTGGAGCCCTGAATCCCTTGCCGGCGGACGCCCTCAAGGTGGTCCTTGTATTGGGCGAGCTGAGCCGAGTCGGCCTAGCGGCGGGAGGCGACGTACGGTCGCCGATGGCGTTAGACCGGCTAGGCTCCAGCGATTGTTCGAAAGGCCGCCTCCGGCGGCCTGTAGGACAGGCGCTGGAGCGAAGCTCAGCTCGCCCATTCGCGGCGCGCCGGAGGCGTGCCGCGAACAGGGTGATAGGCTATGCCTACCTTGGGAGAGAAGCTTTCCTCGTGCTGGGTATCATATTGGTTCTTGTAGGCGGGGACTCCTCCCTCAGGCTTGGTGTCCCAGATTGCGCCGTCGGAAGTCGAAATAAAGTCATAACGTGCTCCGGCAGTCAGGATAAGGCTGTCATCAAATAACCTGAAATCCGCGTTCAGGAATGGAGAGATGAACTGCTGAACCCCCTCTGCCCCCGCGTCCCTGGTGGTTCCCGGGAAATCTTCGTCATAGTCCCAGTTTGCCTCCTTGAAGGCGGCTCCCAGCGTCAGGTTCGCACCTTTCCAAAGCGCATAGTTTCCCTGCAAATCGACTCCCCATGTATATGCCTTGGGGTGCTCATCACGATAGGGAGCTGTGTAGTTGTTGTTTGCGTTATCCTGATAGGCGGTCTTGTCGGCCCGATTCAGATAGACAAGCCCTTTGAGCCCCAGCTTTTCCCCCTTGCGGGAATAATTGAGCCAGTACTGGTCGAGTGTAAGGTCGGTGTGGAAAAACTCCCTTCCCTGTCCGCCGTCCAGATCATAGTAAAGGCCTGAAAGGGTTATGTCGGAGTTTTCAGCTATATCATAGGAGACCTTCCCCAGGGCCTTCCCCGCCCTACGGTATTTCTTGGTAGTGTAGCTCTGCACATCCTCTCTCATGTAAAATCCGTCGCTATCGTCGTAACCCCCGGCGGCCATCAAACCGAAACCATCAAACTTCTGGCTGTGAAAAAGGGCGCCGCCGTAAGTATTGGCAGTCCCGGCCTCACCCCTTATTGAGGTCTTCCGGGTCTTGGAAGCCTTTTTGGTGATGATATGTATGACGCCTCCAAGACCCTCTGAACCGTAGAGTGCTGATGTGGGCCCCCTCACTATTTCGATCCTCTATATGGTCTCCTTTGGTATGTGGCCCCAGGCGATCCATGCGATGGCGTTGTTGAAGTTGTCGTTCTGGGGAACCCCGTCCAAAAGGAGAAGTACCCTGTTTTTCCCGACCCCCCTCATTATGAGCGGGCTCACGATACCGTTTGTCTGCATGCCGTAATGCCTGAAATTGTATATGCCCGCCACGCTTCGCACTATGTCCTCTATCCTTTCAAAGGGAGAGGATGCGATTTCCTCACTTGTTATTACAGTCACCGCCTGGGGGGCGTCAAATACCGACATCTCGCTCCTGGTAGCCGAAACTACCACTGAATCAAGGCGATGCACCTCCTCCTTCTTATCCTCGCCCGACACCAAGGCCGGAAATGCGAGCAAGATGGCCATCAAAAAAGACCCGATACATTTTACTACTCTCATCTGTCTCCTCCTAAGATCGCTTTTTTTTACCTTCCTTGATTTATTACAAATCCTTTAGATAAAGCGCCCAAGAGGAGAAACGGGCCCTCACAAAATGAAAAGGCCAGGAAGGCGCGCAAACCCCTTATGGGCGGGCGTTGGGCCTTCTTGGCCTTTTTTGATGCTTTCTTGAACAGAACCCCGCATGGAGCTCTGTTAGTTTGGAGTTTCAGTTATGACTGCAAGAGGGCCGGGGCCTTCCAGGCCGCCTTTGAGACCCTTTTATAGCTTCCTATTGCTCGAACAGGATCTTGTGGTTGACGAGATTCATGGACTTGATCCTTCCATTGACGATCTTCTGATCGCCGAATATGCCCATGATCCTCCAGCCGTTTTCGCCTTCAGGCTCAATCAGATCAACCGACTCCATGATCAGTTCTTCCTGACCGTCCTTTACCAGATAGGCATTCGCTTCACACACCTTTAATCACCTCCTTTATCTTTCCTTCAATCATTGCCTGGACCAGGTGGGGAAGGGGCTCCTTCATCACCCCAACTATCTCGCATCGCTCCTGCGATAGAGGAATGAGGAACTTAACCGCCATACTGGTCATAACAGACTCGGCCATTCTCGCTGTTACCTCTCCCATCATTGAATTGGGCCACGTGATGGCAATTGGCCCAACGACAAGGTCGCACTCATTGGACATTCGGCAGATGGCGTTTTCGCCCGAAGCCCCCCTGTTTGCCCCGGCCTTTAACATCTGGGACGTTGCAATCGCGTTTGTGCCCAGGGCGATCAGCTCCACTCTCTCACCAAAGCTCTCCTTAAGATACTTAATGATGGTTGCGCCTATGCCCCCGCCCTGGCCGTCTATCACACAAATCTTCTTGATCAATTGTCATACCTCGCTTCCAGTAGAACTCGCGACATTAGTGCCTTATTCCAAAGCGTTCTGTCACAAAAAACAAGAAAATTTCGGCATCCTTTATCTGAAATTTTAACCTCCCGTCATTCCGGCACTGTTTTGGCCGGAATCCAGGTGTAAAAGACTGGATACCGGCCTGCGCCGGAATGACGGGACTGCAAACTGGGATTTGGGTTGCGGGCATAGCCCGCCTTAGAGATCACTTTATTGTCACATGAGTTCAAAGACAATACTTATCTCCACACGCACAGGACCGTTAAAAAGCTTTGCCGGAGGTCTTGGAAATGGTGATGCCGCCTTTACGGCCTCAAGGGCCGCATCATCAAGCAACCGATAGCGGCTGGGCTGCCTCACCTCCAGGCCGCTTATTGTGCCGTCGGAGGCTATGGTGAATCTCACTGCAACCCGCCCCTGCATCTGCTGTTTCATTGCCGCTGCAGGATATTTCTTCCGGCTTTCGATCTTCATCCTCACCATGCTGAAATAATCTTCGCGGGCGCCGTATGGAAGAGGACCTGAAGGAGCGGCCGAAGAAGGCGGCACCCAGTTCATTGCATCAAGCCTGGCAGCATCCGGTTTCTCGGGCACGTCTATCGGCTCAACAATGCTCTTTGAGGCTTTGGCAGGCACCTGCTGACGCGGCGGCTGAACAGCCTTCATTGGGACAGGAATTACATCTCTCACCTGGGGCGTCTCCGCATCAGGAGGCCTTCGCCTCTCAGGAGGCCTTGGAATGTTTCTGACTGCCGGGTTCTTTTTTTCCTCAAGGCTGAGTTCTATATAAGTCAGGGCTTTCGAATTATAGAGGCCCGCGATATGCCCCAGAATCCAGGCGTGGAAGGTAATGGAGCCAACAAGAAATCCCGCAAGTATCCAGTTTGGCCTTCTTCTCTTCCCCTCCACCCCTGACCAGCCTTTCGTCATAGACCCTTCTCTGTCGCCAAAACAAGCCTCCCGGCGCCTGCGGCCTTGGCCACATCCATCACCTGCACCGCCTTGTTGAGAATGACGGAGCGGTCGGCCCTTATGACCACAAGTCTGTCGCCGGAATCTCTTATCATCTCCTTTAGCCGCTTGAAGAGCTGATCGAGAGCGACCTCTCTGTTTTCGATAAACGATCTACCCTGCGCATCAACATACACGGTTATCTCCTGATCTGTCTGGGGCCTTGCGGCCTGGGCCTGAGGGAGCTTAATATCTATCCCCTCATCCACCATGAAATTGGTTGTAAGAAGAAAATAGACAAGCAGGAGAAAGACTATGTCTATAAGGGAGGCCAGGGGAAACTGTACCCCGTATCTGGGTCTTCTGGTTCTGTGGACAAGCATTTCCTATTTTCCTCTGTATTTTCCAAGGCTCTTTATGAATCGCACTGTGCCATCCTGCAGCCTTGCCTCATACCGGTCCACCCGGTGAGTGAGCCAACTGTGCGCGACCATCGTGGGAAGGGCGACCGCAAGCCCCAGGGCCGTTGTGAGCATTGCCTCCCAGATTCCTCCTGCAAGTACCGCAGCATTGACCTTTCCTCCCATCTGCTGGATGACCATGAATGCCTTTATCATGCCGGTTACGGTACCGAGGAGCCCCAGAAGAGGCGCAATATTGGCAATGGTAGCAAGGGCCTGGAGGTATCTTGACAGCTCTGTTACCTCCTCCTCGGTTGCGTGGGCAAGCACCGTCTCCAGTATCTCCCTGTCCTGATCCATAACATCGAGGCCCTGTGCCAAAATCCTCCCCATGGGCGAACGGCTGTTCATCGCGGCCTCCTTAGCTCCCTTTTCATCTCCCTTTTCAATGAAATCGGAGACCCTTCCCGCAACGAGTCTTCCCCTTCTTCCGAGGACCGCAAAGCGTATGGCCCTTTCCGCAAATATTGTAAGAGCAAAAACGGAGCAAAGAAGGATCGGGATTACGAGCACCCCGCCCTTGCTTAAAAAATCTATCATTTCATCCTCCTTCAAAAAGCGTTCAAAGGACTTGCGCACAGGTGTTTTTCTCAGCCTGACGACAGCCTTTATCTTCGATAGGCCGCCCGGTTGCCGAGGTCAAGCCCCTTGAGCATTCCTAGCGATCACATTTTCTTTTCTATGTCTGCCTTTCCGTCGAAATCCAGATCCTCCATCCTCGATGTCATGGCCTCGGATTCGTCATAGTGCTCCCACAGATCAGGTCTGCCGTCCTGGTTCCGATCCTCCTCCACCATTGAAAGGCGTCCCTTTTCATAATAGAACCAGGTATCCGTCCGGCCGTCCCCGTCGGAGTCCTTCTCACCAAGAAAGGCCCTCTCTTCCGCGTCGTAGTGCCAGGTGAGATCGTATCCGGCCTTGCCATCCGAAGATTCCCTTGAAATCACGAGCCTTCCCTTGCCGTTATATTCCTCGATGGAGACCCATCTATCGCGGACTCCGGAGAAGACCTCCTTGACCCTCATGGCATCCTTAATATAGCGATATCGCTCATCAAACTTTCCATCGCCGTCTGTGTCAACCTCGGTCACCATTGTCCAACCCGGTTCATTCAAGATCTGCCTGGTTTCGAAATGACCGTCCCCGTCCCTGTCCAGGAGAACTCTTATCATCCGGCCCTTGTCATATTCCATGACGGAATCTATCCTTCCGTCGTGGTTTCTGTCCTGCTCCGCCTTTACCATGTCATCGGACTTGTAGTGCTGCCATGTGTCCTTACGGCCGTCGCGGTTTGAGTCCGTCTCAGCCAGCAGGATAATCCCGGCCTTGTCAAATGTGATGCGCTGTTCGATCCTGCCGTCGTCGTCCTGGTCAACAGTCTGGAGTACGGGTTTTTCCTTCTCGAAGGTTGTAACCGTCTTTTTCCCGTCCTCAACCTGTTCAAGACTTGTCATTATCCCTTTCATGAAACGGCTGATCCTGTTTTTCTCTCTGATAAGGGCGGGCCTGCCGTCTTCGTCGAAATCCGTGAAGCGGTCGGGCTTGCCGTCATGATCAGTGTCCTCTTTCTTATGTACCGGCCTTCCCTTTACAAGCTTAAGCTCCGTATCAAATGATCCGTCCAGGTTCGTATCCATCATCTCCTTTACAGGCAGGGAGTCCCTGTATTCGATCACATGAAATGGTGTCTCGCTCCCATTCCGCCTCTTTTCCTGCCTGGATATCTCGCCCTTCTCATAAAGGCGAAGGGTTTCCATGAAGCCGTCCTTGTCCGTGTCGTTCAATGTCCTTGCAACAGCTCCCTCCTGATCGTAATAAACCACCTGTTCCAAACGGCCGTCTCCGTCCCTGTCGGCCTTCTGTTCGACGGGTTTTTCATCCTTGAATTTCTGCCAAAAATTTGCCTTCCCGCCGCCTGTGGTATCCTTTGTAACAAGGGTCAAGGCCCCGTTTTCGTAATGATGGATTGTATCAAACCTGCCGTCTCCTGTGGTATCCCTCTCCCATCTCAATGGCCTCTCCTGCTCATCAAAGCGGATGGCCCCGACTGGTCGGCCCAGGGTGTCCAGCTTTTCATGGAGCGTGCGCTTTCCCTTCTCTAGGATATCCTTTTCATCAACATTGCCGTCTGCATCGGAGTCCTTTTCAACTCGCATGAGCACACCCTTCTCGTAATACTGGAACGTGTCCATCCGGCCGTCCCCATCCCTGTCAGCTTCAAGCTTAACTAAGTTTCCGGTTGGGTCCAGATGAGCGATCCTGTCAATCCTTCCATCCTTATCAGTATCCTCTTTTATGACTTTCACACCCTGTGCCGCGGCATTAAAAGGGCCAATACTGTGAAACGCGAGCCCCAGCATAAAGATCAGAGAGTTCAGAAACACAGGGTTAAGGATCATTTTCCACTTAGACATATTATTAACCTCATTCACGCCTGCCCCCGGGCCGGTTCAAGCCGGAAAAACGCATAAGCTCGCCTCTCCAAAAAAATAGGCCAGGGAAGCGACTATTCACAACGCTAACCCCGGCCTTCATGACCTTGTTATAACACCTTAATTAATACTTCTTTGACACCTTCTTGGCATCATTTTAATTATGAATGATAATTCACAAAAGTCCCGGATGTCAACAAAAAAGCTCCGCCCGCTTCAAGTCTTATCGCATGATTCCATAGAGTTAAACTATAGTATAGGGCAAAACCAATTGCACTCTTTTCCCCATGCCTGGTTGACTTGCAATCCAGATTGAGGTAACTACCGCATCTGATGAAACATGCTTATGCCTGAATTCTTTTTGGAGGAGGTCATTTCTTATGCCGATTGCCGACTCACCTACAAGCAGAGCAATGCGGATTGCAGCATTTATTTTCGTTATTTTGTCAATCACAATTCCGTTCATCTTCAACGCTTTTCCCTCTGAAGCAGCCTGCTGGGAATGCTGGGGGCCGGGACTCCCCGACCCGTGCCGGAATACCCTTTACAGCGTTGCAATGGTTCCAGGTTCAGCGGGGAATGATGTCTGGACCGTAGGCGCTAAGGGCACCATCCTTCACTGGAACGGTACTGCCTGGAGCAAGGTCGCAAGCCCTACTACAGAAATTCTGAGGTCGGTTGCAATGGCCAAGAATAATCTTGGATTTGCCGTCGGCCATGGGGGCTGGGTGCTCAAGTGGAACGGAACATCCTGGACAAAGTCTGATGCCAAGACCACCAACTGGTTTCGCACTGTGGGATTTACGCCAGGGACTAACGGCAATCAGGCATGGGCAGCCAATGACTACGCAGGTGTCGGATACTACTTGAACTGGAACGGCTCTCAGTGGGACTACAAATATGGAGGCCAGAATCAGAGCCATGGATTCACCATCTGGGGTCTTTCCATGATAGACACAAGCAACGGATGGGCTGTGGGGGATGCCTTGCATCAGGTCTCCGAAAATCAATTGACGATGAAGGGGCAGATAACTCGTTTTACCGGCTCTTGGGGAAATACTGATTATCCGGTTGAAACGGAAGGCAAGCTTTATGCTGTAAAGATGCTATCCAATAACGACGGCTGGCTTGTAGGAGAAAAAGGCATCATAGCGCGCTGGAATGGCACCACGTGGACCCAGATTGCCGCAAGCCCGACAGCAAATGACCTCAGGGCCGTTGACCTGCGGACTGCTAGCGACGGATGGGCCGTAGGGGAAGACGGGGCAATCCTTCGATGGAACGGCACTGCCTGGACCCAGGTAAACTCACCGACGATCCTCGATTTGTATGGCGTGGTATCAGTATCCGCAACCGATGCGTGGGCAGTAGGCGAATTCGGGATAATACTCAGATGGGACGGAGTCAGATGGAATATAGTGTTTGGGCCAACTGTCCGAAAGCTTGAAGACATTTCCATTGTTCCGGGGACAAACGGATCAGATATCTGGGCCGTGGGAAGCAGCAATAAGACGATGCATTGGAACGGAAGCGATTGGGGGCCTGTCCAGGGGCCGGCTTCGTCATACTATGCTGTTGGTATGGCTTCCGCAAACGACGGTTGGGCACCCGCTGCCGGGGCCAGGTTCTACCGTTGGGACGGCTCCACATGGGCACTTGCAGGCACATGGTTATCCGCCTACGAGTTAGTGATGCTTTCAGCCAATAACGGATGGGCCGTGGGATGGAACGGAAAGATCCAGCACTGGAACGGCACCAGTTGGTCATCAGTGACATCGCCGACTGCTACAATGCTTCAGGCCATCTCCGCTGTTGGACCAAACGAATTATGGGCTGTAGGATACAATGGAACAGTAGTGCGTTACAACGGCACAGCCTGGTCTATTGTCAATACACCCGATACCACCGGATTGAACGATGTGAGCATGGTCTCCTCATCAGACGGCTGGGCGGTCGGATATGCTCACTATGCAGATTTCAAGACCGATAGTCCTTTCCTGAGGTGGAATGGAACCTCCTGGACAAGGCCCCTATACAGCCAGGTATCAAAGACGCTTTATGGAGTCTCTCTGGTCCAAACCCCTTCAGGGGCTACGGGTTGGGCCGTGGGAGAGGCAGGAGAGGTCTATCAGCTCAAAAACGGCACCTGGACGGCAGGATGCACTTACACGTCCAACAACCTCTTCGGGATCGCGATGGCTTCGCGGTATGAAGCATGGGCAGTTGGGGATGGAGGGGTGATCCTCCACTGGCTCGATCCTAACAGGCCCGCCACCATTCCGACGGTAACAACATCAGGCATTTCGGCCATAACCTCCAACAGCGCCTCAGGAGGCGGGAATGTTACCTCCGACGGCAAGTCCCCGGTAACTTCAAGGGGTATCTGCTGGGCGACATCTCCCAACCCCACAAAAGCCGACACATGCGCAGCGGGAGGTTCAGGCACAGGAACATTCACAGGAAACATAACCGGCCTTAACCCCGGAACTATCTATAATGTGCGGGCCTACGCCACAAACGCCGTCGGCACTGCCTATGGTTCAAACACGTCATTTACAACTGGCCTTCCCAACAGGATCTACGTTGATTCCGCGGGCATTTGCGGAGGGCGGGCGCCATGCTACAACAAGGTTCAAAACGGCATGGGCGCGGCCGGGGAGGGTTCAACCGTTCTTGTGATGCAGGGCAGCTATCCTGAATCAGTAACCATAAGTGAGTCATTCAAAATGGATTGCGGTTACAACAGTGATTATTCCTCTCTTGTGTCCAGCTCCGAGATCGCCCATTTGACTCTGAGCGGCGGACCTCTGACCGTTGGCGGCCAACTGAGCATTGGGGGATCAGCGGCAATGGCGGGCATTGCTGGTTCACAAATCAACGCTGAACTGGGTCCGGTTGAAACCAATGGCAGTCCATCTATTCAAAAGAGCAGGCCTGTTTTCAAGCCCCGCCTCGGAAGTCCCGAAAAGGACCTCCTGGACCTACTAGTGACAAGATCTTCCTCACGAGCTGAAAAGGATTACCCGGCTTCTTTCCCGGATGAGAGGGAAGCCTTGAAAAGGCTGACCCTGCACCTCTATCTGACAGCCCTTGGCAGGGCTCCGGAGCAATGGGGCATGAATCTCTGGATTGATAGTTATCTTAGTTACTACATGTACTTAGGGATTGGTTTAGGCCAGGCCGCAGCGCAAATGGGGAGGATGATCTTCCTATCCGCGGAATACGGACAACGTGGACGCACCGATTCCGAGTTCCTGCGCGACTGTGCCGATGCCTTTCGGCTGGGAGTCGAGTATCAAGAAAATGCGGAGTGGACAACCGGTTTGACCAGAGAGCAGGTCGTCACGATTGCTTCATCATCAGAGCAGTTCAGCAACTGGGTATCAACCATGCTTCCAGGTTTTCCAGGTGAGCAGACAAGGAACTTCGTTTCACATCTCTACGCAGGACTTCTGGATCGGCTGCCCTGGGAGGCAGAGATCGAATACTGGGTGTCGTTAGTTGAAGCGCGCGGCCCAGAGGATGTCTCCATGTTAATGGGCAACACTCTGACGGCCTCCCATGAGTTCAAAAATGCCTTTCCATCTTACCCCGAGCAGGTAGAAAGACTCTTTCGCGCTTTTGCCGGACGTTTTGCCTCGACGGATGAGACGGTGTATTGGACTCTTTTACTTGAGTCAGGAGAGGCAGCAATTGCGGATATAGTGGAAGGATTTGCCGAAGGAGAGGATTTCAGCAAATAAACTTAGGGGCCAGGATGCGTCGCTCTTTTTTTAAGAAAAGGGTTTGATCGTTGACAGCGCTTAAGGTGTGGGCGTAGGGTTTTTTCAAAATCCATGAAAGGAGGATTTGAACTATGAAGCGATTTATTAACGTGTTGCTTTCGGTCATCTCTTTGATCATTGGGTTAACCGCCATTCCTCTAATGGCCCAGATTGAGTTGGCAGACGGATGTACAAATGGAACACAGTCAAGCGGAGCAATCTATCGTATCTGCATGCCGCAGGAATGGAACCACGACCTTGTGGTATTCGCCCACGGGTACGTATCTCCATATGAGCCGGTCGGGATTCCTGAGGATCAGCTCGTCTTGCCGGACGGGACATCCGTGCCAGGCATAGTCAACAGCCTCGGATACGCCTTTGCCGTCACAAGCTACAGCAAGAACGGCCTTGCGGTGAAAGAGGGCATTTCCGATGTAGTTGATCTCGTAACCATCTTCAAGTCAGATCATCCCTTAACTGACAAGGTCTATCTTGTGGGCGCCTCAGAGGGTGGACTTATAACGACCCTGGCAACCGAGACTCACCCTGATGTCTTTAGCGGGGCAATGGCCATCTGCGGACCGATCGGGAACTTCTGCAAGCAGGTAAATTACTGGGGAGATTTCAAGGTGGTATTCGATTATTTCTTTCCAGGCGTCCTGCCTGGGACCCCGGCTGGTGTGCCTGATGATGTGGTTTCAAACTGGGAGACCTACCAGAAAGCCATCGTTTCCGCCATCCTTAAAAGGCCCCATGCAACAGAGCAGTTGCTCAGGGTGACCAGAGCGCCGATTGATCCAAACGATTCCGATTCCGTAATTGAAACCGTGCTTGGTATTTTGTGGTACAATAGCTTCGCCACCAATGACGCAATCAACGAACTGAACGGATCTCCCTATGACAATAAAGGCCGGATCTATACCGGCTCTGATAACGACTTCAGGTTGAATCTTCTGGTAAAGCGCTTTAAAGCTGATAAAGCGGCTTTGGTGAATATAGCCGCCGGATATCAGACAAGCGGGAACTTGTCTGTCCCGCTCGTAACCGTTCACAACACAGGCGATCCCATTGTTCCCTACTGGCATGAGCCCATCTACCGCCTCAAGGTCTTTTCGAGCGGAGCAAGCCTGTTGCACAACAATATTCCCCTGTTCCGGTACGGCCATTGCAATGCGAAGGCATCCGAGGTTCTGGCAGCATTCGCCATCATGGTAATCAAGGCTGAATTGTGGGATCTTTAACATGCCGGTACAGAGCTGACAAATGCTACCAAAAAGGCTTTCAAGGAAAATATCGCTATTGCGGCAAAGGTAGGGGGGGTTGGTAACCGAGGTTTCCGCAGCCTCCAGCGAGCAGGCCCAGGGTATAGCTCAGATCAGCAAGGCCGTTGAAGAAATGGATAGAGTAGTCCAGCATGTGGCTGACAGATGAAAGACCCGCTTCTGTCAAAGGGACTCCTGGTGCTAGAGAGGTTAAGCCTCAGCAGGTAATCCCGCTGGACGACAAGGAATTGGAAGAGTTTTAGTGCAGTATGCGCCTCCGCCCCAATGACCATGGGAGCGGGGAATATTTCGTGCCGATCACTTCCAAAAAATCCAGACTAACCTCAATTCCTTTTTATGAGGGACTAAGGGTTTTCCGTTGCCTTTATCACTGAGCGCACTATGTTTTTCATGCTCACGTTGCCGAAGCACAGCCATTTGATCTTTCTGTCTTCCTTGAGTTCGAGGGCCCTCATTATCTGTGAGGCGTTTAAGCCCTTAGAAGAAAGCTTAGCCACTGCGCCGTAAAGATCCTCCAGATACTGGAGCTTGGCCGCTATGAAGGTCTTGCCTTTTGAAGGCCTTGGATGGTGGGCGCAGAAAAGGGCATCAAAGTCCAGCCCCATGACAAGCTTGAGCGACCGGATCTGATCCACTATGCTCTCATCTGCCCTGAAGTATTTTATCCGGCTTGAAAGATACAGGTCCCCGGAAAAGAGCCATCCCTCGCTCGCCACGAAGTAAGAAAGGTGGTCCTTTGAATGGCCCGGGGTATGGATGGGCTCAAAGGTAAGACCGTTATCCCGGAAGTCCCCATTCAATACCTCCACCTCGACCGGCGTTGCGGGTCCCCACATGAGTTTCTGGTAGGGGAAAATCTTGTAGGGCCTTGAAAGCTTCTCTCTGGTCAGGGGATGTCCGTAAACCTTAACATCAAGCTCGGAGCTTATGGCCGCCGCGTTTCCGCTGTGATCCTCGTGATAATGGGTCAGAAGGATTTGCCTGATCCCTTCGCTTCGGGCCATGGCCAAAACCTCCTGCCTGTTGTGCGAAGGGCCCGTGTCAATCATGACAGATCCCACTCTGTAGCAGATGGCGGTCATCATGGGGCGCCCCACCGGCGACCAGCCGAACTCCCATCCCCTTACCTTTCCGAAATCGTGCCTTTCGACAATCTTCACAAAAACGCCTTTCCCGATTCAACAGTCAGTATCCACAAGCCGCCGGCGCTTTGTTGCATATCAGAACGAGAGGGGAATCGCAATAGACCTATCTCTTTGACATTTAACGCATCCTCGTCACCTCAAGCCTCCAAAAATAGCCCAAGGCCTTCACGAAGAGCTTTCAGTGCTTAACTTGTTACCTCAAATATTTTGAAATTAGTTCGGAGCTAAAGTTTCTCATAGTGCGGCTTCGTCACAACACCTTAGGAATATGCAGAAATCGGAAATCGGCAATAAGATAACAGATAAGGTGATTTCCATAAGGGGGGCGCGCGAGCACAACCTCAAGGGGATTGACCTCGACATTCCCCTCAATAATCTTACCGTCATTACGGGCGTAAGCGGGGCAGGGAAATCATCTCTTGCCTTCGACACCCTGTACGCGGAAGGCCAGCGAAGGTACGTGGAGACATTTTCTCCATACGCGCGCCAGTTTCTTGACCGCATGGAAAGGCCGAAGGCCGACTGCATAAAGGGGATTCCGCCCGGTATTGCCATTGACCGCAAGGACCCGGTGCGCACCTCGAGATCAACTGTTGGCACCATGACGGAGATAACTGACTATGCAAAGCTTCTATTTGCAAAGGCGGGAAGGCTCCATTGTGAAAAGTGCGGAAGACCCGTCATACAGGAAGGCCCGGCGGACGCTTGGAAGGTCTTGGCAGAACCAGGTGCCCCGCAGGGAGGTGAAATCATCATAACCTTCCCATCCGAGGGAAAGGATGAGTCGGTCAAGGCCCTCCTGCAGGCCGGATTCAGCCGAAGTTTTACAGGCTGGAGACTTGAAGACCTTGATAAGGCCGAAGGAGCTACGATCCATGTGGTCATGGACAGACTTCCCGGGGGTCCGCGCGACCGAAAGAGGATATTCGACTCCCTTGAGCAGGCATTTGTGGCAGGCAAGGGAAAGGTGGATATCTGGATCAGGCCTGATTTTCACCGTTCCTTCAGCGCGAGGCTTGAGTGCCCTGAGTGCGGAATATCCTACGACAAACCCTCCGCCAATCTCTTTTCATTCAATAGCCCCATAGGCGCCTGCCCCCAATGCCGCGGTTTCGGAAGGATAATAGAGATAGACATGGACCTTGTGATCCCGGACAGGCGGCTTTCTCTCGAAGAGGGCGCTATAAAGCCCTGGGGCGCAAAGAGGGAAGGCAGGATGGAATACAAGGACCTGGAAGAATTCTGTCTGAAAGAAGGCATAGACATGTCCTTGCCTTACATGAGCCTTCCTGCAGTTCAAAGGCGGGCCTTGGAAGACGGGACTTCATCCTATTACGGTATCAAGGGTTTTTTCGACTGGCTTGAGACAAAGACCTACAAGATGCATGTGAGGGTCTATCTTTCAAGGTACAGGTCATACGGGATCTGCCCCATGTGCGCGGGGAGCCGTTTCAAGAAGGATGCTCTTCTTTACCTGATAGGCGGTACAAACATAGCCCAGTTCTACCAGATGGACGTTTTAAGGGCACGCAGGTTTGCGGAAGGCCTTGGATACGCGGATGAGGCTATCATCCTGATACTTCAGGAGATTAAAAGCAGACTTAGCTTTCTGGACGAGGTGGGCCTCGGCTATCTTACCCTTGACCGCCAGTCAAGGACGCTTTCCGGAGGGGAGGTCGCAAGGGTGGCCATGGCATCCGCCCTGGGGTCCTCCATAGTTGACAGCCTCTACGTGCTTGACGAGCCGAGCATCGGACTTCACCCGAGAGACATCAGCCGCCTTATGAACATTATAAAAGGAATAAGGGATCTTCCCAACACGGTGGTTGTGGTGGAACACGATCCATCGGTCATAGTCGCGGCCGACCACGTGGTGGAGCTTGGACCCGCAGCCGGTGCATCAGGCGGAAGTGTCATTTATGAAGGGCATCCTTCAGGGATAAAGGATTCCTTGACCGGAAGGTATATCAGGGGAGCGACCGGTATCCAGGTGCCCGCCCGGAGAAAGGCGCCTGAGGAATTCCTTGTGATAAGGGGCGCCTCCGCCCATAACCTCAAAAATATTGATGTGGAGATACCGCTTGGACTTTTTGTGTGCGTCACAGGGGTTTCAGGCTCAGGAAAATCCACCCTGACGGAGGGAATTCTCTTCAGGGCCTTAAAGCGTATTAGGGGAGATCAGCAGGAAAAACCAGGCCCCCACAGGTCAATTGAAGGCGCGGAACTAGTGGAGGATGTAGTAATGGTGGACCAGAGGCCCATCGGAAGGACCCCCAGGGCCAATCTTCTCACTTACACGGGCGCCATGCCCTATATTAGAAGGCTATTGGCCGAAACACCCGCGGCCGTTAAGCTGGGTTTGACCGCCTCTGAGTTTTCCTTTAACAGCGGTGAGGGAAGGTGCCCGGTATGCAAAGGCCAGGGCTATCAGAGGCTTGAGATGCAGTTTCTCTCGGATGTGGACCTGCCCTGTCCCGAGTGCGGCGGGAGGCGCTTCAAGCCCTTTGTCCTGGATGTGAGGCTTAAGGGAAAAAACATCCACGAGATACTCTCAATGACTGCTGAGGAGGCATGCGAATTCTTTTCCGGCTCAAAGGCCATCCTGAGAGCGCTAGAACCTGTAAGATCAGTGGGACTGGGGTACATGGAACTGGGCCAGCCGCTGAATACGCTTTCGGGAGGGGAGGCCCAGAGACTTAAACTTTCAAGGCACATGGAGGAAAGGAAAAAAGGAGGGGTTCTCTTCATATTCGATGAGCCCACTACAGGTCTTCACCTTGCAGACACAGACCTTCTCCTCAAGGCCCTTTTTGCCCTGAGAGACAGGGGCAACACCATAATTGTGGTGGAACATAACATGGAGGTGGTCAAGACAGCCGACTGGGTGATTGACCTGGGACCTGAAGGAGGCGATGCAGGGGGAGAGCTTGTAGCCTTCGGAATGCCGGAGCGTGTCGCCTTGAGCAAAGGCTCGGTAACGGCCTCTTTTCTAAAGAAGGCTCTGGAGCAAGGCGGATGGAAGGCTGAAGATGCAGGCTCGGAATCATGGAAGGTAAGTGAAAAGGAACAGGCTGCATGGCAGTCCCGGGAGGCGATCGTCATAAGAGGGGCAAGAGAGCATAATCTCAAGGACCTTACTCTGTTCATACCGCGAAGGGAACTGGTTGTGATAACGGGTGTTTCAGGCTCGGGGAAATCCACCCTTGCCTTTGATGTGCTCTTTGCCGAGGGCCAGAGAAGATATCTTGAGACCCTTGCGCCTTACGTGCGGCAATACATGAGAATCCTTCAGAGGCCTGATGTGGACGCGGTTACAGGCATTCCTCCAACGGTAGCCATAGAGCAGAGGATCAGCCATGCAAGCAGGCGCTCTACCGTCGCGACCCTGACCGAGATATATCATTTCCTCAGGCTTCTTTTCAGCAAGCTGGCAGTTCCAAACTGTCTGCAGTGCGGAAGAAGCCTCGAGGCAGGGAGCAAGGATGAAATTGCTGGAATAATAGTTGAAAGACACACGGGATCAGACGCCTTGCTTCTTGCCCCCAAGATATACGGAAGAAAGGGCTTTCACAAAAAGCTCCTCGCCGAGGGCCTGAAAAAAGGCATAACCCGAGCGCGCATTGATGGAGTTCTAACACCCATCGTCAAAGATATGTCCCTTGAAAGATACGCCGAACACACAATCGAGTTTTTGATAGGAAGACTCAGCGCGGGTGAGGGGCCCGATATCGCGAAAAGGGCTATCGAGGAGGGAGACGGCACCGTGATAGTCTCAGAGGAAGGCAGGACTGATAGGACCTACAGCCTGACCGGGATATGCCCTGAATGCGGAATAGGAGCGCCTGAGCCTGATCCGAGGCTATTTTCCTTCAACTCTTCGAAGGGGTCGTGCCGGAAGTGCGGAGGAACCGGGCTAGCCGGGGAAGACAGCACGGCTATATGCCCTGAATGCGGCGGCAGCAGACTCAGGAAGGAGTCACTCGCTTTCAGGATCGCCGGCCTGACCATCTGGGACTTCGTGAGCCTTTCAGCAGGCGATCTTCTTGCAGCAATAAGCGGGCTTTCATTTGATTCGGTCTTTCAAAGGATCGCAGAACCGCTCATTTCTGAGATAACGGAAAGACTGCGTCTCATGGGGAGGCTCGGTCTTTCTTACCTGGAGCTTAACCGGAGCGGAGACACCCTTTCAGGGGGAGAGGCACAGAGGGTGAGGCTTTCCGCTCAGTTGGGCTCCAATCTGACCGGGGTCTGCTATGTGCTTGATGAACCCACCATAGGGCTTCACCCCCGTGACTCAGGTGCCATGATTGCAGCCTTACGGGAGCTGAGAGACAGGGGAAACTCCGTGGTGGTGGTAGAGCACGACGAGGAGACGATCAGAAGTGCGGATCGTATCATTGATATTGGCCCTGGCGCGGGAGATGAAGGCGGCAGGCTTGTGGCCGAAGGCACGCCGAAAATGATCGAGCGGAGCGGCCACTCCATAACCGGAAGATACCTGCAGCCAGGCAAGGGAAGGCTCGGATCAAGGCTCAGGCCATACGGGGAACGGGAAAAACTTTCGATCCAAGGGGCCTTCCTCCATAATCTCAAGGAGATTGACGTTGATTTCCCCCTGGGCTGCCTTATATGTGTAACCGGAGTTTCAGGCTCAGGAAAAAGCACACTCCTGAGGGAGGTGGTTTTCGAATCTGTAAAGACCATGCTTTCCGGACGCTCCGGCGGCCCTTCAGGCTGCAGGGCCGTTAGTGGATGGCAGAACATCAGGCGCATCCTAGAGGTGGACCACAGCCCCATCGGCCGCACGACCCGCTCGGTGCCGGCATCATACGTGGGTTTTCTTCAGCGCATAAGAGAGCTTTTCTCTCTGGTGCCCGAGGCGAGGGCGCGCGGTTACAGGCCTGGAAGGTTTTCATTCAATGTCGCGGGCGGAAGATGCGAGGCATGCAAGGGGCACGGAAGCATCAAGGTCTCCATGGGTTTTCTCCCTGATGTGTATGTCAGGTGCGAGACATGCGAGGGAAAAAGATTCAACACTGAAACCCTTGAAATAAAATACAAGGGAAAGGCAATATCCGAGGTGATGGAGATGACCTTTGATGAGTGCGTAAGGTTCTTTGCGGCTCATACGGAGATCAGGAGGGCGGCTTCCCTTGTCTCTTCCATAGGTCTTGGTTATCTGAGACTGGGGCAGCCTAGCCCAACACTCTCGGGAGGCGAGGCCCAGAGGATAAAGCTTGCCGAGGAGCTATCCAAAAGGACTGACGGCCGCACCTTCTACGTCCTTGATGAGCCCACCACCGGTCTTCACATGGCTGACACGGAACGTCTGATTGAGGTCCTACAGGCCCTTGTGGATGCCGGAAACACTGTCGCTGTGATAGAGCATAATCTCGGAATCATAGGGGCCTCCGATTACATAATTGATCTGGGGCCAGAGGGAGGGCATGGCGGCGGGAAAGTGGTAGCGGCAGGCTCCCCGAGTGAGGTTGCCGCAACAGGGCAGATGTCACATACCGCGAGATACCTTTCCTGAAGTGATGCGGGCAAGGGCAGCAGGATTGCTCTGTTGCATGTAAGAGGCTTAGCCTATAGTATGTCCGGCATCATGTACTAACGGTCATGCCCTGAAAGGGGCACAACGAAAGATGAAAATCACCCCCACCCCTCCCTCCACCGTCAAGGGGGAGGAATAAAGGCAAGGGGCATTTTCATATAAACCAAAGGGCCTACGGATGGCCTTTTATGGAT
>Ga0100401_1000134_pt1 | contig 57187 bp, 51 predicted proteins | sample CryGeymeta201525_FD_80421 | JGI IMG/M metagenome (GOLD analysis project Ga0100401, IMG submission 80421) | Groundwater microbial communities from Crystal Geyser aquifers in Utah, USA - Crystal Geyser metaG 2015-25 | ecosystem: Environmental > Aquatic > Deep subsurface > Groundwater | place: USA... | reverse complement strand
CACCCCGTCACGGATACCGGCAATCCGGCCCGTGAAAATCCCGTCTTCGTCGTCATACGCGATCCGGGCGGCATAGCCCTTGTAGGTCATGGTGTTGGTCATGGTTTCACCCCGATCCGTTCCAGGAAGTCGCGGGCATCGCGCACCTGGTATCGCTTCGCTTCCTTGGCAGGGTACGGGCGGTGGAACGTCGCTACCTCGCCATCCTTTTCAAACCGCACCCGCGACCCGCGCCCTTCGATCAGCCGCGCCCCTGCGGCCAACAGCAGGCTTTCGACTGCCGCCCATTCGATGGTGCCAGACACCGGATCGGTGAAGACGGCGGCAAGGGTCTTGCGGTGCTTGCTGTTCATCGGGGCAAGATAGGTTTTGCTAGCGAAAATTGCAAGCATGATGGCGGTGCTTGGCTAAGATCACCCTAAGGCGGGGGGCGGGGTGGCGTTTGAAGTTAATGTTCCTATTTTTTGTCATCTTCCCTCAAAGCCATCGCTGGCCCGTCACACCACGCTTTCCAGCAGGTCAGGCATTCCTGTGCCGCCTTGCTAGCCTGTTCACTTGCTGCGGCCAGCAATGGTCGCGGGATAGCGAGGTCGTCGCTTCGATCAACGTCAGGGCAGAGCTGGGGCGCGTGATCCTGACCTATCGGCACAGAAGCCGCAGCGATGAATGGAAGGACGAAAGCTATGCGATTGGTCGCTTTGCCTCGCAAGTCAAAGTGCGGCGGTTTTTGGAGCGCTGCCCCCATTTCCCCAAAGACCTGCCTGGCGGGGGCTTGAGACCGATGATGGTCTCGCGCCTGCTCAAAAAGGTCGTCTATGCCGGATATGTCAAAGCTCTGGCGTGGGGCGTTTCGGTTCGCAAGGGCGAACATGAAGGCCTGATCAGTTTCGAGACGCACCAGCGCATACTCGAAACCTTGGAAGGAAAGGCGCGGCCTGCTGCACGGCGTGACTTCAATGAGGATTTCCCGCTGCGCGGTCGCGTGCTCTGCAACGAGTGCGGCAACGCCATGACTTCGGCATGGTCGAAGCGCTGCCACCGAAGGGGCGGCTGGAGGAATGTATTGAACTATCCCTCAAATTCCTGTCAAGCCCTTGGAAAATATATGAAAATGGCTGTTATGCGATGCGTCAAATCGTGCTGAGATTAACTCTAGCGGAGCCGCTGCTGTACGGCCGAATCGAGGGGTATGGAAAGCCCGAAATTTCCTTTCTATTCAAGGTGTTAGGTGGAATTTCAGGTCAAGAAAGTAAGCTGGTGCCCCCAGAGAGATTTGAACTCCCGACCTTCAGTTTACAAAACTGCTGCACTACCGCTGTGCTATGAGGGCCTGGCTGCGCAATACCAATTCTGTGTGCCCTGCGCAAGACGGCAACTCTGGTGATGATCACACGATGGTGTATACTGCGACACTACGTTCAAGGGAAACACTCCATGCGCCGCTTTATTCACCCGTGCCATCTCTTGCTGGTCCTGTCTGCGGTGGCGGTGCTGGTTTCGGCTCCGGCAGGGGCGGATACGTTTCGCGCAATCTTGGGGGGGCGTGTTCTGGGGACGCTGGACTATGCCGGCGGCGGTGGTGGCACGGGGGCCTTGCGCACCGTGTTGGACAATACCCCGCTGGGCGTGGGCGACGGACAGTTCGATGGGCGCACCGAATGGGTGCAGGCCGACGGGCGCAGCCTGTTACAGTATACCGGCGACAGCGCGTCTTCCCGCAAGTCACGCCAGATTTCGGTGCTGCTGGAGGACGGGCGGGTGATCCAGACCGCGGTGAACCCGGCCAGCGAAAGAACGCCCCTGTCTGTGGCAGAAAAGGTGCCCGAAGGGGTGATCGACCCGGTTACTGCCTTTGGCAGGATGATCGGCGCAGGCGAATGTCCACCGGCCTTTGTCATTTACGATGGGCGTCGTGTGGTACAGGTGAAACCGCGGAGTGCCGAGGTGGCCGGGGCGCGCAAGACCTGTCGCATGACGTATGATGTTGTGGCAGGGCCGGGGCACCTTTCGCCGTTCCGGTTTACTGCGCTGAAGCTGGATCTGGTCTATGAGGCGGGGCAGCTTGCGCAGATGCAGATCGGTGCCGGGCCCTTCAGCCTGAGATTGACACGCTGAGGATGTCGGCGTGTACGCGGCACTGTCGGGAAGTGTTTTGACCGTGCTTGGCACAGTTGCTATGGTGCGCGCCAAGGCAGGCAGGGCGATGAGCGGCCCGATGGGGCGGGCACGATGACCAGACGGGTGATGACAGGGGCAAACGGCAGGATGGTGGCCGTGGGCGCCATAAGTGCGGTGGTGCTGGTGATGGGGTTGGTCCTGCTGCTGCCTCCTCCGCCCGAGGGGGTGCCGCCCGCCCCGTCTGTGGCGGTGGACGGCCCGGCGCAACAGCCTGCCGCAGGACAAGGCACGCTGACCGACACGAAACCGCCCGTCGTCGCTTTGCCCTCCAGGGCAATGCCTGACACGGCTTTGCCGTCCTCGCTTGCGTCAGCAACACCGCCCCCTGCCGACCTGCCGGGCGCAAGTGCAAGCCGGACTGTGCCGCCGGTCATCCCAAGTTTTGATGTTGTCAGGATCGAGGCGGACGGTACTGCGCTGATCGCTGGTCGCGCGCTTGGGGGCGCTGTTGTGTCGGTGCTTCTGGACGGCGCGCCGATTGGTCAGGAAACTGCCGATGGCACGGGGGGGTTTGTCGTGTTGCTGAAAATCCCGCCTGATTCGGCGCCCCGGGTTCTGTCCTTGTCGGCGGTCGGGGCGGCGGGGCCCGCGGTGCTGTCGGTTCAGACGGTGATTCTGGCACCGACGGCCGAAGATCTGCTGGCCAGTGCCGCCCCCCTGGCCGGGCCTGCACTGCGGCAACCTGACCAGACCGGCGACAATGCCGCTGCGCCTGCGCGATTGGCGGCCTTGCCAGCGCCCGCCGTCGTGCCGGTCGTTTCAGGCCCGCCCGCAGCAACCGATGTGTCCGGCGCGCCCTTGGCCGCGGCGACCCGCGGCGCCGCTGGCCCGGTGGATACGGTTGTGTCAATCCCGTCTGGTCAGACGCCGACCGATTTGGATGATGCCGCTTTACCCGCCGCCGGGCCACTGGGCCGCGCCCCGGCCTTGGCGGACCTGCCCGATGCACCCGCTGCGCCGGGCGAGCAAACTGCCGCGCCACGCGCCCCGGGCCCGGCACCTGACATTGCCCCGGCAGCACCGCCGCCTGACTTTGCGGCGTTGCGTGCCGGGGCCGATGCCTTGCCCCCGCCGATCACGGGCGAGGCCGGCGGACCTGTCGGGCAACCTGCCCCCGCCGAGGCACCGCGAATCCTGATGGCCGACGACAGGGGGTTGCGGGTGATCCAGGACCCGGGCGCCGGGCCGCAGCCGATCATCACCACCGTGTCCATCGATACGATCTCTTATGACACTGCGGGTGACGTGGTGCTGGGCGGGCGCGGCACTGCCGACGCCTATGTGCGCGTCTATCTCGACAACGCCCCGGTGCGCACCACCCGCATTGATCCTGAAGGCCAGTGGCGGGCCGATCTGCCGCGGATCGATACGCGGGTCTATACCCTGCGCGTTGACGAGGTCGGGCAAGACGGCACGGTTTTGTCGCGCAGTGAAACGCCGTTCCGCCCGGAAGCCCCCGAAACGGTCGTGCGCGCCGCCGAAGGCTCTTCCAGCGCGGCGGTTTCTTTGGTGACGGTACAGCCGGGATTCACCCTGTGGCGCATTGCGCGCGAAAATTATGGCGAGGGGATGTTGTATGTGCGGGTATTCGAGGCAAACGCCGACAAGATCCGCGACCCCGATCTGATCTATCCTGGCCAGATTTTCACTGTGCCGCAATAGCCGCAGACGACCGGGCCTTTCCGGCTCTGGCCATTCCGACGCCGGCGCTTTAGGGTCCGGCGTCCGATATACCTGCTCCCCGAGGCCCCATGACCCCCCGCAAGACCAAGCTCAGCTCTGAAACCGGCGGGATGAATGTCATCCGCCGGGTCATCCCCTATCTTTGGCCCGATGACCAACCCTGGGTCAAGCGACGCGTCGTCCTCGCCATGGCGGTGCTGATCCTGTCCAAGCTGATCGCAGTGGGCACGCCGTTCTTTTACAAGGCGGCGGTGGATGCCCTGTCGGGCGAGGGCACGCAGGATGCGGCCTGGATGCTGGGGCTGGGCGCGGTCGGGCTGACCGTGGCCTATGGCGTGGCGCGGCTGATGAACGTGGGGTTCCAACAGTTGCGCGATGTGGTGTTTGCCGCAGTGGGCCAGCGGGCGCTGCGACAACTGGCGCTGGAAACCTTCACCCACATCCACCGCCTGTCCATGCGGTATCACATCACGCGCAAGACCGGCGGGCTGAGCCGGATCATCGAGCGGGGGGTAAAGGGCGTTGATTTCCTGCTGCGGTTCTTGCTGTTTTCGATCGGCCCACTGGTGCTGGAACTGCTGATGATCGCGGTGGTTCTGGCGTTGGTGTTCGACATCTGGTATCTGGTCGTCGTGTTCGTGACCATCGGCCTTTATACCTGGTTCACCTTCGCGGTGACCGAATGGCGGGTGAAAATCCGCAAGGTGATGAACGATCAGGACACCGACGCCAACCAGAAGGCGATCGATTCCCTGCTCAATTTCGAGACGGTCAAGTATTTCGGTGCCGAACGGCGCGAGGCCGAGCGGTATGATGGCGCGATGGAAAAATACGTCGCCGCCGCGCTGACCACCTCCTATTCCCTGGCCTTCCTGAACTTTGGGCAGGCCCTTCTTATCACTGCGGGCCTTGTTGCGGTGATGGTCATGGCGGCGGTTGGCGTGCAGAACGGCGCGCTGACCGTCGGCGATTTCGTTATGGTCAACGCCTATATGATCCAGATTACCATGCCTTTGAATTTTCTGGGCACGGTATACCGCGAAATCCGTCAGGCGCTGGTGGATATGGCGGAAATGTTCGGCCTCTTGGAACAACCTGCCGAGGTGAATGACAAACCCGGCGCGCCCGACCTGAAGGTCAGCGGCGGACGGATCGAGTTGAAAGGCGTGACCTTTGGCTATGACGCAGCGCGCCCGATCCTGAAGGGGATCTCGCTTGAGGTGCCGGCGGGCAAGACTGTGGCGATTGTCGGCTCATCCGGCTCTGGCAAGTCAACCATCGGGCGGCTGTTGTTCCGGTTCTATGACGTGGGCGGTGGCAGCTTCACGATTGACGGGCAAGATCTGCGCGACGTGACGCAGGAATCGCTGCATGCCCAGATCGGTGTGGTGCCACAGGATACCGTGCTGTTCAACGACACGATCCGCTACAACATTGCTTATGGTCGGCCAAGCGCCAGCCAAGCCGAGGTTGAGGCGGCGGCGAAGGCGGCGAAGATCCATGATTTCATCACTCGTCTGCCCGATGGTTACGAAACCTCGGTTGGCGAGCGGGGGCTGAAACTGTCGGGCGGCGAAAAACAGCGGGTGGGCATCGCCCGCACGCTGTTGAAAAATCCGCCGATCCTGTTGCTGGACGAGGCGACATCGGCCTTGGACAGCGAGACCGAGCAAGACATCCAGCAAGAATTGCAGGGCCTTGGCCAGGGGCGCACGGTTTTGGTGATCGCGCACCGGTTGTCGACGATCGCCGACGCCGATCAGATCGTTGTGTTGGAGGATGGTCTTATTGTCGAGCGCGGCACACACGATGCCCTTCTGGCCGCCCAGGGCCGCTATGCGTCTCTGTGGTATCGGCAGGAGACCGAGGAAGAAGCGGCGTAAGCCTTGCGACAGGATCGGGGCATGATCTGACGGAGGCGCGCGATGCGCGCCACGACATGTTTTCTGTCGCGCCGGTGACGGTGTTGGTTCTTCGCAGTCGGGCGGCGGCGGCGGTTTTTCTGGCAGACGCACCCGCCACAAGACAGTCCAACAGGGCGGCTGATCGTGGACAAGCACAATGCCAGCTTCTTCTTGCCTTAAATACTCATGTTTTGCCGGTGACGGGGCGCGCCGCCGGTTTACTCGGCGGCGCGCAGGGTTGGGGCGGAAATGTTCTCTGTCTCGGGGGACGGGTCGACGGGTGACGTGTCCCAGATGATCTCGGGCGAGCTGATCTTGCGCGCCGCGCGATCTGTGGTCAGGTCGCGGGCGGACCGGCTGTCACGGTCCGCCAAGGCGCCAAGGCCGCGCAGGGTGCGATAGGCCCCTTGCGAGATCCACACCCGCAAGGCCAGCATCGAAGGGGTGAACACCAGTGTCAGCACCGTGGCGATGCCAAGGCCGAAAACCACGGCGGTGGCGAGTTGTTTCCACCAGAGTGCTGTCGGGCTGTCGATGGAATAGCCGCCGTTGATGAAATCCAGGCTGAGGCCGAACATCATTGGCGCGAGGCCCGCCATGGTGGTGATCGTGGTCAGCAGGACAGGGCGGATGCGGTCTTCGGCGGTGCGTACGATGGCCTCGATCCGGGGCATGTAGCGGCTGTAGTCCTGGTAAGTGTCAATCAGCACAATGTTGTTGTTCACCACGATCCCGGCGAGGGCGACGATGCCGGTGCCTGTCATGATGATGCTGAACGCCTGGTCCATCACCAACATCCCGATCAGGCAGCCCGTGGTGGACAGCACCACCGCCGTCAGCACGAGGACCGAGTTGTAGATGCTGTTGAACTGCGCCAGCAGGATGATGAACATCAGCCCCAGCGCCCCGGCAAAGGCTTTCATCAGGAAGGCGCCGGATTCGGCCTGGTCTTCCTGGTCGCCGGTCCATTCCCAGGTAACCGAGTCGGGCAGGGGGGCTTCGGTTTGCAACCACTCTGTAAGCTGCTCGATGCGTTCATTGGCATTGATCGGCATTTCCCGGGTTTGCCCGTCGTCGCCGGTGACTTGCCTGGTCAGGCCAGATGTCACATCGGCCTTCACGTCGAAATAGCGCTGTTGACCGATACGGTCGATCTGGCCCAGTTTCGCCACGGGTTGCCGTGTAATGAAGTTGGACAGCGGCACCAGGCCATCGGCGGTGCGCACCTTGAGACTGTCCAGTGTTGAAAGCACCCTGTCCTGTTCGGGCAGACGCACGCGGATTTCGATTTCCTCGTCAGAGGACGGCACGCGCATGGTGTCCAGCAGGATGCCGCGTGTGACCAGTTGCACCATGCCGCCCACGGTCACCACATCGGCGCCATAGCGGCCGGCTTTTTCCACATCGACGTCGATCTGCCAGTCGATACCGGGCAAGGGACGGCTGTCTTCGATGGCAATCAGGCCTTCGGTCTGTTCGAATTTTGCCCGTGCGATCGCGGTGGCGGCCTGCAATTCGACCCAGTTGTCACCCTTCAGGCGCAAATGTACGGGTTTGCCCGAGGCAGGGCCCTGGGCGAGGTTCAGAACTTCGGTCTGGATACCCGGCACCTTTGCGAGGCGCGCCTGAAGATCGGCGATCACCACGTTTCCATCCAGATCTGCCAGCGTCACCTCATCAGGATGATTGCGGGCATAAGCGGCGCGGTCTTCCCACGGGATCAGCTCGATCTGGATCTGGCCGATGGCATCCAGAGGGCCCTGGGCGCCCCCGGTGTTGGAATTCAGCCCGCCTTTGCCGGCAAAGGCAAAGGCGTTGTCGATGCCCTTGGTGCTCAGGACGATCTGCTCGACCTCACGCAGGATGCCGTCTTTTTCCGACAGTGACAGGTTGCCCCGCGCCTTGACATAAACGATGGCCTGTTCGGGTTCCGAGTCGACAAAGAATTCGACGCCGTTGTTGTTGGCCGCGAAATAACCAAACACCGAGATCACGAAAAAGATCACTGCACCGATTGACACCAGTGGCATCACCGGGTTGCCTGCGATGCCCTTGATGAAATAGCCGAACAAGGTGCGTTTGTGGCCGGATTTCACCCGTTTCGGCACGCGGCTTATCTTGACCGACCCGAGGGTGATCGCGGTCAGCGTGGTGGCAAGCAGGAACAGCACCGCGCCGGGCACGACGGCCAGCAGACCTGACAAAGCCACGCTGCCCGGAAACAGATAGGCCGGATTAAGCATCTGCATCGCGCCGACAAACACCAGCATCCCGCAGGGCACCACCAGCGCCGCGCGCACCACCCAAGGCAACAGCGCGCGCAGCCCATCGGATGCCCCCTGAAAGCTGCGGCTGATCCGGCCCGCAACGCCGCCCATGACCGGCAGGTACACCAGTGCCACCAAAAGCGAGGCCGACAGCACATAAATCAGCGTGACCGGCAACATGCCCATGAATTCACCCGGCACCCCCGGCCAGAACAACATCGGCAGGAAGGCGCACAGCGTTGTGGCGGTGGATGATACGATGGGCCAGAACATCCGCTTGGCCGCTTCGGTGAAGGCGGCCATCGGCCCCACGCCTTCCTCGATGCGCCGGTCGGCATATTCCACGACCACGATGGCGCCATCGACCAACATTCCCACGGCCAGAATCAGCCCGAACATCACAATGTTGGAAATGGTGATCCCCATCACGCCCAGCAAGACAAAACACAGCAAGAAAGATGTGGGAATCGCAAATCCGACCAGCAAGGCCGAGCGGATGCCAAGCGACGCAAGGATCACGATCATCACCAGTGCGATGGCCGTCAGCACTGAACCCTCAAGCTGACTGACCATGGATTTCACCTGACGCGACTGGTCGTTGCTGGTGCCCACCGTGACGGCATCGCGCAAATCGGCCGGCCATTCCGCGCGGGCCTTGGCCACCTCGGTCTTGACCAGTTGGGTGGTGTCGATCAGGTTGAAACCCTTGCGCTTGACCACCTGCAAGGCAACTGTGGTTTCACCGTTGAACCGGGCGGTGCCGGTGCGGTCCTCGAAGGTCAGGCGGATTTGCGCCAGATCGCCCAGTGTGACCACGCGGTCGCCATCCACCTTCACGGGCAGGTTGTAAATGTCGCGCTGATCCTCGAACGACGACGGGATCTTGACCGAGAATGTTCCGTTGTCGGTTTCAACCTCGCCAGCGGCGATCAGTTGGTTGTTGTTGCGCACCACGTTGATCAGTTCAGCAGCGGTGACGTTATAGGATTCCAGGCGCAGCGGGTCGATGACGACCTCGACCATTTCATCGCGGTGTCCGGCCAGCGCCGCCTCCAGCACCGGCTCCAACCCTTCAAGGCGATCCTGCAAATCCTTGGCCACGCGCAGCAACGTGCGTTCGGGCAGGGCGCCGGTCAGGTTGACGATGATGATCGGAAATTCGGAAAAGTTGATTTCGTTGATCGAATACTTGTCAGCGCCATTCGGGAATTTCGCTTCGACCGTGTTCATCCGGTCGCGCACATCGGCGATGATCTGGGATTTGTTCCAGCCGAATTCAAATTCCAGCGCAACGCCGGCATAGTTTTCCGAAGCCGTGCCCGAGATTTTCTTCAGCCCGTCCAGATCGGACAGTTCGGTTTCCATCGGCTTGACCAACAGCTTTTCGCTGTCCTCGGCAGAGATACCGGGAAAAGGCACCGACACGAACAGCGCCGGAATTTCAATATCGGGTTCGCCCTCTTTCGGCAGCGATCCATAGGCAAGCCCCCCCGCCAGCAGTGACAAGGCGATAAAGGCCAGAACCATCCGCGCCCGCGACGCGGCCCAATCGACGATACCGGTCATTGGCCCACCTCGGACATGTCAGCGCGGAAGGTCGGGGCGACCGATACGCCGTCGGTGACATATTCCTGACCCACCACAATGATTGCCACCTCATCCGGCAGCCCGGCAACCCAGACGCCATCCACGGTGTCGCGCAAAACGCTGACCTGCGCAAATTCTGCCACGTTGCCCATGGCGACCAGGCGCAGCCCCAGATCGCCCGCATCATTCAGGGTCAGCGCCGACTGTGGCACCAGATGCGCGCTGCGCCCTTCGGTTTGAATATATATTTCAACAGTTTGCCCGTCACGGATTGTCAGGTCGGCATTGCCCACCTCAATTTCTGTGCGAAAGGTACGGGTGTTTGGGTCGGCGCTGCGCGACAGAAAGGTAACCCGCCCCGCCACCTGTTGCCCCGAGGCCAGCCGGGCCCCGGCCATCGCGCCGACCTGTACCTTGGTCACCTCGGTTTCCGGCACGAACCCGACCAGCTTGATCGGGTCCAGCTGAATCACCGTGGCGCACAGCGCGCCGGATTGCATCAAGGTGCCCAGCTCGGCAGTGTCGGTCTCCAGCAGCCCGGCAAATGGCGCATTTATCGTCAGTTTATCGATTTCGCGCTGGGCGGCGGCCACGGCGGCTTCGGCGGCCTGCACCCCGGAACTGGCCGAGTCGAGCCCCGATTTCGCCGCCTGTACCGCCGCGCGGGCCGATTCGACGGTGGCAGCCGTCTGGGCGACGCGGGTCTGCGAGGCGAATCCATCCTGCGACAGTTTGCGCGCTGCGTTGTCGTTGATCATTGCCTCGCTCAGCCGCGCCTCGGCTTCGGCAACACGGGCAAGCGATTCAGGGCCACGCGCCCGCGCCTCGACCAGCCGCGCCTCGGCTTCGGCCAGTTGTGCGGCGCGGGTGCCCGGATCAAGCTGGCACAGCATTTGCCCCTCGGTGACAAAACCGCCCTTGCGCAGGGGTTGGCTGATGATGCGGCCGTTCGTTTCCGCACTGACCATAACTTCGCGCGCCGCCTCTGTGCGGCCACGCAACAAAACCGCACTGTCGATTACCGTTGCGGTAGAATTCAAAGCCACCACCGACACCCGCGTGTCAGGCGCAACCGCATCTTCTACGACCACCTCTTGTGGCGTCGCGCCCTCTTCGCCCAGGGCAAAGGCCATCAATGCCGGGCGCTCAAACACCAGCAGATAAAGCGTCGCGGTGACAAGCAGAGCAGTCAGGATCGAGAAGATGCGCATTAGGGCCTCATTCAGGGCAAGTCGGCGATCAAACGGGTGCGATGGGTTTGCATCTGAAATATGGTGTTCTTACGCTGAACCAATCGGTTCAGATTAAACTTTCCGACAAACCGGCGCAAGGACGCCGGACCGCATGTCGCAGCACCCTTGGCATTGCCGCCCCGGACGGGGTAAGAGAGCATAAGGATAAGCAAAGGACAGCCCCGTGAGCAACAGCGACAGTTTCATCGAAGAGGTCACCGAAGAGTTGCGCCGCGACCGCCTGTTCGCCGCACTGCGCCGATATGGCTGGATCGCGGTGATTGCGGTGCTGTTGCTGGTTGGCGGGGCGGCCTATAACGAATGGCAAAAGGCCCGCGATGCCCGCGTGGCGCAGGCGTTCGGGGATGCAATCCTTGCCGCGCTGGAGCAGGATGATGCCGCCGCCCGGCGTGCCGCTCTGGCAGATGTGCCGGTGGTCACGCCGCGCCAACAGGCGCTGGTCACTATGTTTGCCGCGCAAGATGCGGCAGCGGACACTGCCAGTGTGACCTCCGCGCTTGCGGCTTTGACGCAAGACACGGCGTTGCCGCCGGTTTACCGGGAATTGGCACTGCTGAAATTCGTGATGCGCCCCGACAGTGGCCTGTCGCCTGAAGCGCGCATCGAACGGCTGACGCCGCTGACCATTCCGGGCGCGCCGTATCGTCTGCTGGCGCTGGAACAGATCGCCCTGGCCGAGGTGGCGCAGGGCCAGAACGACGCGGCCTTGGACCGCCTTCAGGGTATACTGGCCGAAGATCAGGTCAGCCAAGGCTTGCGCCGCCGGGTTTCGCAGATGATTATCGCCTTGGGCGGTACGCTGGACGCGGCATGAAAATCGGCTTTGGCAAAGGTCCGAGCTGTGTTGCACGGCACGGTTCCGGCGCACGGGGGCAGGAGGCACGGATGTATCTGAGCAAAACGGTGATCGCAGGTCTGGCGTCACTGGCACTTGTTTCGGCCTGCGCAGAACGCCAGTTGATCCTGTCGGGCGAGCGTTTGGATCTGCGGGCCGATCTGCGCGGCGACGCCACCCCTGAACCTGCGGTGCTGGCGGCACCGTTGACCTTGCCCGCCCAGGTGGCCCATGCCGATTGGACGCATCGCGCCGGCAACGCCGCGCACGCGCTGACCCATCCGGCACTGGCCACGGCCCTGACCCCGGCGTGGAGCGTGCCGATCGGTCAGGGCGAAGACCGACGCCACCGTATCTCGGCTGATCCCGTGGTCGCCGATGGCCGCATCTTCACCGTCGACAGCCGTGCCACCGTGATGGCCCATTCCACCACCGGCGCGCCGCTGTGGTCGGTCGATCTGACGCCGCTTGGCGACAATCCCGATGATGCGTCGGGTGCGGGGCTGGCGGTGTCGGGCAACCGTTTGTTGGTCAGCACCGGTTTTGGTGATCTCGTGGCGCTGGACGTGGCGACGGGCGCGCGGCAGTGGACACAGGAACTGGACGCGTCGGTGGCCGGAGCGCCAAGTGTCGTGGACGATCTGGCCTATGTCGTCACGCGCGATGCAACAGGCTGGGCCGTCAACATCGAAACGGGCCGCGTGGTGTGGACCGTATCAGGCACGCCCAGCCCATCGGGCGTTGTCGGGGGCGCCGCGCCTGCCGTCACCGGGGCGCAGGTCATTCTGCCCTTCGCCAACGGCGAACTGATCAGCGTTCTGCCCGCTGGCGGCACCCGTATCTGGAGCAGCTTTGTGGCAGGCCAGCGTCCGGGCCGCGTCTATGCCCGGGTTTCCGACATCAGCGGTGATCCGGTGATCGTGGGTGATCGGGTGTTTGCGGGGGGGCCGTCCGGCCGCACCGTCGCGGTGGATCTGGCCAGCGGGCAAACCCTGTGGTCGGCGACCGAAGGCGCGATGAGCCCGGTCATCGTCGCCGGGGGGGCGGTATTTGCTGTTTCGGACAAGGCCGAGCTGGTTCGGCTGGACGCGGAAACCGGGGCGCGGGTCTGGGGCACGGAATTGCCGTTCTTCGTGAAAGAGGCGGCGAGACAGCGTAAGGCGGTTGTGGGCAATTATGGTCCTGTCCTGGCGGGCGGGCAGTTGTGGGTCGGGTCAGGTGACGGCGCCCTGCGTGCCTTTGCACCTGAAACCGGCGCGCTGATCCACAGTGTCGCCTTGCCCGGCGGGGCGGCGACCAACCCCATCGTGGCGGGGCGCAGTTTGTATATCGTATCCACCAATGGCCAGCTTCACGCTTTCCGTTAGACGCGATAAGGTGTAAGCCACTTTTTTCGCCACGCCGTGAGGGCACCATGAGCTTTACCCTGGCCATTGTCGGCCGCCCGAATGTGGGCAAATCCACGCTGTTCAACCGGCTCGTGGGCAAACGGCTTGCTTTGGTCGATGACCAGCCGGGGGTCACGCGCGATTTGCGCGAAGGCGCGGCGCGGTTGGGTGATTTGCGGTTCACCGTGATCGACAGTGCCGGTCTGGAGGAGGCGACCGACGATTCGCTTCAGGGCCGGATGCGGCGTTTAACCGAGCGTGCGGTGGAAATGGCCGATGTTTGTCTGTTCCTGATCGACGCGCGCGCCGGGGTTCTTCCGGCCGATCAGGTGTTTGCCGAAATCCTGCGCAAGAAGAACGCGCATGTGATCGTTGCGGCGAACAAGGCCGAAGGGCGCCTTGCCGATGGCGGCGTGATCGAGGCCTACTCCCTCGGGCTGGGCGAACCGATTCGTTTGTCGGCTGAACATGGCGAAGGGTTGAACGATCTTTACGAACAGTTGCGCCCGCTGTCCGATCAGTTTGATCTGCGCGCGGCGGCCACGTCGGACGAGGCACCGGAAACCGATGTGGATGTGTCCGAAGACGAAAACGCGCCACGCGTTCCGACAAAGACGAAACCGTTGCAGGTGGCTGTCGTAGGGCGGCCTAATGCCGGAAAATCCACGCTTATCAATCAGTTTCTTGGCGAAGAACGGTTGTTGACGGGCCCCGAGGCGGGCATCACCCGCGATGCGATTTCGGTCAACATGGATTGGAATGGCGTTCCGGTGCGCCTGTTCGACACGGCGGGGATGCGCAAGAAGGCCAAGATCCAGGAAAAGCTGGAAAAGTTGTCGGTGTCTGACGGCCTGCGCGCGGTGAAGTTTGCCGAGGTCGTGGTGGTGCTGCTTGACGTGGCGGTGCCGTTCGAACAGCAGGATTTGCGCATCGCCGATCTGGCCGAACGTGAAGGCCGCGCCGTGGTGATCGCCGTGAACAAATGGGATCTTGAAGACGAAAAGAATGACAAGATCAAGGTCTTGCGCGAGTCTTTCGAGCGGCTTCTGCCGCAGTTGAAAGGCGCGCCTCTGGTCACCGTATCGGCCAAGACGGGCAGAGGGCTGGATAAATTGCAGGCCGCTGTGATCAAGGCCCATGAGGTGTGGAACCGCCGGGTGACCACGGCGCATCTGAACCGCTGGCTGACCGGCATGATGGAGGCGCACCCGCCCCCCGCGCCGGGCGGCCGACGGATCAAGCTGCGCTATATGACCCAGGCCAAGACGCGGCCGCCGGGATTTGTGGTAATGTGTTCATACCCCGACAAGATGCCTGAAAGCTATTCCCGCTATCTGGTCAACGGGCTGCGGATTGATTTTGACATGCCGGGCACACCGATCCGGTTGTGGTTTCGCGGGCAGGGCGAAGAAAACCCTTACAAGAACCGCACCAAATCCACCCCATCGCGCCTTCGCAAACATCTGGGCAAGGGCCGCGCTGACGCGTGAGGTTTGTGAATATCCGACATCAGGGGCGGGAAGGTGCAGATCCTCCCGCCAATTTTTTACTTTTGCGACAACCGCCAAGTGGTCAGTCCGGCAATCACCGCGCCGCCCGCCAGTGACAGTGTGACCAGCGCCCAGGCCGTGCCCCAATTTTGCACCGCAACCGCGACGAGGGCCCAAACAACCGCCACGCCATAGGCGGCAGACGGGCGCAGCGTGATCACGAAAGCCGACACCGCCAAGGCCCCCAACAGACAGACCACGGCGGCCACCGGCTCGGACATCCAGCCATATCCGGCAAAGACCAACCCGAGCGCCACGAAACTGGCCGCCGTCAGCCATCCGGCGTAAAGGCCCAGCGGCGCCTCGGCCCACATCGCGTCGGCCATCGGTGCGCGCACCAACGCCACCACGGCAGACACCAACATCACCCAGATCATCACGGTGGCCGGCACCGGCGCCACCAGAGCCACCGGCAACCACGCCGCCCCAACGGCCAGCGACACGATCAGCGGCAGGCGCATCGGCCCCCAGGCTGGCGCGTCGCCGCGTTTCCACAGGCCGAATACAGCGCAGGCAATCAGCCACAGGTAAATCGGCCCCCAGATCGCAAAGGCATAGCCGGCAGGCTGCACCGGTGGGTCAATCTGCGGCACTGGATACCGGTTGGGATCGAAGCCGCCGAATTCAGGGTTCAAAAACGGTGACACGGCAAAACCGATGGCAACCAGCAACAAGATGAGAGGCATGAGGTTTTTCATGTCACGACAGCTAAGCCAGCGCGCAGGATTGGCAAGGGTCTTCGTCAATCAGGCCAGTACGCCCTCGGCTGTCACCCGAGTGTGACCGCCCAGATAGGGGTGCAGGCCATCGGGCAACACGACCGATCCGTCGTCCTGCTGGCCGTTTTCCAGCACCGCGATCAGCGTGCGCCCCACGGCCAGCCCCGATCCGTTCAGGGTGTGGACAAAAACCGGCTTTTCTTCGGATTTCACCCGCGTGTTCATCCGTCGCGCCTGAAAATCGCCGGTGTTGGAAACGGAACTGATTTCGCGGAACATGTTCTGCCCGGGCAACCACACCTCAAGATCATGGGTGCGTCGGGCGCCAAACCCGGTGTCGCCCTCGCACAACAGCATGACGCGATAGGGCAGGTTCAGGCGTTCCAACACGTTCTGCGCGCAGGTGGTCATGCGGATGTGTTCGGCGGCGCTGTCTTCGGGGTGGGTGATCGACACCATTTCCACCTTTTCAAACTGGTGCTGGCGCAGCATCCCCGCCGTATCCTTGCCGGCGCTGCCCGCCTCGCTGCGAAAGCACAGCGAATGGGCGGTCAGCCGGATCGGCAGTTGCGCCGCGTCCAGCATCATTTCGCGCACCGAATTGGTCAGCGTCACCTCAGAGGTGGGGATCAGCCACCAGCCATCGGTCGTCTGATAGCTGTCTTCGGCGAATTTCGGCAGCTGGTTTGTGCCATACATCGCCTCTTCGCGCACCAGAACCGGGGCGTTGGTTTCCTCCAGCCCGTGTTCTGTCGTGTGCATGTCCAGCATGAACTGCGCCAGTGCGCGGTGCAGCCGCGCCATGGCACCGCGCAACACCACAAACCGGCTGCCTGACAGTTTGCCCGCGGTCTCGAAATCAAGGCCCCGCGCGGCGGGCAGTTGGTAATGTTCCACCGGCTGGAAATCAAAGGCGCGCGGCGTGCCCCAACGATGGATTTCGCGGTTGTCGCTGTCATCACGGCCCGGCGGAACGTCGTCGTCCATCACGTTGGGCAGGGTCAGCAGCAGATCGGTCAGCCGCTGGTCCAGCGTCTTGGCCTCGGTCTCCATCGCGGCGACCTCGGCTTTTTTCGCGGCGACAAGGGCGCGCAGGCGTTCAAAACCGGCCTCGTCGCCTGTGGCTTTGGCGGCGCCGACCAGTTTCGAGGCGGCGTTCTGATCGGCCTTGGCGGTTTGCGCCGCGTGAATCGCCGCGCGGCGGGCATTGTCCAGCGTCAGCACCTGTGTCGAAACGTCTGACAGCCCCCGCCGTGCCATGGCGGCGTCAAAGGCATCGGGGGTCTCGCGGATCGTGCGGATGTCGTGCATGGCTGTGCTTCCTGAATCGGTTTGGCTGCGTTATGCCTCAGGATTGTGTGTGGTGTAACCGGTTTTCGCCGTTCCGCGCGCTGTTCTATTCCGCCGCGAGGACGGCGGCGTTTCCGGGCACATAGTTCAGGATCGGTGCCAGCCAGCGTTCTGCCTCCGCAACGCTCATGCTTTTGCGTGCGGCGTAATCAGCCACCTGATCGCGTTCCACCTTGGCCACGCCGAAATAGTAGCTGTCGGGATGGGCGATATACAGGCCCGATACCGACGATCCGGGCCACATCGCCATGCTTTCGGTCAGGGTGACGCCGGTGGCGGCCTCGGCATCCAGCAGGCGGAACAGGGTCAGCTTTTCAGTGTGGTCGGGTTGCGCAGGGTATCCGGGGGCGGGGCGGATGCCGCTGTAGGGCTCACGCGCCAGTTCTTCGGGCGCAAAACTTTCATCGGGGGCATAGCCCCAATAATCGCGCCGTACCCGTTGGTGCAGCATTTCCGCCATTGCCTCGGCATAGCGATCGGCCAAAGCCTTGACCAAAATCGCCGAGTAATTGTCGTTTGCGCGGTCAAATCGTTCGGAAATCGCCGCCTCTTCCGGCCCGGTGGTGACGACAAAGCCCCCAATGTAATCCGGCACGCTGCCTTCGGGTGCAACAAAATCGGCCATGGCCACATTGGGGCGGCCGGGGCGTTTGGCGTGCTGCTGGCGCAGGGTGTGCAGGGTGGCCAGTGGCGTTTTGCGGCTGTCATCGGTGAACAGGCGAATGTCCTCGCCCACCGCATTGGCGGGCCAGAACCCCACCACGGCGCGGGGTTTGAACCACGCCGCGTCGATGATCTGGCGCAGCATCGCCTGCGCGTCGGCGAACAGCGCGCGGGCGGCTTCGCCCTGTTTTTCATCCTCAAGGATATTGGGATAGATGCCCTTCAGTTCCCAGGTCTGGAAAAACGGTGTCCAGTCGATATAGCGGGCGATTTCGGCCAGATCCCAATCGTCGATCACCCGCGCCCCGGTAAACGACGGCACGGTTGCCGCATAGCCCGCCCAGTCGGCCTTCAGAGCGTTCGCCCGCGCCTGGGCCAGCGGCAGGCGCTGTTTTGCGCGCTCGCTGCGTTCGTGGCGTTCTGTGACCTCGGCATATTCGGCGCGGATGGCTTCGGTGTAGTCTGCCTTATGCGCGGGGTTCAAAAGCTGGCTCACCACGCCCACCGCGCGGCTGGCGTCCAGCACATAAACCGCAGGCCCGGCATAGCGCGGGGCGATTTTTACCGCAGTGTGCACTTTGGACGTGGTGGCGCCCCCGATCAGCAGCGGAATGGTGAAGCCCTCGCGCTGCATTTCGGATGCCATATGCGCCATTTCATCCAGGCTGGGGGTGATCAGCCCCGACAGGCCGATCACATCGACATTTTCGGCGCGCGCCACTTCAAGAATCTTTTGTGGTGGCACCATCACGCCAAGGTCGATGATCTCATAGTTGTTGCAGGCTAGAACGACGCCCACGATGTTCTTGCCGATGTCGTGCACATCACCTTTTACTGTTGCCATCAACACCTTGCCGGCGGTCTCGCGGCCCACACCGCCATTGGCGGCCTTTTCGGCATCCATATAGGGCAGCAGAACCGCCACCGCCTGTTTCATCACGCGGGCCGATTTCACCACCTGGGGCAGAAACATCTTGCCTGCGCCAAACAGATCGCCCACCACGTTCATCCCGGCCATCAGAGGGCCTTCGATCACGTCCAGCGGCCGGGTGGCCGATTGGCGGGCCTCTTCGGTGTCGCCCTCGATGAATTCGGTGATGCCGTTGACCAGGGCATGTTCCAGCCGCTTTTCCACCGACCAGTCGCGCCAGGCCAGATCGCGCACCTTTTCTTCACGCGCGCCGCCCTTGAACCGGTCGGCAAGCTCCAGCAGCCGTTCCGTGGCGGTGCCGCCCACCTTGGGTTTGCGGTTCAGCACCACATCTTCGCAGGCTTCGCGCAGTTCGGGATCAATCTGATCGTACACCGCCAGTTGCCCGGCATTGACGATGCCCATATCCATGCCCGCCTGAATGGCGTGATACAGAAACACGGCGTGCATCGCTTCGCGCACCGTATCGTTGCCGCGGAAACTGAACGACAGGTTCGACACACCCCCCGACACATGGGCATGGGGCAGGTTTGTCCGGATCCAGCGGGCGGCCTCGATGAAATCGACGCCATAATTGTCGTGTTCTTCGATCCCAGTGGCCACGGCGAACACGTTGGGGTCAAAAATGATGTCTTCCGGCGGAAAACCCAGCTCATCCACCAGGATGCGATAGGCGCGGGTGCAGATTTCGGTCTTGCGCGTCAGGGTGTCGGCCTGGCCCTGTTCGTCAAACGCCATGACAACCACAGCCGCGCCGTAAGCCAGACACAGGCCGGCCTGATGGCGGAACGCGTCTTCGCCCTCTTTCATGCTGATGGAATTGACCACGGGTTTGCCCTGCACGCATTGCAGCCCGGCCTCGATCACCTCCCATTTCGAACTGTCGATCATCACCGGCACGCGGGCGATGTCAGGTTCGGCGGCGACCAGGTTCAGGAACTCGACCATGGCGGCCTTTGAATCGATCAGCCCTTCGTCCATGTTGATGTCGATAATCTGGGCGCCGTTTTCCACCTGGTCGCGGGCCACGTCCAGCGCTGCGGCATAGTCGCGGTTGGTGATCAGTTTGCGGAACCGGGCGCTGCCGGTCACGTTTGTCCGCTCACCGATGTTGACGAACCGGATGTCGGGGGTCAGGACAAAAGGCTCAAGGCCGGACAGGCGCAGATAATGGGTCATGCGGGCAGCTTTCGCGGGGCATAGGGTTTCACGGCCTCGGCAATGGCGGCGATATGTTCGGGCGTTGTGCCACAGCAGCCCCCGACGATGTTCACCAGACCGTCACGGGCAAAGCCGCCGATCTGGGTGGCGGTGTCTTCGGGGCCTTCGTCATACTGGCCAAACGCATTGGGAAGGCCCGCATTGGGATAGGCGCTGATCCGGGTGTTGGCCACCGCCGACAGCTCGGCCAGATGCGGCCGCATGGCGGCGGCACCGAGGGCACAGTTCAGCCCGACGGAAAACGGCCGGGAATGGGCCACCGAGTGCCAGAACGCCGTGGGCGTCTGGCCTGACAGAGTGCGCCCCGAGGCATCGGTGATGGTGCCGGAAATCATCAGGGGCAGGCGCATTCCACATTCAGCGAACGCCTCGAAACAAGCGAAAATCGCCGCCTTGGCGTTCAGTGTGTCGAAAATGGTTTCGATCAGGATCAGATCTGCCCCCCCCGCGATCAGCCCGCGCACCTGCTGGCCATAGGCCGCGCGCAGCCCTTCAAATGTCACCGCGCGATAGCCCGGATCGTTCACATCCGGCGAAAGCGATGCGGTGCGGTTCGTCGGCCCGACGGCGCCCGCAACGAACCGCGGCTTGCCGTCAATGGCGGTCACCCGGTCCAGCGCGCGGCGCGCGATGCGCGCGGCCTCGGCGTTCAGGTCATGCACGGCGTCCTGCATACCGTAATCGGCCTGGGCGATGGTGGTGGCCGAAAACGTGTTGGTTTCCACAATATCGGCGCCCGCCATGGCAAAGCGGAAATGGATGTCTTCGATTGCCTGCGGTTGGGTCAGGGTCAACAGGTCGTTGTTGCCCTTTTGCGGGTGATCCGAATGGTGGTGACAGGCACATCCCCCACCCGCACCTGCGAAATCCTCCTCACCCAGACCAAGGGTCTGGATCATTGTGCCCATCGCACCGTCCATGACGACGATCCGCTGTTCGGCCAGTGCGCGCAGCGGCGCAAGGCTGGGGGCATCGGGAAGTGTGAAGGCTTTCATGGTCAAATCTCTGCTTTGGATCAAGGGATACCGATACGCCATCGTGCAGATGAGGGAAATGTATATATTCGGCGGAACAACATGAGGCGCATTCATATAACGCATCGCCCGGCGGTTTGACTGGCGTGCCGCCGGTTCCGTCGATCTGCCGGGCAATGCGGCGCAGCCTTCCGGTTGCACAGCCATTCAACATGCCGAAACGGTATTTTGGTTCGCCGGCGTCGGCCGCGGCGTCAGGAAACGGCGCGTGAGGGCGGGCCGTCGATCATGGCAGATGCGCCAACAGATCGTCGGCCAGGGCTGTGCCGCTGTTCCACGCCGCCTCGGCCCGTGGGCCGAGGCACCAGTCGCCGCCCAGGTACAGCCTGCCGTCAGCGCTGCGCAGAAACGGCTGACCCAAGGCGGCGGTGACATGGGCATAACGCCAGCGGTGGGCGGCCGCATGGGCCACCCGATCCGGCGCGATGCCCAGCCGGTCGCACAGCAGCGGCACCATGAGGGCGGCGATGCCGGGCGCGTCCCGTTCAAGGTGCCGCGCACTGAACGCCGCGCTGGCGTGGGCCACCCATGTCGTCGGCAGGCCGGGCGCGCGACCGGGTTTGCTGTTGTCCTGCGCGATCCAGGCAAGATCATCCTGCGGCATATTGCGTTGGCTGAAGGGGGCAGGCGCGTCAACAGCGGCCATCAGCGTCAGGCCGGGGGCGTATCTCACGCCGGCCACCGCCACCGCCAAGGGGTGATCCGCGCCCAACACCCCCGCGACCTGCGGCGCCGGTATGGTGAGCACAACGCGCGCGGCGCGGTGTCGGGTGTCGCCCACCTGAATGTTCCAGCCGCCCGCGACAGGGCGCAGGGCGGTGATCTGCGCGGTTTGCCGAATGTCCAGACCGCCTGCCATCGCCTTGGTCAGCGACGACATGCCGGGGATGCCCACCAGGGGCGCGGTGTCAGGGCCATCGACCCACGGGGCGACGGCGCCGGTTGCCGCGAGATCGCGCAGCAGACCTGCAAAACCGTCGCCCTTCGCGGTGACATATTGCGCGCCGTGGTCAAACTGCATCGTGTCGGTGCGCCGGGTGGCGATGCGCCCACCGATGCCGCGCCCCTTGTCAAACAGCACCGGGCACAGCCCACCCTGGGTCAGCCGCCGCGCACAGGCCAGCCCGGCCATACCAGCGCCGATGATCGCCACGTCGATCATGCGGGCACCATGTCGGCCAGAAGACGTGGGATCTGTTGTTTCACCTTGAAAAACCCGGCTGTGGCATGGGGCCAGATCGCGCTGTCCCAGTCGCGGCGCCACTCGGCCAGCGTAACGCCCCGGTTGGCCAGAACCGGCGCCGCCTCGCGCAGCCAGTCGTGCAGCGGCCCGCGGGTGACATAGGGGGTGACGATCTGTTTCACCCCCGCATCGCCTGCCCAACGGGCCAGCAGATCGGGGTGATCGGCCCGCAGGCAGGCCGGGGTGAACCCGGCACGCAGCGCGGCATCGGCCAGCGCCGCGTTCTCGAACCGGGCAACCGCATCGGCCACCGGCAACGGCGAGCGCAGCGCGCTGGCCGACAGCGTGGCGGCAGAGCGGATGTCGAGGTGGGCCAGATCGCAATCTTCGATCCGGCAATCCTCATCGGTGATCAGCAGCGCGGTGGGTTGGCCGGGCAGGGGTGTTGTGACGGGGCGCAGCGGCAGGACGGACGGCAGGCCCTCGGGTTCGCTGGCCTCAAGGCCTTGCACGACCTCGGCCAGATCGCTGTCGCGCGGGGCAAAGCGCTGGCCGGTGAACTTGGTGATGTTCCACGCCTGCGCGTGATAGGGTTTGCCGCGCGTGTGCAGCCCCGCCACCCAGCGCCAGCCCAGCGTGTTCGACGCCGCGTCGCCGTCCAGCAGGTGCCGAAAGAAGAAATCGGCCCCCAGCCGCCAGGGCAGCCCCAGGGTGAAAATCCAGATCGAGGCAAACCACATCCGCGCGTGATTGTGCAAATAGCCGGTCTCGACCAATTCCGCCGCCCAGGCATCGAAACACGCCAGCCCGGTTTGCCCATCCATCGCCCGCTGCACGTCACGGCGCAACCGGCGATCCCGCTCCAGTGCGGCCAGATCTGCGGTCAGCCCTTGCACATAGCTGTCCCAGACCTGCGGGCGGCGTTCCAGCCAGCCTTTGAAATAGCCGCGCCAGATCACTTCCTCGATGAATTTCTCGGCATTCTCCGGGCCATGGGCGTGCAGCGCGGCGGTGACCAGCTCTTGTTCCGTCACAAGGCGGCGGCGCACCCAGGGGGACAGGGTGGAAACGGCCTTGTGCTGTTGCGGTCCGTGGTCGAAATTGCGCCCGTTGGCATAGCGCCGCCCCATGGCAGGCACAAACGCCGCCATCGCCGCCAGACCCGCCGCGCGCGTGCCGATGAAATTCTGTGTCATTGCCATTCGCCTTTTCTGTCCGCGTTGCGTCAGATGGGGCAAGTTGCGGTGAAATCAACGCCCTGCGACGGCCTGTGCCCCGCCTCTTGGCAGTGGTCACCCCGCGCCCTTGGGGCATCATCGCACGGTCTGATCCGGCGAAGGATTCCGTGCGATGTTCAGCGGTGCGCCGATTGCGGCCTGACCGGCCATGCCGCGAAAGGGCGGGGGACTGACAATCGGGTTGGGCGCAGGGCGGCCCTGTCGCAGCTCAGCGGCCGCGGATCCGCGGATCCAGCGCATCGCGCAAACCGTCGCCGATATAATTGACGCTGAGCACGGTCAGCGAGATGGCAAGGCCGGGCCACATCACCCGCTCGGGGTATTGTTGCAGGTAGTCGGTGGAATCAAACAGCAGCCGCCCCCAGGTGGGATAGTCCGAGGGAAAGCCCAGGCCGAGAAACGACAGCGCCGATTCGGTGATGATCGCGTTGGCGATGCCCAGGGTGGCGCTGACCATGATCGGCGACAGGACATTGGGCAGGATGTGCCGGGTGATCATGCGGCGGCTGGGGGTGCCGATGCTGCGCGCGGCCAGCACGAACTCGCGTTCCTTCAGCGCCAGGACATCACCGCGCACGATGCGGGCGGTCTGCATCCAGGAGGTGATGCCGATGACCCCGACGATCAGAATGAAGATTCCGGTTTCCGGCCCGAAGGCGGCGCGCAGCGCATCCCGGAACAGCAGGATGATGACCAAAAGCAGCGGCAGCAGCGGCAAGGCCAGAAACAGATCGGTGAACCGCATCAACAGCCCGTCAAGACGGCGGAAATACCCCGCCAGCACCCCCACAAGGGTGCCCAGAATCAGGCTGAGTGCCATCGCCATCAGCCCCACCGAAACCGACGTGCGCCCGCCCTCGATCATTCGTGCCAGCGTGTCGCGGCCCAGTTGATCGGTGCCGAACGGATGCGCCCAACTGGGCGCCTGATTGCGGGCGCGGATGTCGATGAACGTGGCGTCGATGCCCCAGATCAGCGGCCCGACCAGCACCGCCACCAGAATGAACAGGAAAAACCCGAGGCCAGTCAGTGCGCCCTTGTGGGTGCGGAACTGATCCCAGACATCCCACCACTGGTTGCGCGGCTGGCGGGGTGTGTTTACCGGCTGTGCCGGGCCGACGGGAGTGACGGCAGCGGGGTCAGTCATAGCGGATCCTCGGGTCAAGCACACCATACAGAACATCGGCGATCAGGTTGAAAACCACGATCAGGATGGCGAAGATAAAGGTCAGCGTTTGCACCATGGGCAGGTCGTTGGCCTGAATCGCTGTGATCAGAAGCTGCCCGATCCCATTCACCTTGAACACCTGTTCGGTGATGATCGCGCCGCCAAAGATGCCAGGCACCCCGAGGGCAATCACGGTGACCACCGGGATCATCGAGTTGCGCAGCACATGCACCAGCACCACGACAGTTTCCGACAGCCCCTTGGCGCGGGCTGTGCGCACATAATCCTGATTCAGGTTGTCCAGCATCGACGCACGCATGAACCGCGAAATCTGTGCCGTGGTCTGCAAGGCCAGCACCATCACCGGCATGATCATCTGTTGCAGTTGCACCTTGAAACTGGCCCAGTTGTTGACCACGAGAGTGGTGTCATAGATCGACGGCAGCCAGCCCAGTTGCACCGAAAAGATCACGATCAGCAGGACGCCGGAAAAGAACGGCGGCACCGAATAACCGATCATCGACACGAAGGTGCCCGCCTGATCGAACAGCGAATATTGCCGATAGGCTGAATAGATGCCGATGGGCAGGGCGATCAGCACCCCGACCACATAGGACATGCCCACCACCCACAGGGTTTGCGGCAGGCGTTGGGCAACAATGTCCATCACCGGGCTGCGGGTCTGCCACGAGATCACCCGCAGTTTGCCCTCGGCAAATCCGGTGCCGAAGATGTTGTCGAACATGTTCAGCGGTTCGATCCAGAAAAACTGGATGATCCATTTGACGAACCGCACATGCACCGGTTCGCCCAAACCCAGCGCGAGGCGCATCTTTTCCTTGACCTCGGGGGGCACGGTCAGCGGCACCTGCGCCATCGGATCGCCCGGTGCCAGTTCCAGCAGCAGGAAGATTACCAGAGCGATGAACAGAAGCGTCGGGACAGATATGATCAGCCGGCGGATCGTGAAGGTCAGCATGGACGCCTCGGTTCATGTCTCGGGAAAGGGGGGCGGCCCCGGCAAATCTGCCGGGGCCGCAGCAGGATCACTTCACGCGGTGCCAGTCGGCGGCGTTCCACAGTTCGGAATCCCAGGTGTTCAGGATCACACCGCCCAGGGTGTTGGAATGGGCCGAAACCCGGCCGCGATCCACCAGACCGACGATGGTGTGGCTGTCCTTGGTCAGCATGTCGTTCAGCGCCTTGGCGATACGCCCGCGTTCGTCAAGGTCGCCGGTGCGGCCCAGTTCGGCAACCATCGCGTCATAGGCGGGATCGCAGAACCGGTTGATGTTCTCACCTTGCCACTGGGTTTCGGGGCGCGGCGCCTTGTCGCAGGTATAGGCGGCCAGATATGCCTCGGGGTCGGTGCCGTCAAAGTTGTTGGCGTACATTTCCACATCGGCATAGAACCGCTGGAACGTGTCGGGCGAGCCCGGGTCACCGCCAAAGAACACCGACGCGTCAACCGCGCGCAGCTCGGTCTCAACGCCGATCTCTTCCCACCACTGCTTGATCAACGCCTGGAAATCCTGGCGCACGGCGTTCACCGAGGTCTGGTACAACAGCGAAAGCTTCTTGCCGTCCTTGTCGCGTACACCGTCGCCGTTGGTGTCGCTCCAACCGGCCTCGTCCAGCAGGGCGCGGGCGCGGTCCTGATCCTGGGGCATACAGCTGGTGTTGTCCGAGGCATACATCGCCGGGGCGGGCACCAGGTTGCAGGTGGCGCGCCCGGCCTGGCCATAGCCGATTTCGACCAGCAGATCGCGGTCGATGGCGATGCTCAGCGCTTCGCGGACGCGGGCGTCGGACAAGATCGGGTGGGGGTGTTTGGTTGTTGCGCGTTCGCCCTCGGGCAGGCTGGGCGACGGATCGGTCAGGTTCATCTCGATCCGCTCGACCAGGGTGCCGAAGGCCGAAACCGGCGTGCCCTTGCCCGCGGCGGCCATGCTGGCGATCACTTCGGGGGCCAGTTGCAGGTTCCAGGCATAGTCGAACTCGCCGGTTTCCAGAACCGCGCGCCCCGCCGCCGCCGCATCGCCGCCGCCCTTGAAGGTGAGCGTCGCGAAGGCGGGTTTCGACGGATCGCGGTAATTCGGGTTGGCCGCCATGGTGATCACGTCGTTGGGGCGGAAATCGGTCACGACAAACGGGCCGGTGCCGATCGGGTTGAAGTTCTGCTCGGTGCATTCGGGCGCGCGCGCGCCGGTGCAGTTGGCAAATTGCGCCGCCTGGATGATCGGCGACTGGCCGCCCATGAATGGCAGATAGGGGTTCGGCTTGGGTTCGCTGAAGGTGACCTTGACGGTCAGATCGTCGATCGCCTCGACGGATTGCACGCCCTCGAACTTGGCCAACTGCGCACAGCCGCCTTCGGGGTTCATGCAATATTCCGCCGTGAACACCACATCGGCCGAGGTGAACGGCGTGCCGTCCGACCACAGGATGCCTTCCTTGATCTTCCAGGTGATGGTCGTCAGATCCTCGGACACGCCACCATTGGCAACGGTGGGGATTTCGGTGGCCAGATAGGGCACGAGATTGCCGTCCTGGTCATAGCGGCCCAGCGGTTCGATGACCAACGACGAGGCTTCGATGTCCTTGGTGCCGCCCGACAGGAACGGGTTCAGGATCGACGGCGCCTGCCAATAGATGATCTTGACCTCGCCGTCACGGCCACGCTCGCCCGAATGGGACTCGGCGAGGGCCATCGCGGGGATCATCGCCGATATCGCGGCGGCCCCCCAGAGGGTTGTTTTAAGTTTCATGAGTGTCTCCCTTGGTTATTGGTCTTGGGGTCGTTCAGCAGGTGGCAGGCGGCAAAGCGCCCCGGTTCCACCTCGCGAAAATCGGGATCAACCCGACGGCAGATGTCCATCACCCGTGGACAGCGGGTGCAGAAATTGCAGCCTTCGGGCGGGTTTGCCGGGCTGGGCACGTCGCCGGTCAGGATCTGGCGCTGGCGTTTGCTGGCAATTGCCGGGTCGGGATCGGGCACCGCCGACAACAGCGCCTCGGTGTAGGGGTGCAGCGGGCGGTCATACAACCCCTCGCGCGGGGCCAGTTCGACGATCTTGCCCAGATACATCACCGCCACCCGGTCGGCGATGTGGCGCACCATCGACAGGTCGTGGGAAATGAACAGATAGGTCAGGCCCAGCCGATCCTGCAAATCTTCCAGCAGGTTCACCACCTGGGCCTGGATCGACACGTCCAGCGCCGCGATCGGTTCGTCACAGACGATGAACCGGGGGTTCAGCGCAAGGGCGCGGGCGATGCCGATCCTCTGGCGCTGACCGCCGGAAAACGCGTGCGGGTAACGGTTGGCGAAATCGCGGCTCAGACCGACCTGATCCATCAATTCATAAATCCGCGCCATGCGATCGGCCCGCGTCAGGTTGGCATGCTCATCCAGCGGCTCGCCGATGATGGCGGCGACGGTCATGCGGGGGTTCAGGCTGGCCTGGGGATCCTGGAACACCATCTGCATCTTGGGGCGCATCTGGCGCAGCTGTTCGGCGCTGGCGGTGGCGATGTCGGCCCCCTCGATCAGGATCGACCCGCCGGTCACCTCATACAACCGCAACAAGGCCCGCCCACAGGTGGATTTTCCACAGCCTGATTCACCCACAAGGCCCAGGGTTTCACCCTCGTAGATGTCGAAGGTCACGCCATCGACGGCCTTCACAGCGCCCACGACCCGTTGCAAAAGCCCGCCACGGATCGGAAAATGCAGCTTGAGGTCGCGCACCTCGACCAACTTGCGGAGTGTCGGATGGCTCATCGCGCCGCCCTTTCGGTTTGCGACCGGGGCGCGGTCGGATGCCTCCGGCGGGAGTATTTGGGCAAGAAGAAGCCGGGGCGCGGTGCAGGCGGGACAGCGTGTTGCAGCAAATCAGACATCGCGCGCCGCCCCGGTGGCCGGATCCCAGAAACAGGCCACGTCATGGCCGAGGCCGACGGCAATGCGCAGCGGATTTTCCCGCGCGCAGCGGTCGAACCCTTGGGCACAACGCGGCCGGAAGGCACAGGCGCTGGGCGCGGCGGTCAGGATCGGCGGTTGGCCTTCGATCACCTGAAGCCGCGGTGCGCGGTCCCCGCTGACGGAGGGGATCGTTTTCAGCAGGCTGCGGGTATAGGGGTGCTGGGGATTGGAAAACAGCTCGTGCACCGGGGCCTGTTCCACCACCTGACCCGCGTACATAACCATCACCCGGTCGGCGATACCCGCGATCACCCCCAGATCATGGGTGATCCAGATGATTGCCATGCCCAGCTTTTCGCGCAGATCCTTGACCAGTTCGAGGATCTGCGCCTGGATCGTCACGTCCAGCGCGGTGGTCGGTTCATCTGCGATCAGGATTTCGGGGTCGCAGGCGAGGGCGATGGCGATCATCACCCGCTGGCGCATCCCGCCGGAAAACTGGTGCGGATAATCGTCCAGCCGGCGCCGCGCATCGGGGATGCCCACCAGTTCCAGAAGTTCGCCCGCCCGCGCCCGTGCCGCTGATTTCGACAGGCCCATGTGTTTGCGCAACGGTTCCATGATCTGGAATCCCACGTTGAACACCGGGTTGAGCGAGGTCATCGGATCCTGGAACACAAAGCCGATCCGTTTGCCCCGGATGCCGCGCAGCGCGTCTTCGTCCACCGCCAGCAGATCGCGACCGCCAAACAGCACCTGTCCGGCGCAGACATCGGCGGGGGGCGAAGGCAACAGCCCGATCAGCGACATCATCGTCACCGATTTGCCCGAGCCGGATTCGCCCACCACGCCCAAAAGCTCGCCCGGGCGAAGATCGAAGCTGACGGAATTGACCGCGTGGATTTGACCGGACCGGGTGTTGAAAACGGTCTTCAGATCCTTGACGTCAAGGATAGGCAGGGCCCCATCGGGCATGTACGGCTCCCCGTTCGGAAATATCTTTGACCCGGATCGGCACGGCGCCCTCACCGGGTGTGGATCAGCTTTACGCAAGAATTGGATTGCCACAACCATAATTCGGCTGTCTCTGCGTCAAGATTTTGCAAACGCGCAAAGATCGGGCAGCGCCGCTTGACCTTGGCCCGTCTAAGCCGCACCTTGCGGCGCAACCCGTTCTGAGGATACCCCATGCCGCACCTTTCCGCCCGTCAGATCATGGACAAGCTGGTCAGCTTTCCCACCGTCAGCCGCGACAGCAACCTTGAGCTGGTCGCATGGGTCGAGGCGTATCTCGACGGGTACGGCATTTCCGCGACGCGGGTTTACGACCCGACGGGCAGAAAGGCGGCGCTGTACGCCAATGTCGGCCCCGAGGTGGAGGGCGGCGTCGTGTTGTCGGGCCACACCGATGTGGTGCCGGTGGACGGCCAGGCCTGGGACACCGACCCTTGGGTGGTGACGGAAAGGGGCAGCCGGCTGTATGGCCGGGGCACCTGCGACATGAAGGGGTTTGATGCGCTGGCCCTGTCCGCGGTGCCGTTGGCGTTGGAACGGGGGGTGAAGCGGCCGCTGCAAATCGCGCTGAGCTATGACGAAGAGGTTGGGTGTGTCGGCGCGCCGCCGATGATCGACGAGATGGTGAAGCACCTGCCGCGGGCGGCGGCGGCGATCATCGGCGAACCGTCGATGATGAAGGCCGTCAGTGCCCATAAGGGCGGCATCGGGTTTCACACCCACCTGCGCGGCTTCGAGGTGCATTCCTCGCTGATCCATACCGGGGTCAGCGCCATCATGTTCGGCGCAAAGCTGATTGAATGGGCGAACCAGACGAACGCGGCGAATGCCGCCGCCACCCCCGGCGCGTTGGCCGGGGCGTTCGTGCCGCCCTATACAACCTTGCACGTCGGTCAGATTTCGGGCGGTACGGCGCACAACATCACCGCCAAGGATTGCCGGTTCGGCATGGATTTCCGCGTGGTGCCGGGCGAATCCATGGCAGATTGGAAACGGCGCTTTCTCGACAAGGTGGCCCAGATCGAAGCCGAGATGCAGGCGATCAATCCTGACACCGGCATCGACGTGACGCCGTATTTCACCGTCACCCCCCTCGCACCCGAGGAAAACGGCGTGGCCGAGGGGCTGGCCCGTGCGATCACCGGTGACAACGGCCGCCACGTTGTCAGCTATGGCACCGAGGCGGGGCAGTTTCAGGAACGCGGCTATTCTGCCGTGGTTTGCGGCCCCGGCGACATCGCACAGGCACATCAGCCGAACGAATACATCGAAAAGGCGCAATTCGCGGCAGGCGAGGCGTTTGTTGCCCGCGTGGTGGACAGCCTCTGCGCCTGAGCCTGCGCGCCCTGTCGTGACCGGCAAATTGAATATTCCCGCGGCCGGGGGTTGTGGTGCCTGTGACCACCCCCATCTGCGTCAAGCTGCCGCGAGACGCGGCGCCGGCCCTGCGTAACCGCGTTGCAAAGAAACATCATCCATGGATTTCCTTTACATTCTGCTCGGGTTCGCCGCGCTTCTGGTGGGCGGTGATTTTCTTGTGCGCGGCGCCGTGGCAGTGGCGCGGCGAATGCGCATCTCACCTCTGGTGATCGGGCTGACGCTGGTCGGGTTCGGCACCTCGACGCCGGAATTGCTGACTTCGGTGCAGGCCGCACTGGCGGGCAGCCCTGGCATCGCCGTGGGCAATGTGGTGGGCAGCAACATCGCAAATATCCTGCTGATTCTCGGGGTGGCCGCCCTTTTGGCCCCGATCGCGGTGGCCCGCGCCGGGTTCCGGCGTGACGGCAGTGTTCTGCTGGCGACGACAGTGCTGTGCGTCGGGCTGGTGCTGTGGGGCACGCTGGGGCGCGGCGCGGGGGGGGTCCTGATGGTGGGGCTGGTCGGCTATCTGATCTATGCCCTGAAAAGCGGCGATGTGGATGAAAGCGAAATTCCCGACACTGCCATGGCCACCGGGCCTGCGCTTTTGCTTGCGCTTGGGGGGCTGGCGCTGACGTTGGTCGGGGCGCGGTTCCTGGTGACGGGGGCAGTGTCGATCGCGGCGGCGCTGGGCGTGTCCGAGGCGATCATCGGGCTGACCGTCGTGGCGGTGGGCACGTCCCTGCCCGAACTGGTGACCAGCATCGTCGCGGCGCGCAAAGGCCAGGGCGATCTGGCCTTTGGCAATGTGGTGGGCAGCAATATTTTCAACATCCTCGGCATTCTGGGGGCGACCGCGCTGATCAAGCCGCTGGCCGTTCCAAGCGAAATCATCGGTTTTGATATCTGGGTGATGCTGGCGGCGACCCTGCTGTTGATCGCCCTGACCATGACCGGGTGGCGCATCGGGCGCGGCAAGGGGGCGATTTTGCTGGGGGCCTACCTTGCCTATCTGGCGGCGCTGCTGGTGATGGCGTAACGCCCTCTTGCCGCTGGTCGCGGTGTTTGACAGTGTGAAGCCAACCCCGCACAGGAGCCTGCACACCATGCCCGTCAAGAACCGTTTTGCCGATCTGCTGCCAGACATCACCGCATGGCGGCGCGATTTGCACATGCACCCCGAATTGCAGTACGACACCCACCGCACCAGCGGCATCGTGGCTGAAAAGCTGGCTGCGTTCGGCTGTGACGATGTGGTGACGGGCATCGGGCGCACCGGCGTTGTCGGCGTCATCAAGGGGCGCAAGACCGGATCGGGCAAGGTGATTGGCCTGCGCGCCGACATGGACGCGCTGCCGATCATCGAGGATACGGGCCTTGACTATGCCAGCACCACCCGCGGCAAGATGCACGCCTGCGGCCATGACGGGCACACCGCTATGCTGTTGGGGGCGGCGCAATATCTGGCCGAGACGCGCAATTTTGACGGCACTGTCGTGCTGATCTTCCAACCCGCCGAAGAGGGCGGCGGCGGTGGACGTGAAATGGTCAATGACGGTTTGATGGAGCGGTTCGGCATCCAGGAGGTGTATGGTATGCACAACTGGCCCGGAATGCCCGTGGGCACCTTTGCGATCCGGCCGGGCGCGTTTTTTGCCGCCACCGACATTTTCGAGATCACCGTCGAGGGCAAGGGCGGCCATGGTGCCAAACCGCACGATTGCGCGGATCCGATCGTCGCCGCGTCCCAGATGGTGACGGCGTTGCAAACCATCGCGTCGCGCAACGTCGATCCGGTGAAACAGGTGGTGGTTTCGGTCACGTCGTTCCAGTCGGAAGGCGATGCCTTCAATGTCATTCCGCCGCGCGTGCATCTGCGCGGCACGGTGCGCACCCTGGATGAGGGTGTGCATGATCTGGCCGAAACCCGGCTCAAGTCGATCTGCGACCTGACGGCGCAGGCGCTGGGCTGCGTGGCGCAGATCACCTACACCCGGAACTATCCGGTGATGGTCAACAGCGAGGCTCAAACTGAATTCGCCGCCGATGTGGCGCGTGATGTTTCGGGCGATTGTGCCGAGGCGCCGCTTGTCATGGGCGGCGAAGATTTCGCCTTCCTGCTCAACGCGCGGCCGGGGGCCTATATCCTGGTGGGTAACGGTGATACGGCGGGGGTGCATCACCCGAAATACAACTTTGACGATAACGCGATCCCGGCGGGCTGTTCCTGGTGGGCCGGCGTGGCGGAACAGCGGATGCCGATCGGCTGACGCACTCATTGCAGGCACGGCGCCCGGGAATTTGCCTCGGGCGCCCTCTGGCACCGGGTCGCGGGGGCCGGGCCGTGGACGGTTCTCAGCCCCCGGTATGGCTCATGTGGCGGGACATCTGGCCATCGGGGCGCTGCCGGGAATAGTCGAAATCGTGGCCTTTCGGCTTGCGCGCGATGGCGGCGCGAATGGCGTCATCCAACAGCGCGTCGTCCGGTGAGGCGCGCAGCGGCGCGCGCAGGTCGGCCATATCTTCCTGACCCAGACACATGTACAATCCGCCGGTGCAGGTCAGCCGTACGCGGTTGCAGCTTTCGCAGAAATTATGGGTCAGCGGCGTGATGAAGCCGATCTTCTGCCCGGTTTCCTCAAGCCGGACATAGCGGGCAGGCCCGCCCGAACGCTCGGCCAGATCGGTCACGGTATACCTCTCGCGCAGACGGGCGCGCAGATCCTTGAGCGACCAGTACTGATCCAGCCGATCCTCGTTGCCGAGATCGCCCATCGGCATCACCTCGATCCAAGTCAGATCGCAATCGCGCGCGGCGCACCATTCGGCAAGGCTGAACAGCTCATCCTCGTTGAACCCCTTCAGCGCGACAGCGTTCAGCTTGACCCGCAGCCCGGCCGCCTGTGCCGCGTCGATGCCGCGCAGCACCTGGGGCAGGCGGCCCCAGCGTGTGATCCGGGCGAATTTTGCCTCGTCCAGCGTGTCGAGCGAAACATTGATCCGCCGCACCCCGGCCGCGTACAGATCGACGGCATATTTCTCCAGTTGCGATCCGTTGGTCGTCAGCGTCAGTTCCGACAGCGCCCCCGATTCGAGATGCCGTGACATGGCGCGGAAAAACGTCAGAATATCGCGCCGCACCAAAGGTTCGCCGCCCGTGATGCGCAGCTTTTGTACACCCATCCGCACAAATGCCGAACACATGCGATCCAGCTCTTCGAGGCTGAGCAGATCTTTCTTGGGCAGAAACGTCATGTTTTCCGACATGCAATACACACAGCGGAAATCGCAGCGGTCTGTTACCGACACGCGCAGATAGGAAATGGCACGTTGGAACGGGTCGATCAAGGCATTGTCCATGATATAAGGTTAGGGGGCGTTCGGACGCACCGCAAGGGGGCATTGCACATTGCCGTGCCGTGGCAGGAGAGCTAACATGACCACATGAAACATGTTGTGTACCCCGCCGCGTTTTGCGGCCTCATCGCGCTGACCGGCTGTGCGCAAGTCTCGGGTGTCTTGCGCCCGGATCCCGCAGCACCAGCCGCAGCGGCACCCATTGCAGGCTCTGCCCAGCCGGGCGAAGCGCCGCTGCCAGAGGCCGTGCGCGCAGTGGTCAGCGCGCCACCGCCGCCCAGCGCCGCGCGCACCGCCGAACAGTTCGACACCACCACCGTCGAACAGCGCGCGGCGGCCGGGGCGGCCCCGTCCAGCGGCGGCGAAGTGCGCCTTGGCGAAACCGTCGCGTCGCTGGGCGACCCCACCCAACCGGGGTTCTGGATCAAATCACCTTTGGTGAAAACCGCCGGCCCCGGCCGGATTGAATATCCGGCAACGGGGAAATCCGCCGTGGTTGAGCTTATCCCGATGGGCGGCCCGTCTTCGGGCGGATCGCAGGTTTCGTTGGCGGCGCTGCGGTTGCTTGAAGCGCCGATCACCGATTTGCCAATGCTGATCGTCTACGCGAATTAGGGCAGGTTGCCTGCCGCCTCGCGCACCGCCCAGGGTTTCATCGCGGTGCCGTGGTCGGCCAGAAACGCGTCGGTCCGTGCCGGGTCATGGCGTGACAGGTCGCGCAACCACTGCGCCAGTGCCTTCTGGATAACTGGATCGTGATCCGCAGCCCAGCCCGCAGCCCAGCCGAGAATACGGTCCCGCGCAGCGCTTTCCTGCGGTTTGGGGTGGTTCTGCTTGGTCCAGGGCAGCGTCATCACGAGGGCGGCGCGGCGAGTCCAGAGATTGGGCGAGGTGGCCCAGTGTTCCACCTCGTCGAGGCGCGCAGGATCCGCGACCAGCCGTTTCTGTCCGGCGATCGACACGGCGTCTGCCACGGCCCAGCCGTCGAACTGTGGCACCCAGCAGGATGCAATCAGCGCCCAAACGTCGCCATCCGGGCGAATCCGCGCCTGTGTCAACAGTTTGGCGGCTGCAATGCGCGCCTCATGCACATTGCTGTCCCACAGCCCCGCCGCCAGGGCCAGTCGCGCCTCCAGCGTCAGACCGGCGCGCCAGTCGCGGCACAGCGCGTCGATTGCCTGGGCCGCCACGCCCAGATAGGGGCGATCCACCTTGTGATACCCGACCAGCCCGGCGGCCTTGCCCGGCACCGCATGGGCGTTCAGGGCGGCCAGTGCCGCTTCGGGTGTCATTCGACCGTGACCGACTTGGCCAGGTTGCGCGGCTGATCCACATCGGTGCCTTTGGCGATGGCGGTGTGATAGGCCAACAGTTGCGCGGGCACGGCATAGAGGATCGGCGCGAACACCTCGGCAACGGTGGGCAGGATCAGACAGTCCCAGGTTCCGGTCGCCGCCTCGGCGGCGCCCGCCGCGTCGGTGATCAGCAAAACCTTGCCCGCCCGCGCCATGACCTCTTGCATGTTGCTGACCGTCTTGTCGAACAGCGCATCGCGGGGTGCCAGAACGATCACCGGCACATGTTTGTCGATCAGGGCGATGGGCCCGTGTTTCAGTTCACCTGATGCATAACCTTCGGCATGTATATAACTGATTTCCTTAAGCTTCAACGCACCTTCCAACGCCAGGGGATACATCGCGCCACGCCCGAGGAACAGGATGTCCTGCGCCTCGGCCAGTCGGGCGGCGATGGTGGCGATGCGCGGCTCTGTGTTCAGCGCCTGCGCCATCAGCCCCGGCAAGGCGCGCAGGGCGGCGATGTGCGCCGCCTCGGTTTTACGGTCAAGCGTGCCCCGGTCCTGCGCCGCCTTCAACGCCAGCAGGGCCAGAACCGTCAGCTGGCAGGTGAACGCCTTGGTCGAGGCGACGCCGATCTCGCGCCCCGCAAGTATGGGCAGGGCCACGTCACTTTCGCGCGCGATGCTGCTTTCGGGCACGTTGACCACCGACAACACCGCCGCCTTGCCAGTGCAATAGCGCAGAGCGGCCAGGGTGTCGGCGGTTTCGCCGGACTGGCTGACGAAAACGGCCAGGGTGCGCGGCCCGATCGGCGGCGCACGATAGCGGAATTCACTGGCGACATCCACCTCGACAGGGATGCGGGCCAACTGCTCGAACCAGTATTTGGCAGTCAGGCAGGCATAGAAGGCGGTGCCACAGGCCACCATGACGATACGGTCGATCAGTGCGAAATCGGGCGCGTCCGTCGGCAGGGCGATGGCATCGCCGGTCAGGTAATGCGCCAGGGCATCCGCCACGACCACCGGCTGTTCGGCGATTTCCTTGGCCATCCAGTGTTTGTGCCCACCCTTTTCCACCCGTGTCTGATCGGCCGACAGGGTTTTCATGGCGCGCTCGACACGTTGCCCCAGATGATCGTAGATCGCCACCGACGTGCGGGTCAGCACGGCCATATCGCCTTCCTCAAGATAGGTCAGGCGGTTGGTCATCGGGGCGAGGGCGATGGCATCGCTGCCCACATACATCTCGCCCTCGCCATGGCCGATGGCCAGGGGCGATCCCCTGCGCGCCGCGATCATCAGATCGTCCTCGCCCTGAAACAGGAAAGCCAGTGCAAAAGCCCCCTCCAGCCGCGCGAGGGTCAGCCGGGTGGCGGTCACCGGATCATGGCCTTCGGCCATGTGGCGCTGGGTCAGCAGGGCGATGGTTTCGGTGTCGGTGTCGGTGGTTAACTGATAGCCCAGATCGTGCAGTTCCGCCCGCAGAGTGCGGAAATTCTCGATGATGCCGTTGTGCACCACGGCCACCGGCCCGGCCTGATGGGGATGGGCGTTGGTGACGGTCGGCGCGCCATGGGTGGCCCAACGGGTGTGGCCGATGCCCGACTTGCCCGCCAGGGGATGGTGCACCAGGTGATCGGACAGATTTACCAGCTTGCCCACAGCGCGGCGCCGGTCCAGCACACCCGCGTTTACCGTGGCGATCCCGGCACTGTCATAGCCGCGATATTCCAGCCGTTTCAGCGCCTCGACGATGGTCGGTGCCACCTCGTGGGTGCCCAGCACCCCGACAATTCCACACATTACCCAGAAACTTTCTGTTCGCTTGCCTTCAGCGCCTTCAATTTTTCGAACATTCGCAGTGCCAGCCCTGGCTTGTTCACCTGTTTCGCCCGGCCCAGCGCCAGAGCGCCGTCCGGCACATCCGACGTGATGACCGAGCCGCTGGCCGTCATCGCGCCCGCGCCGATGGTCACGGGCGCGACCAGCATGGTGGACGAACCGATGAAGGCGCCCCGCCCGATGACCGTGCGGTGTTTGAACACCCCGTCATAATTGCAGGTAACGGTGCCCGCACCAAGGTTGGTATTTTCACCCACCTCGGCGTCGCCGACATAGGACAGGTGGTTCACCTTGGCACCATCGCCGATCAGGGAATTCTTGATCTCGACGAAATTGCCGATTTTCACCTCATTGCTCAGCTCGGTGCCGGGGCGCAGCCGGGCATAGGGGCCGACCACGGCGCGCGCCCCAACGTGACAGCCTTCAAGGTGCGAAAAGGCACGGATCACCGCTTCGGTTTCGACGGTGACGCCGGGGCCGAACACCACGTTGGGCTCGACCAGCGCATCGCGGCCGACGTAGGTGTCAAAGCTGAAAAACACTGTGTTCGGGGCAATCAGGGTGACACCGTTTTCCAGCGCCTCGTCGCGTTTTGCGGCCTGAAAGATCGCCTCGCCACGGGCCAGTTCGGCGCGGGTGTTGATGCCCATCGTCTCGGCCTCGGGGCAGGTGACGGCGGTGGCCTGCAGCCCGCGCGACCGGGCGATGGAAACAATATCTGTCAGGTAATATTCCCCGCTGGCATTGGCATTTCCCACCGCATCGACCAGATCGAAAAGCACAGTGGCATCAATCGCCATTATGCCGCCATTACAGAGAGTAATGGTACGTTCTTCAGGTGACGCATCGTTGAATTCGACAATCCGCTCCAACCGGTGGCCGTCGGTTACCAACCGCCCATAGCGCCCCGGATCAACGGCCTGAAAGCCCAGCACGACGATACTGTTGTGCGCCCGCGCCTCGGCCATCCGTTGCAGCGTTTCGGCCCGGATGAAAGGCGTGTCCCCGAACAACACGAACACGGTGCCTGTCGCGCCGTTCAGCGCAGCGCGCGCGCAGCCCACCGCGTGTCCGGTGCCCAGCTGTCGGGTCTGGTCGACAACGGTGATTTCGGGGTCAATGGTTGCCGCCGCGCGGCGCACCTGTTCGCCGCCATGGCCCACCACCAGCACCCGGTTGACCGGGTTCAGCGCATCACCCGAGGCCAGCGCATGGGCAAACAGCGGCGCGCCGCCGATCGGGTGCAGCACCTTGGGCAGATCCGAATTCATGCGCGTGCCCTGACCCGCGGCCAGAACGATCAGATGTGTGTCCATCACGGCTCTTTCTTTTTCTGTCGGGGTCTTTTACCTCAAGGCTGCGATGGCACAAGAGGCGGGCGGATCATACACCCTCTCGACCGATCACAGTCTGCGGGCAGAAATCCGCCAAGGAGACACGCGATGCGCACCGTAATCTTCGATCTCGATGGAACACTGGCCGACACCGGGGGCGATCTGTTGGCCGCCGCAAACGCCTGTTTCCGGGCTTTGGGTCATGGCGACGTGCTGTGCATCGAGACGGACAGGGGGGCCGCCCTGCGGGGTGGCAAATCCATGCTGACGCTGGGGTTCACCCGTCTGGGAATCGCGCCCGAGGCCGGACTTCTGGCGGCGCAATATCCGCTGTTGCTGGGTCACTATGCTGAAAAGATCAATGTGCACACCCGGCTGTATCCCGGTGTGGAAACCGCCGTGCGCACATTGCGGGGGCGCGGGTATGCTCTGGGCATCTGCACCAACAAACCTGTCGCGCTGGCAGAGACCCTGATGGTCAGTCTCGGCGCGCGGCACTGGTTCGCGGCGCTTCTGGGGGCCGACAGCCTTGCCGTGCGCAAACCGGACCCGGCGCATTTTCTTGAAACGGTGCGATTGTGCGGCGGTGATCCGGCCCGCTCCGTTCTGGTTGGCGATACCGAGACGGACCATTCCACCGCGCGCAACGCCGGCGTGCCTTCGGTGCTGGTGGAGTTCGGGCAGGGCAACACCGATGTGCGCGCGCTTGGTCCCGATGCGGTGCTGCGGCGCTATGACGATCTGCCGGATGTTGTGGCGGGGTTGATCGGTTAGGGCGCCGTGGCGCATTGACGGCGCCGTCCTCGCACCGCAGTGTTGAGCGGCACGAACCGGAGCATCACCATGAACGACGTTTTCACCGGCAGCTTCACCCAGCAGGAACCCATCCCCGACGAAGGCATCGAAGCCGCGCTGCGGGTGCTGCGCCACGGCCGGCTGCACCGTTACAACCTGGCGCCGGGCGAGGTGGGCGAAACCGCGCAGCTGGAACTCGACTTTGCGGCGCAGACCGGGGCGCGCTATTGTCTGGCTGTCGCTTCGGGCGGTTATGCCATGGCGACAGCCCTGCGCGCGCTGGGGGTGCAACCGGGTGACAAGGTGCTGTCAAACGCCTTTACCTTGGCGCCAGTGCCCGGTGCGATTGCCAGCCTGGGCGCGGTGCCGGTGTTCGTCGGGGTAACGCCCGCATTGCGGATCGACCTTGACGATCTTGCCGCCAAGGTGGCCACGTCAGGCGCCCGCGTGTTGCTGTTGTCGCACATGCGCGGCCACATCTGCGACATGGATGCGCTGATGGCGATCTGTGACGGGGCAGGGGTGCGGGTGGTCGAGGATTGCGCCCATACGATGGGTGCGGCGTGGAACGGAACCGCCTCGGGCCGGTTTGGCGCCCTGGGCTGTTTTTCGATGCAAACCTACAAGCACGTCAATTCCGGTGAAGGCGGGTTCCTGATTTCCGATGATGCCGATCTCATGGCGCGGGCGATCCTGCTGTCGGGGTCCTATATGCTGTACGACCGGCACAAGGCCGCGCCGCCGCCTGAGGTGTTTGCCGAAATCAAATACGACGTGCCCAATATTTCCGGCCGCATGGACAATTTGCGCGCGGCCGTCCTGCGGCCACAGATCGCCCTGCTGCCTGAACGGGCGGCGGCCTGGAACGCCCGCTATGCGCGCCTCGAACAGGGGCTGCGTGGCACGCCCGGGCTGACCCTGATCGACAGGCCGGCATTGGAATCCATGGTGGCCTCGTCGTTTCAGGCGCTGCTGCTGGACTGGCCCGCGCCTGCGATCGAGGCGGCGCTGGCACGCTGCAAGGTGCGCGGCGTCGAGTTGAAATGGTTTGGCGCCCCCGAACCCGCTGGCTTCACCTCGACCTACCGGCACTGGCACTACGCCCATCCCGGCTCGATGCCCGCAACCGATCGGATCCTTGCCGGGTTGGTGGATATGCGCCTGCCGCTCACATTCTCGCTGGCCGATTGCGATCAGATCGCGTCGATCCTGCGGGCTGAAATCGGTGCCGCCTGGCAGGCGCTGTAATCCGGTACGCCACGTCTGCGGCTTCTTCTTGCCTGAAATACTCAAATTCGCCCCCACCACCCGCATAAAGGCCCGATATGAACATCACGCTGCACCACTGTCACCAGACCCGGTCGATGCGGGTGCTCTGGCTGCTGAACGAGCTTGAGGTCGGCTATAATCTGCGGGTCCACCCGTTTGACCGCTCGCTTCGGTCGGAAGAGTTTCTGACACGCAGCCCGGCGGGCCGTGTGCCGGCGTTGGAGATGGATGGCGACGTGTTGTGGGAAAGCGGCGCCATTTGCGAGGTGCTGTGCGAACGCTTTCCCGAACGTGGCCTGGGCCGTATCCCCGGCGAGATCGAGCGCCCTGATTTTCTGGTCTGGCTGCACTTTGCCGAAACAATCAGCCAGCATTCGGCGGCCCTGACGCAACAGCACATCATGCTGTACGAGGACACCATGCGCAGCCCGGTTGTGATGAAACTTGAGTCGGCGCGCCTTCGGAAATGCTATGCCGCGATCGAGGGGCGGTTGTCGACGCCGGTGGAAAACCGCGATTATATCCTGACCAGCGGCTTTTCCGCTGCCGACATCTGTGTCGGACAGGCGGTATACATGGCGCGCCATTTCGCCGCGCTTGATGGATTTCCCGCAGTTGCGCAGTGGTATGACCGGATCACTGAACGCCCGGCGTTTCAGCAATCCTTGCCGCCAGAAGGCGCCGAACTTTTGTATGACCAGCCGTTTTATCCGGCCTGGATCGCGTGAAGCGGGCCTCGCGCGTCGGCCTTGCGGTTGACCCTTCCCCGGCCCGGGCTTAGACAGGCAACAGCCGAACCTGCGCCCGGACCGCCCGGCGCGAAAAGGAGCCGCCCCGTGGACGTTTATCTTCGAGAATACCTGCCGATCCTGATCTTTCTGGCCATGGCGATTGCCCTTGGCCTGATCCTGATTCTGGCCGCCGTGGTGGTGGCCGTGCGCAACCCCGACCCTGAAAAGGTGTCGGCCTATGAATGCGGGTTCAACGCGTTTGACGACGCGCGGATGAAATTCGATGTGCGCTTCTATCTGGTCTCGATCCTGTTCATCATCTTCGATCTCGAAATCGCGTTCCTGTTTCCCTGGGCCGTGGCATTCAGGGATCTGGGCGATGTGGGGTTTTGGTCAATGATGGTGTTTCTGGGTGTTTTGACCGTGGGCTTTGCCTATGAATGGAAGAAGGGGGCGCTGGAATGGCAATGACGGGCACCAACACCGCCGGTGCCGATCGCGAGGTAACGGTTCAAACGCTGAACCGCGATTTGCAGGACAAGGGTTTCCTTGTCACCAGCACGGCGGATATCGTGAACTGGGCGCGCACCGGCAGCCTGCACTGGATGACCTTCGGTCTGGCCTGCTGCGCGGTCGAAATGATGCACACTTCGATGCCGCGCTATGATGCCGAGCGTTTTGGCGTCGCACCCCGTGCCAGTCCGCGCCAGTCGGATGTGATGATCGTGGCGGGCACCCTGACCAACAAGATGGCGCCGGCGCTGCGCAAGGTGTATGACCAGATGCCCGAGCCGCGCTATGTGATTTCGATGGGGTCGTGCGCCAATGGCGGCGGCTATTATCACTACAGCTATTCTGTGGTGCGCGGCTGTGACCGGATCGTTCCGGTGGATATCTATGTGCCCGGCTGCCCGCCCACCGCCGAGGCGCTGCTGTATGGGATCCTGCAACTGCAACGCAAGATTCGCCGCACTGGCACCATTGCCCGCTGAACCGGGCAACGCCGGTGCAGCTGTCGGCCCTTGGGGCCGGGTACGACAAACCCACCAGGAGGGTGCATTGATGAGTGAGCAACTGAAAGAACTGGGCGCCCATATCGAGGCAAAACGCCCCGATTGCGTCCTGTCCTATGGGGTGATCCATGACGAGTTGACGATGGACATCGCCCCAAGTGCGCTGGTGTCTTTCGTCGAGTTTCTGAAAAACGACCGCAGTTGCAAATTCTCGACCCTGGTTGACATCACAGCCGTTGATTATCCGGAACGCCCGGTGCGCTTTGACGTGGTGTATCATTTCCTGTCGATGTACCAGAACCACCGCATCCGCCTGCGCGTCGGCGCGCGCGAAGACGATATGTTGCCCTCGCTTGTTTCAGTGCATCCCAGCGCCAATTGGTTTGAACGCGAGGTGTTCGATATGTTCGGCCTTCTGTTCACCGGTCACCCCGATCTGCGCCGGATCCTCACGGATTATGGCTTTCGCGGGCATCCCCTGCGCAAGGATTTTCCGACAACCGGATATGTCGAGGTGCGCTATGACGCGGCGCAAAAGCGTGTGGTCTATGAACCCGTCCGCCTGGTGCAGGAATACCGCCAGTTCGATTTCATGAGCCCTTGGGAAGGCGCCGAATACATCCTGCCCGGCGATGACAAGGCGAAGGGCACACAGCCATGATGATGGGTGGCAACGGTGTGATATGGTATCTGATACTGGCGGCTTTGGTGATTGTGCCATTCTGGCGGATCTTGCCACGATACGGGATTTCTCAATGGTTTGCGCTGTTGGCGCTGCTGCCCGTGGGGGCCATCATCCTGTTGTGGATCGTGGCCTTTCGCGACAATTTCACCGACCGCACCAAAGGCTAGGGTGATGGACAGCGCCACCTTGATGTTTTGTGTGGGGGCGACAAAATCGGGCACCTCCTGGCTGCACGAGGCGCTGTCGGCCCATCCGTCCTGTCATTTTCGTTCGGTCAAGGAACTGCATTATTTCGACGCGCTGGCACGGGGCAAGCTGGCCACACAGGCCGCCGAAATCAAGGCGTGGCGTGACCGGCTTGCCCAGCGTCTGATCGACGCCCCCGAGGAACGGCGCGCCGATCTGGCCCGCCGGGTGCAGGACCGCGACGACTGGCTGAAGGTGCTGGATCTGGGGCATGAAGACATCGCCGCCTATCTTGCCTATCTTCGTCAGGGTGCGGGCACGGCGCGGGTGATCGGGGACGTGACGCCGGCCTACGCACTCTTGCCGGTGGACCGACTGCGCGCCATGGCGGGGCTGACGGGGGACGTTCGGTTCGTCTATCTGATGCGCGACCCGGTGGCGCGGCTCTGGTCGCATGTGCGGATGATGGCGGCACGGCGTGGCGACGGCAGATCGGCCGAACCCGAGCGCGCGGCGCATATCCTGAAGCGCACCTTCGCGGGCAAGGAATCCGAGATTGAAGCGCGCGGCGATTATGCCGCGGCCCTGTCCAGACTTGACGCGGCGGTTGAGAGGGACAGGTTCCTTCCAATGTATTACGAAGACGTTTTTGAGGGCGCGGGCATGAAGCAGTTGTGCACGTTTCTCGGGATTGTGCCGCGCTCGGGCGAACAATCGCGTCTTGTGCATGAGGGCGGCGCGCTGGACATGCCAGCAGCGTTGCGCGACAAGGCGCGGGCGTGGCTGGCGCCACAATACGCATATGTGGCCCAAAGGATGGGCCGTCTGCCCGAAGCGTGGCAGACCAACAAAGCAGGGGTCTGACGATGAAAGACGGACAATTCGATGATGCGCTGACCGGCGAGCAGAAGATCCGCAACTTCAACATCAACTTCGGGCCCCAGCACCCTGCGGCGCATGGCGTGCTGCGGCTTGTCCTTGAGCTGGACGGCGAAATTGTCGAACGGTGCGATCCGCATATCGGGTTGCTGCACCGGGGCACCGAGAAGCTGATGGAGTCGCGCACCTACCTGCAAAACCTGCCGTATTTCGACCGGCTGGATTATGTTGCACCCATGAACCAGGAACATGCCTGGTGTCTGGCCATTGAAAAGCTGACCGGCACAGCGGTGCCGCGGCGGGCCAGCCTGATCCGGGTGCTGTATTGCGAAATCGGCCGGGTTCTGAACCATTTGCTGAATGTGACGACTCAGGCCATGGATGTTGGCGCCCTCACGCCGCCGCTCTGGGGCTTTGAAGAGCGTGAAAAGCTGATGGTGTTTTACGAGCGGGCTTGTGGAGCGCGGCTGCATGCCGCCTATTTCCGCCCTGGCGGGGTGCATCAGGATCTGCCGCCGCAACTGATCGAAGATATCGACGCCTGGGCGTACAGCTTTGTGGCGGTGCTGGATGACATTGACGGGCTTTTGACGGAAAACCGCATCTTCAAACAACGCAACGCCGACATCGGTGTCGTCACCGAACAAGAGGCGTTGGATTGGGGCTTTTCCGGCGTGATGGTGCGGGGTTCGGGCATGGCCTGGGATTTGCGCCGGGCCCAACCCTATGAATGTTATGACGAATTCGAATTCGGGATTCCGGTCGGTAAGAACGGCGATTGTTATGACCGCTATCTCGTGCGGATGCAGGAAATGCGCGAATCGATCAAGATCATCCATCAGGCCTGTGCGAAACTGCGGTTAGAACCCGGCCCGGTAATGACCCGCGGCAAGATGGCGCCGCCCAACCGGGGCGACATGAAAACCTCGATGGAGGCGCTTATCCATCATTTCAAGCTGTATACCGAAGGCTTCCATGTACCGGCCGGTGAAATCTATGCCGCTGTCGAGGCGCCGAAAGGTGAATTCGGCGTCTACCTCGTGGCCGACGGGACAAATAAACCCTATCGTGCCAAATTGCGCGCACCGGGCTTTTTGCATCTTCAGGCCATGGATCACGTTGCAACGGGCCATCAGTTGGCCGATGTGTCGGCAATCATCGGTTCGATGGACGTGGTGTTCGGCGAGATCGACCGTTAGGCGTGCCCGTGTTTCTTCTTTGTCAAAATACTCCCGCCGGAGGCTCCGCCCTCTGCCAAGTCTACAGGGATCCGATCTGATGCTCCGCCGCCTTAACGCTGAACAACCCGACAACTTTGCCTTCACCCCCGCCAATCTGGCCTGGGCCGAAGCGCAGATCACCAAATTTCCCGAAGGTCGGCAGGCCAGCGCGGTTATCCCGCTGTTATGGCGCGCCCAGGAACAGGAAGGCTGGCTGTCGCGCCCGGCGATCGAAGAGGTCGGGCGCATGTTGGACATGGCGTATATCCGGGTGCTTGAGGTTGCGACGTTTTATTTCATGTTCCAACTAGCGCCGGTGGGCAGCGTGGCGCATGTCCAGATCTGTGGCACCACATCCTGTATGATCTGTGGCGCCGAAGATCTCGTGGCGGTGTGTCGTGACAGGATCGCGAAACAGCCCCATCACCTGTCTGCCGATGGCAAGTTTTCCTGGGAAGAGGTCGAATGCTTGGGGGCCTGCGCCAATGCGCCGATGGCCCAGATCGGCAAGGATTATTACGAAGACCTGACCGCGGAAAAGCTGGCCGCGCTGTTGGATGACATGGCGGCGGGCAAGGTGCCGACGCCGGGGCCGCAGAACGGCCGGTATGCGGCCGAACCGTCGTCGGGGTTGACCAGCCTGACCGCCCACGCCGATGGGCGCGCACCACATAATGCCAGTGCCGGACTTGCCATCGCTCTGGGTGATACGCTGAAACGGATCGACGGCAGCGAGGTGCCTCTTGTCACCCCGTGGCGGCGTGACGCGCCGCCGGATGTGCCCGTTGATGCCACCGGGGCGCGGGGGCGGGGGCCAAAACCTGCGGCGCAGATTCCCGCCGATCAAACCGGCGTAACAAAACAGGAAGCGCCGGAAATCAACGCGGCCAGGCCTGTCGGTGGCGCCGTTGTATCTTCGGCAGACGATCTGCCCGCCTCTCTGTCTGCGGCCAGCCGTGCTGCGGCGGCGATTGCTCCGGATGACGCGGTGCGCCCGGCCGGGTTGGGCCAGGCGCGGGATGGCGTGGCCGATGATCTGACAAAAATCGAAGGCGTTGCGTCTTCGACGGTTGCGATGCTGAACGATCTGGGTGTGTATCACCTTGATCAGATCGCTGCCTGGTCGGCCTCCGAGATCGCCTGGGTGGATCAGACTCTGAAAGGCGCCAACTGTCGGGTCATCCGTGATGATTGGGTCGCCCAAGCGGCGATTTTGGCAACAGGACAGGAGACAGACTTCTCAAAGCGCGCTAGAAACTAGGGTATGCGACATTATGTCCGCGTGACTTGGGAAACAGCTGAAAAGGGAGATTCTGCTCATGTCGAAACAAACCCAAGACACCATGTTGATGGTGGGTGCATTGGCCGGAACAGTTGGATTTGTGGCCTTTGTTGCTTTGATGATCTTGGGCAATTATGCTGTGTCACCGGCGGTATTTCTGGCGGCACTTGTGGCAATTGTGGCCGGATTGGTTCTGATGATCGGATTTCACCGCAAGACCGACGCCCCGGTGCGTAAGTTAGACCGTGCGCCGTCCGTCGCTTCGTCCGCCCCGCCGCGTCCTGTGGCGGCAGCCGTTGCAACGACCGAGCCGGTTTCAGCCACAGCCGAACCTTCGGTATCGGCAGATGCGGCCCTTGCAACGCGGCCAAGCGCGCTGGCCGCGCCGCGCGACGGTGCGGCGGACGATCTGAAGCAAATCAAGGGAATCGGCCCGAAGCTTGAGGAACTTTGTCATTCACTTGGGTTTTATCACTTTGACCAGATCGCCGGTTGGTCCGACGCTGAGGTGGACTGGGTTGATGAAAACCTTGAAGGGTTCAAAGGCCGCGTCAGCCGTGACGCCTGGGTTGAACAGGCCAGATTGCTTGCCGCTGGTGGCGAAACAGAGTTTTCGAAAAAGGTTCGCGGGAGTGAGCTGCACTGACCTGCCACCCTCAACCGCGTTATGATCGGGCGGCCGTGCCCCGGCGGCCCGTTCAACCCCTGAAACCCCGAGGTCCGATGACGCAAAAAACCGATGCCGACCAGTCCCTTGCCCGCCAACAGCGTGCGGCGGGATTTGCGATCGCCGGGGCGATGCTGGGCTGGATGGCGCTGCAATACGCCGGCGCACGGGGCGTGGTCAGTGCCCGTGTGCTGTTTCTGTTCGATTTCGCCACGCTGGCCGTCATGGTCTGGGCGCTGCTGGTCACATTCAGGGTTTGGCGCAAACGGCGCGCCGACAAGACCCGCTGAAATAAGGACGACGTGATGCTGAAAGATCAGGACCGGATTTTTACCAATATTTATGGGATGCACGACCGCACGCTTGCGGGCGCCAAGTCGCGCGGCCACTGGGACGGCACCGGCGACATCCTGAAGAAGGGGCGTGACTGGATCGTTGACCAGATGAAGGCATCGGGCCTGCGGGGGCGGGGCGGCGCCGGTTTTCCGACAGGGTTGAAATGGTCGTTCATGCCCAAGGAAAATGACGGGCGCCCGTCCTATCTGGTGGTCAACGCGGATGAGTCTGAACCCGGCACCTGCAAGGACCGTGAGATCATGCGCCACGATCCGCACACCCTGGTCGAGGGGTGCCTGATCGCCGGTTTTGCGATGGGCGCACACACCTGTTATATCTATATTCGCGGTGAATATATCCGCGAGCGTGAGGTTCTTCAGGCGGCGATTGACGCCGCCTATGACGATGGGTTGCTGGGCAAGAATGCTGCCGGTTCCGGCTGGGATTATGATGTGTTCCTGCACCATGGGGCGGGGGCCTATATCTGTGGCGAGGAAACCGCGCTGCTGGAATCGCTTGAGGGCAAGAAGGGGATGCCGCGGATGAAGCCGCCGTTTCCGGCGGGGGCGGGCCTGTACGGCTGTCCGACCACGGTGAACAACGTCGAATCCATCGCGGTCGTGCCCACGATCCTGCGGCGCGGGCCGGAATGGTTTGCGGGCTTTGGCCGGCCCAACAACACAGGCACCAAATTGTTTGCGATTTCAGGCCATGTGAACAACCCCTGCGTCGTTGAAGAGGCCATGTCGATCACCTTTGAAGAGCTGATCGAGAAACATTGCGGTGGCATCCGCGGCGGATGGGACAACCTCAAGGCGGTGATCCCGGGGGGCAGTTCGGTGCCGATGTTACCGGGCAAGATCATGCGCGAAGAGGCGATCATGGATTTCGACTGGCTGCGCGAACAAAAATCGGGCCTGGGCACGGCGGCGGTCATCGTGATGGATCAAAGTACGGACCTGATCAAGGCGATCTGGCGGTTGTCGGCGTTTTACAAACACGAAAGCTGTGGCCAGTGTACGCCCTGCCGCGAAGGCACCGGGTGGATGATGCGGGTGATGGATCGGCTTGTGAAAGGCGATGCAGAGCCGGCCGAGATCGACATGTTGCTGGACGTGACGAAACAGGTCGAGGGCCATACGATCTGTGCGTTGGGGGATGCTGCCGCGTGGCCTATCCAGGGATTGATCCGGCATTTCCGCCCTGAAATCGAAGCGCGAATCGCGCACAAACGGTCCGGGCGCGGCCGCCCTGTGGCCGCCGAATGAGACGGATACGCGTGATTGCCGGTCTCTTGTTGGTTGTCGCCGTGGCGGGATGCGGGGTGCCGCAGCGGTTGGGTTTCAACCGCGTCGCGCCCGAGGCAGAACTGCCGTTCCGCAGCAAGCTGAACAAGGGAGAGACGCCGCGCCAGTTTTCTGTCGAGGTGGCCGCCGGTGGCGCGGATATTGGTGCAATACGCGAAAGCGTGCGCCATCCGGCCACCGGATTTTGTCTGCTGAATTTCGGCGGATCCGATATTGATTGGGATCTCGATGCCAGCGGTGAATGGCGGGCGATGTCTGTGGGCGTCGAGGGCGATCTGGTGTTCAGCGGCACTTGCGCCGTGCGATGATCCGCTGACAGGTCGGCGGGTTTCACCGCTCGGGCTTGAATACTCTGATCGGAAATCACACGTCTATCTGGTGGGTCGGTCGGACCGGCCAGGTTTGGAGTGTGCGGACACCTGAAACCGATATTCGGAGTTGAGCCATGACCAAGTTTTTCACCACTGCCGCCTTTGTGCTGGCCATGTCCACGGCGGCCCCGGCGCAGGCGCTGATTCCGCTGCACCAAGAGCCCACGGTACGTTCGATGTTTTACGCCATTGGCTTGGCCGACGAGGTTCGGCAAAACTGCCCGAGCATTTCGGCCCGCATGGTGCGCGCCTATCTCTATCTGCGGTCCATCGAATCCTATGCGCGCAAGGCGGGTTATTCCGAGGATCAGATCCGCGATTTGGCTGACAACAAGGCCGAGAAAGAAAAGCTGCGCGTTGTGATCCGCGCCGATCTGGCAAAACGCGGCGTCACCCCCGGTTCGTCGGACGGGTACTGCAAGGTGGGTCTGGAAGAGATCGCCCGCGGCACGGCCAGTGGCCGCCTGTTACAGGCGAACTGACCTGCGCAAAGCGGTTTGGCTGATCGCGGACTGACCATCGTGCAGGTGCTGCCGTTTTGCGCCCGGCCTGTTTTCGCGGCGCGCAAGTGGTGAAAACGCGGCAGATCGTTGCAACCTTGCGGATCGACGTTGCAGTCCGGGGCAATGTGTTCCAAGACAGGTCCAACCCCGGCGGTCTGCGTCGGGCCAACGGTTTTCGGGCCGCGCCGTCGGTCCGACGATGGGAAGGACGTTTGCGATGAGCACCCTGCGCAAGATCAACATTGATGGCAAAGAGATCGAGGTGGATCAGGCCCTGACGCTGATTCAGGCCTGCGAACAAGCCGGGATCGAGATTCCGCGCTTTTGCTATCACGAACGGCTGTCGATCGCCGGCAACTGCCGGATGTGTCTGGTTGAGATTGTGGGCGGCCCGCCAAAACCCGCCGCATCCTGCGCGATGCAGGTGCGCGATCTGCGCCCCGGCCCCGAAGGCGCCCCGCCGATGGTCAAGACCAACAGCCCCATGGTGAAAAAGGCCCGTGAGGGCGTGATGGAGTTTCTGTTGATCAATCACCCGCTGGATTGTCCGATCTGCGATCAGGGGGGCGAGTGTGATTTGCAGGATCAGGCGATGGCCTATGGTGTTGATTTCAGTCGGTTCCGTGAACCCAAACGCGCGGCGACCGATCTGGATCTGGGGCCGCTGGTCGAAACCCACATGACCCGCTGTATTTCCTGTACCCGCTGTGTGCGGTTTACCACCGAGGTGGCCGGAATCACCCAGATGGGGCAGACCGGCCGGGGCGAAGACAGCGAAATCACCTCCTATCTCGGCCAAACTCTGGATTCAGAGTTGCAGGGCAACATCATTGACCTGTGCCCGGTGGGTGCGCTGACGTCCAAACCCTATGCCTTCACCGCGCGGCCTTGGGAATTGTCCAAGACAGAGACCGTGGATGTGATGGATGCCCTCGGGTCGAACATCCGGGTTGATACCAAGGGGCGCGAGGTGATGCGCCTGCTGCCCCGCAACCATGACGGCATCAATGAGGAATGGCTGAGCGACAAATCGCGGTTTGTCTGGGATGGTCTGCGCCGCCAACGGCTGGACCGGCCTTATATCCGCGTTGATGGCAAGCTGAAACCGTCCACTTGGGCCGAGGCCCTTGGCGCGGCAGCGGCCGCGATGACCGGCAAAAAGCTGGCCGGTGTAGTGGGCGATCTGGCCCCTGTCGAGGCGGCGTTTGCACTTAAAACATTGATCGAAGGGCTGGGCGGAACTGTCGAATGCCGCACGGATGGTGCAAAACTGCCCGCGGGCAATCGGGCGGGCTATGTCGGCACGGCAACGATTGAAGACATCGACAGTGCCCGACAGATTTATCTGATCGGCACCAACCCACGGGTTGAGGCGCCGGTGCTGAATGCGCGGATCCGCAAGGCGTGGCTGCGCGGTGCCGATGTCGCCCTTGTGGGCGAAGCGGCAGACCTGACCTATGACATCAACCATCTCGGCACTGGTCCGCGAGATCTTGCGCACCTGTTGGACAGCGCCGCCGAGGGTGATGAACCTGCTTTGGTGATCGTGGGGCAGGGCGCGCTGTGCCGCGATGATGGTGCGGCGGTTCTGGCGCAGGCGATGGCGCTGGCCGGGAAAACCGGCGCCGGTTTGCTGATCTTGCACACCGCCGCTGGCCGCGTCGGGGCGATGGATGTGGGCGCGGTGACCGAAGGTGGGATCACCGCCGCGCTGGACGGGGCAGACGTTGTTTACAACCTCGGCGCGGACGAAGGCGATATTCCCGCTGGCCCCTTCGTGATCTATCAGGGCAGCCATGGTGACCGGGGCGCGCACCGGGCCGACATCATCCTGCCCGGCGCAGCCTGGACCGAAGAACAAGGGCTGTTCGTCAACACCGAAGGTCGGCCGCAGTTGGCCTTGCGCGCCGGGTTTGCGCCCGGTGAGGCCAAGGAAAATTGGGCGATCTTGCGGGCGCTGTCCGCCGAACTGGGCGCCACCCTGCCGTTTGATTCGCTGGCGGCCCTGCGTCGTGCGCTGGTCAAGGCGGTGCCTCATCTGGGTTTGATCGACATCATTCCGGTGAATGACGGGCCCGCGCTGCCCTTGGGTGACACGGCCGATGCGCCTTTCGTGGCAGCCGTGGGCGATCATTTCCTGACCAATCCGATCGCTCGTGCCAGCGCGCTGATGGGTGAGCTCAGCGCGAACGCCCGCGCGCGGCGTCAAACCCGGATGGCGGCGGAATAATCCCTTGCGGCTTATGGCCCCCTTGCTGATCGCCCTCGTGGCGGCCTGTCAGCCAGTGAACCCCACGGTTGATCAGCTGGGCCTTGTGCCCGATTATCTTGGGGTGCAGACGCGGCTGCTGGACGGCGATCTGGTGAATTTTCTGGTCGAGGCGCGCGGTGCGTTGCAATTCGGCGATGTTGAAAGCTATGCCGAATGTGCTGCGGCGCAGTATACGCTGATTCGCGGTTACAGTTTTGCCCGCCATGTGCGGACAAATGTGAGTCAACAGGGTGGTCTTTGGCGCGGCGATGCTGTTTACACGATCTCGCCAGCACTGCCACGCGGCCTGCGTACAATCGACGCTGAAGTGGTGGTGGACCGGTGCCGCGAACGTGGCATACCAACAGTGTGAGAGACCCATGTTTCAAAGGGACACGGTGACAAAAAATGGCTGATTTCCTGACGACAACCCTTGGAATCGCCCTGCTTGTCATGGCGCAATCGTTGTTGGTCATTGCGTTTGTGATGATCTCGCTTCTGTTTCTCGTCTATGGCGACCGCAAGATCTGGGCCGCCGTTCAGATGCGTCGCGGCCCGAATGTGGTGGGCATTTTCGGAATTCTGCAATCCGTGGCCGACGCCCTGAAATATGTGGTTAAGGAAATTGTTATCCCGGCGGGGGCAGACCGCACGGTGTTCATGCTGGCGCCGATGACCAGTTTCGTTCTGGCCATCCTTGCCTGGGCGGTGATCCCGTTCAATGACACTTGGGTGCTGGCCGACATCAATGTTGCAATTCTGTTCGTCTTTGCCGTTTCATCGCTTGAGGTTTATGGCGTGATCATGGGCGGTTGGGCGTCAAACTCAAAGTACCCATTCCTCGGGTCGCTGCGTTCGGCCGCGCAAATGATTTCTTATGAGGTCAGCATCGGCTTGGTGATCATCGGGGTGATCATTTCGACAGGCTCGATGAATTTCGGGGACATCGTGCGCGCGCAGGATGGCTCTTATGGGTTATTTTCGTGGTATTGGTTGCCGCATCTGCCCATGGTGTTTCTTTTCTTCATCAGTGCACTGGCCGAAACCAACCGCCCGCCCTTCGATCTGCCCGAGGCGGAATCGGAACTGGTTGCGGGGTTCATGGTGGAATATTCATCCACACCCTACCTTTTGTTCATGGCAGGTGAATATATCGCCATCTTCCTGATGTGCGCGCTGACCTCTCTGTTGTTCTTTGGCGGTTGGTTGTCACCCATTCCGGGCCTACCCGATGGGGCGCTGTGGATGGTGGCGAAGATGGCGTTCTTCTTCTTCCTTTTCGCCATGGTAAAGGCAATCGTGCCACGTTACCGCTATGATCAGTTGATGCGCCTCGGGTGGAAGGTGTTTTTGCCGTTTTCCTTGGTTTGGGTCGTCCTGGTTTCGTTTTTCGCACATTTCGGAGCGTTCGGCGGCGCCTATGCCCGCTGGGCCGTTGGAGGTTGATCCATGACTCAAATCGACTATGCCCGCATCGGTAAGTACTGGCTGTTGTTTGACTTTTTCAAAGGCTTCAAGCTGGGGTTGAAATATTTCGTTGCGCCAAAGGCGACGCTGAACTATCCGCACGAAAAAGGCCCGCTCAGCCCTCGTTTTCGGGGTGAACACGCCTTGCGCCGGTATCCCAACGGTGAAGAACGCTGCATCGCCTGTAAGTTGTGCGAGGCGATCTGCCCGGCGCAGGCGATCACGATAGATGCCGAGCCGCGCGATGATGGCAGCCGCCGCACGACCCGCTATGACATCGACATGACCAAGTGCATCTATTGCGGGTTCTGCCAGGAGGCGTGCCCGGTCGACGCCATTGTCGAAGGCCCGAATTTCGAATTCTCGACCGAAACCCGCGAGGAACTCTTCTATGACAAGGAAAAACTTCTTGCCAATGGCGAACGGTGGGAAGCCGAGATCGCGCGCAACCTTGAGATCGACGCGCCATACCGCTGACATGACGGCGCAGGTCTGACAGAGGCCAGAAAAGGAACTGAACGATGGGCACTGCGGTTTTCGCATTCTATCTTTTTGCCATTACCCTTGTTGCGGCGGGCCTGTTCACGGTGATCAGCCGCAATCCGGTGCATTCGGTGCTGTGGCTGATCCTCGCGTTCCTGTCGTCGGCGGGGCTGTTTGTGCTGCTGGGGGCCGAGTTTGTGGCGATGCTTCTGGTCATTGTCTATGTCGGGGCGGTGGCGGTTCTTTTCCTGTTCGTTGTGATGATGCTGGACGTTGATTTTGCCGAGTTGAAGGCGGAGATGTCGAAGTACATGCCGCTGGCCCTGTTGATCGGGGTGGTGATCCTGATGCAGTTGGGCATTGCCTTTGGCGTCTGGGAGGCGTCTGAACAGGCCGAGGGGCTGCGCGCTGCCGTGGTTGCAGAGTATGGTGAAACCGAGAACACGGCGATGCTGGGGCAAATCATCTATGATGAATACCTGCTGCAATTCCAGTTGTCCGGGTTGGTTTTGCTGGTGGCAATGATCGGCGCGATTGTTCTGACGCTGCGCCACCGGTCTGATGTGAAACGCCAAAGCCCCTATGCGCAGATGATGCGCGATCCGGCTGTGGCGATGGAGGTGCGCGACGTGAAACCGGGGCAGGGGCTGTAACCATGATCGGCATCGAACATTATCTGACTGTCGCCGCTGCGCTGTTCGTGATTGGCATTTTCGGTCTGTTCCTGAACCGCAAGAATGTGATCATCATCCTGATGAGCATCGAGTTGATTCTTCTCGCGGTGAACATCAACTTTGTCGCCTTCTCGGCCTATCTCGGCGATTTGGTGGGCCAAGTGTTTACCATGTTTGTCCTGACCGTCGCCGCCGCCGAGGCCGCCATCGGTCTTGCCATTCTTGTGTGTTTCTTCCGCACCCGCGGAACCATCGACGTTGAAGACGTCAACGTGATGAAAGGCTGATCCAGTGGAAACGATAATCCTCTTTGCCCCCTTGGTGGGCGCTCTGATCTGCGGGTTCGGTTGGAAATTTCTGGGCGAAACCGCGGCGACTTGGATTGCCACGGGGTTGTTGTTCCTTGCGGCGCTGTTGTCCTGGGTGGTGTTCCTGACCTTTGATGGAGTGACCCAGCAGATTCCGATCCTGCGCTGGATCGAGTCGGGCAGTCTGGCGACGGAATGGGCGATCCGGATGGATCGTTTGACCGCCATCATGCTGATTGTCGTGACCACGGTGTCGGCCCTCGTGCATCTTTACTCTTTTGGCTACATGGCCCACGACGTCAACTTCCGTGACGGTGAGGTTTATCGCCCGCGGTTCTTTGCCTATTTGTCATTTTTCACCTTTGCGATGCTGATGCTGGTGACCGCTGACAATCTGTTGCAGATGTTTTTCGGCTGGGAAGGTGTGGGTGTCGCGTCCTATCTTCTGATCGGGTTCTACTATCGCAAGCCCAGCGCCAACGCCGCCGCGATCAAGGCGTTCGTGGTCAACAGGGTGGGCGATTTCGGTTTTGCCTTGGGTATTTTCGCGCTGTTCTTCCTGGTGGATTCAACCAACCTGACCGACATCTTTGCAGCGGCGCCCGAACTGGCCGAGACGCAGTTGCGGTTTCTCTGGGCCGACTGGAACGCTGTCGAGGTGATTTGCCTGCTGCTGTTCATCGGCGCGATGGGCAAGTCGGCCCAACTGTTTCTGCACACCTGGTTGCCCGACGCCATGGAAGGCCCGACACCGGTGTCGGCGCTGATCCATGCCGCAACCATGGTGACAGCCGGGGTGTTTTTGATTTGCCGCATGTCACCGCTGATGGAATTTGCACCGAACGCCACCGCTTTTGTGACCATCCTCGGCGCCACAACAGCTTTTGTCGCAGCGACAATCGGATTGGTGCAGAATGACATCAAGCGGGTGATTGCCTATTCAACGATGTCACAGCTTGGCTATATGTTTGTGGCGGCGGGGGTCGGGGTCTATTCCGTTGCGATGTTTCACCTGTTCACCCATGCCTTTTTCAAGGCGATGCTGTTTCTGGGCGCCGGTTCTGTGATCCACGGAATGCACCACGAGCAGGACATGCGCAATTACGGCGGCTTGCGCCACAAGTTCCCTTACACGTTTTGGGCGATGATGATCGGCACTCTGGCAATCACCGGCGTCGGTATTCCGCTGACCCATATCGGTTTTGCCGGCTTCCTGTCGAAGGATGCGGTGATCGAGTCGGCCTGGGGGGCGCTGTCCGGGCCCGGCACCTATGCCTTCTGGCTTTTGGTGATCGCCGCGTTGTTCACCAGTTTCTATTCCTGGCGTTTGATGTTCCTGACATTCTTTGGGGCGCCGCGGGGCGACAAGCACACGCATGAGCATGCTCATGAAAGCCCAGTTGTCATGCTGGTGCCGCTTGGGGTGCTTGCGCTTGGCGCGGTGCTGTCCGGTATGGTCTGGTACAATTCATTTTTTGGCGACCATGAAAGTGTGAACCGGTTCTTCGGTGTTCCCGTCGAACATTCCGCAAATGTGGTTGAAGGTGCGGCTGCGACGACGGCGCCAGAACCCGGGCAAGGTGCGATTTATACCGCACCTGACAATCACGTCATGGACGAGGCCCACCATGCGCCCACCTGGGTCAAGGTTTCGCCGTTCGTCGCCATGGTGATCGGGTTTGGCTTTGCCTGGTTGTTTTATGTCTACAATCCCAGCCTGCCTGGCCGATTGGCGGCGACCCAGCCGATCCTTTACCGGTTCCTTCTGAACAAGTGGTATTTTGTCGAGGTGTATGACGCGGTATTCGTACGCCCGGCCAAGTCGCTCGGCCGGTTCCTGTGGATGCGCGGCGATGTCGGCCTTATTGACGGGGGCATCAATGGTCTTGCCTTGGGCATCATCCCGTTTCTCACCCGTCTCGCGGGCCGGGCGCAGTCGGGCTATCTGTTTCACTATGCCTTTGCCATGGTGATCGGTATCGCGGTCCTGATCACCTGGATGACACTTGGGCAAGGGGCCGAATAATGAACAACCTTTTGTCCATCGTCACGTTCCTGCCCGCCCTGGCGGCCCTGATCCTGGCGGTCTTTCTGCGGGGCAATGACGACGCGGCGCAGCGCAATGCCAAGTGGTTGGCGCTGATTGCCACACTGGCCTCTTTCCTGCTGAGCCTGTTCATCCTGACAGGGTTCGATCCGGCCGATACCGGCTTCCAGTTCGTCGAACAGCGCCAGTGGATTTTCGGATTGCAATACAAGATGGGCGTCGATGGCATTTCCGTGCTGTTTGTGCTGCTGACCACGGCGTTGATGCCGATCACAATCCTGGCGTGCTGGGATGTGAAGATCCGGGTCAAGGAATACATGATCGCGTTCCTGCTGCTGGAAACACTGATGCTGGGGGTGTTTTGCGCGCTTGATCTTGTGTTGTTCTATCTGTTTTTCGAGGCGGGGCTGATCCCGATGTTCCTGATCAT